>BNJU01005206.1_pt1 | contig 120966 bp, 117 predicted proteins | sample 8539281 | NCBI WGS metagenome assembly BNJU01 (sample SAMD00202456, study PRJDB9452) | human saliva metagenome | isolation source: human saliva | place: Japan | reverse complement strand
CAGCAAAAGTAGAATGATGGTAAAGGAATAACAATTTATCATTTTGCAATTCACCATTGTTCATGAATATATGACACCTTAAAATAGGATTTTGCAGGTAGAAATGTCTAAGGTTGATTTCATTGGCTATCAAATACTGCTTATATGAACATATCGCTATCTTTTTATCAAACGAGTTGCAGACTTTCCAGAATAAAAGGAAAAAACTCGCTCGTTTCTTAATCGTTCATATCGAATTATATATTCACTTCTATTAGTAATCAACGATTACATTCATACCCATTACTTTTATGCCGGAGATATACGATTTCCTTTTAGCCAAAGACATCGGTATCGACAGACTGGAGAAGAATGAGATGCCGCAACATACTACCGACACTGACAAGTCTTTATCGGAAAGCTGATGGAGTTCGCCAAGAGCAGCGATGCCACAATCTTGAGCATGCCTCTGGTGAGAGTGAGGAAAGGGCGGGAATGCTTATCGCAACAGACTACGCCCTGGGGCCAGACCTTGATTTACGCATGATAGATGAAAATGCTTACTCAGATCCTTATCGACAACAAAGGCAAAAGTCACTGTGCCAAGATGTGACTATTACCAAAGTACGATGCGCAGAAAGGACGCAGTTCGTTTTTCTCTGATTTGGTACTTATAAGCCCGGTGGAGACTTCAGTAACCTGTTCAAATCAAAGCGTAAGCTGGTAGAACTATCATATCCCATCCTACGAGATACGCTTTGTCAAGAGTGTAGAACGAGAAGGTAAAAAAAACGATGGTAGTGCGATGAACCGTGGAATGTTCGTATTGACCTCGGCTCTGTCATGTTGCTGGTGTGGTCTCCAGCAACGTGCCGTGGCGGTCAAGGCGGACACGCCGCGACCTTCAGACTTAGACAACGAAATGTGGACGAGAGAGCTGTGCGCAAAGTACTTATCGCCAAAGAGTTTGCGGACAACAAGGTCGTACGTGATTATCTACGCTTTATAGAAACTTCTTTGGACAGTTATAAGTTCAATTTGCTGCATAACGGCGCTCTTCATCAATCAGCTAAAGACAAACACGCTTGGCAGTCGCACCATCGATGAGGGTTGTGGATGAGGACAGCGGCATGAACTTCTCGAATACGTAGCGGTGCTACGTAGCCTGGGCCTTTGGAAAGCAGATTGGATGATTACCACCTTGGGATCAGGCGCAGGGCTTCCTCCGTGAGCGTGATGCCGCAGCGACAGGTTGAAAAGTTGACAGCTCCGTGTCCTTCCTTACCGGATAAAATCAGGGCTGGTCTGAGTTTAGCTCTCTATGAAGCGTATGGGCAATGATGATGAAGAATTACACTATAAATGACTGACGTCAAAGGTGTGGAAGACAGCGTACTGACATCAAGACTATTGCTGCGTTTACGAAATAGACGAAAAGCTCGCGCACCAAAGGAGAATTACAACAAAATTGGCGAAATCTATGAACTTCTCCATTATGGTCAAGACAGTGCTTCCAGGACGCTGACTGTTCAGTGAACCGCTAACTGTGAAAGGGCGATTATCTACTACCTATAATAACGGTAGGACGGCAACTGACCCAGGCGCATCAAGAACTTCATTAATGTAACTTGGAGCGTATTCCAATTGACCGGTGTGAGGAAATGTGAGGTTTGTCCAACAAAGACGTTTACACTAACATTGCTAACAGTTCTTGGAAAAAGAGGGCGAACTTCGTGCGCTCAGAAACATGGACAGAAAATAGCTAACACTTTCCACCTCAGGAAGAAGGGGCAGATGCAAAGGATGAAATGAAACAGGAGGGTCTGTCCGGCAGCAATGTTCTGTCAGGAGGAATGATAACCTTTCTGTTCAGGATGCAAAGAGGAGCTTGTTCATGAGTTTCAAACCGAAATGGCGGCATTATGTAACGTTGTTCCTTGGATTCTCTCTGTTAGATTTTTGGCAAATGCTTGTGCCAAATCTAATAGATATAATGTTGTTTACTATTTGTATCCTAAACCTTTCTTGAAGTTCGGATGGCTAATAGTTACCAAATGAAGGTTTTTTCCCATAAATCATTGATTCCATGTTGCTGATATTCTGATTTCCAAAACCTTCAAAAGATATCTTCTCGGGGACAATCTTTGGAGACGTTGCGTACGTAGAATTATAATCACATCTTTCACTGGTATAAATTTTCTATGATGACGAATAGATTCCCATAACGCATCATCTTCAGTGGCTTTCTGTGCAAAATCTTTATTCATCGTAATGGTGTATAGGTCATAAAGATGTCGGCTCTTGCGCTCTGCCTATCATTCCGTGTCCAGGAATGGAGAAGAGTTCGTGAAAGCAAGAACGCCTTTTCAAGGGCTCTCTGCGGGAATAGCAGCATAAATGGCACTGTCAGCCAATGGTATGTAATCTCGAAAGATGCTCCTCCGTGTACTTTTAATTGTAAATGATTCTGTCGGTTCAAGCAATGAACGTGCACTCCACTCAATACAACATCAAAGGGCGGAATATGTAAGCTCCCTTTTGTCAAAAACTGAGTTTAGTAGTGAAGATAAATACTGACGTGGCACGATGGGTATGCGTCACCTTCGCCATTGGGTTGGGTATTAACTGTGACAAACGACAGCAAGCCTTGCCTTTAGTTCGTTCACACATCATAGTCAGTTCCTCTACACAGCGATGATGCTCTTGCGCACTTTCTTGATTTGTTTCGTGAGATCTCCTTCAGGAGCACCAAGACAGTGATTGACAGCAACACTCTATATCTTTCCGAGAATCGTTCTATAAGTTTCCAGCCTTTTGCTCACAGACTTGTGCCGCCTAGAAAACAAGAATGTCTCTGCTATAGGAAGTGAAAAGATAGTTTGCAGAGTGCAGTTACCCAAAAATCTTTCTCTATCGCCATGTACGGGTAACCTGACTTTATCTGCAATTGATTCATGGGCAACGCCTCGTTGTGGAGTCCGGATAATCCAGAAACCTATTCTTATAGACCAACTATAAATTCCCTTACCTTTGAAGGCATCAGTTTGAGGTCTGCAACTTGAAGGTAGGATTTACCGTTTAACTTCATTTTACTAATGGTAGCTTAGCCTGCTCATCAGTCAGGTCTCTCTACTCCAGTCTTTAGAGGCTGTTGTTATGAGAAGGGCCAACCGGCTACGGATGGAGAAATATACGGGAGAGACGCGCTTGAATTTTGCAGTGTTTTTCCTTCGCCATAGATTTATAGTGCACGTGAGACGCCATCGATTAAAGTAAGCTATGCGTTCATCGGTATCTGCTGAGTCAGTCCTAACTGGTATTGGGCATGAAAGTCCCTGTTGGGATCAATTTCAGGCCATCCCTTTTGCCATTGCTTTGGCGTATCCGCGCGATGGAGAACCATACCGCACCATATACTTTTTCCATTTTGGGATGAGCAATAAATGCCACGTGCAACTCCTAAGCATCTGTCCTCTACGAGACGTTCCAGCGTATTAACGGCATCTCGATTTGCCATGCGATAAAACTCCCCACACACAGAACCACGTCCGCACTTTTTGATTTTTATAAGGTTTACACTTTCAAATGCTGTCATAATTAATGGTGTATTTTGGTCGCAAAACAATGCAGGTATTCACGACAACAGCGCATATAAACTCGCACAATCAGCACACAGAGAGAGAAAGTGCGAGGCTTAACGAGCTATGCCAGTATTAATGTACGTATTGTCAGTAGTAACCGTTATTTTTGTAATGTAATCTGAGCTTGCATTTACACAACAAAACAACAATAAAAACCAACAAATACGCATTACCAACTCTCTCACCCTTCTCAAAGTAGCATCTCGTCAATCTCTTCCCTGGAGAAAAGTAATCGTCCATTGCACTGAGGACTGAGGATTTTCCTGCGACCCAGTTGTGACGGTCTGTGCTCACTTTGAGAATCTTGGACACATCAATGATATCCAAGTATTCGCCTTCAAGGAGGATGGACGGTTGTGTCAACAGATTGATCACCAGGACGTACAGGCAGTCGGGTTTATCCTCGACGCTTATCAGCTAGTCGAACAGGCGTTTTGCCAGAGGTGTCTTCGGTTTTATAATCCATGTACGCGGCATGGTTCTCCTTTTGATAAGTTACCATTGGTATCTTGTGAGCCGTAGATACGTTGTTTTCCATATAGGCGATGTGTCTCTTGCAGTTCTGTCGCCAGATTTCCATTTCGCGCATCAGAACCTGCAAAGTTCTTGATAAGTAGAGCTTGAAAGAATTTCGAAAAGCCTCCCTGACAACGCACAATCAGTTCATCGGTCTTGCGCTTTTCGCTTCTCTTCCTTGGATTTCTCACCGCGATAGACGTGCATATCCTCGGCCCTGATCCCCAGCCGAAAGCATCATCGGTTGCGTCCAGCGGACTTCGTCACGGACTTTCAGTGCCTTTACCACTGAGTAATCGCGGATTGTCGTCTTTCCTCAATGGAAAGATGCCTGCCGCCTTGCGTTGAAGCTCCGAGCCGATATGCCCGCGCAGCTTAATGCCGTTAGCTGACCGTGCAACGCAGATAATGCGAACGCATTGTATCCCTGCCAAGCGGTAAAGTTCATCAACAATGGCAATGCTCTGTCTCAGTACAATCATTAGCTGAGCGTATCGGGTCTGGCGATACCGTCAGACTACAAGACGGATGCCACCATGCCTGCTGATGGAACAAGTCCATACTCTCGCGGATAAGTCTGGCCTGTCCTTTGCGGGACAGAGGCAAGACCATAGAGAATGGCAAAACTTCGGTACTGCCGTCAAAGAAGCTCCTACGCAATGTCTTTACCCAAGTTTTGTAGCAGGTGCGCTCGGACTGTTCCGTGTCATAGTGCAGGACTGCACGAAGCCTTTGTTGGCGGTCATCTCAATCCCAATGTTTTCTCTATCGGCGGCCAGTTCTTCTCCCAACGCTCGAAAAGCAAGGACGGCCTCACACATAGTGCTCTTGCCTGTCCCTCACTCTCCAGCAATGCAGAAACAGATTTGTCCCATGCAATTAACCATTTTTCACTCTTGCTGACTCGTATTTTCCACAACTCATACTTATAAAGTTGCTTAAAGCATCGTTACAAGAGCAACCTGCCACATGCAAATGTTTGTATTGCACTATGTGATACTGTCTTGCAGACGGTGCAAGTTTGTTTTGTTAGTGTGAATACACAGTGTACACCAATAAATATAACGAGACTAAATCTAAAACATTTTATCACTCTTATATCTTTGTATAATTATTATTGTTTTAGCAAAACTCCAGTGCAAGGTGCAAGTCCTTTATATATAAGGGCTTGCACCTTGCACTGGACTCTAGCAGTAAAATCTCTAAATATTTATGGCACAAAGATTTGGATATGTCGAACAGATCTCAACATGAATAGACGTATTGGCATACAGTGGTGTTGAGAGAAAAGGGCCATTTCAGGCGTTAAGTATTGGATTATCTTGAGGTAAGAAGAATTATGATGCTACCTCATTAGAAAATATTCTTCTAAAAGGGACGAAATTCTCTGATTTTATTTGTATTTTATGTACGCCAATCATACCGTTTCAGGATCTTTTAACCAATAATTATGGTGGCTTTCACGATATGGCAAAATCCTCATGATTAAACTCTGCGCTATCCATTGTCTGTTACGAGCACTACTAAGGTTCGATAAAAGACCTGCTCATCTCTAGCTCCATGCGAGTGAAAAATCAAATAGAACAAATATGGCAATAATTTATCTGCTTCGGTGTCCCTCATCTGTGCCAAGCATCATGCTACTCCGGATGACAAATCAGCACAGGAACAGAAGATTGCTGGTGAGCAGATTATGGCTTCGTCACTCCGTAGTCAACTTGAAACAGAACGAAAGAATGTTGACGAACGTATTGCGGTAGTGAAAAGAGAATGCCCAGCAGCAGCTGGAAGCAGAACGAAAGCATGGCGAACAGCTACGCAACGCACTGCAAAAAGCAGGCTGAGTGCGTGAAGAACCGACTCTTGCGGGAAGAGGTGCGCACATGGCTGCTCGATGTTAGATGAGAGTCGGGAGAAGATGAATACGGCTGACAAAGAGCGCTTAGACGCCCTACCTCGCCGCTAAAAGAGCGGCTTTGAGAGACTTTTTAATCGAGACGGTTACAAACAACAGTAAGGAGAACACGCAATAAAAACGGAGATAAAACAACTCTCTCGAAGAGGCGATGAAACGCCTTCATGCAGAGCAGAAATGACCATCAAAGCAATGCGTGAGAACCAAGAACGGGCTGTAAAGGAATTGCGTGAACAAACGGAACGTGCATTGGTAGCGATCTGCTTTCGCTCACACACGAAACCCTTAGTGACTCTAAGATGCAAGGCGATTGAGGGTGAGATGATTCTCGATAAGCACGAATCTTTGGAAGACGGTGGGCCTCATTCAGGGTCAACAGTAGCTTTCTGCAAGAGAACTCAGCAAAGATAAGGACGGTAATAACTTCCGACCTGATGCTGTGATTGTCTTCCCAAACGAAGAACATTTAGCGGTGATTGATGCCAAGTACTCGCTGACAGCTTACCAGGCAAGCAATCAGAGAAGAAGACGCTACGGAGCAAGCGAACGCTATATGAAAGTGAACATGTCCTCAATCAAGAAGCATGTCGACGAGTTGTCGGCTAAGAATTACGAGAAACTTGTACCGGGGTGTATCGGTTTTTGTACTGATGTTTGTTCCTCACACGAGTGGCTGTTCTGCTGCCTTAAAGACCGACCCTTCAATCCTCTGCAACACGTCTATATCGTAAGCATATTATCATCCTGAGTCACAGCACCTGCTCATGGCTTTACAGCCGGACACACACGATGTGGCAGAACTTCCGTATGACAAAGAATGTAGAAGAAATCACTCTATCCAGTCTAACGAACTCTCGATCAAATTCGTCACCTTTGCAGAGACTTAGTCAGCGCTTGGTACAAATGATCAGACGCCTGCAACAAGACTTCAACAAGGCTAAGGGTCCAGCTCACGAGGGGAAGGGCAGCATCGTCCGCCGCTTGGAGGATTAGCATTAGGTATCAACCCTACAGATTCCCGAGAGGTCTTATAGTTGCCGAACAATTCCTCCTGATAAGGGCGGCTAAATGAAAGATACAAGAATTAATGCTTATATGAAAGATAGGGAATCCATGATAGAAATATTTCAGCTATGCTGTTGACAAGAATAACTGATTAAAGCATGAATGAGTGAATTTCAAATAAATAAAATAAGATTCTTTTAAGGAGGATTATGTATGTTCCAAGAATTTAAGAAAGACCTAAAATCAGAGTTTTGATCTGAATACAAATCCTAAGGATTTGTATTCTGTAATACTAATTGTGTTTGAGAGTTTTATCAATAAGATTATATCAGAAAGCATCGTATGTGTAACAGCGGTGACTGATGATAGTGCACCTCGTTGCTCTTATCTTTTTCTTATGCCCAGCATTGTGCGTTGCAAATTGAGTAAGCTGCGTTTGCAAGCACACACAGAGACAAAGTCGCAAAGCCGCTCTGCAGGCTTCACTGCGCCTCAACCGTCGCGGCAAACCACCGCGGTAAGTTTTTCACCGTCTGCAAGTGAAAAATGTTGGTACGATGATAATAATTGGATTGTATAGTTTGTGGTGCAAACGACAAATGACAAACAAGTAGAACCGCACCGATATGCAAAGACACATTTCCTTTTTAAAGGACAAAAAGATTTACATCGGAATTGATGTGCACGCAAAACTGGGAATCTGACAGCCTAGGACCGAGTCGGGTTAAAGAAACGCAGCAAGCCTCCGCAAATAGACAGCTCTTTCGACTTTTTGACGAAGCATTCCCTGGATGGCGAGTACCATGCCGTGTATGGGTCAGGCTCTGCGTAGTTTTTCCACATACCACGCTCCGCGAGGTACGGCATCAACCAGCCGCGACCCACGCCAGATGTTCCTGACCACGAGTACGAGGAGGTGATGGAGACCGATAAGGTAGACGCAGTGAAACTGCGCGCTCCTTGCGCGCGCCGGTGACATCCGTCCCATATACATCCGTAGAAGAGAGAATATCGATGACAGGTCAGTCATCCGCATAAGGAAGACCATACAGAAACAACTCGCGGCTACAAGGCAGGTGAAGCACTGCTGCACTGCAATGGCGTGGAGATGCTGAGACAGTTCGCATAGACCGGGGACGCACTGGGTCGGAGGGCCTTCATCAATGGCCCAAGGAGGGATGTCGTGACGCTTTCACTCCCTCAAGATTGTCGTTGGACTTGCCTCGTCAAGCAGGTGGAGACGATACGCCGCACACTCTTGGATGCGACGCATCCATACGAAGGCTTGCGCAGACCAGCAGGTATAGAGCAATTACGAGCTTCTGATGTCGATACCTGGCAGCAGGTGTAAGTGTAGCAGCATGCCGTAATGCTCGACAGAAATCTACGATGTGGAAGAGATCCTGTAACGAGAACCGGTTCGCCAGTTATCTCGGCCTGACACCGATACCTGTCAGCATAGTGGAGAGGAAACCGCAAGCGGAGAGAAGATCCTTCCGTGGCAACAAGCATCTCCGGACCGATGATCATAGAGGCTGCATGGATAGCCATCTACAAGAGATTACGGACTGGGAATGGCCTATGCCGTATACAAGTAGTCCATGAAACCGCAGGAAGCCATAGTCAAATAGCCGTAAAGATGTCCAACATCATTTTCTCGGTACCAAGAATAGGAAATATCAGTACAGATGGGATAAAGAATAACATATGACTTTTGGACAACTTCATAAAACGACTCTTTTCATAATTGATGGACCTTCGCGTCATCTCCGATAAGATTGTTGCGTACCTATATTCTGAAGAAGTAAGTGTTGGGCGGATGCGATCCGTGTCAACTCATAGAGTTTGTCTGATAGGTCTGTTGTTCGTAGCCTTTCCATACCCGGTGTTCCCATGCCGGGCTCGGCTGTGCTTCTTCTAAAGTCATCGTACTAACAAACTTCACGCTAAGTGATTGATAATGAACAGTTAATAAATTACAAATATTTCCCAATTATTTGGAAAGCAACATGAAGAGAAAACCGCAAGCGAGAGAAGACCTTCCGTGGCAACAAGCATCTCGGACCGATGATCATAGAGGCTGCATGGATAGCCATCTATAGAGATTACGGACTGGGATGGCCTATGCCGATACAAGCATCCATGAAACCGCGAAAGCCATAGTCAAAATAGCCGCGAAAGATGTCCAACATCATTTTCGGTACTCAAGAATAGGAAATATCATACAGATGGGATAAGAGATATCATATGATTTTGGACAACTTCATAAACGACCTTTTCATAATTGATGGACCTTCGCGTCATCTCCGATAAGATTGTTGCGTTTTTACCCTATATTCTGAAGAAGTAAATTGTTGGGCGGATACGTCCGTGTCAACTCACAGAGTTTGTCTGATAGGTCTGTTGTTCGTAGCCTTTCCATACCCGGTGTTCCCATGCCGGGCTGGTGGCTGTTGCTTTCTGTCGTCGATCACTAACAAACTTCACGCTAAGATTTGATAATGACAGTTAATAAGAGTACAAAATATTTCCCAGTATTTGAGAAAGCAAACATAGAAGATATGATTGACCCGAAAAGAGAAAGCTAAGAAAACTCTCAACGACACTTATAGAGTTTTCATGATTATTACTTTTCCTTGGGTTTAAGTTTTTAGGAGAAATTTGACTTTACTCCTATTGTGAAAGTGTTATTTTACATATTTGTGGAGTTATACAGAATATATATTCTATAACCTTTATAGAAAAGATTTTACTGTGTATATCAGAGTCCTTATAAAAGCCCACCCTTTTTATAGATACTCCCACTACAACAGACAAGTATGGTAGGAGCATCCTGAAGACTGCTTTTAGATAAAACTCCTTTCAACATTCGATAGTCGTATTTTGTAGAAGAATCCAAACTCTCAGCACTATATTGCTTAGCGAACCTTTGAGCATAGGAAAACTTCTTCTTATGCCAAATGAAGATATTAGTAGAGAATTATCATTGTGAAATAATTTATGTGAGAATTCAGACCTGGCTTTGTGAGAAGCCTGCAAAACAATCATTACAGAATTTTCTCTATTCTATATCAAGAGGTTGGACAAACATCTCATTGTACCCAAAGGAGTGTTTTCTTCTTTATCTATCCTTACTTGTTACTGAGAAACACCCAAATACATATTATTCTTTCATGCTAAAATCATTGTATGCAAGAAAGACATCCTTGGTTGAAGAACATGACCGAATAACGAAATTTCTAAAACAAATAGACCGACCCATCATTATATCTATTGATGATGTAGATAGGCTGCATGATGATGAGATAAAGCTGATACTCAAATCTTATAAGAGATACTGCAGACTTTCCGAACCTTTTCTATATGATTGCTGCTGATAAAAGGAACTATGCCTATCTGGAACGTTTTGGGTGATAAAAAGCTCAGAGATTTATCTGAGTTCATTAGTTATGAATGTCTTTTTCCCAGCAAATGACGCTGTGTACTTTAAGGTATTCCAAGAGAACTTGGGATAGCATTTTGAGATACTATAGTTACAGATCTAAAAGACTTTATAATAAATAGTATCCTTGAGATAGACAATATAATAAATGTATTTGAGAATCAAGAGATATTGTGAGGTTTTCAATGTTTTTACATGTTGCGATGGATTGTATAGAAAAGGAATGAGATAATGGCTGAAATAAACATTGCTGCTGATTTGTGCTATATCAATTATACAACATTTGAACATAGAATTATATGGGACATTTTAGAGACGATGATGGTTGCTTTTGTCATACGATGAGCCTAACAAGATCGTTAAGAATATCATCATCATATAGCCCTGTATTCGAACATCCCACATTTGCAAATAATCCAAAACACAAATTCTGAAGAACAACATATTAGCATATCGGACACAAATGATGTTGTGCAGATGTGTCTGCCCAACAGAGCAGTATATCGGTATGTCATCTATTTTTGTTTGAGCAAGAAAGAAAAGATGTCAACGGCTATTCAATGACGTTATGCGGATTCTTATTTTAGATATTTTGCTTTCACAAAGAAACAGAGTCAAATTTTAGTGCATAGTTCGACAATATTCTCTCCTCATGAGTTCATGTGAACTGAAAGATTAAGGAAATAATACAACGTGGTCAAGAAAGTTCTTTTATACATAATATAGATAAATGGCATCATATATTTGAAGACTCTAAAAATAGAGATCCTCAAAGAAACTCTCCATGTTTGCTTCTTTGCTTTTTGCAATTAAAGACAGATTGTTGACCCTCATCAAATTCAGGTAAAAGCGCAAATCATGAGATTCTTTTATGGAGACCTGTAGGTATTCATATACTTTTTAAAAGAATATATACTTCAATAAACCTAATCCTATTTCTTCTACTTTTACTCGGTCCAGGAAAGAACCTGAAAATAAATATGAAAAAGATAGAAATGATTTTGGTGAGGTATATTAAGTCTCATAAATATGAAGTAAATTTCATCTCTTTAGTTCTTAATAAAATTAGGGATTAACAAAGAGTACTCATTACTCGGTGAGACAATATTGAAAAGTGGTCTAAACAGATTGTTGATAGTTTCATCATAGAATTGAAAAAGTATGATAAAAATATACTTTCTCCGAAAATACTCTCTATACAATAAGTCACGTTGCAGCATTAGACACTGAACATTGGATTATATCTTTTAAAGATTATGTAAAGACTCTCCATATTTTATGGATTGGATAGCAAGTTGCATCCTATAATAATAAAACTTTTGAATGGAATGATTTGTTGAGAACAACTACATTTCCCATCTTTTGAAACCGTGGAATTTTGGATGCAAATCGTTGCTAATAGCAAATATCATGAGAATCCAATTCTAAAGATTTTGTGAAGATATTATATACAGACTTAGAATCACTGCAAAACTCTTCGCATCCATATGATTATGTCAAGGAGTATTGGTTAAAAATGATTTGAATAAATAAGTTCTTCCGAAATATGGAATGATAAAAGTAAGTCTATTACATAAGGCACACGGAGTGGAACAAGCAATCACAACAGAGAATGCTAAAGGTTTACTGAAGCGGAGGTTCCTTTTGGTCTTCTGTCTTGAAATATTATTACAATATTATCAAGATGTATGCTAAGAAAGGACTAAAACCACGTAATTTTATCACCGCCGTAAGCCTTTATAAAATCAGATAGTTACAAGGGTGATTTTCAAAAGGTGCTTAGTAAGGCTTCAAAAGGGCGTTAGTAGGGGCTTAAAGAGCATCTTTTGCAAGCTAAAAGGGCGTAAATTCGACGCAATTAAGCCTAAACTAAAATCGAAGGGAGGAAAAATATTTACAAAGTAGATTACAATTACTTAATTCATTGACCACTAAAAACACTGAAAAAGCCTACTTCAACAGATACCTTTCTCGACTCTGTGATATCTCTCCATATTTTTCGCTTGCCCACGAAATCGGGTTATTGATAAGCGGTAGAGGCTTTGCCCTTTCTCTGTAAGCGAATATTCGACACGAGGCGGTATCTCAGGAGAGAACTTCACGAAGGATAAGCCCATCTCCTCAACGTCTTCAACGTTGCAGTAAGCATCTCTTTGAGAAATATCGCAGGGGATGTTGGTTGCAGCTCCTCAAGCGTTGGCTATTATTGTTTTCTAATGTGAAAAGCACCAACATCGACCACTTATCCCTACTCTTGACGGTACGTTACGTATGGGACAATCACGGATAAAGGGCATCTTTTACTTCATTTCTATTCATTCTTATAAGTTCTTTAAGTCACTATTACTGCACAAAAAGTAACTATTATAAGCTAAGACTCGCATCTTTTAGTGTTAAAACTATGTAAAACACACATACATTAAATGCTTCATTGTCAGCGTACTTACCTCAGTAACTTTGAGCTGACATTTGCGTGCCCTACTTGTAGAACAAATTGAAAGTCAATACCTTTGCATCATCAAAACAAACAAAACAATAAAACAAAAAGAATTATGAAAACAGTTGAAACGATCAAGAACGGTAAGAACTTCACAGCAGTAAACGTAGGTAAGCTCAGCGATATCAAGGACTATGTGCTCCCACTTGGAAGATAGAGATTCCCAGGTAAGATATTCGCTGGTCGAGCACCATGAGACAACAGGTAGCGATCTTTCATTCGGACGCTCGTTCCCGGACGGATAGTGGTTTCCTTCACACACACAAGACACACGAGGAACTGCTGTCCTTAAAGGTGAGGTGAATATCAGGTTGATGGTGAGGTCTTCCTGTAACCGAAGTAGTATTATCCGCGTTTGACGCGAGACGTGCGTTGAACACTGGTAATGACGAGATGTTAATGCTTTGCATCAGTATAAAGCTAACAGCTTTGCAGGGAAGATCCCCTATGACCGACGTGTGATATTGAACGACGAACTAAAATGGTAATTGATCCTCTTCCCAACGTGTCCGATACGCTAATGTCCTCTCACGAATATGCGTAGCGGACACGCTTTGCTATATCCAAAATGCTTGCGTAGGAAAGAGGTGAAGTGAGCTACGACGTTAAGTCAAGACTTGTCCGATGGACCTCCTATCCGCCTCGTTAATGGTCTTGAAAGAAGAGCAATATTATCGTTGAAAACAACAAGCTATACAGCCTTTCAACCATCGGAAAGGAACTCTATCCACTCATCTCAACCCTCATCGCCCGGGTGCGAAAAAGAATCTTTTTCCACCTACAACAAATAATAAATAGAACGAAATGGGACGTGAGATTCTACCAACACTACTTTACTTTGGCAAATAGGGTGTCCAAAATACAAATACCATTTTGATAATCTTACAGTTTTGAAACAATTCATTAAAAGACCATTTCTGTACTCGATTTTGAGGTAAAAGAAATGGTCTTTTCTTTCACTTTTAGGAAAAACCTGCTTATAGACTGAAAGTAATCAAGTTATTAATTTGCATTTTGACACACCCTCCTGTTATATATAAATATAGTCTATTAACTAAAAGACCAACCCTTTTGAATATACAGGATAACAAAAAGCACTATAACTATATGCTTAATATACTTCCTATCATTTATCAACCAGCACTATTTGTAGAACCCTTATCCATTAAGAAATCATGAATATCAATAAATAAGATACCATCTTCATTCTGATAACGAGGGCTATGATCACCACTTATAACAATTTTTCTGAAACGAGATCATCTATTCTTCTAGTGATTGTAATTCTTGGTCACGTTTCGTATCATCAGGAATGCTGAAAGCTGATTGAATATAAGTTCTCTTATAACCTTGGTTACAAACAAAGTCTACTTCAAGTGTCTTTCTAATCTTCTTCCCTTCTTCATCCTTAGTAGTTCCAAATAACCTCACCTACATCCACAGACATCCCACGAGCACGTAATTCGTTATAAATAGCATTTTTCCATCAAGTGAGTTCTTTCTGCTTGACGAAAGTTAAGTAGAGCATTTCTCAGCCCTAAGTCTTCAAAATAAAACTTGGAAGGCGTATCTATATAACGTTTACCCTTAATATCATAACGTAACGCACGTTCTATAATAAATGCATCTTGCAAGTAGTCTAAATAAACTTTGATGGTATCTTGACTTATCGTACTTTTCTTTACTGTTCGGAAAGTGTCTGCAAGCTTCCTTGGTTAGTCAAACCACCCACAGTAGAAGCTAACGTACTTATCAGTTCTTCAAGATCACCATCAGTTTGATATCATATCGTTCTTTTATATCCGTTAAATAAGTATGCTTAAATAAACTTTGTAAATAGTCTACTTTCTCTTGCATAGAAGCCATTGTGACTACCTGTGGTAACCCACCATAAGTCATATACTCTATCCAAAGATTCTCAATTGACTCATTCGGCTTTGCATTATGTATTTCAAGAAAGGAAGAGGATGTGCTTTAATCTCCAAACCACGACCTCAGAAATTCTGTTATTATATCCTTGGACGAAAACAGAGCATTAGACCCCGTAACATATATATCAGCATTCTTTACTTGCAAGTATGAGTTAAGCACATCTTCAAAATCGCTAACAAGTTGGACTTCATCAAGTAAAATATAGTGCATCTGATTATCTTTCACCACTATCTATATATTCAAGTAACCTATCAGGGTCCCTTAACACTTTGTTTCTTCGATCTTCAAGATTGACCATAACAATGTGTTCGTCATTCACTCCTTCGGTTTTTAAGCCTCTGAAAAATAACCCAAAGAGAAGATATGATTTGCCTGATCTCCTCATACCAGTAATGACCTTAATCATTCCATTATGTCTCAAATCTATCAATCGTTTTGAGTAATGCATCGTCTTATTTCCATGCCGTTCTATATTTTGCACCTATCCGCATTTTTGTCGACTGCAAATATAATTAATTATTGATATAAAAGCAAATCTATTCAAAAATAATTCTGATTTACAAAAGCGAAGAATCAGCTTTGTTTTTACTCAATATAATTGAAACACTTCATATACTATTCAGCTAACATAGAACGAATAGTGAATGTAAATAATGTGATGTGAGTTACGGACAGATAGTGAGAACACAAAAAAGATAGGGAATGACAAATTATGATTCCCTATCTTTTTATTTATCAAAACTGACTATAATAAAGCTATTTACTACTCAATACCTTGAACTCAGCACCGGTTGCGAAGTCCTGACCCGGACTGTTCACTGAGGGGCTGTCAGACGAACAAAGCGAGCCTTAACAGGGTGTGGCGAGAGGATGAGTCTTTTCCTTTCTGTTGTTCTCAAACTCACCCTCAGCAACAGCCTTGCCCCATGTCTTGCCGTCGTTGCTAACCTGAGATGCTGTACTTCTTGATGTTACCATTGTTGCTGTCCTGACGTGGGAGTAGGTGAAACCCTTGATAGTCTTCACGCCACCACGGTCGAAAGTCAACCCAGTGTTGGGTGATTAGCCACAGTAACAGAGTACATTGTGTGCCAGTAGCTGCTTGGGTTACCATCGGTAAAGATGGCTTGCATCGCCCTCACCACTCTCCTGACTTGAAGCGAAGACCACTGACAATGGGATGCTCTCAATGCGTGAGAAGGATTGAGAAGCTACAAAGCCAATCATTTCCCTTTGTCCAAGCTGAAATCGTACCACCATTGCGCAAGTTAACAGGACCAGTGTACTTCCAGCCTTCTTGCTGTCATTAACACGATAGTAGATGTCGCCCTTCGCTCCATTTGCATTGATTGTCACATTGCCTTCGCCATCACGTACGATGGTAAGTGGTGTGGCACCGTTAAAATTTACATTCGCATTGCTAACGAGGTCGTTGGTCTTAAGCAGAGTTCATCGGACGAATCATATAACCGAAGGTATGTGGCGTTGCCATCACGGTCGCGCAATAACGGACCACCCTGTCCACAACTGTTACCACCAAGACCAGTGATAGCCATGTCCAGATGCAAATGCGTGATTCGCTCTGAGGGCAGTTCGATGTGGGTGATTGCCATTTGCAACCGTATTATCCGACCAAGGAAGCGCTGAGAAACTCATCTTATCATAGCCACGAAAATCGCACCATAGAGGGCATCGTTGCCGTCATTACCAGTGAAGAGCCAACGAGTATCCTGATGGTTACCCGTATCTTGTGGCTTAGGGAAGGCAACGAACTCATCATTAACGTCCTGCTGCTCGTAGATGCCAATCATCTGACCCGTCTTGCGGTCCGGATGAGTTGTCAACAGTACCACGACCATAGTAATTCAACAAACTGGGTGACTTGGGAACACGTGCGGTATAACCCAACTAGCGAGTGTCAAATTAGGGCTTGTATGCATGTGTGCGCTCTCGCTCTCAATACTACCGTCAGGGAAGATAGTGTAAACCACCTGCGTATTGAAGCGGAAATCGTCCTACCAAATGGCTTTTCCTTATACTCGATGAGCTTCTTCCAGTTGGCATTGCCACCTTCAAGGCGATAACCATAAGGTGCCTGTGACTCAACATTGAACACAACTGAAACAGAACCGTCAGCATTTGCGTGGGTTGTATAGTTAGTACACTTGTGCTGGAGGTTGTTCAAACCATTTGCATACCATGCTTCGTAAGCCCAGTTGTCATTGTTAACCCATGCACGGAAAGCATTCAACTCTGGTCCACAACCATCTGCAATGATAGTCTTACCATCGTACTGAAGGTTATAAATCGTACCCTTTGTGAGGTCGAATGTCGTTGTGAAGGTCTTGCCAGAGAAGACTATCTTATTGTCCTTTACGGCAGACATATTCACCTTACCTGCTGCAGCGATAGCTGGACGAGCCGCTGCTACCTGTACAGGCAACTGCTCTTCAGCCTGAACATATCCTGCCTTTGCCCATGGCATGTCATGCTTGAGGCGATAGGTAATGTGGAGGAGGTACTCCTTATTTGGGTCAAGACCCTCGTTGAGTCCTGCGATTGTAATGCTCTTATGGCTTCTTGCTGGTACACTACCAAGCTCAAGGTCGCCCTTCTTAACGGTTACACCATCAGCGGTCAGGCTATAAGACATTGCATAACCACTGAGATCATCAGAGTAGTAGTTCTTATTGAATACATCCAAAGTAGCTGTCTTAGCATCCTTCCAGCTTGTTCCGATATACTGATACACCTTCTTCACCTCATAATACTGTGGCTTTGGAGTCTCATCACCAAAGATAACACCGTTCATAACAAACTGTCCATCGTTAGGCGTATCACCGAAGTCACCACCATAAGCAGGTAACGCTTGCCGTCCTTTGTGTAGTTGTACATACTCTGGTCAATCCAGTCCCAGATAGCACCACCCATAAAGAAGTTCGTAGACTCCATTGCCTCCCAATAGTCAACGAGGTTACCAACAGCGTTACCCATTGAATGGGCATACTCTGAGATATGGAAAGGATACTTGATACCCATCTTACCCTTCACCGCATCACGGGTCCAAGCAATACTTGGATACTGGTTAGAACCCATGTCCACGATGTCGTTGTTGCGCTCATACTGTACTGGTCTTGAAGCATCGTAAGCCTTCAGAGAGTCGTAGGCTACAACAAAGTTATGACCCGGTCCTGCCTCGTTACCCAAACTCCAGATAACGATTGAAGGCTGATTAACCAACTGACGTGTCATTGCCATTACACGGTCAACGTGGGCTGCTTGGAACTCTGGCACGTGAGAAAGCGATGCCTTGCCATAGAAGTACTCATGGCTCTCAATGTTTGCCTCGCTCTCCAAGTAGATACCATATTTGTTGCAGAGATAATAGAAGTAAGGGTCGTTAGGATAATGAGAGGTACGTATGTGGTTGATATTCGCCCGCTTCATCAACATAATCTCATGTTCCATCTGCTCACGAGAGATAACCTTACCCGTCAATGGGTTGGTATCGTGGCGGTTTACACCCTTGAGTTTCACTGGTTTTCCATTGATATAGTAATATCTTCCAGCCAAACCGAACTCGTCCTGACTTGCAGGTGTATCCTTAATCTCAACCGTACGGAAACCAGTTTGGAAACTTATCGTTTCAACAACTTTCTTACCCTGCATCAGCTCACCAACGATAACATAGACGTTAGGCTCCTCAGCTGTCCATGCTGCCGCATTGTTCACGGTAAGTGTCTGACGAACATTAGTCTGTCCGTTGCTGCTACAAGTGGTCTTAGCCTTCGCATCCTCGAAGGTTGCCACCAACTCGTTGTCATCCGCAAAGAGTCTGTTCTTATAGATACTCCAACGAAGGTGCAAGTCTTTTGCATTCTTTGCGGTGAGGTTCTGCAATGTTGTATTGAGATCGACAGTACCCTTACCATCAGCGAATGAAGGGATAGCCTTCACGTCAGCAACATGTACCTTCGGAGTAGCTGTTACGCTCACCCCACGGAAGATACCTGGAAGACGGAACATATCCTGTGCCTCGAGGAAACTACCGTCAGACGAACGATAAACCTCTACTGCTACCTCGTTCTTTCCCTTAGTGATATAAGGAGTAATATCGAATTGTGCCGTATTGCGTGAGTTCTTTGAGAAACCCACGTAACGACCGTTAATCCACAAATAGAAGAATGAGTCTACACCATCAAAGTTCAGGTGAGACTTCCTTACCGTCCCAAGTTGTTGGAATGTCAAAGCTTCTTCCTGAACGAGACCCACCTCATTACGATATTCGTAAGTGGTATAGTTCTTTGGCGGTTCACGCATAACACCCTTCTTCCAGTCACCCGGTTCGATGTTATACTTAAAGATAACCCACTGATTTACATAGATTGGCACACCATACTTCAATGTCCCATCCTTCTGAATACCCGCCATATTCCAGCTTACAGGCACCTGCAAACGATCCCACTTGCTGTCATCATAACCCTTTGTAAAGAAGTCCTTTGGACGCTCATCAGGATTCTTTGAGAAGTGAAAATGCCATTCTCCGTTAAGAGAAAGATAGTCCTTTGCAAACTCTGGCAAAACCTTTCTTGCCTCGTCAACTGACGAGAAAGAAGAAAACAACACATGCGCTGGCAGCTTATTATAACCCTAATGCACCGGGTGACTGCCATTCATTACCCGTTGGTGCTGTTGCCTGACCGAAGAGATAGCCTCCCGCAGGATAGTCATCAGCCTGTAAAAGGCGCAGCTGTTAATGACGATAATAATAAACCGAGATAATAATTGTTTATGCATAATAGTTAGGTGTTATACGCTTTCTGAACTGTCTCTGACCGCCTTTTTCAAGGCATCTTCAAAGACACTATGAGACTGCTACTCAGCTTGCAAGCCCCTCCATTTTACAACGTAGGCAAGTTAATACAAATAGAGCGATAGGAAAGAGGATATTATGTAATACACTATTCTTTGGTTGGTTGATGAGTGAACAAGTTGATGAGGTAACTGTAAAGACATAAAAAGCATAAAAGGTGCAAGAACACCAAGAAGAACAGAGTATAAAACCATTGGTTATAAACAAATAATGAATTATTTTCATGATATATATTTTGTTCGTGAAGATAAATATTTCTTTTCATGAAAATAAATTCTTTTTCTCGTGAAAAATAACTCCGAGTTTGTGGTTTATAGGCAGGCAACTGTGAGGTCCTGCCATTACGATGCTGACCATACTCATGAGTTTTATAAGTATGTTAAGCGATGGTCCAGATGTGTCTTTGAATGGGTCACCAACGGTGTCACCGACGATGGTTGCTTTGTGAGCATCGGAGCCTTTACCACCGAAATTGCCTTCTTCGATATACTTCTTCGCATTGTCCCACACACCTGCATTCGACATGAATACGGCAAGGTGAAGCCTGCTGCCAAACCGCCTACTAACAAGCCTAATACGCCTGCCACACCGAGCAGAAGACCAACGATGACTGGGATAATGATGGCTAAAAGTGAAGGAATAATCATCTCGTGTTGCGCACTCTGTGTACTGATTTCCACGCATCGTCCATAGTCTGGTGTGCCTGTTCCTTCCAATATTCCCTTAATCTCACGGAACTGACGGCGCACTTCTGTCACCATCTTGCCTGCTGCTCTACCTACTGCACCCATTGTAGGGGTCACGCAGAAGAGGAAGGCTGCCATGGCACCGATGAAAAGCACCGACAAGCACCTTTGGATTCATCAAGTTCTGCGGAAGAAGTTCATAAAGTGCACGGATCGTTGCCTTTGTTGCATCAATGGTTTCGCCTGCAACGTTGGTCATCTGCGTACCGACACGAGCCATGGCAATCTTAATTTCTTCGATATAAGAAGCTAACAGTGCCAAAGCTGTCAGTGCAGCTGAACCGATAGCAAAGCCCTTGCCCGTAGCTGCTGTGGTGTTGCCCAATGCGTCAAGGGCATCTGTGCGATGGCGCACTTCCGCTCCTAACTCACTCATCTCAGCGTTGCCGCCAGCGTTGTCGGCAATCGGTCCGTAAGCATCTGTCGCCAAAGTGATGCCCAAGGTGGAGAGCATACCAACCGCAGCGATACCGATACCATAGAGTCCGTGTTGAATGGAAAGTGCAGACATAGACATATCAAAGCCGTTAGCGCAGAGGTAACTCAGCATAATTGCTACGGAAATAGAAAGGACAGGAACGCAGGTGGAAATCATACCTGTGCCTATACCTTTTATAATAACTGTTGCCGAACCCGTCTGACTCGCCTCAGAAATAGCCTTTGTTGGCATGTAGCTTTGAGAAGTATAGTACTCCGTTGCCTGACCGATGATAACTCCAGCTGCCAAACCAGCAATCACTGAGAAGCTAACACCGAGCCAATTTTCCAAGCCTAAGAGGTAGAGAATTAGGAAACTAACAGCAACAATGAGCACGGCAGCCGTGTTCGTACCGAGTCCTAAAGGCGTGGAGGAGGTCCTTCATGAGTCGCACCTTCTTTCGTTCTTACCAGAAGATACCAAACAAACTCAAAAAACACCCACCGCAGCGATGAGCATTGGCGCAATGACCGCACGCAACTGCATCTCGCCTGATGAGGCTGCAAAAGGCGGTTGCACGAGGCTGCGGTTGAAAGAATCGAACCGCAATAGCTCTCGTAGAGGTCGGCACCCGCCACCCGCTACGTCCACCCACGTTGTCGCCCACGTTGTCGGCAATCGTTGCTGGGTTGCGTGGGTCGTCTCAGGGGATGTTGGCTTCGACCCTTACCCACAAGGTCAGCGCCCACATCGGCAGCCTTTGTATAGATACCGCCACCCACACGAGCAAACAGCCTGTGTCGATGCGCCCATTCCGAAGGTCAACATCGTTGTTGTGATGGTGATAAGCATTTCGCTCGTTGTCATCTTATCGGAATAGAGACAAGTAAGGACAATGAACCAAATAGCAATGTCTAATAATCTAAACCTACAACCAAACCCATGACTGCGCTCGAACGGAAAGCAATTTTGGGAATCCGTTGTTGAGTCCCTTACGTGCTGCATTGGCTGTCCTTGCACTGGCATGCGGTAGCCGTTTTTCATACCAGAAAACCGGCAAGACCAGGAGAAGAAGCCGCCAGTCGAAAGCGAAAGGTACCCATTCATTCTGAGCGTTGAAGCCGCATAATCATGATGGCGAAGACAATAGCAAGAACGACAAAACCATCAAAACGACTTTGTACTGCTGTTTCCAGATACGCCATGGCACCACGACGTACGTATTCAGCAATTTCAATCATGCGAGGGGTGCCCTCTTCGGCTTTCATCATAGACTAAAGAAATACCATGCCATAGCCAGCGCACACTGATGCGATGGGTATGAGCCAAAAACCTGTGGGATGTGTTCCATAATTCAGTACATTTAGGTTATGTAATAGATTTTATTTACTTGCTCGCAAATATATATATATTGATATCAAAAAGAAATTAAAGGAAAAATAAAAAGCCTCTACCGTCGGGTATGTCAAAATTAACACACTCAAATGATATGAACCCCGAAAGTCTTTTCTAACTTTCGGAGTTCATATCATATCATTGATACATCCTCTTTTTATATGGAATCTTTTATTCCCTTATTAATCGAAGTTTGTAGCTATTTTCATGCAAATCAAAACTAACACATGCTCAATTGGTTTCTAAAAAGATGCCTAATTGGCTGCAAAAGATGCCCTTTAAGCCCCTTACTAACGCCCTTTTTGAAGTCCAAGTAAGCACCTTTTGAAAAGCTTTACCTCTGCAAGTTATTGATTAGCTGTTAGTTACCAAAAGAACTTTTTAGAGGTTTTGAGGATTCAAGGGAGGGATTGAGTGGGATTTTTGTAAAGTGTATTTTTCTGACAACAAACAGGGAATTAAGTGTTGGCTAGATTAAGCTAAATGGCTGATAAATTGTTAGGATTATTGGACTAATTAGCCTTGATTTGGCTAATAAATTATTAGGATTATGGGGCTTATTAGCCTGATTGGGCTAATGAGGCTGAGTGACTAATTGAGCTAATGGGGCTAACTACCCCAATAAAAACAGGGATAGCAAACGCCTGTCCTGTTTTTGAATCTATTCACTGCACCTGCCCCAAAAGGCAAACAAGTAATTGATTTTTGCCGTACCACCTACAATATCGAGCAACTCAGATGTGATGGCTGCCTGACGCGACTTGTTATATTGCAAGTTGAGTCCACGAAAACAACTCGTCAGCATTATCTGTTGCGGTCTGCATAGCAACCATTCGCGCTGCGTACTCAGAGGCATTACTATCCGGAAGGGCAGTATAAACCATGTGATGTAGCAGTTTCGGTACCAATGTTGTCAGAAGGCTGTGCAGGTGCTGGCTCAACGATGAAGTCATCATTCAGAGGAGTAACAGCCTCATTATTAGAACTTCTGTGTTTCAGACTGTCCTTTTTCTCTTGAGATATTCCTGTGCAGCCTTTGCTCCGAAATATTTGATGAAAGATCGCGCGTAGAGTCGGCAGTGAGTTCTTCCTCAAGGTCAATCGGAAGGAAATTCTTACGTTGGAGAGATGCGGCTTCCTGCACTCTTGAAATGATGATAGATAATCTCTACCTATCAAACTCGCTATCCAACCATTTCTGTCCCAACTCCTGTGGCAATATTCGCCTCCTCAAATTTGGTTTATCAGCAAGCTGCGATAAGGATATACACAGGTATATCCACGCTTCTTTGCTGCTTCGCCTACCTTTTCGTCCCTACTGGATGGATGATGTCCTTGTCGGTCAAGCCCTGCGCACGATACTTTCGTCCTATCGTATGTTGCATCAACTGATGACATTTCGCATTGAGATCCACCACAGAAGAACTGTTTGAGGAGAACACGAGTGAGGCAACACGTTTCACTGGTCTCTGCTCATCGAGACGGGTGTCGTATCAGGCGTCAGAGACAAGGAAAGCCTTGAGAATGTGTTCGAGCATAGCCTCGCTGTAGGGAACCTCTCTCGATGGCGATACGGGCATGGGTGTAACTTACTCGACGCAACCATCTTCATAGCACTCGTAATCTCACGAGTACTCTGATTACTGGCGATACGAGTCTTGATTTCCTTTAGGATGCCATTCTGTATTGTCTTTATTTATATTGTCAGCTAATATTGCCCGTGACTTCTTCGATTACCTTGATAGAAGTATCTTCGAGGTTTACCAGCAACCAAATCGCTGATGACATCGGCATGAGCAGTGCGCATGGTGTCGAGGAACTGGTCCTGACACTGGCGAGCGCGGTCAACAGGTACGTCGCGCATCAAAACCGTGTGACACCGCAGTAGAGGATAGCAATCTGCTCACCCACGGGCATTGGACTGTACTGGCGCTGGATAAGCAACTGATTGTTCTTACGTCCACGGTCGAGGGTCATCGCTGTAACCTTGTCCATATCTGATAGAGAACTTGAGAATGCCTCCAACTCACGATACTGTGCCATATCAATCTTCAACGTACCAGCTACCTTCTTCATACTCTTAACCTGCGCAGAACCACCCACGAGAAACGGAGATACCTACGTTAATAGCTGGACGGAAGCCCTGATTAAAGAGGTCTGACTCAAGATAAATCGACCGTCGGTAATGCGAAATCACGTTAGTAGGGATGTGAGGCTGACACGTCACCTGCCTGTGTCTCAATGATAGGCAGAGCGGTGAGTGAACCCTACCACGTACATGACCCTTCATACACTCTGGGAGGTCGTTCATCTTCTCTGCAATCTCCTGCTGGTTGTTGATACGTGCAGCACGCTCAAGCAGACGAGAGTGGAGATAGAAAACGTCACCAGGATAAGCCTCACGACCTGAAGGACGACGAAGAATCAATGATACCTCACGATAAGCTACAACCTGCTTTGACAAGTCATCATAGATAACGAGACAGAGTAACCACGATCGCGGAAGTACTCACCGATATACACCAGCAAATGGTGCATAATACCGCATATAGCAGGATCAGCGCCGTTGCACTTGACGATAATTGTATAGGTATGCGCCACGCTCTTGAGGTTCTGTACCAATGTAGCAACGGTAAAGCCTTCGACCAATGGCAACATAGATACAATAAACAGGATTGCCCTGCTCGTAGAAGCTCTTCTGATTGATGATAGTATCAACGGCAATGGCTGTCTTACCTGTCTGGCGGTCACCAATGATAAGCTCACGCTGACCACGACCGATAGGGATCATTGAGTCAACAGCCTTCAAACCCGTCCGGGTGGTTCCTTCACTGGCTGACGATAGATAACACCCGAGCCTTACGGTCCAATGGCATTTCGAAAAAGTCAGTCGGGTCGATTTCACCCTACCATCGATAGCCTCTCCAAGCGGATTGACTACACGTCCCAAAGAAGTTGTCATTGACGCGGATGAAGGCAATGCGATGTGTACGCTTCACGCTCTGTCCCTCGCTTGATACCTTCTAGTAGGGACCAAGAAGGACACAACCGACATTGTCTTCCTCCAAGTTCATGACAATAGCCATGGTGCCATTCTCAAATTCAAGCAACTCGTTGGCTTCAGCATTGCGAAGACCATAGACACGTGCTACACCGTCGCTGACGGTCAGTACGCTACCGACTCATCAAACTTCTCCTCAGAGTTAAGTGCCAGAAGTTCTTTCAAAAGATCCTCAGACACCTCACTTGGTTTAATTTTATCTGACATGTTGATTAATCTAATGACTTTTTAATTGTGTGAGGATAGCGTTCAGTTTGCTCTTCACGCTGGCGTCCATTCTGTAAGTATCGTACTCAAGAATAAAGCCACCTATAAGTGAAGGGTCAACCTCAGTGTTGAACTCAACGGTTCCCTGTGCTCCGGATTGTACCAGTGCTTTCATCTTGTCTTCCGTCTCGGGAAGAGACACGGCGAGGCTGTGATGACCTTTCCGCGAATGATGTTCTTCTGCTTACGATACAGAGCGACATGGTCATTCTGCCATAAGCTGCAACTCTCTCGATCTCCCTTCAAGACAAGGGAAGGAAGTTACCAACAAAGCTCAGGACAGTCGTCGCTACAGGCTACTTCCAATAACGCTTCTGCTTATCCTTCGGAAGCATCGGGCTTTCAATCGTCATGCGGAGTTCGGGCACCTGAAGAGTAACTCGGGCAGAGTGTTTGCATGATAGCATACACCTTATCCTCGATACGCTCCTGGGCAGACTTCAACAGCGCACGAGCATAGCGAACCGATATTACACCTGTATTCATAGCGATTGTTTACTTTCTGTTCCGTTAGAAGAGCAACTTCATCCAATAAAGCTGATGATAAGCTGAGTCTGCTCGGCTGAACCAGATAGTTCCTTATGCAGGAATCTTCTCAGCAATCTGCACAGAAAGCTCTGCAACCTGCGAACGAATGTCGCGAATGGCAGCCTGCCCGGCTTTCAATCTCTGCCTTGGCTTCAGAAAGGATGCGAGCACTCTCGTCGTGCCTTTTTCCTGGCCTGTCCGACTATGGTATCACGTGTTTCAGACGCCTCTCTAAGGATTTGCGCCTGTTTCTCACGTGCCTCCATAAGCAGCTCCTCACCTTGTTTCTGAATGTTGGCAAGCCTCAAGTTGGCTTCTTCTGCCTTGGCAAGACTCTCGTCAATGTACTCCTTGCGCTCGTTCACCATCTTGATGATAGAAGGGATGCCCCACTTCCATAAGATGAAGAAGACCACTAAGAAGACGAGAGTCATCCAAAAGAGTAAGCCACTATCGGCAATAATAATGACATAAGCTGCTAAATTGCTTTTCTTACCAATTTGTTTAATAATTCTCTGAGTAGTTTAGAATACACAGAGAGGCGATAATTGCAGCAAAGAAGGCAACACCCTCTACCAATGCGGCTGCAATAATCATAGCAGAACGAAGCTCACCGATCTTCTCTGGCTGGCGAGCCATAGCGTCCATAGCCTGACCACCGATACGACCAATACCAAGACCTGCGCCTACGGCTGCGATACCTGCACCGATAGCGGCGCCTAACTTTGCAGTTTCTGCTGCTAATAACAATGATGTCAACATAGTTTCTTTCTTTTAATTATTAATTATTTTTATTTCTTATCTATTCTCTCAGGGAGATGAGAGCGTTTCTCTCCTTCACTCCTTCTTATCCTTCTGCCTCATGAACACGTGCCAAGAGATAAACACAGCACTCAGCATCGTGAATACTAAAGCTTGAATAAAGCTAGCCAGAATCTCAAAAAGCATCATGAAGATACTCATACCCACACTCACAATCGTCATGGAAGAACTTAGGACAACACCCATCGTTGCCATGATGAAGATGATACAGGTTAAAGCCAACGCAATAGCATGTCCTGCCATCATATTGGCAAAAAGACGCACCATCAATGCGAAGGGCTTTGTGAAGATACCAAAATATCTCATCACAGGCATCAAGGCACTGGAACTTTCAACCATTTGCGGGTACGTCATGGCCAAAGATATCTTTCCAATGATGCTTTGTTCCTGAGAAGTTGGTTTACTAAGAACGTACAAATAGCCAAGAAGAAGGTTATGGTTATATTACCCGTAGGGTTACCCTCCTGGTGGGAATGGCACAATACCCATGACATTAGCCACAAAAATGAAGAAGAAACACGTCAGAAGATAGGTGCATACTTCTCTGAGTCTTACCTAATGTCGGTTTAATAACCTCATCATAGACATACATCACAAACATATGCATCAGACCAGTGAAGCCTTTTGGTGCCTTATCGGTAACCTTATGGCGACGACACCAGCGTGCTGGGATCAAGATACACAGCAAGAGAATGATGGCATCAATGAAGAGTACACACCGACTTCGTGATAGAGAGGTCGAGAGGGGCGCACTTGTGCCGTCCTTCTGCAACTCAACGATACGACGTTCGTAGTTTCCCTTCGTTGCAATGAACAGGTCTGGGTTGTTCTTACAAGGACGATAGCCTGCATGTGGACCTTCTTCTAACGGCTCCTCAGCGAAGTCTTCAGCCCAACCCGTGTACCAGCCATTTGATGTCTTCACAATGACAGGCAAGTTGATGATGATTGGCTTATCACCATAGCGGTTACATGCCGCTCGTATGAGTCCTTGATATGTCCCACAATATCTCCTGCAAGTTAACACCCTCCCTTTACTCTCTCTCGATGCGGCAGCACCAGGCAGCAGACAGGAAGAGCATCATCACCATACCAAATCAGATGTGAGGATATTTCATTCGTTAATTATTAATTTGTAGTTCTTTCCACTTTGTAAATAGACGGTATCGAGTGCCAACAGCACAAGATAGAATATCATGAAGATAACGACAAAGACGATTACCATTGCACGTTCTTTCACCACTATTGCATAAACGACAACGGTCAGGAATGCCAACAGCATACGAAAACCCTGAGCCCGCAAGATAGAAGTTATTCATAACTATGGGCGACGACTGGCTATCGCTTTCCATGCTCCTCCGATAGATAGAGGAGGTGATAAGCGAGTAAACAGCACTGATAGACAGCAAATTGGTATAAGCCGTTTGCTGCGTAAGCTGCACAACGAGTAAGCCAATAAGATGAGAGACCTGCGATAATCAGCAGTTATTCTTATAGTACTTCTTATACACTTTGTTAACATCCATCATCCGTATTCAGCTGTCTGTCGGTTATATCTCTTGAGATTTCTACACAAAAGACTCGACCAAGTTCTTCTTCACCTCAACAGATCCGCCAACGATATGAGCTCCTTAGTATCACCTTTTACGCTATAAGCTACTTGCCTTCAACGAGTGTAGAGAGATGATAGGTGCGTGATTGTTGGAGATCTCAAACGGTCCAACTGTGCCAGGAACCAGCACACTATCCACCTCGCCTGTAAAGACAATCCTTTCGGGAGAAACTATTCTAAGTGTCAACATAGACAATTCAATTATTATTCAGTTTGTGCAAGAAGATGATTGCTTAGTAGCCTCAAAAGACGCTTAGCCTTCTCGCTTGACATCCTCTATCGTACGCCAACGTTCAGAACGCATGCTCGGCGGGTCGTCAACCTCACCATTCAAGATAGCATTGAAGCCCTTGATAGTCTCCTCGATTGGTACGCTAACACCCTTAACGCCAGTGAACTGCTCAGCAACGGTGAATGGCTGAGAGAGAAACGCTGTACACGACGAGCGCGGTTCCTGCAACCAGCTTATCCTCGTCAGACAACTCGTCCATACAAGATGGCGATAATATCCTGCAATTCGTTATAGTGCTGCAACAACTGCTTTACTCTCGAGCACACGCATGCTCGCACCAACAATCAGTGGGTCAGGATACGTGAGAGATACTACCCAATGGGTCTACCGCAGGATAGATACCAAGCTCGGTAATCTTACGGCTCAACTCTGTCGTTGCATCCAAGTGGGTAAGAGTAGTAGCTGGAGACAGGGTCGGTCAAGTCGTCCAACAGGCACATAAAACCGCCTGAACTGGAAGTAATAGAACCATGCTTTGTAGCAAGTAATACGCTCTCCTGCATCGTACCCATCTCACTCGCACAGTAGGCTGATAACACCACGGCTGATGGCATACGACAACAACGCTGGCACCTCAGGAACCAGCCTGTGTGAAACGGAAGATATTATCGATGAAGAACACTGATATCTGCTGCCTCACCATTCTTACCTCCGTGATCGCGGAACTCCTCAGCAACGGTCAGACCGAGATGCCACTGATGCGTGCCCTGGTAGCTCATTCATCTGTCCATGCAGACAAGTGTTGCCCATGACTTCTGCAATTCTTCCTGATCAACAAGTGAAAGATCCCTTGCCTTCGTCCATTGCCTTGCGGAACTTCTCACCACAACGGATAACACCTGACTCCAACATATCGCGAGATCAAGTCGTTGACCCTCACGTGTACGCTCACCGACACCGGCAAATACTGAATAACCATTGTGACCCTTAGCGATGTTGTTAATCAACTCCATGATAAGCACCGTCTTACCTACACCGGCACCACCAAAAAGACCAATCTTACCACCCTTCATATAAGGCTCAAGCAAGTCGATGACCTTAATACCGGTCTGAAGCATCTCCTTATGCGTAGAGAGGTCTTCAAACTTTGGGACCTCACGGTGAATAGGATAAGCACCTTCCATACTCAGTGCTCCATACCGTCAATAGGCTGACCAATAACGTTCATCATACGGCCCTTAATCGCCTAGCTGGCATAACGATAGGACTACCTGTTGGTACAACCTCAAGGTTACGCTGCAATCCATCCGTATTATCCATAGCCACACAGCGCACGGTATCTTCACCAATATGCTGCTGTAGCCTCGATAATCAAATCCTGCCCATTCGCACGTTTTACGCGTAGGGCATCATGAATCTTTGGCAGAACCTTCTCAGGATTCTCTCCCTTGGTATCAAAGTAGACATCGATAACTGGACCGATAATCTGGGAGATGCGCACGTAATCTGTGACATAAATATCTTTGTTGTTTTTATTATTATTTCTTCTATATATAAATAAGGTGAAAAGCCTTTTAGATACTTAACTCGTCTAGTACCTTAAACTTTTTATCGAAAAGCTTATCTGAACGGATAGCCTCTGACAATGGGGACATCGACTACCTCATTGTTTCTTTCACCTACCATAATATTGCGTGTCCTGCATAATGGCCTCACAGCACCAACACCCGTACTACTTGCAAGGATACGGTCGCGTGCTGAAGGCGACCACCACGCTGCAAGTGACCAGAACTGACACACGTACATCATGCGTCGGGAACTCTTTGCGTACACGGTCTGCATAATACATCGCACCACTCCGGACTCTCAGAGGGACAATGACGATACAACTTCTCTTGAGACTTACGAATACCACGTTCCATGAAACGGCCCAACTGGTCGACATTAGTGGGAGTCTTGGAATAATAGCAGCCTCAGCACCACTCACGTAATGAATTCTGGAGCTAAAATACCGTCACGTCCCATTACCTCAACGAAGAAAATACGCTCATGGCTTTGAGCTGTATCACGAATACGGTCTACACACTCCATAATCGTGTTCATCGTCGTGTCATAACCAATCGTACTGTCCGTACCATAAAGGTCGTTATCTATCGTACCCGCAAACCAATACAACAATAATCGAACTCTTGGGCAAAAGATCATCGCTCCGTCAACGAGCCATTACCGCCAATAACTACCAATGCATCAATGCCTTCCTTCACAAGATTGTCGATGCCTGCTGGCGTCCTTCTATCGTTGCAAAGCTTTTTGAGGCGATGCTGTTTTTAGGATCCGTACCTTGTCCAATGATACCACACATTCTCGGTCGTAAAAGGTACTATGTCACCTGTTATCAATCCTTCGACAACCTCTACCGACGGCCTTTATCTCAAACCATTAAATACCGGCTCGGTCACTGCACGTATTGCTGCATTCGTTCTCGGGCGTCACCGCCGGAGGTCAGAATACCAATTGTCTAATCTTAGTCATATATAGTCTGAGAACTATGTTAAATCAACCGCAAAGATAACAAATAAAAACACAAAGCGAAGTTGATAAGAAAAAGTTAGGAATAAATACAGAAACTACAAACCTTTTTGATAAAACACAGAACATCTTTCCTAATTGAAAAATAAACTTATCTATCAAATACAAAGAAAGCGCGTTGAAAAATCCTTACAATTTTGCTAACTTCTGACTTTTAAAAGCGAAAAACGACAAAATCTTACTGTGGTAACGCATAGAGATCAAGCATTTGCACACCACGTTTCAAAAGGGCGTTAATAAGGGTTCAAGGGCGTTAGTTAGGCTCAAAGGGCATCTTTTGCAAGCCAAAAGGGCGTCTTTTCGGAGCCAAAAGATGATGTTTTTAATTTTGAAGGTCTGAAGAAGATTTTACAATCACACATAGATGGAAAGACAGAAGCATAAAACAAAGAAGACAGAAAGCGTATAAACACTTTCTGTCTCCCTAATATTTCCTCCCTATCGGCATCAAGAGCGGTAGGATAAGCCATTAATTTTTCTCGTTTTGGAGCAGAAGAAACCCCGGCATCCCGTTTAGTAGCGCACTGTCTCCGTGGAAATTCACAGTCAGCAACAGCTGTCTTAATGTCGGTGATGTCAAAAACCTCCATCAGCGAACGAATTGACGCCAAGTTGCTCTCTGAATAATCCTTTGCATCATTAGCAACTTATCAAAATCTGTATCGAAAACCTTTTGAGTCGAGTTCGCGCTCATCGCTATCCATGTAGATATTCATCGGCACAACGATGGTTGGCAACCATACTTCCTCCTTCAACTGACGAGCGGTTGGTGCGTGAGAAAGGACTTGCTTCGCCATTTGTCAACTTAGAGTTACAGCGCGCATCCAGGCGAATTTCGAGGTTAAACTGCTTATCGTACGCAAAATTCAGTAACCTTTAAGACCGATAGGGATTGTTTTCACCGATTTAGCACCATCAAACTTGTTGGTCTTATTCCATGGGTCCATATCACAGTAGACATAATCAGAAAATCCGACCGAATTAACGTCCGTTGTCTCCTTTTCCCGCCATAAGAAAGGCAGATATCTATCTCATAAAGACTGCGTGGTGGCTGTCTTCCTACATTATTGACAATTTGAGGGTGAGTTTCTTTGCCCGCCTTACCGTAATAGTGGATAACAAAAGCCGACACCTGATATCTGACTGCTTCCCATAAGGTTCACGCTCTTACCATTCTAGTGGGTCAGCCACCCATTTTCCATTCTCTCAAAGTATGGAAGTAAAGCTTGTGAGTTACGTCCGATTATACTTCAATTCTTTTTGGTGTTGGGTTCTGATGAAAAGCCTTTGGTCCATGCAAGTGACCGTTATAGATTTCAATGCACAGCCTTTGCAGGATTGATAAGCGAAGGTCGAAGTCTTCATGCTGTTTGTTTCTTTCTCATTCTCTCGGGCTGTTCAGGGTGCAAAGCACGAAACAGCATGGTCATGTCTACACAAGCAAGGATAAGACCGACATATGAATCTCTTTGTTTTACGTGTGTGTATCTTTTTAATTAGAGAGTTCCATGGATTTCTGATGAAAGTCTTTGGTGTCCACAAGTGACGTTATAGATTTTCAATCACAGCCTTTGTCGGATTGATAAGTGAGAGGGTCGATAGTTCTCACCTCAGTTTACTGCCCATCAGTCACGACAAATGAGCTACGTGATGTCCCAAAGTCAGTGCTGTAAGCGACTTTCCAGCTGGATTGTAGAAAGAGGCCTTTCCGTCGTCGCAAACTTACTTCCAGCAACGTGAAGCAGAGTCGACCAGAGGTGCCAGCTCGTCCGGCTTCCTGAGAATTTGATCAGACCTTGGAAGCCCGTCAGTGGGATTCAGTGTCGCTCAACAAAAAGTGCCGTTCAACTCGTCGGTATGGCGGTGTTGGTCCGTGAGCGTTCTGCTTTGTTCGTATGACACGCACCGGGAGCTCATCTGTCCCTCGCCATCCACCTGCCAGAACATTGAGAAGAAGTGCTGATGGATCTTATCTGACCAAGGTTTGGCAGAACGGCTGTTCATCATTCATGCGCCTTTGCGTTGTAATAGTCCATCTTCAAAGATAGACAACCAGAAGGGTTATCCACACTAATCTTTACGTTAAACTGACTTTGTTGCACTCGTCACGTGCCAACCCTGACCCTTGTCTGCTCTCCCACTCTATCACCACTTGGGCGGGGGCAGAAGTCGCCTGGCAAAATTAGCCATCTTTGGCGTATTATCGAAAAACGAGAGACATTGTCAAGTGTTCCTCTTGGAGGGTGAAGACAGCACGAACAGGGTCTTCATGTGGATCAAACTCTTTCTCATTCTCTGCGGCTGTGACAAGGGCTTGCAAAGTACTGAGCGTACTGGATCATACTGCACTAAAAGCAAGGGACAAGACCATTTGTGAATCTCTATGTGTTTTCATCGTTTTATGTTTTTAATTAGAAGTTCACATCATAATTGTACAACGCACGTCACGACCCATATCATGGTGCAGTAACATTGCGGTTGGTGTGTCTCTTGCACTCACGATTAAGGACCTATTAGCCTACGCCATCGGTCCTACACGCGGGCGACTGTCCCTCACGCAGTGGCACCGAGAAGCTAACGTACAGCCCGCCAGATGATGGGCATCGGACTCGTTGCGATAAGGTCTGTGGATAGGTTGGAAGCGTGTTTGCTTCGCCACAAAGCGATGACTGGGTCCTATCTTTGGCGAGAATGCCTTGAAGAAAGGTAGCGACCGCGTCAGCAGCAGATGGGTCGACACGGACGCCGAATATCAGGCAAATGATAGTCGTGAAGGCATCTCACGATGCCATACCGTGGCGCACGAGTGAGTAGTCGAGCGATGATAGCGGACGGACATGGGCATCTAAGTCGACACCTGTGGAAGCACGTGTCTGTCTGTGTTGGAATACAGGGTAGCACCCGACACTACGGTAATATTCCGCTCTGTTGGCTGGTCGAAGATGCGTAGTTGTTAATCCAGTGAAGATAGCCCATCAAAGCTGAACATCAAAGTACGTACTTGCATATTTCGATGGGGTAATCACGCCTGACTCTGCTACAGAGAAAGGTTGGATCGCCTTTCACAGAATGCGAGACTAAGTTCGTTACCATTGCTATACAGTTCATGAGACGTGTAGGGGCACGCCAAGCCACACCGAAATGAAGAGTCGAACTGGACAGTTGTTTGATGTGGTAGCGGCCGCCAAGACTATAAAGTAAAGTTCGTGAGTCACGCTTTTCCTCCATATCTTCGTCCTGTCCAATCACATGGCCGTCAGCCTTTGTTTCGCTGTCCATCTAAACGCTTACTACGCCTCCATTCCCACCGGTCGGCAGTGTATTTGCAGCGCTTATAGAGTCGAAAAGCCACCTCCGTGTAGTTTGGAACCTAATGAGACAACGCCCGTTCCACGCTCGTTCGTATTGTCGGTTATCCAACGATTGCGCTCCTTCACTCTTCAATGTCTGATAACCCTTGTTCCATACAGTGAGTTCTGCACAGCAGATTTAAGTGCACTGACGGTAGGAATGTCCGAATGGGTTCGAGACGTCGGATGCAGTTTTTCGCGTCGGTGTCCTGCTGAAAGGTTGATTGAAAAGCAAAATGTCCTATCTTTTCGTGAGTCAAAAACGCCTTGAAATAGACGTTATGGTGAGTTTATCTGTTGAAAAGGATGAATCTATCTGCCGACTGAAAGGTGTGAAAATCTGACAGGCTGACCGAGTCTAATACGCTCTTCGCTAACGGCTACCGTTACCCATGCAGGGCTCTCTGCATAACACCTAGTTTTGTGCTAAGCAGACTATAACCTGTCTCTAATCGCTCACGCTCCACGCCTGTAACCTGAGGCGAGGGAAAGGTCGTTTCACGCATTCGGTATTGTTTGGCAGGTGATGAGCCCGTGCTTCTGTCGCCTCCATCTCTCGGTATTCAGATGTAAAGCGCCATGCCCAGTCGCCATGCCGCTCGAGCTGGCACTCAACGCCAACCTGAGGGCTCGCGAAACGTCTGCCATTGGTGCCATAAGGTCGCTACCATACCATGAGAACTACTGACGTCGCCAGGTAAAGAAGGTTTACACTACGGTACAATACCGCCGGTGCCTCGACCATATCTTACAGCATCTGTGCGCCTTTTCACCACTTCGATGTTACTGTAACTGTTTTATCTGCTCTGCATGAGTCTGCGCCCATTTGCTGACCGTCAGACGACACCATTGCTCACCAAGTGTGCTGATTGCCGCGCGTTCCGTGTATCACAGGCTTTGAGCGATTGTTCCTGTACTGGATAGAACTTTCTACTGACTCCTTCAGACAGTGATCCCCAAGGGCGTCCCATAGCATTTTGTAATGGCGGTTTGATTGGTTGACTGCCTAGTTTGGTTTACGCTCATCATGCGGCGACAGTAGAAAGCCACCGCTTCCCTGAGGCAAATGGGATCATGGGTAAGGCTAGTGGTATTCTCATGCTGTGCTACTAATAACAAGACCAACACAGCAGTGCGAGATAAACACCAGCCACTGATGCCTGATCTAATTTTAATTTAAGCATCATAGGCCAAATGTTAAATGTCAGCATGCGAAACAACCACCTTGACAGACGGGCAAGAACCTACAAAAAGTTTGTCATACAGTTGACAGTGCGATGCACATCGGTGCGCACCTATCGCTATGAGTAGGTAAACCAGTTAGCTCACTGTCAGGGCGAATGAGCTATTGAGAGACAATAACCTGATGAGCAGTTTTGTTCTGTGAATATGCGTTTTGGGACCCCAGCTCATCCGCAATGACAGCAGGTTGGAAGAAACCGTTGCCTTGGCTTCGATAGGCTCAGGCGTGCATTGCGAAGTCACTGAGTCTTTACACACCTGTTTCAACCAGAAGCGTACTTATGGCTTGACAAGCCTTCTCTAAACCGTGATAAGAGAGTGTTATGATAGTGGAAATCTTTGAGCAAAAAGCATGAAGTGAACACAAAAAGTGATCCACGCATGAATAAGTTTTATCGTTGTCTTTGCTTCATCTGTTTCCAATATGCGGCGTATGAGTGAGTGATGGCACTCATGCCTTACGTGAATTTGGGGTAGAGTACGACAGTAGGTATCTCGCATCCGCCCATTTATATCCATTTTGAGACATCGTTAACAAACATCGTATCCAATTGTTTTCTGTTGTCATTTTGGACAAAAAGGTTCTTCCGCTAAATGCTTGGATATTCATTATTATGTTTGCTTATAAACTTGGCTTTTGCTTCTTTAGCGTGACACACATGGTTTTTGTATAAATATTTCGAGGGTAAAGGTCGAATTGATGTCTCTTTTGCCTTTGAAAAGACGCGGAGTGGCTTGCAGGGTGCCCTTTTTGAGGTCAACTAACGCCTTTGCAGAGTCAGTGGCTGCACCTTTTGCGATGCTGCATCGCAGCTAACAGATTTCCTGTTGATTTGAGCCGCTATATGTGTTTTTATCACTTATTTATAGAGGTTTTATTTGAGATTTATGTAATGATCAAAGCGTTATCCACCACTTCGAAGCCTGATAAAGGGATTCTTCCGGAATTTGGAGTGATAAAGATTTGTGCACACGGTTCTCCGCGAAAGGTCGCTCGAGAAAATGAGAGGACGAAGTTAGCGGTCGAAGTCACAGAACACCGTTGGTGCATAGAAACGACCAGGCTTGTTTGCCAATTCTAATGTCAATTTATGCCACACGGCGTTTATCCCAAAAATAGTTATCAGAATCTGTACGCTACACACTCCGTCGCTCTTTGTGCCGTCGGCACCTCCAGTGACATTACGTCTACCTCAGTTCCCTCAGTGACTCCCGTGTGCCTATAATATAAAGGTGCAGTCTATCCTCCATGATCTCGGAAGAACTATAAAAAGGGCTTCTATATCGGAGGGATAAAGAAAAGAATAAGATGGTGAGACCACACACATAACAAATACGCTAGCAGTAATGTGAGACGTAGAATTTGTCCCATAACCTAACAACAATGTCCAAAACGCAATGGAATAGGATAAAGACTTTTGTTCAACGCAAAGAACTATCGCTTGCAATGGGTCTACGTTGGTGCAGTCTTCATCTGTGGACTGATTTATATCCACGCTACCGAGACGTGCACCTGCGTTGGGGACTGACTTACATACCTAGTTTGGGCTGCTCTTCTGTCACCGATTACTGATGATTGCAGCACTTTTGAAAAGCAAAAGGAAGTTGAGTGATACGCACTTTACAGTGCGCTGATGGAAGGCATTGCTCTGTGGTTAATTGCTGTTTCCTTCAAGTCATTGGAGCGACATTTTCTCCCCTCCACCTGCTTCTGTAAAGATGGCGATTACCTCGTAAGACAGGAAGTACGACTTCTTTGACAACAACTTGATAGGTGTTTATAAAAGTTAACGGACTAACAGAAAAAATATCATTCACCTCGTTTTATGGTCGACTCTATCAAAGTTTACGATTCATTGAATATCATCTTTCTATTGCCCTACAAGGATGATGGAGGCCCTTGGCTCACCATGCCATTCCCCTGTCCGTGTCATCGAACAGCTTCGCAGCAACGAGTAGATTCTGAAAGGAGGAAGAAAGATGAAACAACTTGCCTCGACTTAACGCCCGACTCGGCTACACTGACTGAATAAAACGAAAAAGATATAATTTCTTGGTGTAAACAACGTATTTATCTTGTCATATCGGTCCTCTTGCACAATAGCTTTAAGGCGGTGGCTACGGCTCTTACTGGCGAAGTTTCCAGACGGGTTACCTGATAGTACCTGGTGACACTCGATTCCTTCCATCACCTGCCAGTATATGGCACTTTCAAGGAGTATCGGTATGGCAGGGGAGGCGGTCAAACAATTAGATTATGCCGATCTGCCAGCCGACACACGACGCCAGAACAATTGATGAAGTTGCCAATACCGATGCCACTGCTCTTCAGGCTCACAGGCATACAGAATTCTACTGAAGAAACGTAATCAGTAATTGATGTGTTGAAACAGGCATTAAGGTACCACGACATGCGTGAGTTACAGGTCACGGCTATAACCGGTTTGAAGAACACAACCGCACCGCTATCTCTGTCTACTCGTGCGGTAACGAATAGCTATCCAACCAACTAACTTCTCCTTGATAACCTCATCTTCTTCGGTTATATGAAGACAAGGGCTTTGAAAATGGATTACTCATGGACTTCAAACACAAAAGATTTATTATACCACAGTCATCGAAAAGCCGACAAAGAGAGGGTGCACTATCCTCCTCTCCTCGCTCAATAGTCCCAATGATCGACAACGTATCCAACAAGTTGTTGAAAGCCCTTCTAAAGGAAGATGGTATATGCTCCTATGAGGCATGTGAAGCTATCAGTAATTGGAACGACCCTGCCTTTGGTGGGCGCTAAGGCTGCTTGTCAAGCTACGACAAGAATACTATGATGCTGATGAGGTCCTCAACTTCTTTGTACCTGCCTCTTGGGCTGTAATGCTTAAACTGCTCACTGAAAGGAGATTACAGCAGTGACACTTGTAAGGATTATCTTGAAGGCTATATAAAACACAGCCCATCCCTCTATCTTCAAACCCATTATACGATAAATATATGATGAAAAGATGTAACCTCAACAAAATAACGACTCTTCCACCGCTTTTCATAAGGAAGAAAGCGATGTCTTGATTCCCCTCTCCACTATACTTCTTTATGTAAAGAAAAATCCTAAAACTGAAAACTGAAAGGGCACAAATAACATTCAAATTAACGACGCCCGTTGAGCACAAAGATGCCCTTTTGAGGTCTTACTAACATGCTTGCAGCAGAAAGTCCCTGTTAGGCGCCTTTGCTTTGCTACTCGTAACCTACTGATATCTTGTCGATTTACAAACACTGCCGTTTACATATGCTTTTCGCATTATTTATGAACGTTTTATCCGAAACCATGTAATGATTTTTCAAGGAATTCTCCGGTAAATTTCGAGTATAAAAAGAGAGTTCTGTGTCAGAGGATGAGAATGGGTAGATTGACTGTCTTGGCTATAATTTTGTTTGAGGAGTAAGTTCTGTTTCTTCAGGTGGCACTATACAGCTTCCTTCTAACGGAAGAACCATAAATGTAGCGCAGGTTCTGTTTGTCAATACTTGTCGGTAGGATTCATAAAGTAAATAACAGACGTAAAAAGGTTTTTGGTGTGTGAGGAGAAAAAGAAAAAGGTGGTGGTTGCTCTACACCACCTTTATATCTTATAAATAATGCTAAAGACTACTTCAATTCTTCTTCACTAACTACGTCACCAGAGTTGATGGTTATATCCATATCCTGTGCTTTTATCTTTTGAAAGCGCTGTATTCGGTAGGCCAGCCACTGAGGAGTTGAAAGTTTAGTTGTTCCGTTGATATCCATTATTAGCCATACCAATTTCCTTCATTCTGTCCCCGAGGCCTCCTATAATGCGCTAGCATCATGCTCAAGGTTTTCGATACTCAAACTCCCTTCATCTTGTCAATGATGAAAGCTTTCACATCGGCTTCAGTCATATTACTGCTAATCTCCTCCACGATGTTCATCGTATTCCCCTTCTTAGAGAGCGTGTAGGTAACTGGTAGACTTGATATCCCATATCTCCTTGTTCTCTTTGTAGCCAGTCGAGAGACTTACCGAAGAGAGATAGAAGAGAAAGATGTTATTATTGATATTATCGTAAGAACGTCTTCTTGACATCTCTTTTGTTATACTCGCATCATAGCCTTACTCTTCGGCAGCCCTCCTCTCTACGTTCGGATTGTTATTGTAGATAGGATCGAGGCTCTGTGATGCACACTTTCCAGCCTTGCGCTGCACCTCGTCATAGTTTTAAGATGTCAGTAATCTTTCCGTTTGCATCTGTCGCTTAGAAAGCATAGGGACATTGTTCAGCTTTGGATGATCATATCTCCCGTCTGTCTTAGGAACGACTGATTTCCATCTATCCGATATGTCTTTTGGTCAGTATTTCGATAATATACCCATCACGGAGAACCTCTTGTCACTTTGGTTATCTTCGTCTGTTTAGTTACCTTCTACCGCTTCAGAACCAGCCGCAGTAGACTTTCCTGCAATCTCTGTCACAGTTTTTCATGAACAGCCTTCTCGCCTTTCTGAAGCTGTAAGCCTTGATTAAGGTCTGAGCGTTCAACGCTGTTACCGTAAGGGCAAAAGTAAGGATGAAAATGGTTTCTTCATATCGTAATATCGTTTATTTTCCAACTCTTTTCTACCAATTTTCGTAACAGAAGTGATGACCATTTCCATTCCCATCATCTTTGGCTTTCACGTCCGTGCACTGTATTCCGTAGCCAACCACTGTTGAGGAGTTTGGTCAGTAGACCGCCGACGTCCATCTTCGCCATACCCATCTGCTTCATCTGTCCCCAGTTAGCATCGAGCTGTGAAACCACTTACCTTCGTCAGCACCCATCTATCTTCATCTTGTCACATAGAAGGCTTTGACATCGTCTTCGGTCATATTGCCTTAATCTTGATGATATTGGGTGCGTTTGGTTCCTTGTTTACCTCGTAGGTTACAGTGGTTTTGATGCCTTGATTTCATGTCTGCTTTGTCACCGTCTTGTTGTCTTACCAAAAGAATAAAGAAGGTATTGTTTTCAGCAGACTCGATGAAGATTCTTTAATTGAGTTGGCTGTTGATAGACATAGCCATCTTATACTTGGGCAACGTCTTCTCCATTTCGGGACTTGGCTTTTTATAGAGCAGGTCCAATAGTACCTGTTGCTAATTTGCTGGCCTTACATTTGGACTTCAGTATAATTCAAGAGGTCCTTCACCTTTCCGTTAGCATCTCTTCGGGAACGTGGAATATTGCTGAGGTATTGGTCCATCATGTTTACTCCATCTGCTGTGCAACCTCCTTATTGCCTTCCATCTTCACATTGGTTGTCGTCATTTCGATGTGCCAGCCGTCAACAGTAGCATCTTGTACGGTAATTTTGTTTTGCTGTTGGTCTTTATGCTTTCAGAGATTTCCAGTCATCGGAACACTGACTTTAATATCGCTTCGCTCTCATAGGTAGCCTGATCGCCTTTTTAGACAACCTTGATTAAAGTCTGGGCATTCCAACGCTGTTACAGCGAGGTAGTAGTAAAAAGTGATTTTTCATAATTAATTATTGTTTAAGTTTGGTTTTTAATGTGTAGGTTTTTGCAAGGCTGTTAGGTTTTAAGGGCTCCTTTGAATCCTAGTATTCCTAGGTCTCTAGTATTCTTAGTAACCCTATCAAGCAAACTAGTATCGAGGGGCTATTAGAGGCTGCTTCAGCAATGCCAACTTATCTTTATTAGTAGATCTTGCGATGTGACACGATTTGTGGGCTTGAACGCCTTGTCGACGTTGGTGTATGCTAGACATATAAGGGACGCGGATTTGTTGCCTGGTGTCTTGTAATCTTTTCATCAGTCTCCTCAGTACCACTCCCAGTGTGCAGAGGAAGAAACCGCACGTCCTTCACCTTCTCCTTGAAACTCCTCCTCAGTTCTCGCACTCGTAGATGTAGAGCATCACGGGGTGCTGTAGCCCTTCTACTTGAAGATGTTGTCCTGGATCTCGTCAAGGAGGTTCTGATACTCAGCTCAACAGTACCGTCAAGCTTACAGCGCTCTCCTTCTCCAGTGTGTCGACGACATCACCTCGATCGTAGTTTGTTCGCTCAGTCACGACCACGGTACGCAGAGACGCAATACTGCGCGCGCTCAACTCGTGGTCAGCGAACTGCAGCCGGGACGCTTGTTGTCGGCACATCGTCATACTTAACGGTGATACCCAACGCACGGAGCTGGTCAATCACTGGCGCTGCGCTTGTCAGTCGAGAGTTCCTTCGCTGCTCTCACCTTGAAGATTGGTACGATAACCACCTGAATTGAGGCAATCTTTGGAGGAAGAACGAGACCATTATCATCGGAAATTGGGTCATGATGAGCGCACCGATAAGACCAGTACTAACACCCCAAGAGGTAGCCCATACGTATTCTGGCGTTCTCCTTGTTAGGGAAGGTAACATCGAACGACTTAGCAGTTCTGACCTAAGTGAGAAGTACCCGCTCTGGAGTGCTACCGTCCTGCATCATTGCCTCGATAGTATAGGTATCAGTACCAGCGAAACGTTCTGTCTCCTCTTCACCCTGTACGACTGGTACACGGCGAGCCACTTCTCAGCGAAGTCGCTTAGACACGCAACATGGTCTGTACTCCTTCTCGAAGCCTCCTCGTGTGGCGTGAGCGGGTGTATTCCCTCCTGCAGAGACAGATGTGCGGAGGAAAGGACGTACGCATCTCCCAACCGCAACATTACACCACTGAGTTGCATCAATAGATCCTTAAAAAGTGTGAATCAGTTTTTATAAATATTCAGATGATTGTCTCACTGGTAGGACGGATAATCAGTTCTTCCTCCAACTTTGCGTTAGGGGTCAACCTGCGCAGCATTGCCATCTTCCATGTACTGAAAGCGGTAGTGAGTAACCACGGCACACTCATGGCAGATCCTTTACGTGCTCAGCCTCCACGAGGAGAGGCTCTTGGAATTAGCATTGGGAAGTAAACATTCTACACACCTGTCTCCTTAAACATCTTGTCAAACTGTGCCTGAATCTTCTCCCAGATAGCATAACCGGCTTGATAACCATACAACCACGAACAGACTGCTCTATCAAGTCTGCCTTTATTCAAGTCATTGTACCGTGATGATTATCTGCTCTCTGGTCAGTTCTTTCAATTCTTTTGCCATAAAATATATTATTCTGTTTCTTATTTTGCATGTTTGGGGATTTCTAGCACGTAGGTATTTCCTTTGCGGGTATGCCGCAGAAACACTAACTTTGCACACAGATACAGCTGAAAGCTAAGACCAAAGGAATCAATTCCCTTGCTAATAGCCTATCCTTTGCAAAAATAATGCAAATGAGTGCAAACGAAACTTGCTTCAATTTGCCTATTAGCTTTATTTTGCAAAATACAAAAAAATATTGGCAATGCATTGCTTAATGGCATATTTGTTTAACTTTGCACGAATTAAAATGGTGGGTGGCTGTAATGACCAAAAGGTAAAAGTATTAATCCAATAACACGTTTGATTATGAAGAATATAGAAAATGATGGCAGCAGAGATGTGTTTCCTCACTGTCGTAAGTTGTTGAACAAAGCAAGGTACGGTGCATTAATCAGTGGCAGTTGCAGGCGCAGCGTTGGGCAACATCGTTGGTTGAATTATGGAGTCGCAATGGTAAGAAATTACAGCTATCGGTGCTGCTAGCGGTGGTGCTGTTGAATTTGTGGTGGGTGCCTCATTGAATTAGTACACATGGATAAGGTAGCACGTGAGCTGCAGCAGTTGCCAAACGCACGTGTTGACGGGTAACGAATGCTAATGGTTTAGATTGTGTGAAGGTAACCTTCGACTCTGGTATCCTCTTCCCATTGAACGGTTTCAAACCTCAGCGCAGCTGCTAAGAACGACCTTACAGTTCGCTTCTTTGATGCAGCGCAACTCTAACTGTGACGTAGCTATTCAGGGTTACACTGATGCTTCTGGTAATATTAACATCAATCTTCCATTGTCTCAGCGTCGTGCAGAGGGCTGTATCATCTTACTCAAGGGCCGTGGTGTAAGCAGCCGTGGATTCGTTCAGTACAGGGTTTCGGTAGTGCCAACCTATCGAACAAGACTATAGTCAGGCTAACCGCCGTGTGAGGTTTATCTCTATGCTACATCAGAGATGGTTCGCCAGGCAAACAATAGCTCACCTGTAATTAAAAAATGAAGCATTGGGACATACATCTTTGTGTGTCCCAATAACTTATAAAACAAGTTCTTCCTTATAAGGCAAGAATATGTTGCAAATTAAATGATTATTGACACATTCAGATTATAAATAAGACAATCATAAAGCAAGACCATTTCAATACTCGTTCTTGAAGTAAGAAATGGTCTTTTCTTCAATAGATACTTCAAACCTTAAAAGGAAGGGATCAAAATAACATTTACATTTTTGTTCTATTCAAAAGCTCAAAGCCTAAGTCCCTTTTACGGATAGGATCATCATACTGCACCTGTGGAGGGATTTGCTTCTTTAAATCCTTTGTAAGCTTCTCCGTGCCTGTTACCATAGATATTAGCATCTGTTCTGGGTCTTTCTTTAGGTCGTAAAGTTTAAGGGTATATCATTATAAGTGCATAGTGAATAACGCTTCGTACGAATACCATAGTATTTGACAAAAGAACAGAGGTGCTCATTGGGATATTCGTAGTAGTGATAGTAAACGACAGCGCCAGTTAACGGCTTCTTACCCTCAAGAAGTGGGAGGAAAGAACGACCTTGAATCAGAAGGCACCTTTGCACCAGCCACATCCCGAGAAGGTTGGGGCATAGTCGATGTTCTGTACCTGCATCTCTTTTTACAACACCATGTACCGCCTGGATAGTAAACCAACAATGGTGTGAATGACTCTTCATACATGAGCAGCATCCGACCATCATGTTCATCCCACATATGAAACCTTGATCAGAGTATGAACAATCATTGTGTTCTCAAAAGGTCCATGCTGGCGCAGATACTCAATATTTGACCGACGATCGACAGAATGAATCACACGCATATGAGTCGTGCATATAACGTTAATACTTCCATTCATGGTCATACCAGATAACATCCTCCTTAAACTTCTTGATGATAGGGTCATAGTAGCTATCCCTGCACGCTTTACGAAAGGTGTCATACGTTTATGTGCCACGTCCCCACTGTTCAAAGTCCTGTAGTGGTGTGAATCTCGTTCTCCCTTATCTGCATCTGTTGTCATAGACGAGGTCCATGTCGCTATGATACTCATCTCCTGCTTCTGTGCAGCCAAACGACCAGCATAGTCATCATAGAAAGTCTTTGGCAACGGATAGGTCCACATCGTCATAGAGGCAGTACATAGTATCGGGGTTCCACACGCGGTGAGGCGCCTTGTTGTGCATCCAACAGACGAAGGCTTGTTCTTGTAAAAATTTTGTTCTCCACATCAGTCCAATCGCCATGTCGGCAATGTTCGTCATAGCGGACAGCGTATCTTCTTCATTACTGAAAGTCAGGGTTATAATGGTCGCCCCTGTCCGATAAGGATGTCCCAATGGTTGAAGCCCGTTGGCAGTGAGGTGAGTGCCGCCACCAATCATTGCCGTCTGATACCTAGCTGGAGCAACTTAGGGAAGGTCTGTGACCGCCATCAAAGTCTTAGAGTTGTGTGAGCCATTGGCATGGCTATGCTTACCCGTAAGCATACAAGCGACGGACCGCTGAGGTTAACGGCAAACTCTTGGAACTTCACACCATTGTCAGCTAACAGTCGATGTTTGGTGTACTTGCTGATAAAACGCTTGTCGTAAGCACTAATTGTCTGATACGAATGGTCATCGCTCATGATGAAGACGATGTTCATCGGTTTCTTCTGCGCTTGGGCGGAACGACTGCACCCATTGCAAGCGCTCCTGTCAGCCGCATAATACTTATTTTTGCATATATAATAAATTGGTTTATCTCTACTTGTAGCAGTATAACCTATGCTTCCTTATACCCAGGAAGACAGTAGTGAGATTTAAAACATAATTACATTGATTTAGAGTTTACGCGTGCAAATATAACACTTTTTATGAATTCAAGATTCATAATCATAATTTGTAATTCATAATTCAATTCATAATTTGTAATTCAGAATTCATAATTCATAATTCATAATTATGATTACTATTGTAATTCAGAATTCATAAGTCAAAATTATTCGAACGAAGTTATCATCAATACGTCATAATCATGGTTACTACTATAATTTATAATCACAATTATTCGAACGGGTTCTCATCAGTACCGTCAGAATTATGATATGAATATAAACTATTGCAAGTTAGTTTTATTTAGTTTACCCACCATCCCGTTACGCTCCTTTGGAGGGTTGAGAAAGGTTTCGTATCATCTGGTTATTTGTAATATCTGCAGAAAACTTCTTGTCCAGTATTGCGAAAAACTATTACAAAATATTGGATAAAAGGACCGCATAAAAGGGCTAAAAACATACATTTTCAGCACCCTTGTGAGTCTTTTGTTATCAAGTAGTTTGAAGTGGTTTTCAAAAAGGTGCTTACTTGGACTTCAAAAGGGCGTTAGTAAGACCTCAAAAAGGCATCTTTTTGGAAGCTAATTGGGCGTCTTTTCAAAAGCCAAAAAGAGCGTATGTTGGTTTTGAATCGTGCGAAAATAGTTTACAAAAAGCGGTAGTATGAGAATAAATTGTATATCCTAATCAATAGGGTATCTCACTAATCACTGCCCTCCCTATGGGGAGGGGCTGGGAATGGGGCTGATATCTCTCTCAATTACTCCCCTCCCTTTGGGGAGGGAGTGAGGAGGGCAGTTGTTAGTTGCTTTGTTTTTTTATTGCTTCCTTTGCATATTAAACCCAGCGCAAATACCCATACCATTCTGTACATTGCTGTAAGTAGTACGGATGTTGGAGAGGCCAGCTTGGGCAAGAGAGTTGTTTGAAATATCGTTCAATGCCTGCAAGAAACGGTAGTAAGCAGGGGTGATATGATAGAATTCCAATTCCACACCTTCCTCGATATTATACAATCTCTTTCAGCTCCTTTGCCGCCCTCATCAGACATATTTGGGTCACACAAAAAGGTTCAATATTCAGATGAAGGGTATAAGTCTTGCCGTTGATAGTAGCATCATCAAAGATATAGAAGTTCTGATAGAAGTCACTACTGAAATCGAAGTCATCGTCTATGTCGGATAATGGATTCAACAGCGGTTCACTTGCCGTAGAAATCGGCACATAGAGTTGCTGTAATTGATATTTTACAGCCACGCTATCCCAATGTTCGGTCTTTCGTGCAGCCATAAACTCATCGTAAGAATAGAAATTCATTACCTCTTGCATATAACCGCCAAACATTACGGAAGCATGTTACATAAGGTAGTATAGCCTATTGGTTTTCGCACGCACAGCGTAATAATCGTGTGTCTCGGCAGGGGTCAGTGAAGGTTGCTTGCAGTTGCAGGAAGTCTTTTACATTTGATGAAGGGCTTCTTCATTCGCACCATACGCGTCGCAAGGTGGCTTATACCGATGGCTTGTGGGAATCTCTGTGGATGTCTCAACAGCCTCTAAGCCCTGCGCTTCAACACGCAACTGCACCTTGTCGCCCGCTTTCTGTTGTCCAACAACACGATAGCGGCCATTGCCTCAAAGGCTGTTACTGGCTTTGTCTGTCCGTTCAACTGATAGGTGATAACGGCATTGTCAATCATTATATTTTGTTGTGTTGCGTTGTATTGCTTTCAATGGAATACTGCGTGAGCACGGTGATATGATGGTGTCGGCAGTAGAAGGCATACAATAGACAACCAACTTTGCCTTTGCCTCAGGTAGGTTGCTGACGCTGAATTCATCCTTGCAACTCGATTACCGACAGGGAGCAAGGAAGAGGAAAAATAATATCTTTTTCATGCTCAAGCTTAGAATTTAAATGTATAACTGAACGAGTGGAATTACTGGATGAACGCCATGTTCTTTATCTTCATCTGGTTTTTATCGTCGATTTTTATGTGCACCCACATGAGTTCAGATGGCAATAGGCATTATAGAAAACTGAGGGTTCCGATGCGCTCATTGCCCTTCTTGGTCTTATGATGGAAGTCGAAGCCGATGTCAAGACGATGATAAGCTGGCAGGATGATGTTGTTTGGCTTTTTCGTAAGCAAAAGTTCAAGCCATCGTCAGCATTCCAAATGTTCCTCAAACCTTCGCCAGACTGGTGCTGGTACGTTTGGCAATCCGATATACTGTGTTGGGATAGTCATGCGGTTACCGGTGCGGAAGGTCCCATGCTGCAAAAGGCTGCAATCTTCTTTGTGATGTTCCAACGTCAGTGAAGGTGAACTTATGACGGTTGTCAAACTTATCATAGTACCATCCATCGTAGAAGTCATCAAACTTCTTCTCTGTCCACGACAGCGTGTAAGAACCATGCAGGTTGAGGTTGGAGATATTGTAATCAGCATCTAACTCAACACCATACGAGCGGCCTTCGCCCTCCATAACGAAATAGTCCCAATTGGCTGCTGGTGGTTCAGTCCTGCCCAACTTGAATATTGCAGTATATGACTTGAATGCTTGTAGTAGCCTTCTAAGGTAATCAACCAGTGTTTGTTAGGTTTGATATAAGCACCTGCTGCCACCTGCCAAGAGCGCATTGGATGTAGACGAGCTGTCGTTGGCACCCAATAGTCGGTTGGAAGATCGAGGAACGAGTTGGCAATCTTATGTACAAACTGGCTCATCAACGTGTAGCTTGCCTTGAAAGATAGACGGTCGTTAGGCTGGAACTTCATTGCCAGACGTGGACTCAACGTTGAGAAGGTCTTACCGCTAATATGGAAGATATCTGCATTCACACCGCCGTTGAGGCTCCACTTCTCGTTGAGCATCATTTCGTCTTCGGCATAGAAAGTCAGCTGATGTGCCACATTCTTGTTATGACTGTGGCTCGCAATGGTGTCAGTCTTTGCCATACCTTCGCTCTTATAGCTGTCAAAACGGCTGTTGGTCTGTGGCTGGAAGCAGTGATAAGTATAGTCATGACCGAAACGAATGTGATGACGTGGGTTTGGACGGAAGTCGAATGCCGCACGATAGCCAAGGTCGTCGATAGAAGAACGATAGCCATGTGAGGTGATTACCAGTCGTTCTACCTGTCCATCTTTCATCACCTTCCATTCATCTGAGCTCGATACCGTTGAACGGTTGTGCGTATAAACGGCTGAAGTTAGCAAAGAGCTTTGGTGAGACTGGTAATTCCAGTCGAGTGCAGCATTGAAGTTGCCCCAATGGGAATCGATTTTTATAGATGTCTATATCTTCATAGCCGCTACCATTTTTGTAATATGACTCGTCTTTTTGCATCCAATCGGTCTTCACCGAATAGACACTCAGCGACATGCGTGAGCGGTCGTTGAAGATATTGGTCAGCAAAGTTCAAATCGTGGAAGAAATAAGACATATTAAACTTTCGTCATTATCGTTTCCACTGTTCATTAGCGCAAAGGCAGGACGTGTCGAGAGGTCTAACCAGCTACGACGCAAGCGAAAGTTATGGATGTCTTGCCCTTTCTGATTGAGGCCTTCTATGTGGAAAAGCGCCATCGAGCAGACCGATACGATAGCTGCCATGGGTGTGATAGGGTCGCCATCAGCCGTACGCACGTCGATGACACTCGATAGCGACCGCCATGGCGTGCTGGGAAACCACTTTTATAGAAGTCGACATTCTTCCACAACGTCCGCATTAAACGAGGAGAAAAAGACCTAAGGTGGTTGGTATGATAGAGCGGTGTACCATCGAGGAGGAAGAGGTTTTCGTCGCTGTTTCCACCGTGTACATAGAGTCCGCTGGCAAGTTCCATACCGTCTGACACTCCACTCGTGCGCTGCAAAGTCTTGATAACGTCTGGACTACTCAACAAAGCGTATTCTGTCTTAATATCTTTCGGTGAAAGAGAGATTTTACCTGTTTGCGTTTTCAGCAAAGGCGAATTAAGGTCGGTTGTCACCACAACCTCATCCAACTGTAGCTTCATTCTGCAAGACGATGTCATGATTTTTGATTGGCAGTAAGTTCTATGGTTTCGACAAGGGTCTTATAGCCCACGTAGCTACACCTAATTTCGTGCCGTCCCTCGCCTAATGTGAGCGAGAAATGTCCGTAGGCATTGGTCATGGTACCTTGTCGTGTGGTGAGATCGTAGATTGTTGCGTTGATAAGTGGTTCACCATTGCGGTCTTTCACATATCCACTGAGTGTAAAACGCTGTCGCGTCTTGTCCTCATCAATACCCGAATTACTCTTTGTACAGGCGTGTTACTTCTCAAAGTAGTAGCCTTGAGAATCAGTAGCCTTATGCGCATATAAAACCCAAAGGGCAGAGGCATAAGGTAGCCAATAAGAAATGTTTGTTCATTAATATATAAATTTAGCAGGTGCAAAGGTAGAGATTTTAATTCATAATTCATAATTCACAATTCATAATGTATGATTACTATTGTAATTCAAAATTCATAATTCAAAATTCATAATTATGATTAGAGGTAATTCATAATTCATAATTCACAATTCATAATTATGATTAGAGGTAATTCATAGTTACAATTATTCGGACGAAGTTATCATCAGTACGTCATAATTATGATATGAAGTGTAAAGCTAGTGCAGGTTAGTTTATTTAGTTTACCCACCATCCCGTTAGGCAGCCCCCTCCTTTGGAGGGGTTGGGAAAGGTTTCTCTGTCATCTGTTTATCTGCAGGTTCTGGAGAGAATGCCTGCAACTTTAAACTTAAAACTTTGAATACCGAGATTTGAAATATTATTACAAATCATCCGATAAAAAGGCGAGAAAAAAGGGCTAAAACGCACATTCTTAACACCCTTGTAAGTCTTTTTGTTATCAAGTAGTTGCAGAAGTGGTTTCAAAAGAGTGCTTAGTAAGCCTTCAAAAGGGCGTTAGTAAGACCTCAAAAGGGCATCTTTTGCAAGCGAAAAGGGCGTTAATTCGAGATGAATTAACGCCCTTTTATTTTTCAGTCTTTGATTTTTCTTTACAAAACAGAGTAGCGGATACGATAGGAGATACAAAGTGAGGAAGCGTATATATACGCAGCGTCAGCTTCTCACAAGGGGTATCTCGCTAATCACTCCCCCTCTCCACCCGGAGAGGGGCTGAAGTGAGTCTCTCCTCCCCGATAGGGTATAATCACGTTAAATAAGTCTAACTTTTATACCCGTTAGGGGATTGTTCCTTTGTTTTTCGTAGATATTTCGTATATTTGTGCCGTAAAAGGTATAAATGGTATGGAGAAAAATCAACTATCAGCCACATTAAAAACAACTGCGTAGAGAATACCATCTTACGCAGGAAGACATGGCTTTTAAAGCTGGTGTGGGGCTGCGCTTTGTTCGTGAAATGGAACAAGGAAAAACTACATTACGCATGGACAAAGTCAATCAAGTGCTCGAACTCTTCAACTTGCAGTTGGGACCAGTACCCATTCAAAGGACTAAGTAGAAAAAGAATCAACATCATAGAGACAAGGAAAAAGTATGTAAAAGATAAGCCAGCAGGGCATTATCACAGAAGACGAGAGGGATATAGCTAGCTTATCTTCCGGGAGTATTTGGATAGTAGTAAGCCAACTCAGTTAGTCTGACATTGCCATTGCGTGCAGAACATTATCAGAGTAACGTTCTTTTTCCCTTTCTTCGATGGTCTTATTCCGAGTTGGATGCTGAGATATTGCTGAACAGAAAACTGGAAAATCAACCGTAGAGACCGCATGGGATTACTCCTCTCATGCTGCCGTGACTGTATAGGAGACATTAGCATCATACCCATAGAAAGGAGGAGAAGAAGATGAGACGTTGTCTGTACTAGTTTACAAACCATTAAAAACTGGGGAGGTTGACTATCATCCACATTGTGCAAAAGAAAAATGTTTGGGGGCAGCACTCCCCTATCCTACCCTACACGAAAGGATATTAACCGCTTGGCGCAGATTGTCGTTGAAAAACGAGCAACAGTGACAGGTGTGCAATCAAAACTATCAATAGACATTGAGCGCGACGCAGCAGGAAATCCACAACGTTTAACGATTGTAGGCGTTATGGGACGATATATACCCTAAACCCCAAACAGAGCAGTTTGAATGCCTCCCGAGATAGAGGATTTATCCATGCATCTCGGCTGAGATTGCGAAGCTTCCTACTGTTCCACATTCTCTTATCCCGTTTTGCTGATGGTGAACTAAACTATATAACAAAAAGAATTGATAGAACCGATGATGGCGAAAGCTTCCTATGGAGGATATGTGCCAACTAAGTGGTAAGCTGACAGAACAAAAATACCAAGGAAGTTGTAAATGATAGCCCGTTTCCTCGACCAATATTCCAGTGTATCTATGTTAGACAAAGTGAACTATTGGCAGCAGGTTGTCTTCTCGTGGATTATAGGCAATGCGGATATGCACATAAAAACTTCTCTTTGTATGTACACGAAGGACATTATGTGCTCTGTCCAACCTACGATCAGTTTCCACAAAGATTGTGATGCCGAAGATACAGAAGAAAGTGGCATTGTCGCTCAACGGCTTCAAAAGTCACTCCTCGTCTATGACTCCGAGAGGGCTATGCTTTCTGACAGGACTCTCCGACGTGGTTCCTGCTAACCGAATCATATCTGGTTTTGCTAAGTTTGGGACAAATGAGGTAGTGTATTGACAACTCTTTTATTCCTGAGGATCAGAGAAGAACAATACAAGAAACTTATTGACCACAGATTGGAAACCTTAGCAAAGGAATAAAAGGTGAGAAATTCGCAATTCACAATCCTCTATTAATTCATAATTTACAATCCTCTATTAATTCATAATTCACAATTCATAATTCTAATTATGATTACTATTGTAATTCAGAGGTCATATATCTCTTCTCTTTCGTCTTCTGATAAATACCTCAATGATTTCTACAACTCCTATCTCATCCATATTTTCCCTTTTCCTAAACACATATTGCACACTTAGTTTTACAAATTTGTAAATTATTTTCGTGCAATACTTGAAACTAAGATATGCTACTTTTAGCTTCTAAAAGACGCCTAATAGGCTTGCAAAAAGATGCCCTTTAAGACCCTTACTAACGCCCTTTTTGAAGTCTAATTACACCTTTTTCTTGCGTTACTTTATAAGTAACTGATTAGCTGTTAATTACGAATATAGCCCTAAGACTAATTTTTCGCCTTTTACTTTAAGGCTTTTTGTACGGAATTATGTAATTTATTTTCAAGATATCGACAATTTAGAACCCTTCAACAGAAAAAGGCTTTCGATTTCATAAAGAAAGTATATCGTTAACAGCCTCGTTTATGTTTAGTCTACTGAAAATAGATTGCTAAAAATAGGTGTTCCTATTAAAAATGATACACCTTATATAATAATAGGGGTCCATATATTTGAAGTTCTTCCGAAATATGGAGTGATAGACTAAAAACCCTTATATAATAGGCACACGGAGTCACGGAGGAACGGAGGTAAACGCACTGTCACGGAGGTGCCGACGGCACAAAAGAGCGACGGAGGTGTAGCGTACAGATTCTTGATAACTATTTTGGGATAAACGCTTTATATATAAAGTTGCTAATAGATTGGCAAACAAGCTCCGTCGCCTATGCACTGACGTGCCTCGTGACTTCCATTGCTTTTTAATAATCCTCGTCTCTCATTTTCTCCGTGTGACCTTTCGTCAGAGAACTAAGTTTGGACAAATCTTTATCACTCCAAATTCCGGAAGAACCATATTTGATCCTAATCAATCATTAGACCACAATCCTCATGATACTTACCGCGACATAAACTCTAACAGAAGAACTTTATTATCTCTCCTTGTTATGTATTAATTAATATTAAATCTTAATAACCTAAGGCAATAAAAGGAGTAGATGTATTCTAATTTGTTATCTTTGTAACAAAACATAAAAGTACAGTCTATGATAAAAATATATTTACTCCTTTTCTTTTCACATTACTGCTATCAGTAGAGCTTCACCGTTCCGGTGCAGGCGCGTGCAGCGATTGACTTGATTGACTTCGATACACAGACGATTTTCAATCTCAGTTGTTGGTAACGTGTTGCATGTGGTTGGTGCTGAGGACGAACAGTTGGCGAGTCTATAATGTGACAGGTGTACGCGTGATGAGCGTGAGGTTGACGGCAGCGACAAGCACTATACGCTCAACCTCCCGAAGGATGCTATATCATCAAAGTGGGCAAATCGTAGTCCGCAAGGTATCTATCCGTTAAGGAGCCGTTAAGCAATTTTGACAGTCTAAGTCGTTTCCAGAAGAGTAGTGACTCCTCGATGAAGTGGAAGTGATTCGCCAGTTGGCGAGTCCCGAAGGAAGACAGAAGGTTTTCCCATGATTGTCGACCAGTACAGCCAATCGCTGTACTGGAAGATCTGTAGTATAGTCGCTTTACGCAGCGGAGGATGCCGACGACGTATTGCAAAACACGTTTCTCAAAAGCATGGAAAAAGCCTTCCGACCTTCAAGGGAAAGCAAAATTGTCCGCCTATGTCTATCGTATGCAGCTATCAACAGTCGCTCGATCTTCGTCGTCAAAAAGACGCTACGCTGTCCAGTGCTGATGCCGACTCTCTGTTGCCAATCGCTTGATGGCAGACGACTACTTCGATGGCGATAAGAGTCAGGCAGTGTTGCAGGAAGCTATTGCGACTTTGCCCGATGTGCGGCGCACGGGTGTTCACACTTCGTTATTATGACGAGATGAAATACTCCCGAGATGAGCGAGATATTAGGCATAGCGAGGGTTCGCTGAAAGCTTCTTATCATATTGCTGTACAGAAGATTACTGACTACGTGAAGCGGTATGAATAATATTTTTACCTTGATAATTAAACCTTTCAACCTTTCTGCAGTCTAAGTTATATCAAAGAAAAACTTTTATGGAATCAACGAATCACTTACAAAAAGAATACGGCACGCAGCGGCTTTCACAGTTCCGGAGAATTACTTCTCTGATTGTCTTCCGTGTGATGGCTCAGATACCCGGCTGAAGAGCAGAAAGAGACGGTCGTGACGGTAAAGCCACGTCCTGCGATGGTGCATTATCTCCAGCCCATTGGCAGGGCAGCGATGACAATCGGTGTTGTATTGGTGAGGCTTCCTGCTTATCATGAGTTTGATGGTGAGCAAGAAAACAGTCTTTGGCGAGGCAGTCATTGCTAGCACGGGAGCGCACGAGGCATCGACATCATCAGAAGACGAATTTGATGAAACGCAGATTACTTCATGATAGACGAGTCGGACATGTATGCTTATTTAGCAAGTGAATAGTAATGTAAGAGAAGGAAGAATGAGCACAAAAGAATAATCTTATTGCTCTGCATCTTCTTCAGTGTGTCTTTGCTACATGCACAGGAAGTTTAATTTTAACAGAATAAAGGCAGAGATCGCATAGGTTTTATGACGAAAGAGGCGAGGTTGACAGCGCAGAGGCTGCACGATTCTTCCCAGTATATGATGAGATGAGAGAAACAGCGTGGTTATTTCGATAGGTACGTGCTGTTTCATCATTCAAAACCTCTCGTCAGAACGAGGCAAGTAAGATGATTAATCAGGCTGACGCCTATGAAATACAATTAAAAGCAGATAGAACAGCGTTATCATAAGGAAATGTTAGAGGTGATTCCTGCCAGCAAACTACTGCGCGTGTTAGAGGCTGAACGCCTTCCACCGCCAAAATGTTTGGGAAGATGGCAGGGAAGAAGAGACTCACTCCCCAACAACCTACACTCCCAACCCCTCTCCACGAAGGAGTACTAAACGGTTTTGCTCGGGGAATCACAGAAAAGGCTTTTCTCTTACTGAGAAAGGGCTGAATCACGCATAAAAACTTTTCCTAACTGGTAGGGTATCACTACATCACTCCCCTCCCCTATGGGGGAGGGATGAGGAGGGAGCCAGTTGTGCTGGGTTGTTCTACTATGTTTATTTTGCATATAACTAAATTAAAATAATAGAGACAACTCATTCTCTATTGAGATTGACTATCGCCGCAGTGCTTTTCATTGGAGCTGAGTAATGCCATGTATGGACAAGTCCCTGCTAAAACGAGAGTTTCACGGTGCGTGAGTTCAGTGTGTGAACGCAGGACGGTTCCAGGTATGGGTACAGAGGAAGTGCAGCAGTACGTTGCGTTATCCAGTTGAACGAACTACAAAGAGATGGTGTGAATGCCATCATCTTTCAGGGCAGTGCAGGTGTGATGCGCTCTGTCCAAGTGAGAGTATGAACCATGGAGTAAGTTCCTTACAGGGCGTCAGGGCACACCTCCCTTCTGCCTTATTGGGATCATTGCAATGGATGATAACACGAGTGCCACGACCGTGGTATGGAGCTTCATGCGTGGATTAATCTATCGTGCTAAGACTAAGAATGCCACACAGTTGGCAACGAATCATGTTGCAGTAACCAATCTAATCACGTCTTCTCTTACGATGATCTTTATATCCTCCAATCCTGCTCTGCCAGAGAATCGCAATTATATCTGTGCAGTGAGTGGGATGATATCGGCAAGTCGATACTGAGCGTGATGGCTTGCGCCGTGATGATTAGTTTCTATCCTTATCCTGCTGCCGGACAGACCCTTCCTGACCAGGCTTACGTCCAACTTGTGACAAGACGTGGCACACTCAATATCAACGATTGGAGACGTAATGTAGACCTCTTTCATCAAAGCGGTGATTGAGTCAATCCATCGTCGCGCAAGCCTTGGGTGAAGTTTGGTGTGTCTCTTTTGGTATCTATCGCAATCAGAAGAGACGACCCACGAAATGGTAGTCGTACAAATGGTTTACCAGAACTATGACGACCTTTATGCTGACCTGTTGAAGTGGGTAAACGTGGTTGGATGAGACTATTGCGTGCCACGGATTTATTGGGAGATGAGGCAATCGTGCGGCTGATTGCCGCAGGAACTCATCGGCTGGAGTGGAACCATTATGCGCGTCGTCCGCTTTATGTTGGCGAGGATGGTGCTCCGTACGGTGAAGTATGCTGACCCACGACCTAATTCAAATCAGCTTCCAGCAGAAAGCATCGCCTACATCAGCGGTGTCAGAACGTGAACGGTACAGTGTTATGGTATGCTAAGTCGGTGTGGTTGATAATCCTGGCTGTAACTATGGTACACTAACTTCGCTACAAACTACTGGCGTTATCCATCTTTGCAGACCTTTGAGTGCCTTCAGTGACGACAAGGGCTCCATCAAAGCCAAAGAAAGGTGAAAGGCCAAGACAGGAGAGTGATAAGCGCTATATCTGACATGGAAGGCTCCAAGGGAGAGGGCTGGCAGGATGCTCATATCGATACGTAATAGTTTATCGATTCTATGCGGGTGGCCTATCAATCTCGATGATCCGTCAAAGATTGTGGGAATGCTGCTTACGGCAATAAGCTACGTCGCAATTATAAAAGACGGCAGCATCGAAAAATACGTCTATGTCGTTACTGCGCTTGACCGAGATGAGTAACGAGTCATGGGAAAAGAAAAGTGAAGCTTTAAAGACTTCACTAATATTGATAAATGGTTATTAGCCCTATTGAGTCAGTGGCCTTATTCGCCTAATTGACCTTATTGGCCTAATTGGTCTAGTGGCCTGGTGGCCCAAATGAGCATGATAACATGTGCCTCTCATGCCTATCGTGCAACTTTGATATACTCATGGTGCTTGCGTACATATTCATAGCTATCGCGGCCGCAGTTGAGGAATGAGAGAGAGATTATTGACAGAGATGAGTAAGCTCTACTAACACAGCTTTCATAAGTTGGGAGGACGTTAATAATAGGGCGAAGTGTGGTTTCGTTGATGGTTTCGCGTTCTGCTGGCTCGCCACCACCAATACGATAATAATACCATGTGCCATCGACTACAGCGGATTCATCGAGGTGTATAGCTAAAAGTTGGTCCATGATAGCATCAGAAACCAAGCATCGTCTCGCACGTGATTCGTCAAAGGGTAGACCGTTAACAACCGTGAGGTTGAGGCGGTCGGATATTGTTCTTTCACTGTTCCAGCAGCTCTCAGCGCCGATGTCAGATCCCTTTATAAAGCCGACCGACTCTTACTGAGATCAATAAAAGGTTCGACTACCGGGTGTTTCATCGGCTGCGATGGGTGCTTCGCCTACACCTACACGATAGGGAAAAGGGACCGAAAGGTTGTTTTCTTCTGGGAAATGCGGCTCGTAACAGCACCAATACTCATAGGGATCCTGTCACGATAATCACATTGTTCCGCCATCAGCTGGTTCAGACGACCTTTTTCCGTATCAATCAATCCTTTCTCTCGACGATCAGCCTCCTTGTTTTGGCGCAGTTCCTTACCGATATTGAAGTCGCTATAACACCGGTGGCATCGTCGTTGAGGCAGGCGCACAATGAAGCAATCATTTCCGAAGCCACAGAGATCAGCTTTTACGTATGCTTTTCAGGTAATGAAAGAGTGGCAAAGAAACCGTTCTGCCTTCAGCTCAAAGAACATCTACGGATTGATGATTGCACAATGTCATAGCCTCGCAGACAGGGCACGTGGGGCATAAATCTTCCAGCCATCAGCAGCACCACCTGCTTACGACCTCTGGAAACATCGATGTCACGTGGTAGCAATTCTTCGAAGGTCCCATCTGACACCACTGTCACCGTATCTCAGCTCACACAAGCCTTGTGCCAGCGTGTTATGTACGATTGCTATATTCGCCTAATAGTGGGACATTCATGTGACTAATTCATAATTCATAATTCACGATTCATAATTATGATTACCAGTTTACTACTGCCATCGTTATCACGTTTTAAAGCTACCATGTTTAGGAGTACCTTTTTAAACCATAGTATATGTTTTACTGGTCGAGTGTTTTGATACTTCATGTCTTTGTACTTCACAGAGTCCTCAGATAATCTTGTCATAGGTCTTACTTCTCTATATTTCATGGCAAAGGTAACTTATAAATTACATTTATACAAGTTTTGTAAAGAGATGTTTTCTCCGTTGCTCCACGCACCGATGATGGTGCCTCTGTGAGCCGCGTTTCCAATTAAAATCTCCATGTAAACTCTGTGCGTCTCCTGTGGTAGTTTAAGGGTCTTTCAAGTTTTGGGTGAAAGTAAAGTTTGCCGCTTGTGTTTAGAGGTTTGAAGCAATGTCACACGGAGGCACGGAGAGGACGGAGGATTATTAAAACAAAACAATGGGAGTCACGGAGGCACCGTCGGTGCATAGAGCGACAGACTTGTTTGCCAATTCTATTGCAAGTTTATACAAAGAACTTATCCCAAAAATAGTTATCAGAATCTGTATGCTATACCTCCGTCGCTCTATGCCGACGGTGCACCCTCCGTGACTGCAATACCTCCGTCCACTCCGTGACTCCGTGTATTGCCTAATATATAGAGTCTTTTAGTTTTGTCACTCCAAATTTCGGAAGAACCATATTGACCTCCAAAAGGTAAAGAGATATTGACAAAAATGTACTCGAAGAAAAGGCGGAGAAAAGGACTAAAATAAACCGTTTGAGCACCCTTGTGAGTATTTTTGTAGTCAAGTAGTTACCAAAGGTGGTTTTTAAAAGGGTGTAATTGGACTCTAAAGGGCGTTAGTTGCAGAGTCCAAAGGAGCATCTTTTCGAAGTCAGTAGGCGTCTTTTCAGAAGCCAGAGCACGTGTTGGTGAAACGAGGTGTGAAAATAGTTTACAAGAAACCAATTAGTAAAGGGAAGTAGTTTGTTTGTAGAAGACGGATGATATATCGTATCTATTTGCTTTTTATCCGCTTATTGAGCCTCAACATATCAATCTTGCGCCCAGAAACTGCTGTTAGTGTTCTTCTGAACCACTTATACTTGCTCGTATAATCCTTGTCAGGCAGCAGGAAGAGCCCACATTGGGACAGACGTTGGAGCACATGGTCGGATATGTCTCGTCATGTGTCAACCTTATAACATTGTAAATGTGGTCCATTGTCAGCTGGGCGATACGCCTTTCCATAATACGCTCTTTTGACAGGGAGGTGGTCGATACCTTCTTTCAAACGATAACCTGCTCAGCATCAGACAGACGTGGAAGTGCCATCGTTGTCACGCTTGTCATCGTTGAGTTCTCACACGTTTTGCGATAGTAATAAAGCCTTGTTGTTGGTTGTATAAATGCTTTCAGCACGCAACATAATCTATGGAACGAACTCTTCGTCCTCATGGAATATGCCCTTTATTGAAACGAAGATCGTGCAAAATATCCTTACGGAAAGAGGAAGGTCCACACGCAACCCGTAGGTTGTTGTGTGTCATATACTCCGTTCCACTTATCGGACCCTCCAGCATCAGCAAGTGGTTTTGGGGTTTCTTATCAGAGACTGGAACAGAACCGCCTCTGTTCGCGGTATCTGATGGTATCAAGACACTGTTCGTAGGCACTTGTCAGCAAGAGGTCGTCGCCATCAACAAACTGAATAAATCGACCCTCAGCCAACGCTATACCGTGTTTCGCGCTTGTCCGGTCAGCGATTGACGCTGCCCTAACGTAAACAATGCTCGATGAAGGGCAAGCAATTCGTTGATAAGCGAATACTCCGCACCATCATCCCGACGATAATGCGGCGTTCCGTCTCGTTCAGACTCAATGCAAGATGCTGCTGATACACACTCTTTGTAGCATATCAACAGGCTCGTTGTAGAAGGTAATAAAACTTACAGTGGCTTATCTTCCTTATTTTGTGGAATAAACTGGGTGAAGTTGACATAGCGTTTTAATCGATTAAGTGGAGAATAAAAAGAGTTTCAGGTGCTTTATAGGGCAGAACGGGCAAGGATAGGCTCAGCATGAAGTAGCCCTCATAGACATCTGTTTGAATATTGACCAATGCCTGATATTAATACGCGAGGGTCAGTTCGCCCCATAGATTGAGGTGTTTTAGATACTTGCCTCTCAGGGTCGTTTAATTCCTTTCCTCCTGCCTGAGCGGTGATACCTATCGTTCTGACAATAATAATATAGCCCCACAGCGTTTGTATACTACCACTTGCCCTTGTAACAAGTAAGGATAAGTATAGACATCTTCAAACCTTTTGCCCTCTGAAAGCGTATCTCCGTAAAGAGTTTGCGCCAGAAAAAAAGCTTATTACAAGCGTAGCTGTGAGATGGCTCCGCAGCCAATAGTCACGGATAGAACCAATCGTTGTATCGTGAGCTCAACAAACGTTGCTTCCTACTTCCATAATACAGCAAACTACAGGATGTTCAAGGATATCATAGTCGGGATGTGCTGACAGCAGCCAACGGCACATCATGTGCCCTCCCGCAACAATCATCAGAGTCGACAAAGGTGAGATAATCGCCCTTTACCCACTATTCTGCATTTCTTGCAATGAAAGCCCTTGTTTTTTTGGTGGATAAGCCTGCAATTCGTTCCTTAGTTGGCCGCCATGTCTTCCGCTATCTTCCCAGGAAAGTCCGTCGACCCATCGTCAATGAGCATCACCTCTATCCTCTCATCCGTCTGCGTTAACACTCTCCAAAGCATCGTCTGGAGTGTGTCTTCAACGATTATAGATGGGGATGATGATAGATAGTCTCATGTAATAATTGTTTGATGCAAAAATAATAAAAACTTTTAAATCCGTTAGATTAATATGTGATGAAAAAGCCTCTAATACGACCAGCTATTTTCGCATATCTTGAAGTACATCAGCCTCTTTGGTGTGACAGGTGCTGAGATGATGCTGCAGTTGGTATCGTTCGCAACAAGTTTGTTGCCATGCTGCTCGGACCGCAGGAGTAGGACTATCTCGCTTTTTAATTCCACAACCAAGCTCATCAGTGACTCTACGAACTTTGGAATATCTATGAGTGCTGTGCGCAATATCTCAGAGGATTACGACAAGAAAGATGAGGAGAAGCTGACGGAAGACATAGCCCTTGTGCGTTCATGGAGCCTACTTGCTGCCTTGTTGGGATTCTTTATCTGCATCTTCCTGAGTCCGTTGCTTAGCCGTTACACCTTTTTGCGTGGGACGGACATACGCTTCATTTCATCCTTCTTTCTCCTTGTGTGGCATTGACTGCCTTAGCTGGAGCGAGCTTGCTATCCTTAAGGGGCGTTCGTAAGTTGCGTGCCTTAGCCGCTATATCGGTGTATAACGTGTTAGGTGCCTTAGTATTAACCGTTCCGCTTTATTATTTCTTTGGTGATGCAGCCATTGTTCCTTCGTTGGTATTGATGGCATTGGTGCAACTCTTATTGACGATAATGGTTTCTCGTCGGCTCTATCGCTTTCCCGTTTCTTTCAAAAACGTTCTTAGACACAGGGTTGGGGCGTGATTCGTTTGGGGTACAGCCTTTGTCTTTGCAGGCATCTTGGGCTCTGGTGCCGACCTGATTATCCGCAGCTATCTCAATAATGTTTCGGATATAGCAACCGTGGGTTTCTATAATTCTGCCTTCATGATGACGATGGTTTATGCAGGTATGATCTTCTCTAGCAATGAAACTGACTACTTTCCACGCCTTTCTGGGGCAAACAACTTGAAGTTTACTTTTCAATCAGATTGTCAACCGACAGATAGAAGTGACACTCCTGCTCATCTCTCCTTTGCTTACTTTCTTCCTCTTATTCCTGCCCCAGCTGATTCTTTTCCTTTATTCCGATAAGTTCCTTCCAGCCCTCAGCATGGCGCAAGTGTTGGTGTTGGCGATGTATATCCGTGCTATCCGCCTCCCTGTTGAGTATATTCCTTTGGCAAAGGCGACTCAAAATCCTATCTACTCTTAGAGGCTTTGTGACATCTTCCTTGTTTCACTCGTACTACTTGGCTTTTGGAAGTGGGGACTCTTTCGGTGCAGGATTAGGCATAGCAGCAACAGGTCTGCTCAATCTTGTCTGTGTCTATGGCTATGCTTACGCTCGTTATGGTTATCGTCTGTCCTCATCAGTGATGCGTTATGCCGCACTTCATTTCTCAATCGGACTCCTTGTGCTTCTTTGTGTGCGTTCTGATGACGAGTGGATGCGGTGGGGGCGTAGCCAGTTTGTTATGCGTTGTCGGTACGATAGTTTCTCTCCGTGTGATGAAAGCGAAGTCAGGACTATGGAATGCCTTTAGTATATAAAGTGAAGAATAAGTTTGTTCGCCATGCCAAAGATTAGTATACTTGTAGCCGTTTATAATACAGCAGCTTACCTACCGCAATGCCTTGACTCGCTGTTGTCGCAGACCTTGAAAGGACATAGAGGTTCTTTGTGTCGATGATGCGTCAACGGATAAGTCATTGGATATTCTCCATCAGTATGCTGAAAAGGACGAGCGTGTGAAGGTTTTTGCGCTGAAAGAGAATCATGGAATAGGCTATGCTCGAAACATGGCACTGTCCAATGCCTCAGGAGATTATATCTGTTTTGTGGACAGTGACGATTGGTTGGCTTCAACGGCACTTGAGAAAGTATGTGAAGCCTTCACCGATGAGGTTGATTCCGTACTCTTTCAGGTTGTTCATCATTACGAGAATGGAGAGGAAAAAGTCTTTCCTATGCCTCATTTCGACACGTTGTCAGGCGCAGAGGCTTTTAAGGAAAGCCTCACATGGAAGATACATGGTGTGTATGCAATTAGAGGAGATATCCACCATACCTATCCTTATGACGACACACTTCTGACCTATAGCGATGAGAATGTAACACGTATTCATTATCTAAAGTCTCGCAAAGTAGCTTTTTGTGAGGGTGTTTATTATTATCGACAGCACACTTCTTCCACAACACATAACATCAGTGTTCGCCGTTTCGACTTTCTCTTAGCGAACGAGAGTATGCGTCGTCAGCTCCTTTCTTTGGGTGCATCAGAGGAGGCCCTCCGTTGTTTCGAGACGGTGAGATGGCTCAACTTAGTGGGTCTTTATATGTTCTATTTCCTTCATCGCCATAAACTCTCCGCAGCCGACCGCCAGCATGGTTTGTCTGTCATGCACCATGTTTGGCAAACCATCAATCTTCGGCAAGTAAGTCCTTCAATCAAAAGGAAGTTTGGTTATCTGCCCCTCCGCTGTTCGTGGTCCCTTTTCCGTTTGCAGGAAGAAGTCTACTTCTGGCTGAGAGGGTGTTGTGGGGAGGAATAAATAGCCTCACCCCAACCTCTCCGAAAAGGAGAGGGCGTAATTACCGCGATAACCCTTGTGTTTAGTTGACAAGTATTTAGTTGACAAAGTAAACAAGTTATGTGCGATGCATCATACACTTATTGGCTATTTCTTATTTATATTCGTGTTATTCGTAGTTCTATTCTTTGTCTTCGTGCAATCCAGTGCAATTCGTAGTTTCGTGCCATTGGTGTTTTTGTTGGGGGAGTAGTTGCATCAAAAACCTTGACATTTTCTTTCAATAAAATCCTGAAACAAAGGGTGAAAAACACGTGATGTGAGCCGGTTTGCAACTAACAGTAAATCAAAGGTTATAAAACACGAAAGTAGAAGGTGCTTATTAAGGGTTCAAAAGGGCGTTAGTAAGGGTCTTAAAGGGCACCTTTTGCAAGCCAAAAGGGCATTAATTCGAATGGAATTAACGCCCTCTTATTTTTCAAGGTTTGAATTTTCTTTACAATACAGAGGGGACAAAAGAAGACAGAAGAATAAAAAACAAAGATTATGTGTTTTATTGCCACAAGCAACTTATTAACTCGTCAACTTGTTAACTCATCCACTCGTTCTTATGTTACTATGTCTTCCTCACGGCAGCTTATTACTTAACTTGTAACTCGCACTCGTTCATACTATTCCTCACAAACAACTTGTTTACTCGTCAACGTCAACTCGTCAACTCGTCAACTCATCTAATCCTGGAAGTAAACTCTCTTCACGCGATTGCTGATAGTCGTCAGTACCTCATATGGAATCGTGTCAAGCGTATCGCTAAGAACGGTGACAGGGAGGTGGTCGCCGAAGATTTCGACACTGTCACCTTCCTTGCAATCGATGCCAGTAACGTCAATCATCGCTACGTCCATACAGATGTTGCCGACGTACTCTGCCTTCTGACCATTCACCAAACGGTAGCAGTGGCGGTTTGCCCAAATGGCGGTTTAAGCCGTCAGCATAGCCGATTGGAATGCTGCAATCACACTGTCATGGTCGATTGTTCCCTTGCGAGAATAGCCTACCGTGTCACCAGCTGGTACGTTACGCAGCTGCAGGATGAGTAGTCTTCAACGTAGAGATATTGTTGATTGTCTTGTTCGTTCGTGGGTTGATACCGCACAGGCCCTAAGCCCAATCGGCACATATCCATCTGACGTTCAGGGAAGTGTTCGATGCCCGAAGAGTTGTCCATGTGGCGGATAATCTTATGGCTGAAAGCAGCTTGAGCTTCTTGTACCCTCATCGAAGAGCGCAAACTGATGAGCAGAGAACTCGTCGAAGTTGTCAGCATCAGAGCCAACGAAGTGAGAGAAGACCGAACGAGGGATGATAGCGTTCTGTTGTTTCAGTCGCTTAATCAGTTCGTCCATATCCTTCTGTGGGTCAAAACCTAATCGGTGCATACCCGTATCGAGCTTAATATGAACAGGGAAGCCGTGATACCCTCCTTCTGTGCAGCCTTCACGGGGTGCATCCATGAGTCGGAAGCTATACACCTCTGGCTCAAGGTCGTAGTCGAAGAGCGTCTTAAAGGGAAGTCATCTCGGGTTCATAATCATGATATTGCTTGTGATACCGTTCTTACGGAGCGTCACACCCTCGTCGGCAACAGCCACAGCGAGGTAGTCAACACGATGATCCTGTAAGGTCTTTGCTATCTCTACCGCACCAGCTCCATAGGCATCAGCCTTAATCATACAAACCAATTTCGTCTCGGGTTTGAGGAAAGAGCGATACCAATTGAGGTTGTCAACAACAGCATTGAGGTTTACTTCCAACACTGTTTCATACCTTCTTCACCAAGAGTTCTGTCAGTCGGTCGAAACCAAACTGTCGTGCGCCCTTCAATAAGATTACCTCATCGTGCAAGTTAGCGAAGACATCGCTGTGGATAAAGGAGTTGACGGTAGCAAAGAAATGCTTTTCGCCTAAATGCTTAAAGGCAGAACGCTGTGCCAACAGTCCTTCACCAATACCGATAAACTTCTCAACACCACGCTTCTCGCAGAGGAAAGCCACCTTATTATATAGGTCTTTATCTGTGTCACCACTCTGCAGGATATCGCTCAGAATCAATGTGCGACGACGTCCCATATGGTCAGGACGACGGTTCATGAAGTCAGAGTGCAATATCGAGTGAGTTGAAATCAGAGTTATAAGAATCGTTGATAAGCGTACAGCCATGCTGTCCCTCCTTCACCTCCAAGCGCATAGCGACTGGCTCTAACTGTGCCATTCGCTCGCTGATAGTAGCAGGGGTGAGTCCTAAATGGAGCGAAACGACTGCGCAGGTGATAGAATTCTCAACGCTGGCATCGTCAATGAAAGGTAGTTTATATTGTCCTTCCGTCTGTCCTTTCCATACATATGAAACGGTTGTTTCAATGTCTTTCTTCTCGATAGCTTTTGATATGAAGGCTACCTCCGTATTCTTTACAGACCAATCGAGCTTCTGACCCTTATAATCATACTGGCTTAAACACTGTGCCATCACCTCATTATCAGCAGAATAGACGATTGCCTCGGTGTCGTGGAAGGCTTTTATCTTCTCGTGGCACTTAGCTTCTAAGGAAGGGAAGTTCTCTTGATGGGCAGTACCTAATGTGGTGAAGACACCGATAGTAAGCTGGATAATGTCGCGCAAAGCCATCATCTCGCCGGGTTGACTGATACCCGCTTCAAAACACTCCGACCTGTGTATTCTCGTTTCAGAGCTAGTACTGACGAGTGGAACACCTATCTGTGAATTATAGCTACGAGGTGAACGTGTGACCACCATCTGCGGAGAAAGCAACTGATAAAGCCACTCCTTGACCATCGTCTTACCATTTGAACCCGTGATGCCGACTATCAGGAATCAGTATTCATCGCGATGACGTTCAGCCAGTCGCTGCAAAAGCTTCCAGCGAACCAACTACGCTCAAGAAGTTAGAGATCAGGATAACAGGTTGCCCAATCCTCAGGCACTACCTCCACGACAAAGTTTCTTACACCCCTTGCACAGGAGTTCTGGGATGTAATTCTGTCCGTCGTTACGCTCAGTTTTGAGCGCAAAAAACAATGTTTCTTCAGGGAAACACAGAGAGCGGCTGTCGGTAAGTACAAAGCTTATATTTGCATCCTTATCACCATAACGGCGTGCGCCAATGAGCGTCGTTACTTTCTCAATAGTATAATTCATTACTATCTAAATTGTTTATATCTTATGCAAAGATAGTGAAAAGTCTTAATACAGCGTATTATCCTTGCTGTTTTTTCGTCTTATCATTTAATATAATATCGGTGAGCGCACTTAGGACACCTCCTTTTATCATATAGTGATGGATGATTGTTCGTATCCTGCAGGCAACTCGACCTGTGGAATGTGTATGTCATTGAGGCAATAGGTGCGATGGCAACGCTCACAATAGAAGTGTACGTGCATGTCTTCATCTTCTTCATCGTCATCACTGAGACATAATTCGTAGCGCACTATATCATTTCGTCTTCCAACTGATGTACTAAATGTTGCTGTTTGAACAATGCCAGTGTACGGAAAATATTTGACTTGTCAATCGTTTGAATCTTTTGCTTCCAACTCTTTTTATAGAGGCTGGGTTGTCCAATCCTGACAGTGTTCGTGCTATGAGAATGCGATTTGCGGTCAGTCTAATACCATGTGCTTTCAGCAGTGCTTCAATCTGTTGTCATTCATTTCTTCCATAGTTATAAATTCAATTCTATATTGGGATATTTCTAGTTCCAACATCTTGGCTTTTTCCTTCGTTTTCTTTGGAAATCCTGATAAGCCGCAGCCTCTGGATGAAACGGGCGGTGCGCCAATGCCTCTTGATAGGTCGCCATTCACAAGAAACTGTTTAGCTTTTGCAGAGAAACAGGTTGTCACAAGCTGTTCCATATATATTCTACTGACTGATCATTTGGTGCATATATCTGCTTTATAGAAACGATAGTCCGTAGTTCGTCGTTCACAATCTCATAGGCAGGGAAATAATGAACCGTCCCACCTGTTTCTTCCTTAATCAGCTTGTCGGTAGTAACAGCAGCAGCAGCGACAACTGACTTCCGTGATAGCCCTTGTTGGCATAACGGATAGGGGCTGACCGTGATAATGACCTTGACCTTTGAGTTTGCTTGTTGTAATGGGGTGATAGCCTCGCGCGAGTGCATCAGCACACTCCTCAACCGTAAGTTCGCGCTCTTCAAACTCTCGTTGTGGACGTTTCAGCGAGTTGTCAACAATCTCGCCTGTAACTCGCTCCACATAGACATGGTTTGTTCCCAATGTGAATACAGCCGTGTCAAACGTATGGCTACGCCACCTTTCTCACCGTATGTAGCACAGAAACAGGATTATACATCACACCAAGGGGTTTACCGTGGTGCAGAACTTTTCTTCTTCGAGATCGCTTTGCCAATATTGTCGGCAAAGCACGACCCTACAAAAAGATCCGCTCACAAGGTTCCAACTCAAATGTTGGACGGGAGATGTTGACAATTGTTCTAAATTCCATTGAGTACAAAGGTAAGAAAAATCATAGAGAAAGCCAATCAGTAAAGAATATTTTCATACTTTTTAGTTGCTTGAATAAATATTCTATCAGTTAATGTTTCTTTTCATATATTATTTGTATATTTGCCCTACTTATAAACTTGTTGTTTTTAGTTGAGTACTGATATGGATCAAAAGACATTAGAGTTTGTTACTTATTGCATAGGCAAGTTGTCAGTAATGTTGGAATCTGTCACAGCAAGAAGTATATCGTAGGTTGAAAACCTCTGGTATACTGGATGAATATATTGTGCCTTCTTATGATGTGCATACATTCGGCTCTCGTTATCTGATGGAGGATTTGACGAGTACATGAAAGAAAGGAGTTTTATAAATAGAGAAACGATAAATGTACACTACCAATATCCGCACCCAGCTGTAACGGCTGACTGTCCTCGTCTTTGCACGAAGTGATGAGGGGATGAAACTGCTGTTGATACAGCGGAAGAATGAACCTGTAGGGAAAATGGGCTTTCCTGGTGGCTTTATGGATATTGACGAGACAACCGTTGATGCTGCTCGTCGTGAGTTGAAAAGAAGAGACTGGCTTAGTGGTTGGCGACCTGCATCGTGTTGGTATTTTTGATGCTGTTGACCGTGATCCACGCGAGACGTATCATCACTGTGGCTTATTCACGATTCTTGATAAGCCCTGCCGAAGTCAGCGGTTTGGACGATGCAGCACAAACAAAGTGGTTCCTCTTGACCGAACTTCCCGACTTAGCGTTTGATCATAAGGAAATCCTCCAAGAGGCTGAAAGCGTATTGGGCGATGGGTGATGGGTGTTGATGGTCAATGAGAACAATAAGTTTAATAGCTAGCCTAATTGAGCTCTACTTTGCTTCTCCTCCTTCTTGAAAATATTAGGATCTTTTATTAGTTTTGATGAGTTCCTAAGAACTCATAATTAGTAGCACAACAGTAGGTATTGTGGGCTTAAATCTGTCTTTCAATAACAATAAGCCATTGCCAATAATATGAAACAACAATATCAGAATAGTTCTTCTCATACCTTTAATTGCTTTTTAATTGTTAGTAGATTCTGTCTGCAAACTAGTAATTTATTTGGATGAAAATTCCAAATTATTTCTGTGATAACGGGAAGACATATATTGACAAAACATGAAAAAAGATAAAGAAAAAAGGGCTTAAAAGCGAGGCCTTTTATTCTCTTTATAAACCCCTTGTTATCAATTAGTTAGTAAGACTGATCTCAAAAAGGTGTAGTAAGGGTTCAAAAGGGGCGTTAGTTAGCGTCTTAAAGGGCATCTTTTACAAGCCAAAAGAGCGTTAATTGAAAGCTTATTAACGCCCTTCTGAGTTTCAACATTTTGAATTATCTTTACAACACAGAATGACAAAAGACAGAATGACAAAAAGAACTAAATAAATTTAGCCTTTTTGATCTCGATGACCAAAAAGGGCTACAAAAGTCGTGATAAAGACATACTCCTTTAGATAGATATGTTTGCGTTATTCATCATTCTATCAACTTTCCATGTTTTCTGAGTATTGAGAGAAACTCTCCCCATTCTGTTGCTCGTTTTTCTCGTGATTCCCGCAATAGCCTTGTTATCTTTGGCATAGTGACTGTCATTCTCGATGTTTCGTGGGTAGCAGTCGCTAAGATAAAACTTACCTGATTCCGAGACCAATGATAAATCTGTAAATATTTGACTATTGAACGAAGATACAAAGGTTGTGATGTGAAGCAGCACCTTGCCATACGAATGTACTTCTATATTACGGTGTAAATCGGAAAGAGTTGACTTGTAGGCTCAAAATCTTGGAAGACAATCTCACGAGTCTGCACATTGAAAGACTTGATATTCTCAAAGCGTAAAAAGATAGGGGCTTTTGCAGTAGTCCTTGTTATGCAAGTTGTCCCAACGGCAAACAATTCCGTTTTTCGCTCCTTGTATTATAGGAGTTGGCGTTTGTTCATCTTCGCTGTGCAAACCAATAAATAACAACGATAAAATGAGCATTTGTAGTACTATATAAACCTCATATCAATATTATTTTAGTTGGTTTTATCTTATTATGATTCTTTCAAAAGTATTCTTTACATTTCCGGCAACACCTTGTCAGCATTGAGAGTTATATATGCCTTCTTATTCTGCACGAGATTGACTTGCCCATTATATGCAATATCGGAGGCTTCATTTCATATTTGGTTTGGCATAGTACACTTTTCAGTTGATAATTCTAGGATTACCTTGCTCATCTTAAAATTGACATCATATTTTGCAAATGCAATCTGCAAAGCGCATCAAGGACATTGTGATACACAACAAGGGTAATCTGATTGATCCTGATTAGCGATGTTCACATAAATATTTCTCACGGCGCAGTTGGCTTTTCACATCTTCGAGTGTGCATTGGGCAATGCCGTCTTTTCCCAATTCAATGCTAAGGGGTTGCAGGTTTGCATCATTTTCCAAATAGAAATCTATACGGGTTTCTGTTGGGAGAGATTTAACTGCAAGTGGAGTTTGCCACATCATAAACTCTCAATGTCTCAAATACGACTTTTCTCTGACGAGCATGCTGATAACTCAATGAGGCAAATCAGACAGTAAAATACTTTTTCATAAATGTATGGATTTAGAATCACTGTTTTATATAAACGTGATTATTCGCTATTTCTTGCTTGCGCAATTATGTATTTTTGACATGAGAGTATAAACCTGCTTGACACTTTCCGGATCAAAAGCATGATCATCACCACGCTTTGTTTTTCAACCATGTCAGCAAACACCTGAATTTCGGAGAAGAAACCTTGTGAGGATGATTTGATTATTCCCAATGGTTGGAACAAAACCATTCTTCCGTAGAGATTTACAATGGTTGCTTTGTTTTGGAAGATTTTTTCAAGGGATTCCTAATATCGCAGAGTGTCTTGGAGCAAAATCAAGTCTTTCCATTCTATCCAATAGATATTGTCCATTATCTGTACTGATATTTAATTGTTCCTGTGCATCCTGCCAAGAATAATCTGTTGATAGTTCCAGCATCCCGTTATGTTTTGATGCTCCAACATAAGAAAACAAGGTCTGTCCGCCATCCTTACGTCATTGTTTTACCACCTTTTATCTTGCTTCGCAAAGGAATGTAACATACAGTCAAGAGGATGGATGAAGAGGTCGAGCAGGGCATCTCCTCCGGGTATAATCCGTCAAGATAGCGATAATGATAGTGTCGTTTACCTCACTTCTCAATCGCTTTTGCAAGATTTGGGTTGCAGGGCAACATCGTCTTTGCAATCCGACAACGATATGTTGTGACCCATACAGTTTGACCGTATCTATCAGGAGTCCAGTTCCCTTTCGTTCTCGCATGGCGGTTTTTCTATAAAGTAAGGATTTCCCGGCTTTAGTGACTTCACTTGCAATCTGCGAATGTGCATGTGGATTGGCAGCCACAAAGACTCCGAAAACCGTATCATCGTTCAAAATGTGATGTAAGGAAGTAGTTCCTTTAATCCCTTGTATTTTTGAGAAATCAACTTGGCTTTTTTCTCCGAGGTGCAGTGGATGTATTTCAGTGGCGGTTGCAGATGCTGTATGACAGGCAACAGGTTGCTGACATTAATGATTTCCAATACTCCACAAGAGCATATTGCTGTGTGTAGGTATGTCCCAGTTCTGATGCTGCGCATATTCTGTATCTACCAATGTGTGTATCTAAATAATATCCCATATTCATTCGTTATGCGGTTATTTTCTTTAAATGCTTCTTATAGGTGGTATGCCTGTCATCTGTCCATTGGTATTTCCTGCAAACAACTCTATCAGTCGTTTGGGTAGTATTTTTCGGATTCCTCAACAGGATAATATCATACCTGATGATAGTTGATCCAGCGATTGACATTCTTTGGAGTGTTGGCACTGAATCTTCCTTGCTTTCTTTTGAGTTGAAAATCTCGTCGAGCGTATTCTCATGGATGCTGCCCAAGATTACATCCAAATTTTTGGCACAAAGGAACATCACCACTGGAATGGATGACCAACTCGCTGAAAAATGCTGTGACACCGAAGTTTCAACCTGTTATTCTTCCAGTCGTCATATAGGGGCAACAAAGTCAAAGTTTTCGTCCGTTTGATGTATGGAGGATGGTATCTGACCGATGAAATCCGCATCATCAGCTTCCATCAAGTCCTCGGTCGTGTCAAAAATGACATTGTACTGTATGTGCCAATACGCACGTCTATGCCATATCTTTGGCTACATCTATCACATATTCCATGTCTCCAAAAAGAATTCCAAGGAGAAAGACAGAACATCAAGGATATGGGAACAATGTCTTTTGCACGCCTCAATGACTTCAATAACCTTATCATATCCATCCTGCCACGCATATGGCGATAGGTTTCCCTATTGCCGTCGAGGTGAAACATACAGATGCTTGGGGTGATGATTCTTCACAGACGAAATAACCTTGTCCACTGCGAGGCAATTAGACAGCAAAGTATAGTTGGGATGATGAATGTCGAACCATCCCAATATCTTGTCTGTTTCAGGATGAAGGATAAACTCGCCTCCTCCAAACCGACCATCGTGCGCTTTGTTACACATTTGCTGTTCATTATCTTGATGATGTCCTCTAAACTTATATTTTCCGTAGGTTTCTTCCCAAATGGAACAGTGCTTGCAACGTGACTGACAGTTAGTAGTGGGAATATATCATCAAAGAGGTGAGTTCGTTGTGCTGTCTGCGTACTACATTATTGACAAATACAATTCCATTGTGGATGTAGTCATAAATACTGTACATTCTTTCTTTTGAGTTTTGTCTTTTATTGTTAAGAGTAGAAAACTACTAAAAGACTGCACTGTATTCATGACTTTTTCTACTCATTATCTCCATTTACCAAGTGCCGCAATCCGAATGGTACCGTTATGATGAACGATGCTCTGTGCGGTAGGTTTCAAAAGCACTACCATTCCTAAAGTAATAGAACAAATTAGGTTCCAAATACAGGCTGAACGGCTTGAATAGCTTGTACTGTACACCTATGCCTAAGTTTACAGACCACTGATAGCGGGCCTAATGTCACCCCTCAGCGTGTATGACGAGTCCAGACGTTATGATATACTTCTTGTCCAGCGGAACTGTGGGCAGGCATCTCGAATGTCACACCACTGGTTGTATAGGCATTTAAACGCCCTTGCCCCGAGAGCACGATAGGGTCAATCGCAAAGGAATGCCCACATAATGCAATCTTTTTGGGTTTTCAGCAAGGTTGCACCATTAAACTCGCTCTCAAAATCGGACTTCAACCTTGTATAGGTCAAACCCGTGCTAAAAAGTCCAATGCGAAACTTGGTACTTATTAAGCGATAATCCAAATGTTTTTGGGCGGTAGTGATGCGCTTTTTCACCTAAGGATGCGTTTAAGGATGCGTTGCCATCTGTTGCATTGTTGAGTGCTATCCACGACATTTTTGCCATCTCGACAGAGATCCATCAGAGCATTGTTCGGGCGAGATAGTTTGCATAATCACTCCCATGTATATAGTTTTGCCGCAGCCCCACCGTTAGCGTAATCTACTCACCGACAGGGTAGTTCAGGTTGGACATGGCTCCATTTGCTCCGGCATGGAAGAATAACCGAAGTTAAATGTCCATGGGTATTTCTTCTTATTGCGGACATCAGGCGACATTCTTTCGTTCAATGCCATCATTCTTTCCTCTGCGAATTTGTGGAATACGGAACACAGAGTCTTCTATGCTATGTCCTTTTACTGCGGATAGTTTTTGTAAGGATCTACACAGATTGGTACTGTCTGCTGTCCGATTTTACACTATCAGTTATTATTTGTGAAGAAATCTCTTCAGCAGGAACAACTATTTTTGCACAAAATATGATCATCATTCAAGTTGGTAGTTGATGGGATTGAATAGTTTGGTTGCGCTTTCTTTGAGGGGTTGTGCCTTTTTGAGCCCGTCTTGGAAGTTCCTTATGAGTGTTTACTGACTGTTGACTTTGTCATCAGAAGTGCTGGCATACTCGTCCCTCATTACGAAATAGATATAGACTGGTATAAGAATAGGGAAGCAAGAAGAGCATCCAATAATTAATCAGTATGGTGCGTAGCATTTTCTTTGCCCTAAACAACTGTGAAGAAGAACTGTGAGGATTGATACCAAGCAGTTCTCCGATTTTCCTTGTGGGAAAGACCATCCAAAACAGAAAGTTTGAACACTTCTCTGTTCCCATCCGGTAACGATTCTATCGCCTCCAACAATAGTTCTATGTCAATATTCTTTTCCTCCTCATCTTCCCTCACTCAAAAGTTCAAGGCCTGAGACTGGATAGAGGAACATCGTCTTTTTCTGTACTTTTGCAGGAATCTTAGGCACAGGTTCCACTACTGGTTATCATCCATCCCTCCAATTTTTGAGTTGTCTTTCAGCGACTTGATGGAGGTGAAGATAATAATAAAGCATTATGCAGAATATCTTCTGCCGTGGTTTTCGTCTCGTCACATAGTGTAGGCATATCGCAACAATCTGTCAGAATATGCCTATATAAATTTCCGAGAGCTCCTCTTTCTCCCCGTTTGCATGCGTCTATATCAACATGTACTTTCATAGATATACTTTTTCCTTTTTATTAAAAGGAGCAGATTATATCTAAAAGACTGCACGAGTTTTGAAACTTTTTGAGAAACTTAAAAACAGAGGTTAGAGACTTTTTACTAAAGTTTCCCACCCAAATAAATAGATAGACACGTTTGTCAAATTTTCTTTGTAAATTAGTAATCGCAAAGAACTGATTTTCAAGACAAAACAACAAAACTGTTATGAAAGCAAAAATAGAGAAAATAAGTGAGTTATCCAAACTTTTGAGTATTAAAAACTCAAATGAGTGATGATTTTATTTCGTCTTTTTGGCAAGTTTGGTATCGGTCACCTGTTATCTCGCCTGTCATTGGAGAAACAGGACGGGGTTTTCGGCTTCAAGTTGATCCTTTCTCTACCTCTTCCGCATTGTCGGTGAGAGCATTCACAGTATATGCAAACATAGTTACTATGTTTGCAAAGGCTATACACAGAGACAAGTCGGATGCCGCTCTTCGGAGGCTTCGCGCCTCCGGCCGCATGGCAAACCACCGCGGTGTTTTTCATAGTCTGCAAAGGAAAATGTTGGTACGATAATAATTGGATTGTATATTTGTAGTGCAAAGCGACAAATGACAAACAATTAGAACCATACCGATATGCAAAGAAACAAAATTTCCTTTAAAGGACAAAAGATTTACATCGGAATTGATGTGACGCAAGCTTGGGAGGTCTCAATGTGCTGACCGAGTCGGGTTACAAAGAGGCACCCGCAGCAAGCCTCCGCAAAGACGCTCTTTGACTTTTGAAGAAGCATTTCCCTGATGGCGAGTACCATGCCGTGTATGAGTCAGGCTTCAGTGGTTTTCCATACTACGCTCTCAAGGAGTACGGCATCAACTGTGTCGTGACCCATGCCGCGATGTTCCGACCACCCAGTACGAGTGATGAGACCGATACAGGTAGATGCAGCAAACTTGCGCGCTCCTTGCGCGCCGGTGACATCCGTCCCATATACATCCGTGAGAAAGAGAATATCGATGACAGGTCAGTCATCCGCATAAGGAAGACCATACAGAAACAACTCTCGGCTACAAGGCGAAGGTGAAGCACCTGCTGCACTGCAATGGCGTGGAGATACCCGAGCAGTTCGCAAGACCGGGGACGCACTGGTCGAGGGCTTTTCATCAAATGGCTCAAGGAGGATGTCGTGCTGCTTTCCTCCTCAAGATTGTCGTTGGACTTGCTCGTCAAGCAGGTGGAGACGATACGCGGACACTCTTGGATGCGACAAAATCATACAGAAGCTTGCGCAGACCAACAGGTATAGGAACAATTACGAGCTTCTGATGTCGATACCTGGCATAGGTGTAAGTGTAGCCATGTGTATACTGACAGAAATCTACGATGTGAAGAGATTCCGTAACGAGAACCAGTTCGCCAGTTATCTCGGCCTAATACCGACCTGTCATAATAGTGGAGAGAAAACCGCAAGCGGAGAGAAGACCTTCCGTGGCAACAAGCATCTCGGACCGATGATCATAGAGGCTGCATGGATAGCCATCTACAGAGATTACGGACTGGGGAATGGCCTATGCGAGATACAAGCAGTCCATGAAACCGCAGGAAGCCATAGTCAAAATAGCCAGAAAGATGTCCAACATCATTTTCTCGGTACTCAAGAATAGTAGGAAATATGAGCCATACAGATGGGATAAAGAATAACATACAGACTTTTGGACAACTTCATAAAACGACTCCTTTTCATAATTGATGGACCTTCGGGTGTCATCTCCGATAAGATTGTTGCGTTTTACCTATATTCTGAAGAAGTAAATTGTTGGGCGGATACGTCCGTGATCAACTCATAGAAGTTTGTCTGATAGGGTCTGTTGTTCATGTAGCCTTTCCATACCCGGTGTTCCCATGCCGGGCTGGTGGCTGTTGCTTCTTCTAAAGTCATCGTACTAACAAACTTCACGCTAAGTGATTGATAATGAACAGTTAATAAGTACAAATATTTCCCAATTATTTGGAAAGCAACATAGAAGGCTGCATGGATAGCCATCTCTACAGATTTATGGACTGGGAATGGCTATGCGCGATACAAGCAGTCCATGAAACGCAGGAAGCCATAGTCAAATAGCTGAAAGATGTCCAACATCATTTTCTCGGTACTCAAGAATAGTAGGAAATATGAGCCATACAGATGGGGATAAAGAATAACATACAGACTTTGGACAACTTCAGCCAACGACCTTTCATAATTGATGGACACTCGGGTGTCATCTCCGATAAGATGTTGCGTTTTACCTATGTTCTGAAGAAGTAAATTGTCGAGGCATACGTCCGTGTCAACTCATAGAAGTTTGTCTGATAGGTCTGTTGTTCGCCTTTCCATACCCGGTGTTCCCATGCCGGGCTGGTGGCTGTTAGCTTCCAAAGTCATCGTACTACTAAACTTCACGCTAAGTGATTGATAATGAACAGTTAATAAATTACAAATATCTCAAATTTAGTTTGGAAAGCAACATAGAAGATATATGAGTTTTTCAAACTCATGGTAAGAACTGTTTCTATCGCATGATGATTGCCCACATATGGATTGGAGACGATTGATGAACCACTTTGCCCTGCGTTATATGTGCCTATTGCGTAAGTATGGCGAAGCGAACGCATTCTTTTCGCATTTTAGGAGAAGTGCTGGATGACGCCCAACACCTATGCTCAATCAGCAAAAACGACAAAGAGATGAGCAAAATCCTTGTAATGGCTGGAAACGTTGAAAAAGTGGGATGAAGTATGGACAGACTACATAACTTCTGTTAGTCATGTGTTAAAAGTCAATGGATATGGGGGACGACAGGCAAAGGTGAATGAGAAAAGCCTGTGTTTTAAGGGGTGGGAAGTTTCGAAAGTATCGGCTATGAAATACGATAATCTATGGTTTTAGCCACTTCTAATCTTCTTTTCGTATTTCAATTTTGCTGTCACTATATCACTAAAAGACTAAAGCTAACTCTGATTAGATTACAGAGGAATGATTGAAATGTTAAAGTGACAGCAAATCAAAAACAAAACTTGTGTTGTGAGAAGTGTACAGTTTCTCTTACTAAGAATATTTATCACTCCATACAAAGGAAGAAGAGAATATAAGCACGCATCCATATTTATACAGATTACTTTTTGCAGTTTGATGAGAAAGTATTACTTTTGCATCGGTTTTCAGAATGGAAACTAAGGGGTGCTTGCCTGTTTGGGCTTGCTGAGATTATACCCATTGACCTGATACGGATAATGCTGCCGTAGGAAGATGTCTCCTTTTATGTTTTATCTTAATATCATCAACCTGGGATATGAAAAGAATTATCCTGTTTACTGCTGCACTGACGCGTGTGGCAGCTATGAAGGCGCAAACAGTGACAGGGACACGCTGAGACAACAGCATCTCGACGAGGTCGTTTGTGCAGGTGTACATGCCAAGAGTGCACCATACGCTGTATCTAATATTACGGAACTTGAGGCCTTCTCAAAAGAGTGGACGTGAACTGCCATCCTCTCACAGACATCCGGGCGTATTGGCTTGGGGCGAGAACGGACTCGGAACATGGGTACGGCAGCAATGCGCATCCGTGGTGCTGCGGCGCAGAATCAATATCACCTTAGATGGGTGTCAGCTCAATTCGCCCTGCAGACCGACGGTGTTTTTCGGGCAAACATGAACTCTTACGCATCGCTGATGAATAGTGTACAGATACGCGTGGTATCAGTCATCAACCAATGGCGACGGTAAGCTTTCGGTGGTTCGCGTGTCGTTGGCAACGAGTGCACCAAGTAGAAAAACCAAGCATAGAGGTGAGTGTTCACGGCTCGCCTAATACGTATAACGCAGGCGTGAAGTTTCTCTACGGGTCTGTTGCTTCAATCATCTTGTCTTCGAGTGGAGCCTATCATGAGACAGCAACAGACGGATATATCAACGGAACAAGTGGACGTTCGGTTCTTACTATGGTGGACTAACATGGTTGGGCGATAACTTCCGCATCAGTTATAAGAACATCGGCAACTTCGAGAGAGACTGGACAGGCATGGAACGGTGTCGTTACGGGTGGTAATGACTTGAGTCTGATGGATGGTACCTATGGCGCTAAGAGCAGGTATCACGACCTATAAAGATATGTATGAGAGGGGTTTGGGTAAGTTCAACCAACTCTATGAATACTTGCAGACCGATGCTAACGGCGCCTTCGTGAAGGATGCTAATGGCAACTACGAGACAGCACGTTACACGATGCGTGACGGCTCTTTCTGGAACAAGACGACGGATAATTTCTATCAGAATCATAACCTCTTGTCGTTTGCTTTCCACCCATCTAACCATTGGAGTCATAACGTAACGCTGCATTACACCTACGGTTACGGTTATTATAGCGAATTCAAGCATAACACAAAGTTTGAGAAGTTCGGTTTGGCGTTCACCGATAGCAAGGGAAAGTTTATCAAGAAGTCTGACTTCGTACGCCTGAAAGGTTTGTCACAACACACCTACGGCATTGTTTACACCAGCAATTACAAGGACGAGAGTTGGGATGTGACAGGCGGACTGAACTTGCAGCAGTTCCGTGGCAGTCACTTCGGCTACCTCACTTATATAAAGAATGAGGAGGCAGATCAAAGTATCGCTGGTGGCAATGATTAAGTATTATGACCCTAAGGCACATAAGTATGATTACAGCGGATTCTTTTCAAGGCAAAATAGCAACTTTGCGACTATTGGAACGTGCTTTATGGACCTGCAGATCCGTCATGCGTAGTGTATGACTCGATGGTCAGAACGACCGTTTCTATAAAGGTGCGAAGTGGCTATCAGAACCATCTCAGACATCAACGAGACGTTAGTAACTCGTAGATCCGAAGGCGGGTATCAGCTATCGTGGTGGTCACAAAGCACTCTGATTGGCCATGCCAGTCGTGAGCCGAACGTAAATAACTCTCCACAACAACGGTAGTTATCCTGCACCATCGCGAAGCGTATGGTGGATATCGAAAATGGGCTATCACTACAATGGTCGCAAATCGCGGAGAGCAGGGTGAACCTCTATTATATGAACTATAACAACCAGTTTGTGCAGACTGGTGCGCATGAGTGATCGGTGAGATCTGACCACGAACATCAAGGACAGCTATCATGTATGGGTGCTGAGTTGAGGCAGGTTGGGAGCCCACTGTCATGATTGACCGTTGAGGGTAACGCAGCTCTGAGTCGTAATATCATCAATGGACTTTGACGAGATGGCGCAAATGTAGACTGGGAGGCTTCGTTCCGTGAAGATTCATTACAACCACTCACTTTGGCGTTTCTCACCATCAGCCATCCTCAATGGCTGCTCAATCTCCATTACTAAAGGCTTTTGAGGCAGTGGCGGCATACAAACTCTCGTCAGTCGTCAATATCTCGACAATTGGGCTGAGAACAGACACGTTCGTTGCCATGTATGTCTACAGACGAATGTCAACCTCGCTATACCCTTCTGTCCACGTAAAGCACATTGCCGGTTTGAAGGAAGCTGTCTTCGGTGTGAACCTCAACAATCTTCAATCGCCATTATGCAGCCAGCGGATGGGTGTATAGCTCAATCCTCGACAACAACGGTCACCCACGAGAACCGTTATACGCAGATTGGTTTTTATCCCAATGGTAGGCGTTTTAATGTGGATAAAGTGTTGCGGTGAAGTTTTAAATAGAACAAGACTAACAACTGGCTCCTTCCCCTCCCCGAAGGAGGGGCGTGAAATGTGCTGTATGCTTGCTAGATTGCTGTGTCAATATAAACACGACAGCATTTACATCTTGTCCCTTGTAGCCTCTGTAAAGCACTGCAGGGACAACTTGTTTACACTGCAACCTATCCCACTTGTAATCTCATGTAGTATCGACGCTCTACGCCCCTCCCTTCGGGGAGGGAAGAGGGGCAGTTGGTGGGCCGGCCAGTTGGTGGTGGATTGCTGATGGTTTGTTGTTGGTCGCTTTTCTTTCATATTCATTATGACATTAGACACTGCTGAGCTGCATTGTCGGCCTACTTACATCTATCAGAATACAAAGCGAGTATATGGCTTTGGTTGACGTATTATAATGCCTGTCATCTATATGTTTGTCTATTACGATGCAGGGCTAGTGTGCGGACTTTGAATGCAGATATACTATACATAGCAGCCATCTATGGCTTCTTATATTGGAAGTTCGGAAGGAAGAAAGGGCAGAGAGATCTTATCACACGTTATCCTCGTCGGTTGTATACTCCTCTATTCCTTGTCTTCCTCGTCCTCTCGGGCTGACTTTATATCACTCCTCATCAAGTTTCACGAAACTCTACCGTACCAGTGATCAGATAAACTGGTAATGCACTCAGCTTCATCGGACTGTGGCGTTAGCAAAAGAAATACATCGAACAGTGGTGGATGGTTGTCGTTGACGTCGAATTGGCAGGACTTTATGTATATAAAGGGATTCCTTTCACCGCAGGACTCTATGCCTTTCTATGCTGTTGATCGCATGTGGCAGGGTACTTTAAGTGGAGGACCTCCCAAAAGATCTTCTAACCCCTCCGAGGAGGGGATGCCTAATGGACTAAAGGTTCCTTCAAAGTTCTCCAAAAACTACCTTCATAGGCTGGAAGGAGAAGTTACTGCAACAAATAAGACATACAAGCATATCTCGAAGGAGGGCTTATAATAATATAAAACTGCAAAGCAAATGATTATCAATAACAAAAAGAAATAATAAGAACGGACAACAACAACACATTCTCAACGAGCACCCTGTTGAGCTTTTCCCCTCCTTTGGAGGGTTAGGAGGTTTTGGGGAAAGGCTTTAATGCCGTCATCCTTGCTGCGGGCGACTTCCCTACTCACGTCCTACCCTTCACATTCTACGTACTACGGAGAATCTGATTGTTGCGACGAGTGCGTTTGGAGGACCTACTTGAATACGAAATAGAGCCAACAGCGGTGGTGGGTGATGGCGACTCGCTTTCAGAAGAGTTGAAAGCAACGCTGCACACATCTATCATCCGATTTCCGAGCAGGGTTTAACGACCTCTACGAAGCTACCCTCTGCTCGTTCACATCTGAAAGATGGACGCATCTACGCATACTCGCCCTCGCTATCTGCTACCTCGGAGCAACGGGAAAACGTGAGGATCACACTTTGCAATATCTCTCTCATGCTCTACTACTATCGCCAGTTGGCTATCGACCCAGTGATGATTACCGATTATGGTTATTTTGTCGCGGCATCGAGTACAACACGCTTTAATTCTTTCCCCGGACAGCAAGTCAGCATCTTCAACGCAACCTGCAAAGAACTAAGCAACAACGGACTCAAATGGGACGTCTCATCCATTCACCGAACTATGGCAGGGGAACACTGAACGAAGCCTCTATCGAATGAATTTACAATCCAAGCGGATGGTGAATACTTAATTTACCGTACGCATAAAATATAACAAACCTTTTTCTACAAATTAAAAGTGCCATATCTTCATCCCCTTACGGAGATGTCGATATGGCTTTCTTCTATAAGCTAAATTAGTGGTTCTGTACCGAATTTATAAAGTTACTTCATAACTACCTTAACGTTCTACCACCCTGACGCTTCACATAAACACCTGATACAGGTTTCTCTACCTTTACACCATTCAATGTATAGTAAGTTGCAGGAGCATTGTTTGCTGTCTCTACCGCACTAATAGCTGTTGGATCTAACCTTCGTAAACGAAACGGTCATAGCTGCAACATCAACGAGTAACATCGTATGTTCCTTCCTCTTTGATATTCCCATTTGTTATCATCACCACAAAAACAATCTTACTATCGTTTGACAAGTCGCGCAAATAGAACATCTGATCAAAGCCAGCATAAACATTCGTACCGAATTTCAACTCACCGGCCTTCAACTCTGTTCGTGCTGAGTACTTAGTAAGATTTGCTGCATCTTGCTTCATAATAGTACCATCACCGATGTTCCAACCACCCTTAGTTGCACTACCAATCATCCATAAAGCTGTATGCTTCAAAGCAGTATCTTGATAAGCAGCCTTAGTAACAACCACAGTTTTCTCAGCCAAGTTACAAACGATATCATAGTTGGCAGACTCACTAACAAAAAACTTATTGTCTAGAGGGTTTTCATCGCTACTTACCAATTTTGCTGCAACACCCGACTGTAATGTCACAGAACTTGCACCAGCACGATACTCCAATTTACCCCAACCAAGCTCAGTCAAGAACTTAAACTCCTTATTTGCGTCCAGATGTACAGTTGCCTTGAAGACATCAGCATTCTCATCAGACTTCTGCATAACGGTACTCTGACCAAGATTCCAACCACCCCATGTAGCAGGACCGACAATTACCAAGCGATCAGCAGCCTTTGCAGACAACGCGCCTACAACGAATAAAGCGCAACATCAAAATAGATTTTAGTAAATGTTTTTAATCCCATAAAAGATAATATTTAAATGTTTATTAAAAATATGATTTAGTCTGTAATAAAGAACAGATTCTTTTCTCTTATCAACAAAGATTTGGGTAAGCTAATCTTTTTCAGATTGCAATATTACAAAGAAAATATGATCTAAAAAGTGAATATAAATATTCGACCATAATAATATAAAATCAAACAAGGTGTTTTCACAAGTTTATAAAAAGAGACATGACTAATAATCAACTACATATCAAGCATTTATAAATCACATGAAAAGCTTTGAAAGAAGAAACTAAACGCTGAGAAAAATATAAAAGCGAGGAATAGCTCTAAATAATAAAATACTTGAGCGTGAGAGGTCAGCCCCACCCCCAATATCAGCCCTCATTTCAGCCCTCATAGCGGAGGAGTGATGTGAAAGATATCAGCTCGATTTACAGCTCCCCCATGGGAGGGAGTAATCAGCGAGATACATTGGTTGGAAAACTTTTAGTCATTCTTTAGCAAATTGTTCCTCAGCACTCTCTCCCTTCCAGGAGAGGGGTTGAAAATGAGGTTTTGTGTGTAAAATATCCTTACAAAATATTGATGGAAAAGATCACGGCTAAAATCGTGCTTTTCTTCTACTCCTTGTAGTGTGTTTGTTATCAACGTTGCAAGGAGGGGATTTTAAAAAGGTGCTTAGTAAGGCTTCGTATAGGGCGTTAGTAAGGCTCTTGAAGGGCACCTTTGCAAGCCAAAAGAGCATCTTTAGAAGTCAAGAGCATGTATGATGGCTTCGGACCCGCAGCAAAATAGTTTACAGGCCAGTAGTGAGAATAAATTGTTTGTAGAAACATGACAGACATCACAGCTAATTACATTTATCATATATGAAGTTTACCCCACCTTATAAAACCATTTAGTGGAGATAATCATGCCATGTACGTGGATTGAGCTCATTCTACACAATCTACACATTTAACGGTGAAGAACCAAATAACTTTGAGGAAAATAATACTATAAGACCCTTTCACAGAAAAATATTACATGCGAATCTCATACGCAGTCGCCGACACAACAACCTATGTTTGTACGTACTACTTACATAGAGATCATAGAAAGCCATCGGTCTTCATTGCTCATTCACAGATGTACATCATGTTAAAACAATAAAGGCTGCATATAAGTGCTTAATATTTAAAGATTGTTTTGTGTAAAGGTGTCATAAGACCATTCTTATAAATCAGGCTACACGGAGGTGCAATACACTGTTTATTAGAGAGTTGAGAACAACGCTACTATACAACTCTCACCTCATATAAGACAGTTAATAGCCTCAACAGAACCTAAGGATAAGAACAAGAATTCAAGTAACCACACCTATGTATGTAATGTGTAAAAAGATGGAATTTGGTAGTAATTAAAATCAGTTGAAACAAAATTAGGAAAATAAATAATAAAAAGTTTAAAACCCTAAACCTAATGAGAATCTTTAAGGAAACAAAGCAGAAGCATCTGTACTTCTCGGCTGCCTTTTGCTCTATCATTGGCATTGGCACCTACAGGTGTCTACGCAGGTACAAATACCAGTACTAGAGTACAGGCTGTACAGCAAAATGGTAATCACAAAGTGACCGGTCGTGTCGTTGACTCTACTGGCGAACCGCTTATTGGTGCTACTATCCTTGTTGAGGGTACCACTAATGGCACAGTAACGGATATTGATGGTAACTACACCCTCAATACCACTCCAAATGCGAAGCTTGTCTTCTCTTACATCGGTTATGCCGCACAGACCATCCCTGTTGGTGGTAAGGGCACTGTCAATGTAACATTGAAGGAGGAAGCTAACACCATGAACGAGGTCGTTGTTACCGCCATGGGTATTATGCGTAAGGAGAAGTCTCTTACCTACGCTACCCAGCAGGTAAAGGCAGAGGACCTCATGAAGGTGCAGGATCCTAACGCTGCTAACTCACTCGAGGGTAAGGTAGCTGGTATTACAATTACGCCAAGTGCTGGTGGTGCTGGTGGTGCTTCAAAGATTGTTCTTCGTGGTAACCGCTCTATCCTCGGTAACAGTTCTCCACTTATCGTTGTTGACGGTGTACCAATGAGTAATGGTATTCGTGGTCAGCAGGGCATGGGTGCAGAGGGCTTCGGTTCAACAGGAACTTCTGAGGGTTCTGACCCATTGTCATTGATTAACCCAGACGATATCGAGTCTATCAACGTCCTCAAGGGTGCTAACGCTGCTGCGCTTTACGGTTCACGTGCTGCCAATGGTGTTGTGATGATTACCACCAAGCGTGGTCGTGAGGGTAAGGTTGATATCAACGTTACTTCAAACGTCACCTTCGATTCTCCATTGTTGACACCAAAGATTCAGAAGACTTATGGTGCAGCTTATGACCAGGCAACAGGTGCGTTGTCATTGAACAACTGGGGTGGTAAGCTCGCAGACCGTGCAGACAACGACCTCGTTGTACGCACTCCATTGGATGAGCGTTGGGTAGGTTATCCAGAAGAGCAGATTGGTACAGACGCAAGTGGTAATCCAATCATGGCACGCCGTCATAATGTCTATCTCCGCAACCATGCAGGTAACGATGTAGACAACTTCTTCCGCACGGGCGTTACGACGAACAACTCTATCTCACTTTCAGGTGGTACAGAGATTGCACGTACCTACGTGTCTGTAGCAAACAGCCATGCAACAGGTATGATGCGTAACAACTCATACAACCGTAACTCTATCAGTTTCCGTCAGACTTATAATTTCTTCAAGCGTTTGCACATTGATGCATCATTGAACTATACAGAGTCTAAGACTAAGAATCGTCCTGGTGGTGGTACAGTAGGTAACCCTCTCTACCATCTTTATACTGCCCCTCAGAATATTGATATGGATTACTACCGTGACCACTATATGAACGATGAGGGTAAGTGGCTTTCTAATCCAGGTTCATATTACAAGCTCAATGGTTCTAACTTTGCTTGGGCAGCAGGTCAGCGCACAACTCTGACGGGTCCACAGCAAGAGTGGGCATATCTCTCTCATCCTAACAACAACCCATATTGGTTGATCAATTCAGGCAACAGCCAACAGAAGGAGAGCCGCCTCTTCGGAACCTTGCAAGCAAATGTTGACATCTATGATGGTTTGACTTTCCAAGCACGTGTCAACTACAGCCAGATTCGTTTTAAGAATCATGCAACTCGTTTTGCTACCACTTTCCTCCCTGCATCTATGGAAGACTACGGTCGTCTTTGGGATTCAGACGAGAAGACAACAGAGTTCTATACCGACTACCTCTTGTCATATAACAAGACCTTCGGTGATTACTCTGTATCAGCAACAGCAGGTTATGTAGGTCATACCATCAAGGGCGAGACAAAGGGAACAGACGCCGTAGCAACTTACTATGATCGTCTTATGCGTAAGCTCCCAACAATGGTTAACTATTTCGAGACCAGCGCAGGTGGCTATGGTGTAACAAGTACTTCAAAGAGTTCAAACTGGGACCGCTCTTACCTCTTTACAGCACAGTTAGGGTTGGAAAGAAACCGTTTACCTCGATGCTTCTTATCGTCGTGACTGGTATCGTCCATTCCGTTACTTCAAGCAGTTGGGTAAGATTGATACCGATAACTACGGTTACTTCGGTGTTGGTGCCAACGCTATCGTAAGTCAGTTGGTGAAGTTGCCAGAGTGGTTTAACTTCGAAAGTATCGTGTTTCTTACTCATCAGTAGGTAACTCTATCCCTAATAAGGCATACGGTGCGATGAGCCGTAACCTCCAGACAGGTGCATTGTCAGGTAACAAATTGCTCGACTTCTCACCAGTACCAGAGGAGACAGGTTCATTCGAGACAGGTATCGAGTCATTGTTCTTGAACAACCGTTTGAGCTTCGACTTCACCTTCTATAACACCATCGTTCGTCACCTCTACATGGAGCTTGGCTCATTAGGGTGGTAACACCGAGTTGCTGAACTCTGCAAAGGTACGTAACACTGGTTTTGAAACAACCGTTGGCTACGACTTCAAGTTTGGTAAGGACCTCCGTTGGCGTACCTCTTATAACCTCTCATTCAACGACAACAAGATTCTTGAGACAGGTTATGACAAGGATGACACATCACGTAAGTATCAGCAGACTGTAGGTGAGGCAAAGGTAATCTACCAGAAGGGTGGCGCTATTGGTGATATCTATGCAGGCGATTTCATGCGCGATGCAAACGGTCAGATTGTCTTGACAGCTAAGGGTGAGCCAACATTTGATAAGACTGGTTCTAACGACCGCTTCCTCGGTAACATGAACTCTAAGTGGCAGATGGGTTGGACCAACACCTTTAACTATAAGGAGTTCCAGCTTTCATTCCTCATCAACGGTCGTATCGGTGGTAAGGTACTCTCATTGACAGAGTCTTATCTCGACTATATCGGTGCTTCAGAGCGTACAGAGGCAGCTCGTCTCAATGCAGAGCGTAACAACATCGTTGCAACCAACTATGGTAACGTTCCAGGTATGGAGCTCAATGATGGTAGTGGTCGCATCGTTCCAATCCAGTCATATTATCAGGCATTGGGCGCATCAAGCAACCCATCAACCTATCTCTACAACGGAACAAACTTCCGTCTTCGTGAGCTTTCATTGGGTTATACCTTCCGTGACCTTTTTCGGTCAGAACCGCAACTTGACACTCTCATTCATCGCTCGTAACCTGTTCTTCATCTACAAGGATGCACCAACAGATCCCAGACGTATCTCTGTCACACAGAATGGTCTCGGCGTTTGAGAGCTTCAACATGCCATCTTCACGCTCATTCGGTTTCTCTTTGAAGGCTAACTTCTAATTGTAGAGGAGTAAAAAGGAGTGAAAGGGAGTGAGAGACAAATGTACTATTTGGTGTCTTGCTCCCCACGTAATGAAGCAGTTTTTGCGTAGGGCACACACACCTTTAGCTCCTAACAAGTTTAAATAAAACAATAACATTCAAAAGATAAATAACAATGAAAAATAAACATATAATTGTACTCATGGCGATGGCATTGCCAACACTGGGTCTACAGTCATGTCTTGACTATGACAACCCTGGCGATGAGTTCAACTCAACAACTAAGAATGTTGAGAAAGTAACAAGCCGTGGCGAAGTAGATAAGATTCCTTTCCGTCAGGCTACAAGTGCTGCTGCAGCTGAAGAGGCGTTGAATTCTATGCAAGACTTGCTTGATGCAGGTGTTGGTGGACAGTTCTCTATGCGTGGTGGTAAGAATGGTGAGAACCCAGGTGCGCATGCTTATCAGTACCAGTATTCTCTTGGTGTTGACAACTATGCAGAGTACACTGTTATTCCTCACACTTTCTTCCAGTATTCAAAGATTCGTTTGGCATCGTCTTATGCTATCGATCAGAAGTGCTACGGTGGTGCATGGGGCTCATTCACAGAGATGAAGACCTCACTTGTGCCTATCTTGAATAATGAGAAGGTAAATGCTATCCCAGAGTTGAAGGCAGCTTATTTGACACTCTTCAACCAGCAGGCTGTTGAGGTTGCAGATGTTTATGGTCCAATGCCTTATCGCGAGTTGAAGACTAATCAGCAGGTAGGTCCTTATACCTATAATAAGGTTGAGGATGTGTACAACGATGCTGTTGCCAACCTCGACACAGCCATTGCTTGTTTCCACTACTTCGATCAGAAGCCAGATACCTACAAGCAGAAGATTAAGAGTGCGTTTGTTGACCGTTTCGTTGTCATGACCGATGGTGGTGCTGCTGATGGTACCTTGAAGGAATGGGCACGTTATGCAAACTCTTTGAAGTTGCGTATCGCTATGCACATGGTAAAGAGCGACCCTGTTCGTGCACAGAAATTAGCAGAAGAGGCTGTTGCTGATGGCGTTATTGAGAACGAGGCACAGAGCGTTTTCAATCCGTCCAGGTGTGATGGGCTTTAGCCATCCATTACCAGGCGTTGAGAATTGGGGCGATGCTCGTATGAGTGCAACAATGGAAATCACACTGAAGACCTTCAATCACCCTTGGTTGAAATATCTCTTCAAGAAGAACGAGAACGTAATCAAGAACAATAAGACTAATGAGACGACACCTGCAAATAGTCGTATTTGTGGTATCCGTACCGGCACACATCCAGGTGAAGGTCAGGGATATGATGAGAACCAGTACATCGCATTCAGTAAGCTGAACGAACAGTACTTCAACTCTGCACCACTTTATCTGATGAAGTATGCTGAGGTTTGCTTCCTCCGTGCAGAGGGTGCACTCCGTGGTTGGAACATGGGTGGTTCTGCTCAGCACTTCTATGAGGAGGGTATTCGTCATGGAAACTGTGAGGATCCTGAGTTGAAATCTATGGACGGTGAAAGTCCAGCAGGTGCTTCTGGTGTAAACTGGTATGACGCTTGGATTCAGACCTACATGAATCAGGAGAACCCTGTAGCTTATGTCTATAAAGACCCAACAGGTGACACACGAGATGCTGCATCACCAATCCATGTCGGTGTAAAGTGGAACGACAGCGACTCACAAGAGACAAAGCTTGAGAAGATTATCACTCAGAAGTACCTCGCTACTTATCCTAATGGCTTCGAGGCATGGGTTGACCTCCGTCGTACAGGTTTCCCACGTATGTTGCCAGTATTGAACATCGATGAGGCTGATGGAAGTTTGGTTCCTGGTGATATCATGCGCCGTCTGCCATTCCCTGGTACAAGCGACGTCGCAACAAAGCAGGATGTAGACAACACTGGTATCCCAGCGTTGGGCGGTCCAGACAAGATGGCAACTCGCCTCTTCTGGGACAAGGCCACTTCAAACTTCTAATTGATTCAAAGTATTGAAACAATAGCCCAGTAGGGTGTTTTAAGTAACGCTCTACTGGGAATTATATCTACCAGTGCTAACAAAAACCTAAATTATATGAATAAAAATTTACTCTTAGTGCATGGGTTATTGCAGCTATGATGACAATGGCTCCTGTAGGTGCTAATGCACAAACCTATTCTCCAACAGCCTCAACACAGGTGTTCGACCTGTCAAAAGTTGGGCGATCAGACCCTTCTTGAGCATTTTTGCAGAACTCATCGATACATGGCAAGAAATATCCTACTGATGCCGACCTTACTGCATGGGGCATCAAAGACGAGGTAGAGTTTATCCGCTCACACGTCAGAAAGCGTGCTATTGAGTCACGTGCTGACCGTCTCCTCCAAGATACTTACGAGAATCGTAACCTCTTTATGAATATCCCTGGTGGTGCTGGAAAGAACCTCGGCGGCTATCCTTCAAAGACATTCGCTAACGATAACTTCTCAATGTGGAACTATACCAACCTGTTTGGTGCCTGGAACTACGGACCTTTTCCAAGCACCAGGTTCATGGGCTGATGCTGCTCACCGTAATGGTACAAGCATCTTCGCGGGTAAGTTCTTCGATGCATACGACTGGTGGAGCAGCAAACAGTTGGGCTGACTTCATCATGACACGCAATACAGATGGTAGTTTCCGTTATACGCATCCTATCATTAACTGTATGCGCTTCCTCGGTTTCGATGGTATCAACTATAACTGGGAGAGCACCAACAAGTATAGAGAAACCAATAATATTGCTTTCCACAAGGAACTCTATAAGATATGCAGAAGCGAAGAAGTTTTCGACGATTTCAAGATCATGTACTACTACCAAGCTCAAAAGTCTGACATCTTATAACTCAAGATATATGTGGGGTCAAGATCCCCAGACAATCGTATCTGTGAGGTGATGTTGAATTATGACAAGCAGTGACTTCAGTTGGAACATAGGTGCAGTTCTGTAAAAGAGGCAGAACGCACTATGGGCTCAGCTGATGGATTTATACGCTGGTGTATGGATTGTAAGCATGGACAGACGATGGAACAGTCTTAACAACCAAATGATGCTAAGCGTTGTGGTATCTGTCTAGTGGGGCGAGCATGCGAGAGTCGTTTCTGGAGTTATAACACTGGTGGCGACGCTATGTCTCGTATGTTCAACTATCAGGAGTATCTTGAGCGTGCTTTCTCGGTGGTAATCGCAATCCTTTGTCACGTCCAGAGATTAAGAATAATGGTAATGAGGTTGAGGCACAGGGTAGCACACCTCAGCTATTGAGAAACGTTTGCTGGTCTTGCTTCATGGATTCCAGAGCGTACAGCTATCCTCGGCAAACTTCTTTCGCTACCCACTTTCAACACTGGTAATGGCGAACGTTATAACTATAAGGGTAAGAAGACTGTAGGCTCATGGTACAACATGAGTAGCCAAGATGTTGTTCCTACTTATCGTTGGATGGTTGTTCAGCCAGGAACAGAGACAGCAAGCTTTGACGTACAGCCTTCATTCACCAATGAAGATGCTTACACGGGTGGTGCAGCACTTCGCTTAAAGGGTGTCAACAATGCTACTGCTACAGACGTTGTTCTTTTCAAGACTAATCTCACACCTTCTGCAGGTAAGGTAGTTGCTAAGGTAGCTATCAAGACTGGTAAAGAGGGCAACAACGACTCTCACCTTTCTCTTATCTTACGTGTGAATGGTGCATGGAAAGCTTATGCCTTGCGTAACACCGAGAACGCAAACTGGACAGAGAAGAAAGTTGAGTTGAATGATATTACTGCTGGTCAGAAGATTGAGCGTATCGGCCTGCGTGTAAACAACTCAGATGCTAATTATAATGTACTCGTTGGTAAGCTCGAACTCAATGACGACGTACAGGCTACACCTGCCAACGTGAAGGATTTGACCGTTCAGGTGAAGGAAGAAACAAAGAACTCTCTTTCTGTTAAGGCGGTATGGGGAATTGATAAGGACCCAGGTCAGAATCCAAACCGTTTATAACGATGAGGCTAATATCGACCACTTTGAGATTCTCTATAAGAACGGTGAGAATGGTAAGGTATCTGAGGTAGGACGTACATCACAGTGGGCTACACTCGTTCCTAACATCCAGTTTACAAGTGTTGACGACAAGCCATTCATTGGTGTTCGCTCAGTAAGTACCGACCTTAAGACTTACTCAAAGACACAGTGGATTGCTGTGCCACGTGCTCAGCAGTCTGAACTCCCAGAGGCACAGGAAGAGGGCTACGGAACAGTTGAACTCGATAATGCTGCTGCTGGTGCTGACGTAGCGAAGAGAATTCGTTATGTAAAGAAGTTCCGGACAGAGGCGGTTCTAAGAATATCGACTACACTGCTGAGGGGCCTGCTGGTAACGAGACCAACTATGTGGATGCTACGAGTCAAGAGCTCGAAGTAGCACAGGGTGCGACTGTGAAAGTGAAGATTCAGGGCTACGAGGCTACTCAGATTAAGGACCAGAGCAATGACGACCTCCGCTATTGTATGGGTAAGGCTTGGATGGACTTCAATGGCGACAAGCAGTTCAACCCAGAGAATCTTTCAGACAATCCAGCTGAGGGTGAGTGCGTAGTATTCTTCGGTCAGGTGCGTAAAGGGCGTTCCTGCACAGGGTACAGCAGTTGAATGAGTACACCTTCCAGATTCCTTTCAGATGCTAAGCCAGGTCAGAGCCGTCTCCGCCTTGTCTTCTGTGACGCTTGGTTCCAGGGTGGTTTGACACCAACTGGTAAGTTCAATAAGGGCTTTGCTATCGACTTCAACGTGACTATCACTGGTTCTAACGCTGCTCGTGGTGCTAAGGCTGACACCCACGATGCGGGTGTTGCTGATGAGCCAGAGTTGCTCGAAGGTGGTTCTACTAACATCATATCTGCTAACGTAGGGTGGTGCTTCACAGCTCACTGTTGCAGGCGGTAAGGTGGTATTCGAGAACGTTGAACGTGCATGGGTATTCTCACTGACGGTCAGACAGTAAAAGAGCTTGGTTAATCCAAAGTCATTTTCAATACGAAATGAGTTGCCAGCAGGTGTTTACCTCGTTAAGATGCAGAACAACAATGTTATCCGTACACAAAAGATTACGATTAAGTAATACATAATACAAAATAAGGTTATCTGACTTGATTCTATCGAGTCGGGTAACCTTGTTTCGCTTTAATAGGTAAGTTGCCTAATCTAAAAATGTCCGATAAAACGTAGTATCTGTTACGCAATAGACATACCCTTCTGATAAAGCAACGAGGTATCTACATCAGCCTCGTCTTTACTCATGGTGCGGGGCATCCGCGCAAGTAGTACTAAGACTCGCACGATAGGTGCTAAGCATGAAAACACAACATTGAGAATATACGTAAGGCGATAGTTGAGCGACTTATAGCGAGATCAACAGAGCTGATAAAGTCTACAGCGGGATAAGTTTAAAAATACTCTGTTCTCGGACATCAGCTGTCCTTCTAACGGAGAGAGAGCAGATATAAAACGGTAATTAGATTTATAATTATTCAATAACATTAAACCCAAAATCATATTATGAGAAGAATTACTTGCTCTTTTTGGTTGCTGCCTGATTCCATCAACCTTGATGGCACAGGAACTCAAGAGCAACTACATTCAGTGGGGTTTTTCATCAGACCAGTTCCCAAGCAGACTGCAGGGATGGTCAAAGGCTAACCCTAAAATCAATGAGGATGATAACTTCTTCATCTCTCGTGTAAAACCAAAGCAGCGTTTCCGTAACGCTGAGACACAGGTGCGTCAGAACCTTACAGAGGCTAACGACAAGAAGCTCTTGCTTGGCTTCCTTGGAACGTACCAAGCAAGAACGCCCTTCCTGATGGTGTCTTCGATTCTGAGGTATTCTCAATGTGGCCATACGTTACATCACTGGGGCGACTGGAACTGTGGCTTAGGTCGTATTCCAGCAGCATTGTTGGACGCAGCACATAAGAATGGTGTGCCTGTTTCTTCTGTTGCCGGTATCCCTTATGGTGGCTTGTCTGGAAGTTGGAGCACTGCTTTTAGACAGACTTGCTACAACCAGATGTTCAGAAGGTAGCTGACTATATGAAGTACTTCGGTTACGACGGTTTCGGTTATAACTCTGAGTATTCTGAGTATTATACGTGCAGGGTCGTTTAACAAAAAGCTGAGAGATTTCCACGTAAATCTCAATAAAGCAATCAGACCATATCAACCCTATTTCTATGAGAATATATGGTATGATGGTACCAACGATCAGTGGACGTATTGCTTTCGACCACGGTTTGAATGATGATAATCAGACTATCTTTGGTGCAAAGGGCAGCGAGGCTGCATAACCTTTTCTTCAACTACAACTGGAACTCTCATTGGTCTGTTGCAGAATTCAGTAGATAAGGCTGCGGAAATTGAACGTAGTCCATTGGATCTCTATGCTGGTGTTAATATGCAGGGTGGTGAGCCACGTTCTGGTTCACGTTGGACATTGTTGAAGGACTTCCCAATCTCTATCGGCCTTTGGGGTGCTCACTCACAGAACATGTTCTTTGAGAGCCGTGGTGAGAAAGGTAGTGATCCAGAGACACAGCAGCGCACTTATATGTTGCGTACTGAGCGTTGGTTCTCAAGCGGTTCACGTAACCCGGTTAACGCTATCGCAATCAATAACAGCTTGAACTACAATGCTGATAATACAGACTTCGCTGGTATGTCAGCGATGATGACTGCTCGTAGTTCTATGTCTTGGGACTTGACACAGGAGCCATTGATTACCTATTTCAACCTCGGTAACGGTAAGTTCTTCAACTACGCTGGTGTTCGTCAGAACGATCGTCCTTGGGCTAACGTAGGTGTACAGGATTATTTGCCAACATGGCGTTGGTGGTTTGCAAGCAAGTTGCTCGGTCGTACCGCAGCAGATGTTCCTGCAAATGGTCTTGATGCAGAGTTCGTATGGGACGATGCTTACATGGGCGGTTCTACTGTACGTGTGTTCGGCTCTACTCTTAAGGAGTATCTCCACCTCTTCAAGACAAAGTATGCTTTGAAGTCTGGCGACGTTATCACCTTCCGTTATAAGGTTAAGGGTGGTAAGGCTGATGCTTCTTTGGTATTCACAACAGAAGACGCTGTTAACGCTGAGAAGGCTTATCCAGTATTGGCTTCTACTGATGAGCTGATGAGGACAAGTGGGTAGAGAAGACTATCACTGTTGATGGTACTTTAAATGGTAAGACACTTGCACTCGTTGCTTTGAAGATGGAGAATGCTGCAGACTTGAACCTCTATCTCGGTGAGTTCTCTATCGTTCGTGGCACCTTCGCTGCTCCAGCTCAGCCAGTAATTACAAAGACTGAGTTATTGCACGCTGCAAAGAATGGTGTTGACGGTAAGATCATCTTCAACATGCCTAACGATAAGGCATCTGGCGAGCCTTGCTACAACACAGACGTGAAAGACTTCTCTCTTCAAGCTCTGGGCTAAGCAGGAAGGTAAGGACCCAATCCTCATGGGTGTAACAACATCATGGGCAGGTATGTACTACTCAGTTCCTGTTGACGTTAAGGGTCAGGGCAAGGTGAAGTTCGGTGTATCTGCAGTATCTCTCGATATGAAGAAAGAGAGCCCTATCGCTTGGGGCGAGGATCACGATATCTTCACAAGCTATGATTATAGCGATGAGATTAAGGCTGACAAGTCTGTTATCAAGCCAAACGAGGCATCACCATCTCTTATGTTGACCCACGTCACGAGGCTGGCAACTGGAAGATTGAGCACAATGGTACAACTGTTGCAACCAGCAACAATACTAATGAAATCAAGGTTGAGAATGGTTTAAGCCAGACAGGCTTCTACGATCTCGTTCTTACTGGTTATGTAACTGAGAATGGTACTCGCGTAAGCAAGGAGGTAAGATACGCTAACTACATTCAGATTACTTCTGATGCTGTAGGTGCTGTTCCTCATATCAACAAGCTCACAGCTAACGACAGCGAGACTTCTATCGAGGTTGTTACTAACAGCGAGGTAACAATGAAGTACGAAGGTAAGAAGGCTGACGGTTCTGGTTCAAGAGGTATCAAGACTCTCGAGAAGCCAGTAGGCGTTAAGGTTTCTGAGCTTGGTTTCAACAGCACAAGCAAGAACAATCAGGCTTGGTCACTCGCATTCTGGGTTAAGTTCAACAGCTTTGCTGGCAATACTCAGATTGTTGATATGCGTGACCCTGGTACAGCTTGGCCACAGAATCATTGGGGTACAATGTGGACCTCATACGACCCAAGTACTGGTGTTTATGAGGTAACACTCCGTGAGAAGAATCCTGGTGGTGCTAAGGAGTACAAGCAGCGTTGGAAGGTAGACTTCGTTCCAGGTGCTTGGACACACTTCGTGTTGGCTATGGATGGTAATGGTACTACAACCAAACCTATGGTTTATATCAATGGTAAGGCTGCTAAGGCTCATAACTGGGAATATGATGGTCAGAGTGGTGATGGTCTTAATCCCTAATGGCTTCGCTAACAATGCTTGGTGGGATGCAAATGTCCTCGGTATCAGCCTTGGACGTGCCTACGCATCTGCTATGAACGCTACTATTGATGATGTTAAGTTCTTCGACAAGTATATCACAGCTGCTGAGGCTGAGCGCACAATGACATCTACTGATGCTACTGAGGCTGGTCTGAAGGCTTACTGGGACTTCGAGGCTAGACGCTGATGCTGACCACTACTTCGCAAGCAAGGTGGGTTCAGCTAAGCTGGCTCACGGTGAGTTGAAGGCTGGTACTGGTGAAGGTGTTGCAAGTCTTGTTCCAGATGCTCCAACATACGACGCAGGTAGCGCATTCGTATCTGGTAACTATCAGGTAAAGACTACCGCAGAGTGGACAGCTAAGAAGGCTACTATCGTATCACAGAATGGTACTGATATGGCTGGTACAGCGAAGTTGAAGTATGCTAAGGCAGGTGACTATGAGGTTACATTGACCTTGAAGAACGCACATGGTTCTGACACCCGTACCTTCCAGGTAATCAAGGTGAAGGCTGACCCAACAGGTATCAACGGCACTGAGGCTGCTGACATGAAGGTTTACGCTATTGATCGTGATGTTCTCTTCGACGTTGAGACACCAGGCAACTACCTTGTTCAGGTGTTCTCTACCAATGGTCAGATGGTTGCAAGCAAGGCTGTTTCAGTGAATGGCGCTGAGTCTGTACGTCTCCATCTTGGTGCTCAGGGCGTTTACGTCGTGAATGTCAAGAAGGACGGTAAGACCCTCCGTACAGTGAAATTCATCTGCAAGTAAACATATCTTTTAAGTGCTGGAAGGAGCCCGACTCCTCGGCACTTATGCTTTTAACCTAATCTTATTGCTTGTAAAAGCATCTAAACTTTAAATACAACAAGTTACATCTAAACAGCATTATTGCTAAACAGAAATAAACAAACCTTATATGGCTATACGTGTATGGCTGTATAAACCTAAAATCATTTATAAACTAAACATTTATTATTCATGAAAAGGATTACTTTATTTGCATCCTTGGCATTGGCAAGCTGTCTCACTGTGAGTGCACAGCGTACGCCGACACATCCATTGGATATCCAGGATGCTAAGTTTGAGAACCCTGCTTAACTACCTTGAAGCGTGGTTGAAAGGCGAGATGAAGCAGCCACAGGGCGTCAGCGATATCGACGACCAGTTCTACATCTCACGTGTTCGCCCACTTGAACGTATTAAGGATGGCGACTATCAGGTTCATTCAAATGTGAAGCGCGATCGTAAAATGTGTCTGTGGACACCGCTTGACGACCCTACCTCTAAGTGGAAGGCACTTCTCGTTGTGCTTTGAGGGCGATAACTTTAGTTTGTGGTCATACATTGATATCCACGGAAACTGGACTTCACCTTGGGTTCGTTCTACTGCCGGTCTGACTGACGTTGCTCATAAGAACGGTGTTAGCGTAGGCTGTGTGATGTCTATCGGCTATGGTGCATATATTTATCTTAATCAATGGAGACCAGATACCTATAGTAAGACCCTTTTCAAGCTAACAAAGAAGGAGGGTGGAAAGTTCTGTTTATGCTGCTCCATTGGTTCGCATGATGAAGTATTATGGTGTGAATGGTATCGGCTTTAACTCTGAGTTCTAGCACTTCTTCTGATGTAATGGCAACGTTGACAGACTTTTCGTAGCCTGCCATAAGGAAGCAGAGAAAATCAACTGGAAGTTTGAAGTACATTGGTATGATGGTACTGGTGATGACGATGGCTATTCACTTTGATGGTGGTTTGGGTCAGTCATAACCAAAAACCTCTTTGGTGATAGACCACATTGCGACCGATATGCTCTTTAGCCACTACAACTGGGGTACAAGTCATCTGAGGTAACTCTGTAAAGTACAGCACAGCGTTTAGGGCGCAGTAGCTTCTGACTATTATGCAGGCTTTGATATTCAAGGTCGTGGTTTGCGTCAGGCAAGTTGGAGCGCATTGTTGATAACGACATCTCTATCGGCTTCTGGGTGCTCACTACTAGAGTCTTATCCACCAGAGTGCAACAGACAATGGAACATCAGAACATTGCTATCCAGAAGACTTATCTGAAGAAGCAGGAGCTTATGTTTAGTGGTGGTTATAACAACCCAGCTTTGTTGCCAGCTATCAATACAGATTGTAATTTGGCTAACGCAAGTTTGAAGAACTTCCATGGTCTTGCTACCTTCCTACAGCGAAGTCTACTATCCAGCAGGTTCCCATTCAGTATCACGCTTTAACCTTGGTAATGGTTTGAGCTTCCGCAAGGATGGTGAGGTTGTTTTCAACCACAAGTGGTATAACCTCAATACACAAGACTATATGCCTACATGGCGTTGGTGGATTACTGACCGTGCAGACCAAGTAAACACTGGTAATATCAATAGTCTTGCTAAGGCAGAACTTACCTTTGATGATGCTTACTGGGGTGGCTCATGTTTGTCAATCTCTGGTCAGACAGACTTCTCACGTGTAAAGCTCTTCAAGACGATGCTTGAGGTACAGCCAGACTATGAGTTCTCTGTTACCTATAAGACAATCGCAGGTATGGATTCTCATGCTAAGTTATTTGTTGCTTTGAAAGACCATGTTGCTGAATACAAGGAGGTTGCATTGCCAGCTGTTGAGGCTGAGGGTAAGTGGAAGACCTTCACCGTAAAGGCTTCTGAACTTGGCTTATCTGCTGGTGATAAGGTAGCTATGATGGGATCTCGTTGTTGAGAATACTCCAGCCAACTATGAGTTGCGCGTTGGTGAGATGGCACTTCGCGATAATGCAAAGGACTTCGCAACAGTGGCCCCTACTATCAAGAAGATAGAAATTCTCCGTGGTCGTTACAATGCTTGTGACTTCAAGATGCAGTATGCTTCTAAGGAAGAAACAGGATGGGATAAGACCTATAACGATGAAGTAGGGTACATGGTATTATGAAATCTACTCCAGCAGAAGGACCACAGCAGTTGCTTACCGCTACTACTTCTTGGGCTGCATACGTTGTTGATGCTCCTAATGGTATCAGGTGCTGACAAGCGCGATTGCCGTTTCGGTGTACGTGCCGTTTCTCCTGATGGTAAGAAGGGTTCTGAGATTGTTTGGTCAGACTATCAGACTGTGGCTTACGACCAGCCATTGAGCGATGTCGTTGCTGATCGCCCAGTTATCAAGCCAAACGAGGAGTTCACACTCAAATATCTTGATGAGATGGTGCCTGCTGCTACATGGAAACTTCAAGACGCTGTTACAGGACAGGTTGTTGCACAAAGCGAAAAGCGGTACAAGTGCTAAATTCTACTGTTGCAAAAGAAGGTACATACGACCTTTGTAGTTGTCGATAGTAACGGCAAGGAAAGTGTCGTACGTGGTAAGGTGAAGATTACTCCAGAAGCAACGGGTGCTGTTCCACAGATTAACAGCCTCACTTCTGACAAGACTACTGAAGTAACAGGCAAGAACGTAACCTATACTGACGATGCCCGTCTCGGTGAGGGTAAGGCGTCACGTGGTCTTGAGATTACAGACCCTAAGATGTTCCGCATCCCTGGTGATGTTCAGCAGGGTAAGTCTTATTCATACGCACTCTGGTTCAAGGCTGACAAGTTTAACCACGACAAGCAGGGTACGAACCTTATCAATAAGAACTCTATCTACGACAGCTGGCCTCATAACAACTGGGGTGACCTTTGGGTAACAATCCGTCCAGAGTGGCAGGGTCAAAGCAAGTTACACAAAGCTAATGAGGTCTCATTCAACACTATGGGCTGGACATCCCACGATATTCCTTATGAGGATGTGATGTCTACTGGTTACAACGTTACTCCTGGTGTATGGAGCCACATCGTAGTAACTCATGATGAGGGCAATATCCAGAAGATTTACTTCAATGGTCGTCAGGTAGCAAGCCACAGCTTCACAGATTCTAAGCGTCGTGAGGATGCTGCACTGGGTGACGGACGTATCAATGCTAGCAAGGTAGCCGACATCTTCATCGGCGGTGGCGGTGTTTACAAGAGCGGCTTCAATGGTATCATTGATGAGGTTCAGGTTTGGAGCAAGCCACTCTCTGCTGAGGAAGTATTGCAGGCAATGAAGGGCTACAAGGAAGGTGAGGTTCCTGCAGACTTGAAAGGCACTTCATCTCGAAGATGTTGACGGTATGAAGTTTAAGAACATCGGTTCTGCAGGTAGAGCTATGATGGCTCTGTTGTCGTTGTTGCTGGTAGTGGTGGCGAGAATACATCAAGTGCTTCTACGTTGACCAGCAGCCTAACAACGATGTACTGGGCTTCCCTGGTGTTGTAGGTACATACGAGATTAAGACTGTTCCTACTTGGGCTTTAGGCGATGGTCAGATTTCTTCATCTACTGATAAGACAGCCGTTGTTACCTATGCTGCCCTGGTAAGAAGAATGTAACTTTGAAGTTGAAGAACGGTTGGGGCGAGGCTGAAAAGACAGTAGAGGAAATCGTTGAGATTACTTCTGAGGCTAACGCTATCGATGCTGTTGATGCTCAGCTTGGCTTCTCTTCTACCCTAACCCATTTGTTGAGAGCGTAAATCTTCGCTTTGCTGACTATGGTCGTTATACGATCAACGTGCTTGGCACTACTGGCGCACTCCTCCAGAGCAATAACTTTGAGGCTGCACAGAGTCAGGTCGTTAACGTAGCTATCACTGGCGCAAAGGGTATGTACATCGTACAAGTGCTTAAGGATGGTAAGATTTACAAGACTGTGAAGGTTGTGAAGAAGTAGAAAAGCAACCACGACTGGCCCCTCCCTCCTCCTCCCCCATAGGGAGGGGAAATGCGAGATACCCCTATAATAAGTTTTGCGTTTTCTCCAGCGAACCAATCTTTTACTGACAGATGGGAAGTACTGGAAACAACTTGCTTATGAATAGCAGAAAGACATTTCCTAACTAATAAGGGTATCACGCATACTACTCCCTCCCTTCGGGGAGGGGTTGAGGGAGAGGCCGGTTGTTGTAGTGATGGCTTGTTATTCTATTTTTTTATTATGACACACTCACTCAATCAACCTACAAGACTACCACATGGAAGGGTGGTGTCACACGACAGATTTTTATCTCACCTGCTGACGGCGACTTGTCAGCACGGCAATTCGATGTGCGTATCTCGTCTGCAATTATCGATGATGTGGCGAGCAACTTCTCTGACTTTACGGGCTTCACGCGCTATATCCCTACCTTTGGAGGGAGAGATAACGCTGATAAAAGAAGGGCGTCGTATCGCTTTGTCGCACACTGCTTTGTATGAGTTTGAGGGTGACGAGAAAGTAAGTTCGGAGAATACGCAGGGAGCTGTAGATTTTAATATCATCGTTCGACACGGCGTCAGTGTCGAGGTGGGGATAATGAAAGATGCAGTGTTCACGGACAGCCGTCGAACGATTGTTTTTGCCCTTGAAGATTGTTGCGTTGAGGGAAAAACTATTTGCAAACACGATACGGCACTCCTTGATGAGCCTTTCTGCCTAAAAGGAAAAGCCGTCATTGCTCGATTTATAGAATAACGGATGGTCAGCATTGTTTGTTCTGACCATCCGTTTTGCATATAAATTCCTACTCAAAAATAAAGACGCCTAATAGCAACTGAATTAACGCCCTTTTTAGCTTGCAAAGATGCCCTTTAAGTCCTTACTAACGCCCTTTTGAAGTCCAATTAGGCACCTTTTCACACACCTCACGTAACATTCTGATAACAAAACACTTACAACGACACTGAAAGAACTACTTTTTTATCCATTTTAGGGAACAAATAAGCCGAACAAATGTAAAGAAAATTCCAAGAGGATATGCGCATAAAAGCACCAACACACACATTAAACAAATCATAATCAGTAGGCTGATTGCTTAGAATTATTCTTTGTCGAGGTCTCGTCACAGTCTGTTTTAGTCTATCAAATTTGCAAATGGCCGTCTACCACCATGCTCTTCCTTAAACTTAGCTATCATTTTTTTCTTCAACTACATGGATCTTCATCCATGGTTTTCCAACACACGATTAGTTCACGTGAGATCCTTCAACTGCACAAATATATCGACCACCCCAATGAGTAGCAAATTTCCCCTCGCCAAAACGAAGGTAACTACTAAAGCCGAGTCTTCAAGATTTGCCCTTTCCAATATAAACAATAGCCTCATTTTGAAATCCAGTTATCCCTCAATTCCGTAACAGAAACATTTGGATTCTTTCGGGGTTTTTCGCTTAACAAAAACACCAGTTCCTCGTTCAAGAAATTCAGGCTCAGAATTATTTAAGCGTAAGAAAAGATAAACCCCACTATATGTGGGAATTATTTTATGACTTTTCATAAGGTTTTCCACTGAAATAAAAACCTTCGAAGCCATCTTTTTAATATTTGAATAACATCATTCATTGTTTCGTTTTTGATATAAATTCGGTTTAATATAAAGTTGTGTAGGATTATTTCTGACACCAATAAATGGAACTTGAGATAGCAACAATATTATTCCAGAAGAGCAACGTTTCACAAATTGACTTATTAGGCTTCGTTCAACTGTACCGTTTTTTTCTAACAGACTATAAGCCATTTTTATGTCTTCTATCTCTATTTTACCACGATTACCTTTAGAGGTGATTCTAACAATACCACCCCAGTCAACATTGACGATTTTGTTTTCTTTGTTTCTTGTTTTCAACGTCTTACCTTTCAAGGGCATAATGTATGTCTCCCACATCTCGTCAAATGCCATTAGCCCCTTTATTGTTGTCTCATTTTCTATAACACTTTTATAGTTCTGTTCTTTAGTTGCTGCACAGAATTATCTTTTAAGTAAATTACTTTATACCCAATTTTATGGCTACATCTATCGCATCGGCATGCAATCTCCGTCAGTTACCAGTACAGCCCGTGTACAATCCTCTTATACATAGCACCATGAACTGCATCATCGCCAGTCGTGTTATTCTTTGCGATGACCTCCATACATCTTTCACGAATACTACTTTTTCCCTTTGAGGCTATGACATCAATCCCCAATCACCTGAATAAGGTGTAATAATTGTTTTGATAGCCTTGTTGCTTATAATAATCTGAAACAGCGTATTCAAATTCTCTCTTGGTGTCATTATATTCTTAATATTTAATATACAACTACTTAAAGACACGTTGTCAAACAAATAATGTCAACTGCAAATATAGTTATCGACTGCTAGGATATTTCATTCTTTTATTAATGCAATTCTTTCGCTGATTGAACTTTGGCACAGCAAACAACTTTTTATTTTCTTGATGCACAAGTAGAGATGAAAATCTTTCCATAATACATTGAGGCGAATGACCTAAAGGGTAATTCAATTCATCTGCAATAACAAAGCTTTATCACAGTACACAATCGTATAAAAACATAAAAATACACAACCAAAGGTGTTCGGATTTGGTTATTCACATATTTATATGTACCTTTGCACGCCGTATCAATTTTGGATAACGGAAATTAGCTATATTTTTAGGAGGAAATAGTAAACAATTCATGAGACAACTTAAGATTTCAAAAAAGTATCACCAACCGATCAAGTGAGGCACTGGATAAGTATCTCGTTGAGATTGGTCGTGAACCGATGATTACCGTTGACGAAGAGATTGAGCTGGCACAGGAAATCCACAAAGGCGGTCGCAAGGGCGAGCGTGCGAAGGAGAAACTGATTAAGGCTAACCTCCGTTTCGTCGTTTCTGTAGCTAAACAGTATCAGCACCAAGGACTCTCTCTCACCGACCTTATCGATGAGGGGAACATTGGTTTGGTAAAGGCAGCTGAGAAATTCGATGAGACTCGTGGTTTTAAGTTTATCTCATACGCTGTTTGGTGGATTCGTCAGAGTATTCTGCAGGCTATCGCTGAGCAGAGTCGTATCGTGCGTCTTCCACTGAATCAGGTGGGTGCTATCTCAAAGATCAATCAGGTAACGAACGAGTTTGTGCAGCAACACAACCGTCGTCCTTCTATCCATGAGTTGGCAGAGTTGACAGGTATCGATGAAGCTCGCATCCGTCAGAGTCAGAATGCAGACAACCACCACATGAGTATCGACGCTCCTTTAGCGATGACGACGACAACTCAATGAGCGATATGCTGTCTTCAGGTGACGACTCTCGTACCGACCGTGGCGTTGATTTCGAGTCAATGTCAGACGATCTTCGTGCTGTTCTTCAGAACACCCTGAAAGATCGTGAGATAAAGATTGTCACCGAGTGTTTCGGTATCGGTTGCCAAGAGAAGGGCTTTGGAAGAGATTGGAACAGAGATGGGGCTTACTCGTGAGCGTGTTCGCCAGATTCGTGAGAAGGCTATCGAGAAGATTCGTGAGAGCGGAAATGCAGCGTGCTCATGAAGTACTTAGGCTAAAAAAAGACAAAAGTAAAGATTTCGATTATAAATATAGAAAGTGGATGTATCAAATGAGGCACATCCACTTTTTTCATTTAACCTTAATTACAAACAATCTGTCTGACCAGATTTAATGTTCTTATAATCGACATTCAGTTTGGCAAACTCAATCTTCAGTTTCTCCACTTTGGGATTCGCCTTGTTCGTAGGAAATGATGTCGCTACCAGACGAGCTTTCCTTTGCCGATTGCTAAAACTGTCGAATGTAGGATTATTTGCTGTTGCAAGCAGCTGTTCCATGCCATGAATAGCATCATGCCCTTTCAGTTCAACGAATATCTGTGTCCATGCCTCCTCAGGCCCTGCCGATGTCTGTACCATCACCAACTTGTCACATTTGACACCAGTCTTTATGATGTAACCGTCAACTTGAAAGACCGCAGACCGCAGATTCCTTTGAATGTCAAGAGTGTATTTCTTTCCTTGCTCCCGTGTGACAACCGTTTTACGTACTTCAAGGGACTGTTCAGCCTGATACCCAGCATCAGTCAAGTTCTCGTATGTACTTTTCCCCATGACTATTCTGCGTATAATATTTCATTGATACGACTCACATGCTCATCGACCCAATCAGAGACACTATCCAAAGTTTATACCAGAGAGCATCGGTATCTCCATATCTTTGATGTCCTCGAACACACCATCTTTGTTGATGAAATATGCCGAGAAAGCATCTGTTGGAAGCAACGTACTTTCGTCAACCACATCTTTAAGCCTTTCGTCGCCGGGTTTCTTCTCGACGGCTGCTGCATCTGCTATCAAGACATTGAGTATTGACAGCACGTAAGGGCTATGTGTAGTGAGTACCACCATAGAACGATGCTTGCCAATTGACTTCACAGCTTTCAGATGGCGTATGAGGTTCTGCACAAGTTTACGCTGCGCATCAGGATAGAGGTTCTGCTCCGGCTCTTCTATAAAAAGTTGTGCCGACTGGTATTTCATCTTCTCACGGATTGGAGCCAACTCCTCTTCCGTGACCTCATGGGCACCATGTACGATTTCATTGCGCACATCCGTATCTAACGACTCCATGAGGCGGTTCATCAAATCCGTCATACTGAATTTGACTACCTTTCCTACGACACCCATAATATAATCTGTCATCACATCGATAGGCATGATTGACTGGACACCGCTTGAAGCATAGAAAGAAGTTATAGGCTTGCCGTTTGGCAGCACCACATAATCAAGTCCTTTATCGCTGTAATATTTGAAATCATCTGTCAGAGAAAGAGTCAACTTGTTATCAGAGCCATAAGTATCTTTTGCCTCATACCACTCCTGTATGAAATTGAAGATGGAATCCCTTTCCTTTGCTTTATACGTGTCATTGATGTTCTGAACGGCAGAAACGAGATTTCTTTCAGCCGGAATATAGGACAGTTTGGAATTATACCTATCCTCCCAAGCCTCTGACTTGCGGTTGATTTTAGCATTCTGGTCAACACCTGTCAGTGAGATAGTAACCACATCACCGTCATAAATGATTTCGGTGTCCTCCTTGAAATACATTTCATCAATACGGTGAAAATTGTTTCAGATCCCTGGTAAAACGCTTGTTGTGTGTATATGCCTGAATTGTGTTATCAAAAGAAGTCATTATCTTCTTCTCTATCCAACGGCAGAAGCATAACACCTTCATGAAAGTACTCTTACCAGAACTCTGGCGACCGATGACAAGCAGCACATCGGTTAGATTGATTAGACCAGTATCTTTGATTGGTCCAAGATTTTTTATCTGAATTGTTGCCATGTTATTCTATTATACCTTAATTCCGTAGCGTAAAATCATTTAGGAAATACAAGTGCCTGACAAACAAAGTTCTCAAAACACTTGGAGATGTCAGAGTTTTCACCTATCGTGGTAATACAAATTTAACAAATAAACAAAAATCTAACATGACAAAGGTAACAATTAAAAACGAGAATATAACTTCTTTCGGAGGAATTTATCATATTATGAATGTTTTTTCAAAGTTGGGTTTTGAATACCACTGAAGGAAAGAAAGTATCCTGAAAGTCTATACTCAATAATATTTACACATTCTATTTCGCAAGATACTTACAATAAACTCGTGAAAGAGTCGTTATATAACAGTTATGAAACGTAAGGATATTCAGAAATACATATTACTACTATTGTTCATGGTGACAGCGCAGCTGGCACTTTGCACAATCATTCACACTGCAAGGGAAAGGTTTCCGACAAGGACGGGCAACCCTATTGAGTTGGCTTCTGTCATGGTTGTTACGCAGGGAAAACTGTCGATGACCAACCTAAAAGGTGAGTTCAGCATGCAGTTGCAGAGTGAAGACTCCGTGAAGGTGCGCTTCTCAATGATTGGCTACAAGACGAAGACGAGGTTCTCGTGCGTCCCAAAGGGAAAGCAGACACTGCTCATTCAGTTGGCTGACGACAACGCATTGGAGGAGGTTGTAGTGCAGGGCAAAGCCAAACAACACGGAACAACAGAAGAATTGGATATTCAAAAAACCAAACAAGGACCCTCAGCTTCGGGCAATGCTGTCGAAGAAATGGTACAGACTCAGGCGGGTGTTTCTACCCACTCGGAGCTATCTTCACAATATAACGTTCGTGGTGGTACGTTCGATGAGAACTCTGTGTATATCAATAACATAGAAGTATTCCGCCCCTTCCTTGTGCGAAGCGGACAGCAAGAGGGTCTTTCGATTATCAATCCCGACATGGTTGAGGGCGTAGGCTTCTCAACAGGTGGATTTGAAGCGAAATATGGTGACAAGATGAGTTCAGCCTTAGACATCACCTATAAACGCCCGAAGAAGACGGAAGCCTCCGTCTCTGCCTCACTCTTTAGGTGCCAGTGCCTACCTCGGATTGGCTACGAAGAAGTTGACATGGACCAATGGTGTGCGTTATAAAACCAATCGTTACCTCCTCGGTTCACTCCAAACAAAGGGCGAATATCGTCCGTCATTCCTCGATTATCAGACTTATCTCTCATGGCAACCCAACAAACGTTGGCAGGTAGATTTCATCGGTAACATCTCTGAAAACCGCTATAACTTCGAGCCAGAAGACCGTGAGACAAACTTCGGTACGCTGCAAAACGTGAAGAAGTTCCGTGTCTACTTCGATGGACAGGAGAAAGATCTCTTCCGTACCTTCTTCGGTTCGTTGGCTATCACACGCCATTTGAGTTCACGCACAGACCTATCTCTCCTCGCATCGGCTTTCACAACGAAAGGAGCAGGAGCGTTATGACATTCAAGGACAGTACTGGCTGACACAGACGGAGACGTCGGAAAACCTCGGTGTGGGTACGTATATGCAGCATTCTCGCGACTATCTCAACGCTGACGTGAAGAGTTTGAAGCTGATGATGCAGCATCGGGCTGGCAAACATAAGATTGAGGGCGCAGTGACCTATAAACTTGAGCGTATCAAGGAGAACTCTGCTGAATACGAATACCGTGATTCAGCGGGTTATAACGTACCGCATACGGGGCGTGACTTGAAGATGATTTACTCGGCTTCGTGCTCGTAACGAACTCAAGGCGAAACGCTTTGAAAGCTACTTGCAGGACACATGGAACTTTCCAGACACGTGACTCTGTTCCAACGCTTTTCACACTGAATTATGGCGTTCGCTTTTCACATTGGGACTTCAATGGCGAGAGCCTGTTCTCTCCACGTGCATCGCTGACGATCACACCGGGTAGAAATCGCAACCTTAGTTTCCGCATTGCAGGGTGGTATCTACTATCAGGCACCATTCTATAAGGAGCTTCGCGACACGTCAATCGTCAATGGTGTCACCTACGCAACGCTCAATAAGAAGATTCGCGCACAGCAGTCTATCCACGCATTGGCAGGTATGACCTATCGCTTCGAGATGTTGGGTCGTCCGTTTAAGTTCACTGCGGAGGCTTATTATAAGGCACTCTCACACCTCGTTCCTTACTCTGTTGACAATGTGAAAGTGACGTATTATGGTGAGAATACAGCCACAGGACATGCCACAGGTCTCGACCTTAAACTCTTTGGTGAGTTCGTTCCGGGTGCTGACTCATGGCTGACGCTGAGTGTGATGAACACGAGTATGAAGTTGAATGGTAAGCGTATTCCGCTCCCAACCGACCAGCGTTATGCGCTCAACCTCTATTTCACGGACTTTCTTCCCCGGCACAACACGTTGGCGTATGTCGCTAAAATTGGCATACGCAGATGGTTTGCCATTCTCTGCTCCACACAAGGAATTGGAGAATAACACCTTCCGCGCACCCGCTTACAAGCGTGCCGACATCGGTATGAGCTACCGCCTATTGGACAACCACGACGGTCGTCGCAACACAATCTTTAAGAACATCTGGCTCGGTCTGGACTGTCTGAACCTCTTTGGTATCAACAACGTCAACTCGTATTATTGGGTGACAGACATCGCCGGACAGCAGTATGCCGTTCAAACTACCTCACTGGGCGACAGATAAATGGTAGGGTGACGGTGGAGTTTTAGAAAAAGGAGCCTCAGCCACTGGCCTCCTTACCCCTCCCCCAAAGGGAGGGGCGTAATCTGAGATACCCCTTCCGAGTCTCTCTCCCATCTCCTCTTCGAGACCAACGGTTATTTACTAAAGGAAGTAATGAGAGAAGGACTGGTTAGTTTTGAGGCTTGGACTTGCTTATTTTTGTCTAATCAAACCCTTTTCCAAAAACATACTCTTTTGGTTTATTTTTAACGCCTAATTGGCTCGCAAAAGGTGCCCTTTTGAAGTCTTACTAACGCCCTTTTGGAGTCTAATTAAGCACCTTTTCTTGTGCTGTTTTATAACTAACTGATTTCCTTTTAGTTATAAACCTACTTTTAATATGTGTTTTTGCCGTGATTTATAGATGTTTTATCAGAACTTATGTAATGTTTTTCAAATCCTCATCTACGGTAGAAGTCCTAACCCAAAGTGGGTATTAGACCACAAAATAAAATGTTTTTTGTGTTCGAGGATGATAAAAGAATGAACTATTGAGTGTCTTGCAATGTTTTATAGCTATTAACTTAAATGTTTTCCATGCCGTAAGGGGGTATCACGGTGTTTACGCCCTCCCTTTGGGGGAGGGGTGAGGAGGGCCAGTTGGGGCTTTGGCTCGTTGAGTGTTTTGCTCGGTTCATATTAAACCCAGCACTAGATTCCCATACCATTCAGCATATTGCTGTAGGTGGTACGGATAGTAGAGAGGCCCAGCTTGAGCAAGGAATTGTTCGAAACATCGTTCAAAGCCTGTAGGAAACGGTAGTAGGCTGGGGCGATGTGATAGAACTCTAACTGCAATCCTTCCTCTATACCATACTTTGTCTTTAGCTCTGCCAAAGACGCTGTGGTCTCATCTCTTATACCAGTGTAAGGCTCAACGTTCAGACGAAGTGTGTAAGTCTTGCCATTGATTGTCGCATCATCGAAGACATAGAACTGCTTATGAAGTCACTACTGAAGTCAGAAATCATCGTCAATGTCTGACAATGGGTTCAAAAAGTGGTTCACTTGCCGTTGAGATAGGTATACTCTGTTTCCAAGTCGTATCTTACAGCCACACTATCATAGCTGTTGGTCTTACGTCCCTCCATATAGTCAGCGTAAGAATAGTAGCTCATCACCTCCTGCATATAGCCACCCATATTCTTAAAACAGGTAACATAAAGGTAGCGCAACTTCTTACTCTTGACGCGCACAGCATAATAATCGTGTCTGGGCAGGGGTCGGTGAGAGGTGGCTTGCAGCTGCAGGAAGTCTTCTACATTTGCCGAAGGGTCTCTCTTCATACGTACCATACGTGTGGTATGTGCTGATACCAATCGGTTGTGGAATCTCCGTAGACGACTCGACAGCCTCTAAGCCTGCGACTTCCAACACGCAACTGCACCTTATCGCCCGCCTTCTGCTGTCCAACGACACGATAGCGACCATTGCCCAAGGCAGTCACCGTCCTCGTCTGTCCGTTCAATTGATAGCTGATCACTGCATCATCAATCATCACATTCTTCTCTGTTGTGTTATATTGTTTCAAAGGTATGCTACGTGACACCGTATTGATAAGTGGTGTCAAGTAGAAGGCATACAATAGACAACCAACTTTGGCTTTGCATCAGGCAGATTGCTGACACTGAAATCATCCTTGCAACTCATCACCGATAGGGCAAGGAAGAGGAGGAAAAATATCTTTTCATGTTCGAAACTTAGAATTTAAATGTGTAACTGAACGAAGGAATCACAGGGATGAACGCTATGTTCCTTATCTTCATCTGGTTATTGCCGTCGATTTTCACACGTACCCAGAGTGAGTTCAGGTGGCAATAAGCATTGTAGAAACTGAGGTTCCAGATGCGCTCATGCCCCTTCTTGGTGGTATGATGGAAGTCAAGCCGATGTCAAGACGGTGATAAGCCGGCAAGATAACGTTGTTAGGCTTTTTCGTAAGCAAAGTTCAACGTGTTGTCATCAGATGAATTAAGGTCAATCCTCCCTGCTCCTGCGCTGGAACGTCAGGCAATCCGATATACTGGTAGGGATTGTCATGCGGTTACCCGTGCGGAATGTCCATGCTGCAAAAGGCTGCAATCTTCTTTGTGATGTTCCATCTTCCGGTGAGGTGAGCTTATGACGGTTGTCAAACTTATCATAATACCAACCATCGTAGAAGTCATCAAACTTCTTCTCCAGTCCATGAGAGGGTATAAGAACCATGTAGTGTGAGGTTGGAAACGTTGTAATCAGACATCCAATTCAATACCGTAAGAGCGACCATCACCCTCCATAACTCATATAGTCCCAGTTGGCTGCTGGTGGCTCCAATCCTGCCAACTTGAATACTGTAGGATATGACTTGAACGCTTGTAGTAAGCCTCTAACGAGCATCCAGTGCTTGTTGGGTTTTCATAGCTCCTGCAGCCACCTGCCAAGAGCGCATCGGGTGTGAATCGAGCAGTCGTTGGCACCCAGTAGTCGGTTGGAAGATCGAGGAAGGAGTTGGCAATCTTATGAACAAACTGGCTCATCAGCGTGTAGCTTGCCTTAAGAGACAGACGCTCCGTTGGCTGGAACTTCATCGAAAGACGTGGACTCAGTGTTGCGAAGGTCTTACCGCTAATATGGAAGACATCAGCATTCACACCCCTAGTGTGAGGCTCCATTTCTCGTTGAGTGTCATCTCGTCTTCGGCATAGAAGGTCCAGCTGATGTGCCACATTCTTATTATAACTGTGGGTCTCAATCGTGTCAGCCTTTGCCTCACTATTGGTTTGATAGTTATCAAAACGGTTTGTAAGTCTGTGGCTGGGAGCGATGATAGGTATAGTCCTGACCAAAGCGAATGTGGTGACGAGGGCTTGGGCGGGAGAGTCGAAAGCTGCTCGATAGCCCAATGTCATCAATAGATGAGCGATAGCCATGAGAGGTCAACGTTAGTTGTTCTTTCTCTCCGGGGCGTGTAAATCTCCACTCGTCTGAGCTGCCTTGGTTGAGCGATTGTGCGTATAGACGGCTGTGAAGTTAGTAAAGAGAGCTCGGCGAGAATTGGTAGTTCCAGTCTAAGGCAACATTGAAGTTACCCCAGTGGGGCGATTCACGCAGATGTCTACGTCATTATAACCACTGCTATTGTTGCTGCGCTACTCGTCTTTTTGAGTCCAATCGGTCCTCACAGAGTAGACACATCAGCGACATTCGCAAGGAACGTTCGCGAAGATATTATGGTCAACGGAAGTTTAAGTCATGGAAGAAAGTCATTCTATACTCAACTTATCCTCATCGTTGCTCTTTGTGGTTCATTATTGCAAAGGCAGGGACGCGTGAGGAGGTCCATCCAGCTACGGCATACCGAAGTTATAGGTGTATTTACCCTTTCTGACAGGTCCTTCGATATGGAAGGCGCCATCGAGTGTTGAGCACGATACGCTGGCCGTGGGTGTGATAAGCGTCGCCATCAGCAGTGCGAACGTCGATAACGCTCGACGACGACCGCCATAGCGTGCTGAAACCGCTCTTATGAGAAGTCGACATTCTTCACTAACATCGGCATTAAGAGAGAAAAAGACCTAATGCATGGTTGGTATGATAGAGGGAGTACCGGTCAGTAAGAAGAGGTTTTCGTCGCCCAATTACCACTGCTATGAACGGTAGAGAGCCGCCTTGCGAGTTCCATACCATCAGCCACACCGCATCGTTGCGCTGTAAGGTCTTGATAATATCCGGACTACTCATCGGTGCGTAATTTGTTTTAATATCTTTCTGTGAGAGAGAGAGTCCAGCCTGCGTTTTTCCAACAGCAGTGAGTTCAGGGTCTGTCACGTCACAACCACCTCATCCAACTGTGCTTCTCGTCGCAAGATGATGCCATGGTTTGGTTTGCAGATAGGTCAATGGTCTCAATGTAGGTTTCGATGACCCTACGTAGCTACTTTATTTCGTGTCGTCCGCCCAACGTGAGCGAGAAATGTCCGTAGGCATCGTCATCGTGCCTCGTCGTGTGGTGAGGCCGTAGATAGTTGCGATTGATAAGTGGTTCTCCAAGTTACGGTCTTTCACACTAGCCACTGAGCGTAAAACGCTGCGTGCGTCTTGTCCTCATCAATGCCCTCCTGAATCAATTTTCTTTTCTATTGGCGCTCTGTTTTTCCATGTTACCGCACCAATCCTGCTAGCCTATGTGCACACAATCCCAAAGGGCTGAGCCATGAGGCAGCTAATAAAACTGTTTATTCATCTGAAAATAATAAATTAAGCGGTGCAAAGATAATACTTTTAATTCCAGAATTCATAATTCAAAATTCATACTATGATTACTGGTATAATTCAAGATAGTAGACGAGTGAGACAAGTTTACGAGTAGACAAGTGAACCAGTTGCTTGTAGACAGGGGTAAATAAAAGACAAAGTAACAGATGAACAAAGTTCTTGAGTAACAAATTTTACAGTGGACAAGTTAACAAGTTGCTTGTAGACAGAGTAAATAAAAAGACAAGTAACAGATGAGACAAAAGTTCTTTTAAGTAACAAATTTACGGGTGAACAGAAGTCACAAGTTGCTTGGTAGACAGAGTAAATAAAAGGAACAGCACAGATGAACAAAAAGTTCTTTTAGTAGCAAATTCTACGGTGAACGAGAGTTGCTTGTGCAGGACTTATTGTTTTTAACGTTACTCTTGGTTAAAAACTAATGACAAGAGAGCTAATCTGAGAATGAACAAGTGCGCACTCTGACACACGACAAGGTGAAGATTGTAGTCTATAAGAAACGAACATTATAATGTGACGAACTCTGAGTCAGTGAAGACCTGTTCCAAAACCTACTCCATGATGAGAATCAATTAAATCGTCCGTTAACTTTATGTCGGGATAAACGGAGTAAAACCAGAGTTTTCTGAGGAAGTAACGCTCTGATAACGGATAAGCGAAATTAAAGCACCTCCACCTAACTTCACGCATCTCGAAGACAGTATCGTCAGCCTTCGGCGACTGTCTACGATGACTGACGTGCAGGTCGCGGGGCCGCCCTGGCAACGCAATATAGGGATTAAAAAGTAGGCTCCCTCAACGGCTGGTACATCCACGACTTGCCTTAACTTTCAGAGCCTTTCATCGGTGAGATACGTACCTGGCGGCTCTATTAATAAGAAAAGTGACCAACGTATGACGGCTTTCTGCAGCAAACATCAAACTTTTCATCTACATCAGCCTTTCTGTATGCTCCTAGAAATATCAAATCCGTCAAAATAATAGCTAATTCTCTGTGTACCCACAATACCTACACGCCTGCACCCTGTCGGTACGTCGCTCAGCCAGTAACAGCCCATATCTGCGCATATAAACCTGTATCGCTGCTGCACTCGTAGCTGTACCGACACCTATCCACGGACTCGATAGCCCATACTCCTTATTCAGCATGGTATGCAGTCCCTAGAGGCTGTCGCAGTGTGCCCAGAAGGGAAGGCGTAGGTCCGTATATCCTGGACGCTCTCGCCAGGCGGAATATTTTAACGAATTAACAGTACCTGCCATCAACGCTGCCGACATAGCATTAGGCGAGGCGACGCAGCTACTTCTTCTACGCCTTTTCACGCCGCACTAACTGAAGCCCGGCGCGCCAAGCGGCTGGCAGGGCGAGATACTGCGTGTGGTTATCGACTCCTATCAAAGTCTTGGTATATAGTCGTTTCGCATGAGCCACGATTGCCTGCTCTGCCCCTTTCGCGGTAAGACCGTTTATAATAAGTGATTGCACAAGGCTGTAATCCTATCGAGATGCGGCTTTGCAAGCGTTGCAAGACTTTTCCTCTCCTCTGCGCGAGACACATTTTATGAGGAACCTAAACCTGTAATGTCCAGCAACAAGAGCTTAAACTATCAACCGTTTTGTATTGAGTCACTGCAAAGCTGTATGCTATCTTGCAATACGGCGAGATTCTGCCTTTGCCTGACAACAACAAAGACATTGTACGAGATAGTATCAGATATAAAGAAATAACTCCTTAAAACGTTTCCATCTCCCTCAACGAGAGAGCATTGATGCGGTTTGTCCTAACATGTAGGTTTATCGGCTGCAAAATTACTGCTTTTCCACGGGAAATGAGAATATTTTTACCTCAAGAGTAATCTGTAACAACTATCTGTCGATAAATGATTATAATTTACAGAATTCACACCTCTCCTCCATTATTTTCCTTTGGTCAGCGACCGCTGGGTTGGGCCTTCACCTGCATCCTTCAGAACAGGACGTGTTCTTAACTGACGATAATTAGCGATGCTATCGTACTGCAACCAATCCCTCATGATAGCAGAAGATAGCATCAGTTCTTCCGAAATATGGGTGATAGTAAGCCTACTATGTAAAAGTCACACAGAGGGGTTGTGGAGGGTGTTTGTTTGTAATAATTTTCTACATACTGTGTTTCAACATATGGTCTTTAAAACTCAAAAGATATCAATACTCCTTTCTAGATAATTTCTGTTTAATATCAGTCTATTTTAGATATTGCTGAGATTGCTTACTTTTAGGGCATCCCCCACCTTTTATCGAGTTTTCTGTAATAATATTTCGAATGATCCATACAATAGATTTTCTTCACCACAATTAATTTTCATTTTATCATGTGTATCTTGCAATGGAATCATCTAACTTTATATTGCTGTGTATCTATAGTAACTTCTAACTCGGTAACAATAAGTATTTTCTTTTCAAAATATAGCCATTCACAAAAAGAAAGCCTAAGTCTAAATACATTATTCTGCGTTTCAGTCAAAATCATAGATAGCAAATCTTGATCAATTCTATGTGAAATATCTTGGGAATACTTCTATGAACTGAGGGCGTAATAGGTCATACGACCAAGCAATTTTTTTGCATAGGGTCATGACCTTCCACTATCTTCCTTATTCACATTAAGAATCATTATGATAGTCTTTGAATACTGAATAATTTAATCTGCCATGTCATAATCGATATTATCAATGTTCATTTCTTTTTTATTATGTTTGAATCAAAAATCATTACGTAAAGACCAATTTAATAATACTTTATATAATCAATCTGCTTTATTTTTAGAATATCTCTTATTATAACCCATACATCCCACTTGGTATTGATTTCCAATAATCTAATCCCTTTCTCTTCAAAATTAACTCATTTTCTCTTTATGCCTTTGAACCAATTGAACACGCATTTTGTAATTATATAGAATGTCTACTTCAAAAGTAAATTAATCAAGGCTGTCTATCTATTTCTGTAAACTTTCTGCGATAGTCTGCTCCTTTTTGTGAAGATATAACATAATATAATATATATGAATCATCTATTTTCTATTACTTTCCATTTCAGTAGATGTTGCATAATTAATGTTTGCTCACCATCAACTAATAATTTAGCAACCTTCTCAAAGGAGGAAATACAGCCCAGCACTTAAACCAAATTCTCTCATTGATTATTTCTCTAATGTCCTCTGAACTCCACAAGCTGTTGAATTTGATTCTCCTCCATATTTCAGTAATAAAACAAGTATTTTGCTTGAGGTCCAGTAAAGCTTGTTTTCTGACTAATAAGACAACACTTTGTCCAAAGTATTTAGTGGAGGTGTTATGTGCATTGATTAACTCCTAATAATAATTTCTCTTAGTTCTATTTTATTAGTACGTGTTGCTAACATCAAAGAGTCTGTACTTTGGACTGTTAATCTCTACAGGAATATGCATCTATAAACTTGTTTAGAAATCTCTGTTATCTTCATCTCCTTAGCCTTTACTAAGACCACGACGTATGTTTATACAACCTAAAATCATCTCCTAACATGTCTTTTACGTTGACTCTATACACGAAAAACAAACGGATAACACTAATAATAAAATTACTTCATACTCATGATAATTTTATTTTTATATCTTAAATCCTTCCTATAAGTAAAATAGAAAAGCTTAAATCATACGTATTATCAATCTACCAATGAAATAATATCACTATGTTTTCCAGGCTTCCATTAATAACAATGGGGGCATCCGTGGAATAAGCATCCTAAAATGAGAGACTGCCTGTAATAATATTATCGATACACTTTCTCTTTATAAATAAGATATCCAGAAAGAATATTTAACATATGATATACAATAAACAGTTGGTTCGCTGTTATAAATACTCCAGCCATCCAAAAGGCCGGCCATTAACTGTCCCATGTAGTCAAAGGAACTATCTCTTACAGAAACTGGTAGAAAAGCTAATTATAAATGTAATTAGACCTATAAAGTTATAGTCTCATGTTCATTTATATCCCTTTCTATTTAATTTGTTATAAGTCAATCTGTAAGAGTATGTTTTAGAAAGAACTAACACTTATGAAAGTTATTCGTACGCGATCTACATAATATACGTCAGGAAAGGTTCCTTTAGCAAGAAATCATGCTGCGATATGATTGATAACCGAGGTCACTACGTCTGATATGGGCTGTCTGATTCACTTGAGATGTTGGGATTTTTATGCTGCTCCTTTACATTCTGCTTCAGATTCACTACTGGTCCCTCCTCCAGAACTTGAATTGGAATATATTACAAACACTGGGAGTTGCTTTGGTCGATAACTTTTCAAACTCTGACTTTCCGAAATCGCATATAATGTAAAAGATTAGCAAACTACAAAAACGCACTTTAGCCTACATACAGGAAGGTAATAATGCAGTTTTCTTTCTTTATCCTAAGTATTATATAAAACAGAAAAGAATCAAAATGTTTAATGATATCATATAAATACGTATCTATAATATGACATTTCGATCCATATGAGTCGTATCCACAGCCCTGCTACGCGTTTCAAGAAATCCCAGCTACTTCCTTTAATATTTTCTTTAGACTCACTGTCTCACCGAATATTTATAACTAAAGTTTCCCACCCTAATAAATAGATAGAAAAATAACAGTTTGTCGAATTTTCTTGTAAATTAGTAATCGCTAAAGAACTGATTTTGAAAAGACAAGACAACAAAACTGTTATGCGACAAAATAGATAAACAAGTGAGTTGTCCAAACTTTTGAGTATGTTAAAACTCGAATGAGTGATGATTTATTTCCATCTTTTGGTAAGTTTGGCATTGGCCACTTGTTATCCTCGCGTCATTGGAGAAACAGGATAGGTTTTCGACTTCGCAAAGCAACATTAACTTGTCCACTCGTTCCTTGTCACTTTACCATGTTACTTTGTCTTTTTATTTACCCTGTCTTCGGCTTAACTGGTTACTTGTCCTCTTTGACTCGTCACTTGTGGTATTCTGTCTTTTATTTGCCTATCTACAAACAACTTGTTCACTCGTCCACTCGTTGACTTGTCCACTTACCATGTTACCAATTGAAGTATCGAATCAGATGATAAGATAAAAAGTTGAAATGTATTCCTAGAATTGTTTTTAACAAAAATTTGGTAATTCATCTTGGTACTTGACTTTGCAAATTTAAATTTGGTCAATTTTTATGGCTGTACGATGGAGTAGAGTTGTGTAAGTTTTGTGATGTGATATGTTAAATATTTATGAGAAAATAATTTATATTTATAAAGTAATTTTATGAGAAGTACAACAATTTTTGCTTTCTATCTATCACAAAGTATTATTTTATAAACAGATAATCCTGATATGTTTGAATTAATAGATAGAGTGCTAATATGAAAGTTGAGCAAATAGGTTTTGAACAAAATAATATAATAAGCTGTAATATGTTTCAAGAGATTTTCATGCGCTTTAATACAAACTTTGTTAAATATAGGGATTTAATTTTTTGTAGAGAATTGTTAGAAACTTTATACTTGTCCATTAAACAGTAAATATTTTCTAGTTTTCAAGACACGGATATATTTATATGAGCGATGGAAGAGGAATTTTGACATTTGGAACGTGAATAATTGAGGGGTTCAAATTTGATGTAGAGCAATTGTTTATCTTAAAAAGATGGTTTTGGTTGGAGGGTGAAACAAGGAAATTAATTGCATCTTTTAAATAATAGTTATTAATGATCATAGATTCAAATCAAAGATATTCCTGAAAATGTATTGTCCCCAATTGGTACATTGAGTTCTCCTTTTCACTTCACATGGTTTTAGCTGGAGAATAAAGGGAAGAATTGGGTTCCCAATTTACAGTACAGAGGTCTTGGGTTTCTATTGAAATGGAACTGAAGTGGAAATAACACACGATATTCAGCAAACCTTATACGGTAAAGAAGGAAAATTTATAGTTATCCAAATGATAATAGAAAAAGTGATAAATGATCTTATCATTTGATTAATATTTATTATAAGTGCAAGTGGTTGAGAATATGGCATAGTTATTATTATATCTAACGAAGACACATAGCTAAATGATATTATTAAGTAAGTTCATATAATCAGCTATTTCAGTTGTTTTATTATTATGAAAGTCTGCATGGTGCATGGTAGGTTCTCATTACAGTTCTTGCAAGGATGGTGCTGAACTTTGGAAGTTTCAATGATGAATACAGTGTGTGGTGGAAATTTAATACAATAAAGTAATTTTGTTATATGGTTTTAAGGATGGTTATTATTTAAGGCAATTCTTTAAGTAATTTCTTTAAGTTGGAAAGTATTCTTGGGTTCAGACATTTGGTTGATCAAATGTGGTTTAGCATTGAGATGTGTTGCATTTATGAAAATCGTTCATGCTCTTTTGCAATAGTGCTCGTCCTCGTTGACATATATATTTGCA
>BNJU01001905.1_pt1 | contig 121160 bp, 141 predicted proteins | sample 8539281 | NCBI WGS metagenome assembly BNJU01 (sample SAMD00202456, study PRJDB9452) | human saliva metagenome | isolation source: human saliva | place: Japan | reverse complement strand
TTAATAAATTATATCATAAAAATTTTATTTTTTTCATTTTTTTACAAAAAAGAACACCAAAACCTAAGTTTCAATGTTCCTTCTCAAAAATTAGTTTAACAAATTTTAAAATTTTAGTAAATTGCCCTAAATCCAATACCTCCACGAACATTACTTCCTTTAGTATCGTATCCAGCATTTACTGTAACACCAAATCTAGTATTGTCAACTCCAATATTTAGATCAAATTTACCGTTCCCTCTTCTATCTTCCTTTTCCCCTCTAATTCCAAACCAGTCAGCATTCGTATATCTAACTCTAGCTTCATTATTGACATCTCCAACTTTTCCAAGTTCATTTTCATAAGCGGCTGTCAATCCAACTGTCAAATTAGTTCTTACTGCCAACGGCTGTACATATTTAAACTCTACTCCAGCTTCAGGCTTAACAGAGAAATAGTCGTTTCCTTTCACTTCCAGTCTCATTTGTCCTGAATCTTCCTTGATGTTATTAAATCTTCCATATTCCATCTTCAATGCTCCATAAGGTCTTAAATGTGTTCTCTCACTCATTCTTATGTCATATCCCAAATCTGTTTTCAGTACAGCACCGTAGGAATTATAATTTGACTTGGCTTCAAATACATCATCAACAACTAAAAATTTACGTTTCATGTTGTTAATTCCTGCAAACACATCTCCGCCGATTGTCCATTGCAATGCTCCATTGTAGTCCTTCTTAGGCGACATTGTCTTAAATACTCCGGCTTTAAGCATTGTCTGATCTTCACTTGAATGTCCGATGTCCTTGAATTTGAATCTATTTGTCACAGCTCCAGCATACCATCCGCTTGAATTTCCTAATTTCACTGTTTCATTTTCGTGAACATAAGCCACTCCGTAAGCATTGCTTGTATAATCAATGATTCCTGCTGTATCAGTTTTATATTCATCTTTCATTCCGAATACTTTGATTTTATTGTTTTGTTTAGATGGATTTTGCCAATTTTTCTGTAAATGATTAAATTCTTTGTCTAAAGTGTTTCCAGTTGCATTGATTCTTTGCTGAACATTTCCATATTGGTGTCCCATCATTTCATCCATCGCTTGATACAATAATACTTCTTCATTATTTCCAATTCCATTTAATTTTTGGAATAATTGATTTTCCCTACTTCCAAGTACTTCCACTCCATATCTTTGTTCCAGTCCATCTGCAAAGTTATACGTGTCTGTTTTATCTACAGGTGTTTCATCTGTTCCTGCCCATGTTGTGTATGGAACTTTTGTCATATATAATCCTGTTATTCTATTAGTTCCCAATTCCAAAGTTGGAGTAGCCATCCATGTTAATGAACTTGAATAGATATTCCATTTTATATTAGGTGCACTTGCCATTGCATTCATGTATGTACCCAAAATTCTAGGATCATTTATTAAAATGTATTTTTCATTTGTTACTTCTGTTGCTTCTGTTCCAACAATTAAATCTGCTTCATTTGTTAAATTTTCTAAACCATTTATTGCATTTGTGAAGTTTATTCCTGAAGTATTTACATACATTCCAATACTTGAAGCTGATACTGATATTGGATTTCTTGCTTTAGTATTAATTACCACTGGTGTTTGTGGAACTCCATTCACTGTAATTGTAGCAGTTGAAGCTCCAACAGGCGCTTTAATTACCACTCCACCCAATTCTTTACCTGTGTCAGGCGTTGTAAACGGGATTACAGTTCTATATCTATCTGTTTCTCCATTTACTGTTATACTTCCATAATTTATTATTGTTCCACCTTTTAGATAAACTCCTTTAGCATTTTTAGCATTTATATTTATTATTCCTGTATTATTAAGAGTTGAACCTTCTCCTAGGTAAACTCCAACTACATTACGATAATTTCCTGCTCCTGTTGTAATAGTTCCAGTATTTATAGCTACTGCTCCATCTGTAACATAAATACCTGTAGTATTATCAGCATTTAATGTGATATTCCCCTCATTTCTGGCTGTACTTCCTGATCCAGTTGCATACATCCCAAAACCACTTTTACCATTTACATTAATAGTTCCTTTATTTATAATATTTCCTGTATCTACTGTTGTATATCCTGCTCCCATACCAATTGAATATTTACTATTTGTAACATTTGATGCTCCAACATTTATTATACCAGACGTATGGTTTGTTGCAGTTCCTCCTTTGATACTATAAATTGCTACACTTCCTTCTCCACTTGACAAATCAACGGTTCCATAATTTTCAACAGTTCCTGCTGAGTAGATTCCATAATTTTCTTTTCCTGTGGATATAATATTGGAAGAATTTATAACAGAACTATTAACATCATTTGAATAAACGTATACATTTTTATTATTCAGTCCTATATTTGCAAAACTAGAAGTTATTGTATTGTTATTTCCTACATTTACAAATCCAAACGAATTATCACCCATTTCAAATTCAGTTCCTGTATTTGTTATATTCTGTCCACTTCCAACAGTATAAACTCCCACAGCTTCACCTGTTCCAGTCTTAATTTTTCCTCCAGTTAAAGTTACATTTCCATTTTTAGAATAAATTCCAATTCCTGAATTTCCAACTTTAATATCTCCATTGTTTTCTGTTTCATATCCATAAATTCCGATTGTGTTATTTCCTGCAACTATTATTCCGGTATTTTTTGAAGTTACATTGCTATTATTAGTGTACAATGCAACATTAGGATTATTAATCGTAGCTGAATCTGATAATATTACAGTTCCACTATTTTTAACTTTATATACAGGTGTTCCTGTAGAATATATTGCTGTATTTTTATCTCCTGACAATTCTATATTTCCAGTATTTTCAACTACTACTCCTGCTGCGAGTGCTGAATCAGGGTTATAAGACATTGCAACTGAGTCAGTTTGAGGAAGCTTAATAGTTCCAGTATTTTTCATACCTTGCGTTATAGAACCTTCTGAATACATTGCAATTGCATTTTTTCCTATTGTTATTTCACCTGCATTTTCAAGAATCGAATCATCAATTCCATACATGGCAGTTGAAGTATCAGACATTGTTATAACACCTGTTGCCCTGTTATAAAGTTCTCCATACTTTGCATACATTCCTGTGGAATTTGTACCACTTAAATTAATTTTCCCCTCATTTCCCAATGTAACTTTATTTCTTGGATATAAGGTTTTATCATTTTCCTGAGCCATGGCAATATCATTAATTTGTGTTCCTGTCATTGTTTTATTATTTGCATTTGCTATTGATGAATTTACAATTTCAAGCTGGTTGTATGTATCTGCAATATTATTTAGATTTACATCCTGATTAATTGTCAGTTTACTCAAATACAACATAAATGTTTTGTAACCAGTTCCAGTTATATTAGCTCCAGTTGCACTTGAAATAGCTGTTCCTGTTGTATCAGATAAATTCATTCCAGTATTTTGTGCTATAAATAGTCTTGACCCTGGATTCATAGTTAAATTCAAATTACTTAAAGTTGAATTTACACCATCTCCGAAATTATTTTTTGCCCAGTTTTGAATGTCAGTTATTCCAACAGACGATCCATTTCCAACATAGTAAAATGCAGTCCCTCTGTCAGCAGGACTTGTTCCTCCTTCAATAGTTGCATTCATAGTATTTCCTATTGAAACTTTACCTGTCCCATCTTCACCAAGATAAAATAACAATGATTTTTTACCTGTATATGCCGTTCCAGTTCCTTTTAATTTTAAAATTGAATTTTTATCAGCATCATAATTTACTGCTCCATTGTCAGCATTTATAGTATAATTTTTAACTTCAAGTTCAGCATTTTCTCCGGCATACAGTCCTATTGATTCTGTTCCTTTAACATTTATATTTACATTAGCATCATGAGTTCCATCGCTTACAAATTTTGAATTTTTACCAACAACAATACCGTAAGAACCTTTTTTTATTCTATTTGTACCATTCGTATATTCATAAATTCCAGCAGCTGTTGTTGCTCCATTATTTACAGTTATTGTTCCATTATTTGTTATTGTTGCATTAGTAACACTGGAATCATTATCTCCAACAATTAATCCAGAAACTCCATTTCCTTCAACAGTGATATTTCCTCCATAATTCAATGCACCATTAGACACCAATACCCCTGTTGAGTCATCTCCCTTTACTGTAACTTTGCTTGTTGCGGCAAATGTTCCTGTCGGACTGTTAATTCCTTTTGCCATATAGATACCAATATTTGTTGAAGTTCCTGTCCCTTCTAAATCAATTTCACCTGCATTTTCAAGATTTCCACCACGAGTTACCATTCCAATTCCATTAATAATTGTTGAACCTGCTTTTGTTACAATTTTTTTATTAAGTTTATTTTCAACATCAGCATTTGTTCCAACCATTCCTATAGATGAATCCCCATCTAAATAAATGTTTCCGTCATTTATTGCTTTCGGTGTTCCAGAAATATCTGTTGCTACATTTCCTTTGTCTACTCTCATGGCTATATTTTGTTTACCAGCTGTACTTTTAACATTAATTGTTCCATTGGCTGTATTTGTTATATCATCTGGTGCATCTACAACAAGAACCATTCCAGTATTTCCCTTACCGCCTGAAACATTAACTATTCCAGAGTTTGTAACTTTTCCTTGATATGCTCTTATTGCAGAAGTCCCACTTCCGCTACTACTATCTTCTATGACTGCAAGTCCTGAAGATAATGAATTTATTACTTTTGTTGTCCCATCCGGAAGAATTTCAGTTCCTGCATCTCCTGATATTTCAATAGTTCCACTATTATCCATTGTGCTGTTATTCGCTACACGTGTTGACCATTTCATACCATAACTTTCTATTCCTCCTAAAGTTATATTCCCAGTAGCAGTATTCGATACTTCAACACGAGAGGGTGATGTTGGTGCAAATACTTGGATTCCTATTGATTTTTCCCCACCAAAGCTGATTTTATTGGTATTTTTTAATATATAATTACTATTTGGAAATGTATCTATTTCCTCGAAAGTCATAATTAATCCTACCTTATAACCTGTATAACCTTCCGATGTTCTCGAAACTTTAATTTGAGCAGGGCCACCTAATCCAGGTGCCAAATCAAGCATAATAGGTGCTGATCCTTTTGCCAGTATTCCATCTAATTCTGTATTAGTTTTCTCAGCTTCATCTGTTATTATTCCTGCATTTTCCAATATTCTTGCTCCTGCATTAGCAGCAAAACGTTTATCTGACTGTACTTCAAAACCTGTAGTTAAAGGACCAACTAAATTTATTATTGCATTATTTCTTAAAGTAGCATCCCTTGCATTATCTAATGTTCCTATTCTTGAACCACCAACAAGAAATTTCTGTCTGTTATATGAACTTAAACTAGTATCAGCTTGTACCGGGTTAATCGAAGTAATAGTCAAATTTCCATTTAATATTACACTTGAATTTGGTCCCTTATTTCCATCAGTTGCATCAAAATAAGCATAGAATAATGCACTGTTTCCTCCCGTATTATTTGCCCATCCATGTGTTAAAGAAGGATCATTAGTATTAAGTGTTACATTATTTACATATCCTATAAATATACCCCCAATAAGAAGTGACCTTGGAGTTCCTATAGCTTTTGAAGTTCCATAGCCATATTGACCTCCATTAACAGGGTTATTCTGAACATCACCATTTCTACAACCATGGCCACTCATACTATTACAAAAAGACCCCAATTTTATGTTAAAAGATGGTGGTGTAGGTAACTCTGGTAATACTGGTAATGTTATTAATGGTTTTGGTGGTGTAAAACTGATTGTTGATGGTAATGTAGGTGTAATTGCTGTTTTTTCTGATATTGTAATAGTAGATTTATTAATACTTCTTGGATTTATTCCTGCACTTACTTCAAAACTTATCAATGGTTCTGTTGCCAAAGTTGTGCTTGTCAATCCATATCTATTTGCTCCTCCTGAAGCATGAGCTAATTTACCAGATTTCCCTATTAAAGCATAATTTTTCACTAAGTGGAGATGTACTTCTTTCATAAATATTCGAACTTCTTTCAAAAATCCCTTCATAGGAATATTTTTTTCTGCTTTATCTCCTCTTCCTTTATAAGTTCCTCCCCATTTGTTGAAAAATCCGTTAGTCCCAAATTGCCAGCTGCTCCAAGGGGATTTCACTACATGATCCCCTTGTTCCATAAGTTGAATTAATTCTAAATTTGTCTTTTTCAGAAGTTTGTCATTTTCTTTTCGAGTTTCTTGAACTTTTTGATGTATGTCTTTAATTGATGTAGAAATTACTTGCTTTTGACTTTCAAGATTTGTATTTGACTCAGCAGAAAATAAATTATTTGAAATGTTTACCGTTCCTGTTATTAAAAAAATGTTATAAGTGCTGAATCAGTGTACCTAAATTCTTGACATCTTTTTGCAAATGAACATAGGTCTTTTTTTACTTTTTCTTAAATTATTAGTCATTTTCTATTCTCTCCTTTTTAATTAAATTTTTAGTTTTTTTATTAAATGACTTATATTACTCCTTTTTTTTATTAGTTTTTTTATTTGATTTTTTTGTCATAAAAAAAGTGAAATAATTATATTTCATGCTATTAATTATTATAACATAAAAAGATTTTTTTCAAAAAAATTTTTTTTAATTTTTTTAATTTTTTTACAAAATTCTAAAAAAATATCATAATTCTCTCAAAGCAATGGATTCATTATAAAAAAAAAAAGAACAGCAAAACTTAAATTTCACTGCTCTTTCTTTTATTTTAAAAATTTTAGTAAATTGCCCTAAATCCAATACCTCCACGAACATTACTTCCTTTAGTATCATATCCAGCATTCACTGTAACACCAAATCTAGTATTATCAACTCCAATATTTAGATCAAATTTACCATTTCCCTCTTCTATCTTCCTTTTCCCCTCTAATTCCAAACCAGTCAGCATTCGTATATCTAACTCTCGCTTCGTTATTGACATCTCCAACTTTTCCAAGTTCATTTTCATAAGCGGCTGTCAATCCAACTGTCAAATTAGTTCTTACTGCCAACGGCTGTACATATTTAAACTCTACTCCAGCTTCAGGCTTAACAGAGAAATAGTCGTTCCCTTTCACTTCTAATCTCATTTGTCCTGAATCTTCCTTTATGCTGTTAAATCTTCCATATTCCATCTTCAGCATTCCATAAGGTCTTAAATGTGTTCTCTCGCTCATTCTTATGTCATATCCCTAAATCTGTTTTCAGTGCAGCACCGTAGGAATTATAATTTGACTTGGCTTCAAATACATCATCAACAACTAAAAATTTACGTTTCATGTTGTTAATTCCTGCAAAACACATCTCCGCCGATTGTCCATTGCAATGCTCCATTGTAGTCCTTCTTAGGCGACATTGTCTTAAATACTCCAGCTTTAAGCATTGTCTGATCTTCACTTGAATGTCCGATGTCCTTTGAATTTGAAATCTATTTGTCACAGCTCCAGCATACCATCCGCTTGAATTTCCTAATTTAACTGTTTCATTTTCGTGAACATAAGCCACTCCGTAAGCATTGTTTGTATAATCAATGATTCCTGCTGTATCAGTTTTATATTCATCTTTCATTCCGAATACTTTGATTTTATTGTTTTGTTTAGATGGATTTTGCCAATTTTTTTGTAAATGATTAAATTCTTTGTCTAAAGTGTTTCCAGTTGCATTGATTCTTTGCTGAACATTTCCATATTGGTGTCCCATCATTTCATCCATCGCTTGATACAATAATACTTCTTCATTATTTCCAATTCCATTTAATTTTTGAAATAATTGATTTTCTCTGCTTCCAAGTGCTTCTATGCCATATCTTTGTTCTAATCCATCTGCAAAATTATATGAATCTGTTTTATTTACTGGCGATTTGTCTGTTCCTGACCATTTTGTGTATGGAATTTTTGCCATATAGGCATTTTCTATTGTTCCATCTGTCTGATTTTGTGCAACACTTGCCATCCAAGTTAGTGAACCTGAATAAATACTCCATTTTTCAATTTGTGGATTATTTAAAATCATTTGATTGTATGGTGCAAGTATTTTTTTGCTTACTTGAATGTATTTTCCAGTTGTATTTTGAGCGGCTTCATTTCCTATAATTAAATCGGCTTGTTTTAATGTGCTTAATTGAGTTAATCCTGTTACAGGCACTGTAAACCGTTTATTTGAAGTATCGATGTACATTCCAATTGTTGAAACTTCCATCGGCTTAAATTCTTTGGCTGTTGTTGAAGCTAGTTCTGGTATTACTGGAACTCCGTTTACAGTTATTGTGGCTGTTTGAGATCCTGCAGGTGCATGTATTTTTACACCTCCCATATCTTTAGCCAAATCTTGACCTTCAGCTGGAACTACTGAATTTTCTGATCCGCTTCCTGTTATATTCAATGTTCCATAGTTCTTAATTATTCCCACATTTTTACCTGCCGAATTTCCTTTGGCAAGCAATCCTACCGCATCTATCGCATCAATCTGAATAATCCCATTATTTTCAATTGTTGAACCGTTTTTAACTACCATTCCTACAACTCTTCTCAATCCTGTTCCATTTGAACGGATAGTTCCGTTATTTATTCCATAAGCTCCATTGTCAAGATACATTCCAGTCGTGTTACTTGCATTAAGGTTAATAGTCCCATTATTTGTTACAGTCGTTCCTCTTTCCGTTCCATACATTCCAATACTATGTTCACCATTAACATCAATAATTCCTTCATTTACCACATTTCCAGAATATGCTGGCTTTACGGCATCTCCAACATATCCTGCAGCCATTCCTATCGCATAATAATTATCAGCTGGATTAGTATTTCCAACACTCGAAGCTCCTACCGCAATTCTAGCAGTACCGCTATTAACGGCAGTTCCTCCATAAATACTGTAAATTCCAACATTTCCTATACCTGAACTGTAATTAATATCAGCCTTATTTACCACATTTCCTGCTGAATAAAGTCCATAATTTAGTGAACCAGTTGAAGTCAATGGAGTGTTGTTGATTACATTTCCAGATGTATCTCTTGAAAATACAAAAACGGTATTATCTCCAGCAGGTGAAACTGTCGCATCACTTATTATCGTATTTCCAGACCCTTCATTGATAAATCCATACGAACCGTTGCCAATTGTCATTTTTGAACCTGCATCGGCTTTTATCAGATTTCCAGTTCCTTTTGTATATACACCGATTGCTTCATTTTCTCCTAATGTAATTACAGAATTATTTGTCAATGTAACATTTCCATTTGTACTAAGTATTCCTTTACCCTTGTCCTTCATAGTCAATGTTCCGCTATTTATGACATCTGCTCCATCAGAGTAAATTCCATAGGCTTTTCCGCTCTTATCGGTTATTGCAGCCGCATTTTGCAAGAGTTCCTTTTTGTTGCATAAATTCCAACTATTCCTTTATCGCTGCTAGTATTTACTATATCCACATCAGTTATGTTTGTAGCCGTGCTGTCATAAAAAATACCTGCTCCAGAAGCATTTGCTGAACCTGTATATTTTATTTCAAATTTATTTCCATTCGGATTTATAACAGAACCGCTTGAAACTGAAATTCCTACTCCTTTATCCTTAATTTCAACTCCAGTATTTGAAGTAAAATTCACTTCGCTCTTCGTTCCACCTGCATAAACTCCAATTCCGCTTTTTCCTACTAAAATATCAGAACTTCCAGTTCCCCCTAAATTAACTGTATTTCCAGCTCCTTCTGACACAATTCCAACACCGCTATCGCCAGTCATCACTATTTTGCCATTATTTGAAATAACTCCGTTTGATGTTAAAACTAATCCAGTTCCTGCAATATCATTTGTATTTCCATATAGTCCAATCGAACCATTACCTGCAACAGTTATTGTACCATTATTAGTTATTTCCAAAACTTTGTCAGCCGCTAGTAATGTTCCGCTTTGAAATTTTATCATCCGTTCCATAAGTTTTCAATTTTGAAGCAGAAGCAAATCCTGCCATACCGACACCGCTCGAAGTAATATTTATAGCATTATTATTCGTAAGAGAACTTCCATTTACTCCATAAGCTCCAATTCCCTTATCAACATTTATCGTACCTTTATTATCCACATATCCAAAACTTGTAGATATTGCTGCAGTTTTAGAAGCAGTTCCTCCTGTTATGTCAACAGTTCCATTATTTGTGTACCCTGTAGTTGCATTAGTTGCAACACCATCATGAGAAGCCATTGACAATCCTTTTCCAGTTGCAGAACTTACAGTCACGCCATTTGCTATCGTAAATTTTTCGTTTGAAAGACCTAAATTTTTGTTAAATTCATCATTGTTGTCATCTAAATCTTGATTATTATTAAGATTAAATATTCCATCTATATAATAAATTTTATAATCATGATTATTTGTATTCAATGCTGCAAGCTGCATATCGTTTTTTATATTCGTAGTTCCTGTCGTACCACCAGTCCAATTAGTCGTATCTCCAGTATATGTACGAAGTATCGCATTATCTCCTGTTAAATTTACAGTTACATAATTCATTCCAAGATATTTAGCCGTAGCTGAAGTATTTCCACCATCATAATTAGTTGCATCTGTTCCTGGCATTAGTATCCCGTCTGCCATATTTATTGTAGTTGCACCTTTAAATTCAATTTTTGAAGAATTATCAGCATAAAATGGAGTCGATTTTGCATGATCAACAGTTGTCGAACCAGCTGCCACCACATCCGAAGTTGTCGCCTTATCTTCTTGATAAATCGTTCCACCGCTAAAATTAACCTTTCCACCGTCAACCGCAGCCAATGCTCCATTTTCTCCAGTCTGAATCTTATTATTAAGACCATTATTTATATTTACAACTGAACCAGTCCCCGAAGCAAATCCTGCCATACCGCTTATTTTAATACTTCCATCTTCTATATTAACAGTTCCACCTGATGTTCCTGCTGCTGTTTTTGTAGCTAACCCTGCAATATTCTCAAACTTGATTCTGAGTAGCATTTTTATCTATTGCTTCAATATCTCCATGAATATTAACTACACCCTTCATCTCTTGCAAATCCTATTATTGATTTGTAGTTTACTGCTGTTGTAGTTGTAGTATTTGCTGATGTTCCTGCATTTATAACCCCTTTATTATCACCCATATAGGCTATTCCTTCTTTTGAAGCTAGAACTACATTGGGGTAAATGTTTACTTCAGAAGGTAGTCCTTGCAACATAGAAGCTGTTGAAGTTGCACTTGGATCTCCAATATTTTTTCTTAATGCAGGATTTCCATTTATAGCCGCTGCATCTGCATCATTTTGATCAACATCTGTTTGTTTAGAACCTAACTGATGTTTAGCCTGATCCCAAGTTCCTTCCGCATAAGCTATTGTTGTTCCTGTCGAAGCATCTGCTTCTGAAGTTGTCGCTCCATTAATACCATCTGTAATTGATGAACTTGTATTCGTTACATGGTAATTAGTGCTAGCTTTTCCAACATCAATAGCACTTCCAAGTTTAGATATTACCATAAATCCACTTTTAGAATATTTTCCAAACCTAATATCCATTTTTGCAATTTCTAAATTATGGATAGAATCTCTACTAAAACTTGCTAAATCAGGAACATAAGTTACTGGAACTCCTAAATCTCTAATTGCATCAATTCCAGTTCTTTGTCCAGATGTTACATATAGTCCTACTCCTCCATCAACAGTTTTATTTGTATATCCTTTATACTTAGGTATTGCCGGATTACTAAGATCTTCAAGTAATTGTCCACTAGTTGTCTGAGTTATAGCATTACTATCGATAGCTAATTGTTTTCCTATTGTTGCTTTTACATCTATTTCACCTTGATAAATTCCAATGTACGATGCCTTTGTCAAATATCCATGTGCTATTTCATTATTCTTATCAGTTAATCCCCAAGATTTTGGAGTTGTAGTTCCTCCCATTTTACTTCCAAAAAATAAGGCAACATTTTCATCTCCATAAAGATTATTATCTGATATAAGTTGTATTGCCGAATTCATTTCATTGGTTCCTCTACTATAAAGACTTTTTTCCCAGTTAGGTGCATAACTAAAACTAGAATAAATAATATTTGAAGCTCCTTCTGATTCAATTTTTCCATCATTTTTTATTAACCTTGGTCCTGAAATTCCTGATGACAGATAGACAGTATTTCCAGTTCCATACATTTTTACATTTGTTGTTCCACGTAAAGCACCCAGATAATAAGTATTATTAATATTAACAGCAATTGATCTGAATGCTCCTGGCATAATATAGTACACCGAATTTTCTTTACCATACACATTTACATTTGTATTCTGCATGGTAACCTTACCATGTTTCCATGTTTCCGATGTTAAAAAACCTGCTCTTCCATATAGATTAGCTGTCACATTAGAAACCGTACTGTTTACCAATGTGTGTACTCCTATTGTTCCTAAAGTTGATCCTCCAGCTGGATCAGATCCCCCCGTATGTCCACTTCCATCATCAACATATCCATCAGAACCATCATTAAAATATCCTCTGACATAGAAAGTCAAATTATTCAAATTAGTTCCCCATCTATATAAAATATTTGTTGGACGTTTATTGTGATTAACTATTGTTGACAAATCACTTGTCTTTAAAGCACCTGTGTTTAAATTATTAGGATCTGCCTCAACATTTTCAAGTGGTTGATTTGCAGCAATTTTAGCTTTTATAACATCAGGATTTATACCTGCATAAAGAATCATGTCACTATTTCCTACTGATATTTCATTTATTCCACCATTAAAAAAGAAACCAGTAAATGGCTCTGCACTTGGCTGAACAATATTTATTTCTTTTTCGGGTGTTTTTGGAGCTGGTACTGTTATTGCCTTTGGTTCAACTCCATTTACCGATATAGCATTTAATTGCGGTGCTTTTATTCCTAAATCAGGAATATCTATTTGTACTGTCTTCGGTCTTATCGAAGCATCAACATTAATTTCCAAAAGCGGCTCTTGTGTCGGAGTATTGCTTATAAGCCCGTAAGTTGATCGAAGCCCATTTCTTTCATTTGATGAAGCCATTCTTCTATTTCTGCTTAACGCCAAATTTCCATAATTTTTACTCAATGGCGAAACATTTCTCTCAAATAGATTGTTACTTCTTTCATAGACTCCTTCATAAGAATATTTTTCAGACTTATCTCCTCTCCCTTTAAAAGTTCCTCCCCAATTACTAGAAAATCCATTAACTCCAAATTGCCAATTGCTCCAAGGAGATTTTACAACATGATCCCCTGTTCCATAAGCTGAATTAATTCTAAATTTGTTTTTTTCAAAAGTTTGTCATTTTCTTTTCGAGTTTCTTGAACTTTTTGATGTATGTCTTTAATTGATGTAGAAATTACTTGCTTTTGGACTTTTCGAGATTTGTATTTGACTCAGCAGAAAATAAAGTTATTTGAAATGTTTACTGTTCCTGTTATTAAAAATGTTATAAGCGCTGAATCAGTATACCTAAATTCTTGACATCTTTTTGCAAATGAACATAGATCTTTTTTTACTTTTCTTAAATTATTCGTCATTTTCCATTCTCTCCTTTTAATTAAATTTTAGTTTTTTTATTAAATGACTTATATTACTCCTTTTTTTATTAGTTTTTTTATTTGATTTTTTTGTCATAAAAAAAGTGAAATAATTATATTTCATGCCACTAATTATTATAACATAAAAAAAGATTTTTTTCAAAAAAATTTTTTAAATTTTTAATTTTTTTACAAATTCTAAAAAAATATCATAATTCTCTCAAAGCAATGGATTCATTATAAAATAAAAAGAGAACAGCAAAATTTAAATTTCACTGCTCTTTCTGTTATTTTAAAAGTTTTAGTAAATCGCTCTAAATCCAATACCTCCACGAACATTACTTCCTTTAGTATCATATCCAGCATTCACTGTAACACCAAATCTAGTATTATCAACTCCAATATTTAGATCAAATTTACCATTTCCTCTTCTGTCTTCCTTTTCCCCTCTAATTCCAAACCAGTCAGCATTCGTATATCTAACTCTAGCTTCATTATTGACATCTCCAATTTTTCCAAGCTCATTTTCATAAGCGGCTGTCAATCCAACTGTCAAATTAGTTCTTACTGCCAATGGCTGTACATATTTAAACTCTACTCCAACTTCAGGCTTAACAGAGAAATAGTCGTTCCCTTTCACTTCTAATCTCATTTGTCCTGAATCTTCCTTTATGCTGTTAAATCTTCCATATTCCATCTTCAAGCATTCCATAAGGTCTTAAATGTGTTCTCTCGCTCATTCTTATGTCGTATCCTAAATCTGTTTTCAGTGCAGCACCGTAGGAATTATAATTTGACTTGGCTTCAAATACATCATCAACAACTAAAAATTTACGTTTCATATTGTTAATTCCTGCAAAACACATCTCCGCCGATTGTCCATTGCAATGCTCCATTGTAGTCCTTCTTAGGCGACATTGTCTTAAATACTCCAGCTTTAAGCATTGTCTGATCTTCCTTGAATGACCAATGTCGCTGAACTTAAATCTATTTGTTACAACTCCAGCATACCATCCATCTGAATTGCCCATTTTAATTTTTTCATCTTCGTGAACATAGGCAACTCCGTAAGCATTACTTGTATAGTCAATGATTCCTGCTGTATCAGTTTTATATTGATCTCTCATTCCAAATACTTTGATTTTGTTATTTTGTTTTGAAGGATTTCTCCAGTCGTGCTTCAAATATCTAAATTCTTTGTCAAGCATATTTCCAGTTGCATTTATTCTCATTTGAGTATTTGCATATTGGTGACCCATCATTTCGTCCATTGCTTGATAGAATAAAATTTCTTCGTTGTTTCCAATTCCATTTAATTTTTGGAATAATTGATTTTCTCTGCTTCCTAATGCTTCAACACCGTATCTTTGTTCCAATCCATCCAAGAAATTGTATGTATCTGTAGGATTTACAGGCGATGCTTCATTTCCTGCCCAGTATGTATATGGTATTTTAGCAAGGTAGGCATTTTCTATTGTTCCATCGTTTGAATTTTGTGCAACTGTTGCCATCCAAGTTAATGATCCTGAATAAATGTTCCATTTTTCAATTTGTGGATTAGCTCTAATTGTTGCATTGTATGGATCAGTTATTTTAGAATCCACTTGAATATATTTTGCAGTTGTATTTTGAGCAGCTTCAGCTCCCACAATTAAGTCAGCTTTTTTTAATCCAGTCAAAGAACTAAGTCCAGTAATAGGATTTGTATACACTTTATTTGAAGTGTCAATATACATTCCTATTTTTGATAATTCCATTGGCTGAAATTCTTCTGCTGATGTTGTTGCTAATTCAGGTATTACAGGGTTTCCATTTACCGTTATTGTTCCAACTGAAGATCCTCTAGGAACATCAATTTTTACACCAGATACTGTTTTTGTCAAGTCACTTGCAGTATCAACTCCAATAACTGTCGCATCAGTCGAATCTGTCACACCATTAATATTAAATGTTCCATAGTTTTTAACAATCCCAAGATTCGCTCCTGAAGCATTTCCTTTCGATAAAATTCCTCTTGCATCTTCTGCAGTAATATCAATATTTCCGTGATTTTCAATTGTCGAACCATTTTTTACTACAACTCCGACAACTTTTTTCAATCCAGAACCATTCGATTTAATCGTTCCATAATTGTATCCGTAAGCTCCGTTATCCAAAGTAAATTCCTGTAGTTTCACTCGAATTCAAGTTTATCACAGCATTACGATTTGAAGCAGTACCATTGTAAACCGTTGTTCCCGCTCCAGTTCCGTACATTCCAATACTTCCTTTTCCTGTAACATTAATAACACCATTATTTACAATATTTCCAGTATATCCCACTTTTCCAGCAGCCATTTCAGCAGCCGTTGGAGTATATCCAGCAGCCATTCCTATAGCATAACGATTATTTAATGGACTAATTGGATCAAAATACGATTCTCCAACCGTAATCGAAGCATTATTCGTAGCAGTTCCGCCAAGAGTACTGTAAACTCCTACATTTCCATATCCTGAACCAAAGTTAATATTTCCGTTATTTACAACTTCTCCAGCAGAATAAACACCATAATTATAAGAACCTGTAGAAGTCAAGTTTGTATTATTTGTAACTTGTGCTCCGGCTCTGTTGTCATTTGAATAAATATAAACAGTGTCATTTCCAAGGTTATTAACGCTTCCAATGTTACTTATAATTTTTATTTCCAGCAGAACCTGTTCCTTTTTTTCAGAAATAATTCCAAACGAATTATCAGCAATCGTCATATTTGTTCCAGAACCTGCAGTTACAGTTTGATTATCTCCATTCACATAAACTCCTGCAGCCTGATCTGTCCCAACATTTATCGTTCCACCAGTTAAGTCAACATTTCCAGCAGTACTGAATATCCCAGTTCCCGCATCACCAACATTAATATTTCCACTATTTTTCAACTTGATGTCCATAAATTCCAACAGAATATTTTCCCTATAGTAATATCTCCACTATTTGTAATTTTGTTTCCCATTTTTAACATAAATCCCAACACTAGCTTTTTACTAGCAGCATCCAACGGATTTGGTAAAAGTAATATTTCCACTATTTCTAACTTCTACACCTTCAGAAATAATTCCATATCCCTGCATTTCAGTAATATTTCCTTGATTATTAATATCTCCTGCAGTCCCTTTTGCTAATATTCCAACAAGACCTTCTGTATTGTTAACTGTATCATTAAGAGTAATATTCATCTTGTTTGTCATACTAGATGCAGGCAATGTTGATTTATTATTCATAAAGAATGCAACCGCAGATGCTGTAGGTGCTCCAGAATATTTTAGTTCAAAGTTTTTACTGTCATTCAATGAAGGATTATTTCCCTCAACAAAAATACCAGTTCCTCTATCCTTAACTTCCACTCCATAATCTGTTTCAAATGTAACCTTCGTATTATCCGCATAAACACCAATTCCATCATTTCCAGTAGTCACAATATCCGAACTTCCAGTTCCGTTAAGTTTCACTTCAGGCCCACCAAATTGTAAAGGATCAGCAGCTCCAGCAGGTGGCGTAACTTTCGACACGATTCCAACCGAATTATTTCCAGTTAATACGATTTTTCCAGCATTTCTAATACTTCCATGACTTGTTCCAGCTTTTCCGACTTCAACTCCAGCAGCAGCTCCAGTAATAGTATTCAATTCTCCATACAATCCTATTCCATTATTTCCATTTACAGTAATTGTACCTTTATTTTCAACTTCTAAAGTTTTATCTGTATTTGAAAGTGTCCCATTTGCAATTTTAGCATCAGTTCCATAAGTTTGAAGTTTATTAGCCGATGTAAATGCAGCCATTCCAACTCCAGTTCCTGAAATAGTAATATTTCCATTGCTATCATTCAATAACTTGCTTCCATTTACTCCATACACTCCAAGCCCATTATCCACAGCAATTTTATTTTCATTTGTTATTTCTCCAAAACTTGTACCAAGTGCAATTGTAGAAGCAGAACCTCCTGTTATTGATACATTTCCTTGATTTACATATCCAGTCTGAGTATTTGAAGTCGCTCCTGAGTCAGATCCAACAATCATTCCTTTACCTGAAGCTGAACTTATTGTAACACCAGGCTCAATATAAATTTTTTCTCTAACAAATTTTATTTTGTCAAATACAGGCGAATTATCTAAATCAATGCTTTGCTGTATCGAATATTCTCCATTTTTATAATACACTTTATAGTCAGCTCCCGGACCTATTGTCAAGTTTCCTCTATTTATTTTCAAGTCATCCTCAACACTTTCAATAAGTCCTGTAGGCCCAGTCCATTTATTATCAGTTCTAGTTCCACCATCTGTAACTCTTAAAATTACACCATTTCCTTCAACCTTAATTTTCATATTACTCATACCAGTATATTTTTTCCCAGCAGTTGCCGCAGCATTTGCAGGATTTGATGAATCTTCAGCCGCATAATCAGCCGCCGTTCCAGGCATTAATATTCCATCAGCAATCGTAAGTTCCGTATCTCCTGAAAAATTAATGTTTGATCCCAGCATCAGCTAAAAATGGCACAACTCCGCTATAATCATCCGTAGCATTCCTTTTTTTAGTATCAATTTTTCCACCTTTAAAGTCAATCTTCCCGCCATCCCAAGCTATAAGACCTCCTTCTTTCGCAGAATAAATTTCATTTTTAGTACCTTCAAATTTAACTAACGAACCGCTTCCTTGAGCAAATCCTCCCATACCATGAATTTTAACATCATCTTTAAATGTTATAGTACTTCCAGCTGTCCCTGTTTTTGCATATCCACCAATATTTTTGTATAGATATGGTTTTGTATCATCATCAATTGCAGCCCATTCATCTACAGCTGTGACTTTACCATTTAAAGTAATTTTCGCACTATTATCTGCATAAGCAATTATTGATCCAAATCCTTTTGCGTCTGTAGTCTTTTCAGCTGTTATTTCACCTTTGTTCTTAGCCACATAAGCCACTGGGAATGATTCTACCTTTGTTGTAGCTCCTACAGGTGTATAGTCTTTATATCTGGCAGACATTACAACATCCTGGCCAATATTAATCTGACTTCCTTTTCCTTCAAATCTCTGTACTTCAGAAGAAGTCATTCTATGATCTGCATTTTTCCATTCACCTGATGCATAAGCAATAACTGTACCTGTAGCCACTTCATTTGCAGTATCATCATAAGAAGCTGTCAACGGCGATGTTCCTTCATAATCCTTTATAGGCGTAGTCATAATTGGTACTGTTGTTGTATCTGTTTTCCCTGATATAGCATTTCCACTGTTATCTTTTACAGCAGTACTATGTGAATTTAGAGGCATAGCCACATCAATTACAGTTCCTCTTTCAGAGGCTATCATAACTCCATTTTTAGAATTTTTACCAAATGTTATATCAATGTTGTTTATTTGTAATGAATGTATAGGATCATCTTCATAATTTATACTTGATCCGGCAGCTCCTAAATCTGTTTTTGTATTAAATTTAGCAACCTGTCCATTTATAGTTTCCTCACCTCTTTGTCCTGATCTTGAATATATTCCTATGTTATTTTCAACCACTCTTGTTGCATCATTATTTCCTATTCTTGCTCTGGCATCAATTTCTCCCTGATAAATACCAATTACTGATTTTCTCCAGTTTGGATCATTAGTAGTGTATACGTTCATACTGGCTGCTGAAGTATCATCCATTTTATCATTAAAAAGAAGTACGATATTTCTATCACCATTTATTATAGGTGCTTCAGTAAAGTTTTATAGTTGGCGTCATACCTGTCTGATGTTTATCCTGAACAACTCCTTTACCTACAAAGTTATTCCAGTTAGGAACATATCCATAACCTGAATAAACTATATTTTCATTTCCTGTTATATTATATTTTCCACTACTGTCTATCTCATAGGATCCCTGATTTCCCAGTACTGAATAAACTATATTTTTATGAGTTTTTATATCAGCATTTACTTTACCGGTAAATCCACCACGCTGATGTCTAGCTCCATTATTTTGTGTAGCTACTATACCATAGCTTCCTGGGTAAATAAGAAATATTGTATTTTCATTTCCACTTCCTGCTACTCCTGGAACTGATTCAATATTTACTTTAACTTCTTTTCCAGGTGTATTATCAAATTCCATCTTTCCTGCCCACCATGTTTCAAGTGAAAGGAAAGCAGCTTTTCCATATAAATGAGCTTTAACATTTGAAAGTTTTCCATTCCAAACTGTATGTATTCCTAATGCTCCTTCATGACCTCCATCTGTTGTTCCAGCATTTCCTATATTTCCTGCTAGATATAAATCAAAGTTTTGAGCTTGAAATTTATTTTGTGGAGCAGGTTTCGCTCCTAATCTATAACCACTGTTAAAGTATAGCAATGCTCCTGTTCTATTTTTCACTTCTCTGTCAAGACCTTCTTTAAGGTATCCATTAGGCAATGTAGTGTTGTCTACTCCAGAAGCATTAACCAGCCCTATCTGTGTTGTTGTATCCTGTCCAGAATGTGTGTCCTTCTCCATTGGTAATTCTAGAGCTTGAAGGTGTATATCTTACATCCTCATCATAAGAAGTTGGAGTGATCCATCCTAATGTACCATTCTGAAATGAAAAGTCCACAAACGGTTTTGCACTAGGTTGTGGAAGATTTACTTGTACCACAGGAGGATTAGGTGTAGGTATTGTCAAAGTAGCAGGAACTACAGTTGGTATACTCAAAGGAGCTAATACTGGTGCAGCAATATTAATATTTGGTGCAGCAACAGGACTTTTATGTACATCTTTAGGTTTAATTGAGGCATCTATATTTAGACTTGCCACAGGCTCTGTCTTTTTTTCTCCGTACTTGAAATTCCATATCCTTTCTCATAGCCGAAATCTTCCGCTTGTTGTAGCTGATCTTGGGTTTCTTGATTTGCTTAACAAATCGTAGTTTGAACTCAAGGGAGATATATTTCTCTCGAATCTGTTTTGGCTTCTCTCAAATTTACCTTCATAAGGATATTTTTCAGATTTATCTCCTCTTCCTTTGTATGTCCCTCCCCAATTGTTATAAAATCCATTAATTCCATATTGCCAACTGCTCCAAGGAGATTTGACCACGTGATCTCCTTGCTCCATTAACTGAATTAATTCCAGATTTGTTTTTTTCAAAAGCTTGTTGTTTTCTTCCCTAGTTTTCTGAACTTCTTGATGTATATCCTTAATTGATGTGTGGATTGCCTGTTTTTGATTATCTATATTTTTATTTGTTTCAGCAGAAAAATAAATTATTTGAAATATTCACTGCTCCTGTAATCAAAAAAATGTAATTAATGCAGAATCTGTGTATTTAAAAGTCTTTACACTTTTTTTGCAAAAAGCACATAAATCCTTCTTTGCCTTTCTCAAATTGTTAGTCATCTTTTTTTCTCCTTTTTTTCTTCTTATATTTCTATTATTTTAAAATCTTACAAGGTATTATATCATAAAAACAAAAAAATCAATCTTTTTTTTAAATATGCCCATAATAATTTTTAATTTTAAAATTGTAATAATTTTATTTTTTTAAAATAATTATAAAAAAATTGTTGACAATTTGAATTATTTTTTTGATATAATTAATTTGTATTTAAGATAAGTACAAATTATAATTTAAGGAGTGATAAATATGTCAAAGACAGTTGAAAAAAATTAAATCTTTATTTAGCAAATTTAAACGTATTATACAGAAAGGTTCAAAATTACCACTGGAATATTGTTGGTACAGGTTTCTTTTCTGTTCATGCAAAATTGGAAGAATACTATGATGCATTAAATGAACAAATTGATGATGTAGCTGAAAGAATCCTTTCAATCGGTGGTCGTCCTTTAGGAACATTAAAAGACTACTTAGCAGTTACTACTATTAAAGAAGCTGAAAACAAAGAAATTTCTATTGCTGATGCAGTTGCTGACGTTAAAAAAGAATTTGAAGCAATGTTAAAATTAGTAAAAGAAGTTAAAGAAACTGCAGACTCAGAAAACGATTACGGAACATCTGCAATGGTTGATGAATATATCAGCACTTATGAAAAAGATTTATGGATGTTAAACGCATACTTAAAATAAATCTTTAAAAAAATAGACAAAACTTTACAAAATTATTAAAATTGCCTATTATATATACTTTAGGGAGAAAGTCTTTTTATAGATTTTCTCTTTTTTATTTTCCAGTTGCATTTTTCATTAAAAAATGTTATAATTAATTATTAATTAAAGATTAAAGGGTGGGAGTTATGGCAATAAGTTTATTTAGCTGCAGTTATTTGGGAGTTGATACCTACGTTGTAGAGGTGGAAGTCGACCTTTCCAGAGGACTGCCTGTTTTTAATATAGTTGGAATGGGAGATCAAGCCATTTCAGAAAGCAAGGAGCGAATTAGAAGCTGCTTTAAAAATGTGGGATTTGAGTTCCCGGTCAGGCGTGTGCTAGTAAATTTATCGCCTGCAAATATTAGAAAAAAAGGAAGCCATTTTGATTTAAGCATATTTTTAGGCATCCTTGCCAACACAGGACATATTTCAAATATAGAAATACTAAAAAAATACCTAATTTTGGGAGAAATTTCCCTAAATGGAAAAATAAAATCAATAAATGGAGCAATAAATGCCACAATCTTAGCAAAAGAAACCGACTTTAAAGGAGTTATCGTTCCAATGGAAAACTATAACGAAGCAAAGCTGATTTCAGGAGCAGAAATTATTCCAGTTGATGAAATTAGTGAACTTCTGGACTTTCTAGATGGAAAAATTGATGTGGAAACTTTGTGCAAAAAAGCCGTTGAAATGGATACTTTAAAAATTGAAAAGGATAAGAAGCCAGAAGAAGCCATTGACTTTTCAGATGTAAAAGGGCAGCTTATGGCAAAAAGAGCTTTAGAAATCGCAGCAGCTGGTGGACACAACGTGTTTCTAATAGGCGACCCAGGTTCAGGAAAGTCAATGCTTGCCAAAAGATTTAATACAATTTTGCCTGACATGCTAGAGGAAGAAATAATCGAAACAACCAAAATTTACAGCATTTCAGGAATGCTTAGCCAAAAAGAACCAATAATCCGCAAAAGACCATTCAGAGCACCCCATTATTCTGCAACGCAAGTGGCACTTGTAGGCGGTGCAAACAGAGTCGGAGAAATAACATTAGCACTAAACGGAGTATTTTTTCTGGATGAAATTGGAGAATTTGAGGGAAAAACGCTAGAAGCGCTCCGACAGCCTCTGGAAGATGGAAAAATTGTCATTTCCAGAGCAAATTTCAGCGTAACTTATCCTGTAAAAAATATCACGATAACGGCTTCAAATCCGACTCCAAGCGGCTACTTTCCCGATAATCCGCTATGCAGCGACAGTCTGAAAGAAATAAAACGCTATCAAAAAAAATTTTCAGGGCCTCTTCTTGACCGAATGGACCTTTACGTTGAAATGCATCAGCTAAAAAAAGATGAAATTTTTGATGAATCCCTTTCAGAAAAATCAAAAGACATCCAAGAAAGAGTAATAAAAGCCAGAGAGATCCAAAAACAGCGATTTAATTCAAATACGCTAAACAGAGATATGAACAAAAAAAGCAATTAAACAAATATTGCAAAATTGACAAGGAAAGCCAAGAAATTATGAAGGCCGCCATCGACAATCTAAAATTGTCAGTCAGAATGTTCGACAAAATATTAAAAATCTCAAGAACAATAGCAGATTTAGATGGTCAGGAAAATATAAAAAAAGAACATTTATTAGAAGCCCTGAATTATCGAAAAAAACAGTAATTTTTTTATTTGGCAGCAATTTGCTAAAAAAACTTATGAAAAAAATTGCTATTACTGATATTTTTTTCATTGATGTTATAGATTCATTATAAATCCTGATTAATAAAAAAATTAAATTCATAAAAATTTTTTTAGCAGTCTAATTTAAAAATAGATTTGAATATTTATGGAGATTCCTTATTCATAATAAAAAAATAAGGGACTTAAAATCCCTTTAAAAGACACAGTTTAAAAAAACTATTTTATTTACTTATTTAATTACAAGGGGCTCTGACCCCTTGTTAAAAATAACTTTTGCTTTTTTTGAAAATTAATTTGAAAAATCAATAGACATTTTTTTATTTTTTTCATTAACTCTTTCCCCAATAAAATCAAGCAATTCTTTTTCTTCCAGTATTTTTTTAAGGAAGAATAAAAAAACACATCTTCATTTTTTTAAACACAAGTTTTTTTCTTAATTTCCTTTAACTGCTTAAATTTTTTTCATTATTAGACAATTTATCAGCCTTTGTAAAAATTATATAATATTCAATTCCAAAAATGTTCCAGCCACTTTAACATTTCCATATCTTCGCCCTGTTGGGATTCTACGCAAATCCAGCAAAAAGAAATACAACTTTTTCACGATCTGACATAAGATAGCCTTCAATTGTTTTTTTCCCCAGTTTTTTTCTTTACTGAATCAGGTACTTTCGCAAACCCATATCCTGGCAAGTCTACAAAATGAATTGCATTATTTATCAAAAAAATAATTTATAAAGCTGTGTTCTTCCTGGGGTTTTTACTTGTTCTTGCAAGATTTTTTTCTCTTTGTAAGAGAATTTATAAGCGAAGACTTTCCAACATTTGATCTTCCAATAAATGAAAAATTCTACAACATTATTAAATTTTTGGATAATCCTTTTTCCACAACTGCCGATTTTACAAATTCTGACTTATTTATTTCCATATTTCACCTCTTTTTTTAATTTTTAAATTCTTCCCTTGCTTGTTCCAGCGATGCCTCATCAGGCATAAAATACCAAATTCCGTTTATCATTTTTCCATCTCCAGTAATTTCATATTGATCAATATTTGACTGATGCATAAGAAATGCTGGCAATACTGACAATGCTTTAATCGGATTTACTGCAATATCCATATGCTGTTTTGAATAATTATATACTTGCGGCACATATTTCCATCCAGATGGGGCAACTAACTTTTTAGCAATTCCTTGAATAACCTGTCTTTGACGTTCATCACGCTTAAAAGCCGTGTCACTTTTTCTATGTCTTGTATATGCAAGCGCCATTCTTCCTTGTAAATTATAAACTTGCCCTTGATTAAAGTGAAACACTTCCTGATCAAAATAGTCCTGATTAAACGTATGATTTGAAACAACATTAACTCCTCCAATTAAAGTCGTTATATTCATAACATCTTCAAATCTAAATCTTACGTGATAATTAATTTTTAGTTTCAAGTAAATTTTTCCACAGCGTCAATCGTACATTGCACTCCTCCAAAATGGTGTGAATGTGTAATTTTATCCTGCTTATAATTTTCACACGGAATTTCCGCATAAGTATCACGTGGAATTGAAATCATTTTCACCTGTGCCAAATACGGAACAACTCTTATAACAATAAGCCCGTCACTTCTAGACCCTTCCGTAGGCTGATTAGCATAAGCATCGACTCCTATCACAAGAATATTAAACGGTATAGAAAAGCCATCCAATAAATGCTATCAGGAATATTCCCAATATTAAAAAAATATTTTTTTCATTTTTTTACCTCTTATGTATTTTAATTTTTTTTGAAATTACTGTCGTTCTAAACTTTTTTTAAAAATTTATCAACTTTTTTTATTTAAATCATCCATATTTCCATCATTTTCAATGACAAAATCACTTTTTTTCCCTTTTTCTCATCCAAAGACATCTGAGAATTTATAATATTCCAGGCTTCTTCTTCACTACGCTTATCCCTTTCCAAAACACGCCTAACTTGCATATCCCTTTTTGCAGCAACTAGCAGTATATAATCAAATTCCTTTTCCCATTGGACTTCAAAAAGCAGCTGAACTTCCACAAAAATAATTTTATTTTTTTCCGATTTACATTCTAAAATTTTTTTATGCATAACTTTTAAAATTTCAGGGTGCATAATAGAATTTAAAGCAAGCCTCTTTTTCCTTATCGGCAAAAATAATTTTCCCCAGCTTTTCCCGTGAAATAGTACAATTTCCAGCTTCATCCTCATCCAGAACTTCTCTTCCAAAATTTTGTACAATTTTTTCCACAACCGATGAAAATTCAATAACTTCATGTGAAATCACATCCAAATCAATCACAGGAAATCCTCTATCCTTCAAAATCTGGCTAACAGTGCTCTTCCCCGTTCCAATCCCTCCTGTAAGTCCAATAACCATTATTTATTTTCCTTTCCAAAAAAATAATTTATTTCTACAAAAAAGATTATGATATATTTTTATACCTTTTTTTCATTTATTTGCAATAATTTTTTTTAAAAATAAAAACAAGAGACTTCTAACAAATTTATTTTTGTTCTAAAAAAAGAAAAAAATTGAAAAAAATACTTTTAATATGGTAAAATTATAATATGAAATTTTAAAAAAATTATAAAAAAATTTATTGAAATAAAATATTTAACTCAAAAATTAAGGAGGGACTATGGAACTTAAGGATATTCAGGAATTAATGAAAGTTCTGAAAAAAAGAAGACATAGCGGAACTAAAAAGTAAGATACGGAAAAAGTAAAACTTACTTTAACAAATTCTGAAAAATACAAAAAATTGTAAACACTGCAGCAGCATTGCCTAAAGTTACAAAAAGAGAAAAAAATCGCTAAAAGCGGTATTGCCAGCGGAAGAAATTATTAAATCTAGCAATGTAGGTAAAATAAAAGCTGTTAAGTCCAAAAAAACTGGAACTTTGGTGAAAAAAAGGGCAAATTCTTGCCAAAAATTAAAACAATGGGAATTGACAATGATGTAAAGGCTACTGTGAACAGGGACTTTAAAGGAAGTGCTTGTAGCAGATGGCTCAGCAGTTGATTTTGCAAAGGAATTATTTAAAAATTGAAGTTAATTAATAAACTAATTTAGAAAAAAATTTAAATTTAAATAGTTAATAATTTTTTTAGAAACAGAAAAATCTTTTAGGAGGACTGAATATTAATGTTCAAAAAAATATTAATAGCAAATAGAGGGGAAATTGCTGTTAGGATAATCAGGGCAGCAAGAGAATTGGGAATTGCAACAGTTGCAGTTTATTCAGAAGCTGATAAAGATTCGCTTCACGTAAGATTAGCTGATGAAGCCATTTGTATTGGAACTGCCAGCAGCGCAGATTCATATTTAAAAATACCAAATATTATTTCAGCGGCTCAAATTACACAAAGTGAAGCAATCCATCCAGGATATGGATTTTTATCTGAAAATCAAAGATTTGCTGAAATATGCGATAAAAACGGAATTGTATTTATCGGTCCAAAACCTGAACTGATAAGTATGATGGGAGATAAGGCAACTGCAAGGGAAACTGCCATCAAGCATAAAGTTCCGATAACAAAGGGATCAGATGGAATTGTGCCAACTTTGGAAGAAGCTAAAAAAGTTGCAGAATGGATAACTTATCCTGTTATGATCAAAGGCTACTGCCGGTGGTGGCGGAAAAAGGAATGAGAATTGCACGTGATGAAAAAAGAATTGGCTGAAAAATTATATTGTTGCACAAAACGAAGCAAAAAGCAAATTTTTGGAAATCCAGATGTTTATATTGAAAAAAATATGTTGAAGAGCCAAGACACGTTGAAATTCAGATTATAGGAGATAAATTTGGAAATGTAGTCCATCTTGGTGAAAGAGATTGTACAATTCAAAGAAGACACCAAAAAAATTAATCGAAGAATCTCCATCAGCAGGAATTGATTCAAAAACACGTGAAAAAAATGGGTAAAATTCGCTGCAAAAACTTGCAAAAAGGTATCGGTTACGACAGTGTTGGAACATTGGAATTTCTTGTTGACAAGAGCATGAATTTCTATTTTATGGAAATGAATACAAGAATTCAGGTTGAGCATACAATAAGTGAAGAAATTACTGGAGTTGACCTGGTAAAAGAACAAATAAGAGTGGCTGCAGGAGAAAAGTTAAGTATTTCTCAAAAAGATATACATATTAATGGACATGTAATTGAATGCAGAATAAATGCAGAAGATTCTGAAAATGGATTCTTGCCGTCATCAGGAACTTTAGAAACATATATTCCATCTGGAGGAATTGGAGTAAGAATTGACTCACATTCCTACCAAAATTATGAAATCCCGCCTTACTACGATTCAATGATAGCAAAACTTATCGTAAAGGGAAAAAATCGGGAAGAAGCTATTTCACGTATGAAACGTGCCTTGAGGGAATTTATTATAGAAGGTGTAGATACAACTATTCCTTTCCACTTGAAAGTGCTTGACAATGAGGACTTTAAAAAGGGAACTGTCTATACAAACTTTATTGAAACTCACTTTAAGGAAGTTCTTGGGAAATAATAAACCTATTCAAACTATATAGGTTTAAATTATATTTAAGATGTTATTTAACAAGGGACAAAAATCCCTTGCCATTAAATAAATAAATTAATTAAAAATTAGGAGGAATCAAAATGAACGAATTAGGAAATGTAAATATATCACAGGAAGTGGTAGCAACAATCGCAGAATCAGTAATATCAGAAATTGAAGGAGTAAACAGCCTTGTTGGTGGAACTTCAAAAAATGAAATTGTTAAATTTTTCCAAAATGTATCTTCAGGCGGAAAAGGAATCGAAGTGGAAGTTGGCGAAACTGAATGTACATTAGATCTTTACATTGTAGCAAAAATGGGATATAAATTACCAGCATTAGCTGGAGAAATCCAAACAAAAAGTAGTAAAAAGCAATTACTGAAATGACAGGATTAAAAGTACAGGAAGTTAATGTCTACATTCAAAAAATTGTAAAAGATGAAAAGAAAGATGTAGTTCCAGCTGCTGTAGCAGAAACAGCTGAAATCGAAGAGTAAGAAAAAAGAAAGGAGAAACTGACAGAGATACACCATAATTTACTATTATTAATTTTTAAAATAAAAATAGTTTATTTAGCTATGCAGATAAAGTTATGATAAAACAAATATGGTGTATTTTTGCTAGTTTACAAAAATTAATGATTGCAATATTGGGATTTTTTTAGCAAGATTATCTGTGATACTTGGATTTATCGGTATTGCATTTTCAAGTATATCAGATACTTTGTTCAGAACCGATTACTTGGGGCAGCTTGACAGTTTTATAGATTTAAGCAGCCTAAATTTTAAAATTTTAATCGGGCTGTTATCAATAATTTATTTAGTCATATTTTTACTTTCTTACATTAACAAACTTACAAAAATATTCTCAAAATAGAAAAGTAAAAAAATAAAAATGGGGAAATCGAAGTTTCCATCAAAACAATAAATGAAACATCAAAAAAAGTTTTTTTTAAGTTCAATGGAAATTATAAAAAAATTCAAAAAGTAAAGTCATATCCAAAAGGAAGATCAGTTATTATTGAAGCTACTGTTGATACCTACAACGTTGATAACTTAAATGAAAAAAATTAGCAGATATTCAAAACAAATTATCCGATTACATTTTCCATTCTACTGGAATTACCGTAAAAAAAGTAAAGTTAAGTTAAAAAAAGTTTTTAGGCAAAAACAATTGTTGAAAAAAAGTCATTGATTCTCCAGCTGTTCAAGAGGAAATTGAAAAAGAAGAAGAGAAGAAAAAAATTAGAAGTTGAAGCAAGTAAAATTAACAATGACGAAAAATTTAAAAAAATGAAGAAAAATAGCAAAACTTCCCCATCTGGAAAGGAAAAATTAATGACACGAAGAGAGATTAGAGAAGAAATATTTAAATTACTTTTTGAATACGAACTAATTGATAATAATATTGAAAAAAAGAATAAATGATGTAATTGAAGAAGAACATTTGAAAAAAAGAAGATGAAATTGATTTCTTAAGAAGTTATGTAACTGACATAATTGCAAATGAAGATATTTTTGATTGAAAGAATAAAAGATGTTTTGGAAGGCTGGACTTACGAACGTCTTGGGAACAATCGAGAAAGTTTTATTAAAAAAATATCCTTTTATGAAATCACAATAAAAAATCGGATACGAAATTGCAATTAATGAAGTTTTAGAAATTGCAAAAAAATATTCCTACAATGATACGAAAAGAATTTTTAAATGGAATTCTTGCAAGATTAGTAAAAAAATATTAAAGAAGGAAAGAGTGACTTCTAAATTCATTTTAAAATAGGTTATAAAAAAACTTCTATATTTTTTTGAATATGGGAGTTTTTTTAAATAATCTAGTGAAATTTTTTTACTTAAAAATTTATATAATAGATTTGTTCATAAACTATCTGTAAATAAAACAAATGTTCTAAAGCAAATAGTCTCAATCTTTTTGTAAAAAAAGTTGTTGAACAGATCTAATCAAGCAATTATATTATTAGAAAGGAAAAAATTAATGAAAAAAATAGGAATAATTATCGGGAAATTTTTCCCGCTTCACATCGGACATGTAAATTTCATTCAGAGAGCCAGCGGTATTGTAGACAGACTGTACGTTGTCATCTCATATTCTGACGATGCCGATGACCTGCTTACATCCAATTCCCGTTTTGTAAAGGAAATTACCCCAAAAGACAGATTACGTTTTGTAAAACAGACATTTAAAAATCAGCCAAATATTTCATCTTTTTTGCTAGATGAAAATCATTTTTCCCAACAAGGTGAAAATTGGGAAGAATGGGCTAACACTCTAAAGAAAGAAATTGAAAAAAGGGAAAAGCTGGAAAATGAAACAGAAATAGACTGGAAAAACAATGTTATTTTCATAAGCAACCGTGATGAAGATAAGGAGTATAACTTAAAACATTTTGGTTCAGAAACTAGATCCATAGACAAAAATTACATTGAATACAACGTCAATTCCAAGCAGATACGTGAAAATCCAAGTAAATACTGGGATTTTTTGCCACGTGAAGTGAGGGAGCATTTAATCCCGATTATTACAATTTGTGGTGGAGAAAGCAGTGGAAAAAGTGTAATGATTGATAAACTTGCAAATGTATTTAATACAACTTCAGCTTGGGAATATGGACGTGAATATGTATTTGAAAAACTAGGCGGCGATGAAGAATCCCTTCAGTATTCTGATTATGAAAAAATTGTCTTTGGACATCAGTCAAATGTACTCTATGCCGCAAGAAATGCCAATAAGTTTGCATTAATCGACACAGACTATATTGCTACTCTTGCTTTTTTTGCCTAACTTATGAAAAAAAGAGATAATCCAATTGTCCGTGAATTTGTTCAAAAATTATAAATTTGATTTGACAATTTTACTGGAAAAATAATGTGGCATGGGTAAATGATGGGACTTCGTTCAATTGGAGACAATGACAGACGGGAAAAAAATTTCAAAATTTATTAAAAACAGCTGTACAAAGAATATAATATTCCTATATTACAGTAAAATCCAACAGTTATGAAAAAAAGATATTTAGCTTGTAAAAGATATTATAAAGGCTTATTTAGATGGTGCTGACAATTCTCAATTACAGGAAATTGCAGACAGTTTTATATAACATAGTTGAAGATATTACTATTTTTCCATTTAAACATCGAACTAGTTACAAATTTCTTTTGCAAATAATATATAATTATAACACCTTGGTGAACTACTCCCGCTTTTAGAAGCGGGAGCTTCTTGGGAAGTATCTGCTTTTGTTAGCCAAATATATTTACCAAGCTCTTCGGGCAGTCCCTGCCCTGTTTTCTTTTTATTTCTTAATATTCCAACATCGCTTTTCCAATGTTTTTTATATTCAATGCCGCATTGTAATCTCTATCAATTTCAATCCCGCAGCACTCACATTTATAACTTCTTTCTGATAATTTCAGTTCCTCTTTAACATTTCCACATTTACTACAAGTTTTCGATGACGGAAACCACTTATCTATCTTCAAAAATTGTTTCCCTAAAAACATCAGTTTATACTCAAGCATCCTCAAAAACATTCCCCATCCATTATCTCCTACACTTTTCCCAAAATTTAATGCCTGGCTCATCCCTTTCATATTCAAATCCTCAACAACCACAGCATTATATGTTTCAGACAATTTTTTCGATAATTTATGCAAAAAATCTCTTCGATAATTCTTGATATACTCATGCAATTTTGATATTTTCGCTTTTTGCTTATACCAATTTTTAGAAAATTTCACTTTTCTCGATAATGATTTCTGTAATTTTTTCAATTCTTCTTCCAACATCCTAAAATATCTTGGATAATCAGCTCTTTGGTTTTCAGAACTGACAAATAATTCAGACATTGAAAAATCAAGTCCTATTACTTTATCACTATTTGGCATTTTTTTGAATTTCTTTTTCAAATTCGTCAAAATAGAAACATAATAATTTCCATTGCTGTTTGTCAATGTTACCGACTTTATTCTATAATTCTTTGGTATTTCTCTATGATATTTCAATTTTACTTTTTTTTCAATTTTGGCAAAACCAAATATTTGTTTTCCTCAATTCGTATTGAATTATTCACACAATTTGTCGTGTAACTTTTTAACATTATTCTTTTTAGATTTGAACCTTGGAAATTTTGCCCTCTTTTGAAAGAAATTCGTAAACGATCGTTTTACATTCAATTGAGCATTTGAAAGTGCTAGACTATCTACTTCTTTTAAAAATTGATTTTCACTTTTTCAAACTAGCAGGTGTAACTATTTTATTTTTTTCCAGTTTCTTCATAAATTTTATTAGCGATATAAAAATCGTATTGTAAACAAAACGAACACATCCAAAAGTCTTATTTATCAATAATTCCTGCTCTTTATTTGGATAAATTCTGTATTTGAATGCTAAATTATATTTCACAAAATTACACCTCCTTTTGATTTTGAATATTATTTTTTTAATTATTTCTCTTCGATATTTTATACAAAAAAATTGTATCATAGGCATATCCTTTTTTTCAATTTTTTTACAAAAAAAGCAATTCATCTCCCACTTATAGAAAGCCTACGACTTCTTGCTATCTTTTTGTTAAATAGGATTTTTAATAAATCCATTGCTCTAACCAAAAAAATAACATAAGTCTCAATAATTTTGATGAATATTTGATGAATAAAAAAACAAAAACCTATTTACTAAATATGAAAAAAACTTTAGTAATAGGTTCTTTTTTTAGAACTAAATTTTATGTGCTTTTTTTATGAAAAAAACAGCTAAATACTTTTTGCCGTGCCCTCCTAAATCGTGCATACCTAGCCATTTTTTTAAAAAAACCACTTTTATTATCTTATTTAATTATACAAATAAAATTACTTATTCTCTTGCTCCCATTTCTTTTATCTAATAGATAAAAGTGTAGCACTATTATTATCAATATCTAAAAGAAACTATTTTTGTCAATTATTTTTTTGAACTTGTTCTTCTTCTTCTTCTTGTTCTTCAGCAAATTTGTTTAAGAACACTTCAGCTCCATAATCTCCCAATTCTCTTGCAAGTTTATGAATTTTTTCAATAGCTGCAGTTACTGCTTCTTCGTGTGCAAGTGTAGCTTCAAATACTTCTTTTACTGATTTAAAGTCCATTCTAGGTTTATCTAGTGCAAAAAAATTCTACTTTCCCATTTCTTTTTAATACGTAATTATAGAATTCATTTGAATGTTCAACTTCTTCCTTTGATTGTTTGCTCATCCATTTTGAGAATCCTTCCAATGCTCTTTCATCAAAATATGCTGCCATTGCTTGATATTGGTAAGAAGCTGCAAGTTCCATATTTATTTGATCATTTAATAATAATTCCAATTCTTTATTTAATTTCATTTCTACTCCAATCTTTATTTTTTTATATTTTTTTTATTTTTTTAGTTATGTTTTTTTCTAAACATTTTTTTCACAAACACCTTTTTATAAAAAGTGTATTTCATCAATTTCACATTACCCAACTTTTGATAAATCAATTTTTGATAAATCCACATCGAAGTCCATTATTTCTCCACAAGTCTTGCATTTGAAATGTCCGTGATTTTCCGTCACTACATCATATCTCACTTCATTTTCTTCGATTATTATCTCTTGAATAATGTTACTTCTGACGAACGTATTTAATGTGTTATATACTGTAGTTTTTGGACAAAGTAGGCATTTCAGGAGATAAATTCTGAAAAAAATATCATCAACTGTTGGATGTGTATGATTATCCATTAGATATTGAAATATTCTCATTCTTTTGTATTGATGGCTTAATCCCATTTTTCAAATATTCACCAACGTTTTCTATTTGCATTTTTTTCCTCCTATTACTATTAAGTTATTTATATTTGCTTTTCCTTGTATCCATTACAATTTTATACCTTTTTCTAAGTTTTGTCAACACCTTTATTTATTTTTTTATTATCAAAATTTATTTTTTTCAATACAACAATAAATCCATTTTAAAAAGTAAACTCATAAATAAAATATTTTTTTCAATTTTAATTTTTCCAAACAATTCTATTATTTATCAAAAGGAATTAAAAAAAGTAAAAATCGTTTGCACATCTGGTTCACTTTCCACCAAAAATTTCAATATTATGCCGTATCGCAATTTCCTTTTGCAATTGCAAGGCCTAGCCCCATTCCATTCTTATTTTTCTTCTGTATTTGACTTGTGGTAACGATTAAAAAAATTTCTCCGATATTTTCAGGATCTATTCCTTTTCCGTAATCACAAATTTTAAGTTCGTATTTTTTTATTTACTTTTCTTAAATAAATGTCAATTTTCTGATTTTCACTTGAAAATTTTATTGCATTATCCAAGATAATTATTATCATTTGCCTAATTCTCTGATAATCTCCAGTAAAAAGATAATTTTTCCATTTTTTTGATTGACTTTATTTCCAAAAAAATTAATTTTTTTATATTCTTTTTTTGGTTGAAATCTGCTTCATGCTTCTAACTGCATCATTCACAATTTCAGATAAGTCAATTATACTTTTTATCAATGGAAAAAAATCCGTGTTCTGAAGTTTTGTCAAATCGATCAGATCATTGACTAGCCTTTGTAAATGAATACTATCTGATAAAAATCTGCCTATTATATTCTTTTTAACTGCTCAGGATCACTAATAATCCCGTCACAAATGGCTTCCATCGAACCTCGAATCACAGTAATCGGTGTCCGCAACTCATGAGAAATATTCACAATAAAATTTTTGCCGCATTTTTTTCAAACCGCTCACTTTCCTTAGAGCTTTTTATCAAGCTGAACTGCCAATTTATCAATACTTTCTGCAAGTTCTCCAATTTCATCCCCTTGATCCACATCTGTTGTCACCTCATAATCTCCCTGTGCCAATTTAAGTGTAGCATTTCTAATCTTGTTAAGTGGCCTTGTAAAAACTTATAGAAAGCCATATTGCACTGATGCTTGCTATTGCAAGAGCTGCTAAAATACTGAAAAATAAGCGTATAAATTCCGCTTTTTTTAAGGCAGATGACATATATTTTACTGGAGAATGAAGCAAAACTGCTCCTTCGATGATTTTACCATTTTTTATTGGAACTGCCACAGTAATTGAATTTTCATTTAAATATTCATTAAAAATTTTTCTGTTGTAGTTGTCTCTCCAGCGAGTGCCCTTTTTTTATAGTATTTTTCAGCATTTGGCGGTAACTTTAAATAAGATAGCGACTGGGTTCTCTCACTTCTTCCTTGGACAATATTTCCTGTTTTCGCATCAACTATCCAAACTTCTCCCATTGCAAGATTTTCAATCATTCTCATACTTCTAAAAATTTTAACATTGTTATCTTTTTCATCTACAATTCTATGCCTATGAAAACGTCTTTCTTCAGGTGGAATATTATCTTTTTCATCTTCTATATTTCTACTATCTTCCCTTTTTCTCAATTTATTTTCTAAAATTTTATGTCTTTCTTCAGGCTTTCTTTCATCTTCATCTTTTCGTATATCTTCAATAATATTATTTTTCAAAAATTTTTCCCTTTATATTTCCTACAATCTCAGCATTTTTCTCTATGCGGAAATTTATTTCTATCTTCTTCAGGATTTCCAGTTCTTCTTTTTCCATCCGCACTCAAATCCCTATCTGGACTTTTTTCATTCTCAAACCATACTTTAGACAAAGTTTCTGAAATCTTACAAGCCCTTTCCTCTAAATCTTTTTTATGCATTGCAACTGTATTCTGAATATAGATATACCCAAAAAAATACTTCCAATTACAATTGAAAAATAAAAAAAGTGATACTCCAAAAATACGACAGCAACTTTATAGCTATTTTTATTCCTAAATCTAACATTTTGCGCTTTTTTAATTAATTTCACCTTACTTTCCTTCAGCCACAACCTTATCCATCCAACTAAACAACTCTGTCAAATCATAATCCCCCGAATGCGGTGTCGCCCAAGGTGATGCAAAATCAACTTTTTTCCCAAGATTTTCCAATTTTATGGCAAGTATCGCAGGTATTGCAAGTGAAGTATCTTTGTCAACTGCACCGTGTCTTATTCTCCAATATTTCACTTTTTGAACTTTTCAATATAATTCATCGGATTCATCATTTTTATAATTTTCTTATCAGCCATTGTTCCATTTACTGTCGAATGTTCTAGCATATATTCTGTAAAATGCTTATTATCTGTAGTTTCATCTCCAAATTCATTATTTTCTCCAGTCGATAAATCCACATTATCAAAAGCTCCAGGCGTTTTTTGTCTACCCATGTAAGCAATATATTTATTGTAATCCAAATCTACGACTTTTTCCATTTTTTTATTGTTAAAAAGTCAAATTCTGATAAATCAGTTCCTTTTTTCAAAGCCGCATTTGCAGAATCAATGTAATACTGCTTAATTTGATTTTTAAAACTTCCATTTCCATCTTTATCCAACGTTAAAAGTTTACCGTTTTTGTCCTTCAATTTTCAAACTATTCACATAATCAGGAAACATTTTTTTCAAATCATTTGAACGTAAAATTTCATCATCAGTCAACGTACCCTCAGTGTATTTTCTTTCCACATTGTAATCTAGCATTGAAATTTCTATCTTTTTATATGTTTTCACATCATTAAACATCCATTCATACGCTGTATTTGCATTTTCTAAATTAGTTATTGGACAATAAGCTGATACTGCATAAATATCATCTCTAGCCTTCAATGCTCCAATTTCCTTCAAATAAGGCTCGTAATCCTTGCTATTCCCAGTTGCACCTAACAGAGCTGAAACTGCTCCTCCAGCACTTGTCCCATTAGAAATAATTCTGTCAGCTCTACCAGGCATTTTATTATCATTATAACGCAAATATCTAACAGCTGCTTTCAAATCTACAATTACAGCAGGTGCTTTTCCAGTATATTTCCCATCTTTTTCCAAAGTTCTACCTCTAGCTCCAGGACTTGCCACAACATATCCATTTGACAATGCGACTAATGAAGCATCAGGTTTTCCATCTCTTCCATTTCCAGGCACTCCAGCCGCTCCAGGCATATATCCTCCAACTGTATTTGGGAAAAATATTGGTGCACTTTTTGCATTGTATTTCCCAACTGATTTATTTTTTTAAAAATATTCTTCTGGAATATAGATATTTATAGTTTGATATGCAATATCAACTGGTTTTGCAACATAAACTATATTTTCATAAGCACGATAAGTAACAGTTTTTTTCCGTTAACAGTAGCTGTTTTTTGTCGTATAATTTTTTTATTTGCATCAAAAATTTAAGTTGTAACCCATTTTCTGTTTTATTTGTTATCATATCTTCGGTTATTACTTTTTTTTATTCATAGGCGCTCCCATTTGTGGCTTTTTATCTTCATTCTTATTTCTACACTTTTTCTGAGTATTTGCTAGAAATCTAAACTTTTTCATAGTACTATCTCAGTAGCCATTAAACTAGCTGAAATTAATAAACTCATTACAATCAATTTTTTTCTTCATAATTTCTCCTTCTATTTTTTTAAAAAAATATTGATAAGATTCTACAAATCTGATTAATCCTATATTTCTATTTTACTACATTTTATTTTTTTTAACAAAAATTTTTATAATATTTCCCATTAGAGTACTAGATTTATTATAAATCCTATTTAATAAGATATTTTAACCCTTTTGCCAGAAAACAAATAAAAATATCTTTTCAATTTTTTTAAATGAAAAATTACTATAAACACAAAACAAAAAAGGACATAAGTATAAAACCTATGCCTTTTAACTATTATAATTATTATACTAATTCAATAATTGCCAATTCAGCTGAATCTCCACGTCTTACAGCAGTTTTAATGATTCTTGTATATCCACCATTTCTTTCAGCATATTTAGGTGCAATTTCATTAAAGATTTTTAACAACTGCTTCTTCATTTCTTAAAAAAATGCAAAAAGCCTGTCTTCTTAAATGTATTCTTCTTGCAGTATCAGTTGAATTATTGTATTTTTTCCCTAAAGTAATTGCTTTTTCAGCAAATTTTCTTAATTCTTTAGCACGAGTTACAGTTGTTTCGATTTGCTCATGTTTCACTAAAGAAATTGTCATATTTTTAAGCATAGCTAATCTATGGTCTGTTCTTCTACCTAATTTTCTGTATGATTTATTATGATTCATTTTCCCTCCTCGTTTAAGATTTTATTCTATATTCTAGTTTAATTTTTTTATGATTACTCTTCACTGCCTACGTTATCGCCTAAATCGTAACCAAGTTCTTTCATTTTATCGATAATTTCATTTAGTGATTTTTTCCCTAAATTCTTAATTTTCAATAATTCATTATAAGTCATTGAAGTTAAGTCTGAAATTGTATTTACTCCTGCCTTCTTCAAGCAGTTATATGAACGTACTGTAAAGTCAAGTTCTTCAATTTTTCATATCTTCAATGTTATTTTTCGTTTTTCTTCTTCAGTTTCTGTCAATTCTTCTTCACTATCTCTATATTTACTCATACTGTTTCCAATATTTGTAAATGGTTCCAAATGCCAAGTTAGTAACTCTACCGCATAAGACAAGGCATCTTTAATTTCGATACTTCCATCTGTTGCAATTTCCAAAATTAACTTGTCATAATTTGTAACACGTCCAACCATAGTATCTTCAACACTATAATTTACTCTTTTGATAGGCGTATAAATCGCATCAACTGCTAAATATCCTATTGGCCATCCATCAGTATTAATTTCATCAGAAATTACAAATCCTTCCCCTGAATCCACAAGAAATTCAATATCAATCTGTCTGTCAGTTGTAACTGTCATAATGACTTGTTCTGGATTTATAACTTTTAGTCCTGGTTCTACGTGAATATCAGCCGCTGTAATCACAGCTGGTCCTTTTACTGAAAGTGTCATTTTCTTTTCACCAGGTTCATCAGCTTCAACTACTATTTCTTTAATATTCAAAATAATATCTGTAACTGCTTCTTTTTACACCTTCAATTGTAGAAAAATTCATTTAATACACCTTCAATTTTGATTCCCTTTATTGCAGTTCCTGGAATTGATGATAATAATATTCTTCTAAGCGCATTTCCAATAGTATTTCCATATCCTCTATATAAAAGGCTCAATGTATATTTTGCTGTATAATTATCTTCTTTTTTTCTTCAGTCAATCTTACATTTTTAGCTATTTTTTTCAATATTTAACAAAGCTAATTCATCTCCTCTGATTAAAATATTATTATCTAGAGTAGAACTCGATAATCATCGCTTCGTCAACCTCAAAGTCAACTGCGTCTCTTCCTGGATTTTCAAGCACTTGAGCTTTTAAAGTATTTTCTTCAAGTGACAACCATCCTGGAATTGCTTTTTGCCCAACAGATTCTTTAATTAAAGCTAATTCTTTAGAATCTTCCTTAACTGTAATTACATCACCTTGTTTTACTCTATATGATGCAATGTTTACTCTTTTTCCATTTATTAAAATATGTCCGTGACTTACGATTTGTCTTGCTTGTCTTCTAGTAGCTCCAAATCCTAATCTGTAAATTACGTTATCTAATCTTCTTTCAAGATATTGAAGTAAAAGTTCCCCTGTTACTCCTTCTTTTCTTGTTGCTTCTTCATATAGTTTATAGAATTGTTTTTCCATTACTCCATAAACAAATTTTACTTTTTGTTTTTCTCTTTGTTGTGTTCCATATTCAGTTAATTTTCTATTTGCGTTTGGTCTAATATTTCTGTTTGATTTTTTGTTTACCCCTAAAACAATAGGATCTAAACCAAGATTTCTACATCTTTTTAACACAGGCTGTCTATCTCTTGCCATTTATCTTTTTCCTCCTTAGTTTATAAAATTACGGTCTTCTCTTTTTAGGTGGTCTTGCACCATTATGAGGTACTGGAGTTATATCAACTATTCTTGTTACTTCTAATCCAGTAGCCTGTATTGATCTTATAGAAGCTTCTCTTCCAGATCCAGGTCCTTTTATTTTGATTTCGATTTGTTTCATTCCATTTTCAATTGCAACTTGAGCTGCTTGTTCAGCTGCTATTTGAGCTGCGAATGGAGTTCCTTTTTAGTTCCTTTGAACCCTGAAGTTCCTCCTGATTTCCAGATTACTACTTTTCCTTCTGCATCTGTAATAGTTACAACAGTATTATTAAAAGTAGAATGTATATATGCGATTCCATTAGGAATATTTTTTAATTTTTTCTTTTTTGAAGTTGCTGGTCTTTTTGCCACTTATGGTTTCCTCCTTTAACTTAATAGTCTATTATTTTTTCTTAGCAATTGCCATTCTAACTGGCCCTTTTCTAGTTCTTGCATTTGTTTTAGTTTTTTGTCCTCTTACAGGTAATCCATTTCTATGTCTTAATCCTCTGTAACTCTTGATGTCAAGCAGACGTTTGATGTTAAGTCTAATTTCTTTTCTTAACTCTCCTTCAATTTTGTACTCTTCTACAGCAGCTCTTAATTTTGCTACTTGTTCTTCCGTTAAATCTTTTACTTTAGTATCTCTGTCGATACCAGTTGCTCCTAAAATTTTGTTTGAAGTACTTCTACCGATTCCAAAAATGTAAGTTAAAGAAACTTCTACTCTTTTATTTCTTGGAATATCTACTCCTGCTATTCTAGCCAAATTTTTTCCTCCTCATTTTTGATATTTTTAATCTTCTTCAATATGCCCTCACATACGCAATATAAGGAATAAGCTCTACAGCCAAACATACCTTTACAATCTTTATTTCAATATCCATAGTAATCTTAATTTCCTTCAGTCTATATATTTTTAATAAAAAAATTTTTTTCAGGTTTATTAATCTGTTTTTTTAAAAATAAAAAAATATTTTTAAAATTATCCTTGTATTTGCTTGTGTTTAGGGTTTTCGCATATTACTCTTACTTTTTCCGTGACGTTTAACGATTTTTACATTTTGTCACAAATAGGTTTTACTGAAGCTTTTTACTTTCACTAAAAACCCTCCTTCCAACTGTTATTTTTTTTCTATATACAATTCTACCTCTTGACAAGTCATATGGAGAAACTTCCACTGTAACTTTATCTCCTGGTAAAAATTTTTTTATAGTTCATTCTCATTTTTCCTGAGATATGTCCTAAAAACTTCGTGTCCATTTTCAAGCCTTACTTGAAACATCGCATTAGGCAATGCCTCGATTATTTCACCTTCCAGCTCAAGAACATCCTGTTTTGCCATAAATAATCACCTCGGATCCTTTTTATTATAACAAAAAAATAAATAAATGTCCAGTTTTTTTCAATATTTAATTTTGATAAAATCTCAAAAAAACAATTTACATTTTTTTATTTACTATATCATAATACAGTATTTATCACATTTTGTCAATTATTTTTTTATTTTACAGAAAAATCTTCTATTTTTTTAACACTTCTAAAAATCCTGTACCCAGCATTAATTTCCAGCGTTTCACAATTCCCAAAAATCTCCTCCAGTTTTTTCTGTGTACTTTTCGCCCCATGTTTTGTCTGAATCACACAATAAAATTCCCCATTTTCATTCAAATGCTCAAAACTTTTTTCATAAATCTGAAAAATAGTCTGTTTTCCAGCCCGAATCGGCGGATTGGACAAAATCACATCAAACTTTTCAGAAATATTATCAAATGCAAAAGATTTTATCACTTTAAAGTCACTATTTCCAAAATCATTATCCTCAGAATCATTACTTTTTACAACTCCATTTTTAAAAAGATTTTCCCTCGTAAGCTCCAAAGCCCGCTCGTTCACATCTGATGAAACAGTTCTCGCATTTTTAAAAAAAGATTTTACAACAACCGATACAACTCCATATCCACAGCCAATATCCAGCACATCAAATTTTTGATTTTTTTTATTTGAATTTTCCCGTAAAAACACCTTCAGCATAACATCTGTCCCAAAATCCACCTTTGTCTTTGAAAATACCCCATTATCTGTCACAAATTCAAAATTTCTATTTTCTATCTCATATCTTATTATTTTTTTCTGTCTGATTTAACTTCCTGCTTTTTCTGAAAAAAATAATGACTCATCCTATTTCACCTCTTAAATTTTTTTGTTTTTCATAATTTTTTTAATTTCATACCATTATACCATATTTTACCGCTCATACCACATATTTATTTTTTTTTGCACATACAAAATTCCCTTGCATTTTATCCAATTTTTACTAAGTGTGTTAGAACACTCGTGGCTTTTAGCCATGAAATGAATACACCAACATTGAAAATGTTACTTTAAAATTTGCAATATTACTAATTTTAGAGTATAATATATTTGGGTTTAAAAATATAATATATAGATAAAAAAAGTAGCAGTGTAGACATAATGTCTTATCTAGTAGCGGCTATTGTGGACTAGCCAAAAAGAATAAGGATTTTTAAAAATCAAACTTCTTAGAAGATAACTTACTTTTTCAGTTATCTTATGATGCTCTCGACTTTTTAGTCGTGAGTAGTTCACATAATACTTTTTGACACAAAAATAATTTTGTGCCCTGATAAAAAAATAAATTTTTATGGAGGTCTTTTAAAATGATTAAAAAAACTTATTGAAATAGAAGGACTGCATTGTGAAAACTGTGCAAAAAAAGTGAAAAGATGCTTTATTCGGACTGCCAGAAGTAGAAGATGTGAAGTAAATCTTTCTGATAAAAAAATGCAAAAGTTACTTTAAATGAAGAAGTTGATGATTTGCTAATAGCAGATGTGGTAAATGGTGCTGGACATTATAAAGTGAAGGATGTTACAGAAATTTCTTAATCTTTTTATTAACTATTTATTTATAAAAAAATTAAAAAATTTATTTTTAAATTGAGTTGATTTTTTTATTATAAAATGTTATAATAATGATGTAAAAGAATAAAAAAATTCTCATTGTAGTGTTACAAATCAAAAGAGAGCTAACCCCCAAAGTAAGCTCTTTTTTTAGTTATTTCAAAAATTCTTGAATTAAAATTATTACTATTTGTAATAAAAATTACAACTAAGATTTTTTTATCAATAACACTCTCATTATAGTATTACCTCCTTTCTCAAGGATTGCTAAAATTATAACATTTTTTTGAAATGTTTGTATATCTATTTTTTTAATTTTTTTAATAAATTACAAATTTTTTTATAAAAATAAAAAAAGATGATATTAAACGATTTTACTGCTCTTTATCATCTTTTTAAATTTTTTTAACTATTTTTCCTTTATTTTTACCTTTTAAATGATCATTTGCCTCCATTAAAAGTCCAAGAAACTCAATAGATTTCAATTTATCAAAAATTTTCTTTTGTACAATTTAGAATTTTTTTATTTTCATACAATTCTTGATTTTTTTATAATACAATAGCTCCATTAATTCATTTACAACAGAAGAATTATCCTGTTTCATATTAATATAGGAATCTTCAAAAAAACTCTATTGCCTCTGCTAATTTTTTTCCTGTTTTACATAGTTATTAATTATTATTTTTTTTGGGCATCTATTATAAAACTTTTTTTCATATCTTGAGTTATATACCAGTAATCAATTTTTTTATCTTGTTATATTTTTTTCAATTGCTTTTTCATATACTCTGTGCTTTCAGAATATTTTTTTATTATCTAATAACTTTAAAGCCCATTGATAGTATCCCTCTGGATATTCGGGAAATAATGACATTATCTGTTTTATAGTTTCATCAGATTTTTTTAGTATCACCTAAATATCCGTAAGCAATTGCAAGATTGTTATATGGTCTTGGATTTTTCGGATTTAAATTTATTGCTTTTTGATAATATTCAATTGCTTTTTTTGTATCTTTGTTAAACACTCTTTCGTATGTTCCAATATAAAACATGGCAAGATAATTTTTATTATCTAGCTGAACAGCTTCTTCAAATGGTTTTTTTGATTTAGAAAAATCTATTCCTTGCATTTTTATTCCCTCAAAAGTTTTTTTCAATTGATTTATCGTTTATCTTCAATTCTTTCAGTTCCTGTCGTGTAACTCTCATAATTTCTTCCTGATCTTCAGCTAAAATCCCAAAAACTTAATACAAAAAAACTTAATAAAATTAAAATTTTTTTAAATATCTATTATTCACACTATCCTCCTTTTAAATATTTTATCCTTTCTAAACCAAAATATAATATTGAAAAAATTTATTCTCTAATTTGTCCTTCTCCTCTAATCACATACTTTGTCGTAGTCAATTCCCTAATTCCCATAGGCCCACGAGCATGCAGTTTTTGTGTGGAAATTCCAATTTCTCCACCGAAGCCAAATTCTCCTCCGTCAGAAAAATCTTGTTGAAGCGTTTAAATAAACATTGGCTGAATCTACTTCATTTAAGAATTTTTTTCAGCATTTTCTATAGATTTTTGTCAAGATTGAGTCGGAATGATGAGTTCCGTGATTATTTATGTATTCTATTGCTTCATCTACGTTTTTAACTAATTTTAATGACATTATCAAATCTAAATATTCTGATCCAAAATCTTCTTCAGCTGCCAATTTTACATCCGATCTATTTCCTACTATTTCCAATGCTTCCTTACTATATCTTAACTCTACTCCATCCTTCAAAAGCATTTCTGTCAATTCAGGCAAAATTTCTTTTGCAATATTTTCATGAATTAACGTTGTTTCAATGGCATTACAGACGCTTGGACGTTGAACTTTAGCATTTTCAATAATTGGCAATGCTTGTTTTATATCAGCTGTTTCATCTACGAAAATATGACAAATTCCTGCACCAGTTTCTATCATTGGAATTGTTGCATTTTCAATGATAAATCTTTTTAGCCCTTTTCCACCTCTCGGGATAATTACATCAATATATTTATCTGCACGAATTAAATCCTTTACCAATTCCCTATCTGGCTTTTCCACAAGCTGAACTGTATTTTTTGGCAATCCATGAGCATCTGCAACTCTATTTAACAAATTATTTAAATAAATATTTGAATTTAGGGCATCTTCTGAACCACGTAAAAATTATCGCATTTGAAGATTTTATTGCAAGTCCTGCCGCATCGACTGTAACATTTGGACGTGATTCGTAAATCATTCCGATTACTCCAAGGGGAACTCTCTTTTTAGTAATGCTCATTCCATTTTTATGATTCCATCCTGTAACGACTTCTCCAATTGGATCTGGGAACGCAGCCATTTCTCGTAAACTCTGGGCCATCCCTTCAATTCTGCTATCAGTCAATGTCATTCTATCTAGCAAAGCAAAAGAAAGTCCATTTTTTTTCCCCTTTTTTTCCAAATCTATTTTTATTCGCTGCTTTTTATTTCCTCTTTTTTTATTTATAAGTTCATCTGCAATTGCAAAGCAAAACATCATTTTTTTAGTTTTTAGTTCCGATTTTCAAAAGTTCCCTTGATGCAATTTTTGCTTTTTCTCCAAGTTCTTCTATATAACTCATATTTTCCCTCATTTCTCATTTTTTTAATTTATATATTTTTTTTATTTTTTTTACTACAACATTATCAATATGAATCACTGCATCATCATATTTATAACCTAAAAATTTCTTCAATATTTTTCACTTTTAACACCTTTTTATAAGATTAATTTCTTCTGCCGAATAATTTGAAATTCCTGTTGCGATAACTTTTTCCTTCTAAATTTTCGATTTCAATAACAGCTCCTTTATCAAAATTTCCTTCAACTGATTTTATTCCAACAGATAATAGGCTCTTACCATTTTTCAAGGCTGTTTTTGCACCATTATCAATTGTTACTACACCTTCTTTGTTAGGACCGTAAGCAAGCCAATATTTTTTCAAGCTGATTTTTTTATTTTTTTCTTCACAAAAAAAGTGTTCCAATATTTTTCTTTTTCAACAATTCTAGTTATGTTTCTAGGGTCGTCTCCACTTGCAATAACTAAACTTGTTCCTATTTTTTTGTTACCATCTCTGCAGCAACAATTTTTTTGTAATCATTCCACCAGTTCCAAATTTTGAACCTTCTGCTCCTGCCATATTTTTTTTATGTCTTCATTGATATCTCCAACCATATTAATTAGATTAGCATCCTCATATTTTCTAGGATTTTTGTTATAAAAGCCCATCAATATCCGACAAAATAATCAATAAATCAGCATCAATCAATCCTGAAACAAGCGCTGACATTGTATCATTATCGCCAACCTTTATTTTTAAAGCATTTGATACAATCGCATCATTTTTCATTTATAATTGGAATAATCTTTCTTTTTCAAAAATGCGTTACAAACGTTTCTCATATTCAAATATCTTTTTCTATTTGAAAATTCCTCTTTTGTCAATAAAAAGTTGCCCAATTATTTTGTTATGTTCTTTAAAAAAGCGTCTGATAAATCTGCATAAGCGAAACCTGACCAACAGCTGATAACATCTGTTTTTTTCTGCCAATGTTTTAGGTTTTTCATTTATATTAAGAAGTCCCATCCCAGCACCAACTGCTCCAGAAGTTACAAGTATCACGTCATATCCCTTATTTTGCAAATTACTCAATTCCATTACAATTTTTTTATTTTTATCAATATTTAAACGTCCATCTTCAGTCGTAAGGGTCGATGTTCCCACTTTTACAACGACTCTTTGAACATTCTCTAATATTTCTTCTCTTATTATTATTTTTTTCATCTCTTTTTATTCCCCTTTTCTATATTTTATTTTTTTATTTTTTTCAATCTATTGCAAAGATTTGTATTTACACAAGTATACCCACCTGCAACAGCTCCAGCCCCCCCAATGCTACTGCTGTACAAGAACTCAAACTCAACATCAATGCAATTACTGCTCCTATAATTTTAACTCTTTTCATCTTTCCTAACCTCTCAATTTAATTTTTTTAGATTTTTTTTACATTCTATTATAATTTCTTAGTTTTTACGTATCCAAACAGAAATTTTTTTCAGCCTCAACTTTAAAAATTACCATTTCCTTCTTCATCAATTATAACATCCTCAAATCCGCTTCCTGTAACTTCCTGCCAAACCTGACCAGCCCGTTCCTTTCCAACTTCAACCTGAATTTCTCCTTCTTCATCTAAATTTGAAAGCACAGCCACACATCCAGTCCATTCATCTCTTCCTGTTCTTTTGAATTGCAATTATATTTGGATCTTCAAAGTGATTTATTTGATCACCATAGGCATGCAGGCTTCTGACTTCCAGAAGTTTGTCAATTATCCATTGATGCGGGCTATTTTCTCCGCCTACACCATAATAATCTCCATAAAACAGACAAGGATAACCATCCCTGGATAATAAAATTATAGCATAGGAATGTGGAATAAACCAGTTTTCTACCTGTGATTCTAAAGCGCTTCCCTTTTGTGAATCATGATTATCCACAAATGTTACAGCTGCCATTGGATTTGTTGCAACTATTGTATGTTCAAAAAAATTTCTCGCAAGTCATAATCTTGTTTCTTTTTAGAAGCGTCATACATATTAAAGTGAAGTCCAACATCAAATAAATCAGTTTTATAGCCAACATTATCCAAATATTCCTTCAATTTTTCCAAGTCATTTCTCCAGTATTCTCCCACAGAATAAAATTTTTCTCCATAAACTGCCCTTACTTGTGTTAAAAATTCTGCTATAAACTCATCTTTTATATGTTTCACCGCATCCATCCTGAATCCATCAATTTTTTTAGTTCATTTACAACCCATTTTCCCCATCGGATTACTTCCTCACGCACTTCAGGATGAGAAAAAAATCAATATCAGCATTCATCAAATAGTCATAATTTCCAAGTTCAGAATCAACTCCCTCATCCCAGTCCTTATTTTCTCCAACAATTTTATAAATTGCAGTTCTCCCTGTCTTATTGTCAAAATCCACACCATTAAAAAGATTATAGTTCCACTTAAATGCGGAATATTTACCATTTCTCCCAGGAAAAAGTAAATTTTTGTCCATCCTTCTATTTCAAAAAGGCTCTGATATTTCCACAGTTCTATCTTCCGGATCAACTTCAATCACCAAAAAAATTCTCCGTTTCATCAGCTCCTCCCTTATGATTCAAAAACCGCATCCAGATACACATTTATATTATATTTATGAAGCTCCTCAATCGCCTCAATCAATTCCTGCTTCGTTCCATATTTCGTTCTGACAGTCCCCTTCTGATCAAACTCTCCCAGATCCCACAAATCATAAGATCCATAACCAACATCCGCTTGAGAAGTTCCTTTATATGCAGGTGGAATCCAAACTCCACTAACTCCAATTTCACTTAAATGTTTCGCATCATCCTTCAATCTTTTCCAATGTTTCCCGTCATTCGGCAAATTCCATTCAAAAATACTGTATCATTACTCCATTTTCCATAAAAAAATCTCCTCCTTTTTTTACAATATTTTTTTATTGTTACATAATTTTTATTCCTTTTTCCTTTACAAACTTAATAACTTCTCTCAAATCCTCTTCGGTATCTACTCCTATCACATTTGACTTAGTTTCCAAAACCTTTATTTTATACCCATTCTCAATAAATCTCAACTGTTCAAGCGACTCAATTTTCTCAAGCACACCTTCCTTCAGGCTATTCAATTCATTCAAAAATTTTACTGTATATCCGTAGATCCCTATATGCCTAAAAATACTTAAAGTTTTTCATTTTCATTACGTTCATAAGGAATTATTGAACGGCTAAAATAAATTGCATTGTCACTAAAGTCTGTAATAACCTTTACATGATTTGGATTTTCAATTTCCTTCCGAGATTTTATTTCCTGCTTTAACGTAACAATTTCTGACTTTTCACTTCTGTAATTATTTGCAAGAATATTAATTGATTCAATGTCAATTAACGGCTCATCCCCCTGAATATTTATCACAAAATCATAATTTTTAAACTCATCTTTATTTATAACTTCAATTATTCTGGAAGTTCCATTTTGATGATTTTCAGCAGTCATAACCACATTTCCGCCAAATTCTTTCACAGCTTCAAAAATTCTCTCGTCATCAGTCGCCACAACTAACTCATCAATATCTGCATTTTTAGCTCTTTTGTAAACCCATTCAATCATAGGATGTCCACAAATATCCTTTAACGGCTTTCCCTCAAACCTGCTAGACGCATATCTTGCCGGTATTACTCCTAATATTCTCATAACTATTTTCTCCTATTTATAATTTATATCTGCCATTTGTAAAAATCTAAAACTTTCAGCAAATACAGTATTTTCTAATATCTAATTTTTCTCCAATTTTAAAAAAATCTGCAATCTCTTTTTATTTTTTTATCAAAAAACAATCTGCTTTATTTTTACCATATTTTTAAGATAAATTACATTATTTTATTTTATAATCTTACACTAATAAAAAATATAAAAAAAAGAGTCATTTAAATCTTTAAACAACTCCATATTTTTTATCCTATGCCATTCCAAATGTTACAAATCTTAAAATACGTCCAAACACAGATAACTGCTTATAATCATTTTGAGCTAAAATGTCCACAGTTCCTACAACTTGGTTATCCTTTGACAGCACTTCCAGCTTACCGATTATATCTCCTTTTTGAAATTCCTTGTTTTTTTCAGCTGTAACTTGCAAATCCTTTACTTCAAATTTGTAATTTGTATTGTCAATTTGATACACATTGCTTGAAAGGACACCGTTTATTTCCTTCTGTTGAGCATTTTTTACTTTAAATTTGCTTCCTATTTCCTGTCCTGCCTTATAAACTGGGATCATTCTTTTTTCCAGCTGTGTAAATTCTTTTTTCTGATCTTCAGTTCTGTCGCTATCTGTCTTGTTTCCCAATGTTACTGAAATAATTTCAAGATTTCCAATTTTGCTTGAAACAATCATATTATATCCAGCTTGTGCATGAAATCCTGTTTTTAGACCATAAATTCCAAATTGATCCAAAAGATGATTTCTATTATTATAAACTACATCTTCTCCTTCAGAATTTTGCAATACCAATTCAGATTCCTTCATCCATGCTCTTAATCTTTCATCTCTAATTGCTCTTTTTCCAAGAAGATACATATCATAAGCTGTAGAAATATCCATATTTTTCTTAGTCATAGAAGATGGCAGACCTGCTGGAGTATAATAATGTGTATCCTTCATTCCAAGTTCTTTAGCCTTCTCATTCATCAATTTTACAAAATTATCATAATTTCCATGCCCAATGTGATATGCCACCAAATATGCAGCATTATTGGCAGAATAAATAATTTCTGCACGCAATAAATCTCTTAATGTATAACAGTCACCAGCTTTTGCATTTAGCCAGCTTCCTCCCATATTTACTGTTTCAGGCGTAAAACATACTTTATCATCAAGTTTTGCATTTCCTCTATCCACTTGATCAAGTGTAACAAGAATATTCATAACTTTTGTAAGTGATGCTATCGGATGTTTTTGTCTTGACATTTTATCCTTCAAAACTTTTCCATCTGTAGTTGCAATATATTTTATTACTTCTCCAGAATATTGTGAAACGCCTTCTTGCTCATGTTCTATCGCTTTTACAACTTTTCTTTTTGGAGCAGGCTTATTATTGCTGCTGCTATTCTCTACTTTTACAGATTTATTTTCATTATTATTAACTTCTTTTGCTTTATTATCCTTTAAATTTTTTTCATTTACAGTTTTTACCTGTTCATTGCTTTTTTCAATTTTCTTCTTTTTCTCAATTTTTTCGTTTCTCGGTTCTTCCCTTTTTACAGACCGATGTTCAACCTCGCTATGTCTTTCACTGTTTTCCCTTACAGCTGGAGCACTTTTTTTCTCTTCCCTAACTGTAACACTTTCTTTTGGAGCAGTACTTCCAACTTCCTGTTCACCTTCCGCATAAACTAACGATGCAAGCAATGCAACAACTCCCAAAACCAAAACTCTTTTTACTCTTTTAACCATTCTTTTCCTTTCTCATATTATTTAAAAATTAATAATTACACTAAACCACTTTAAAACAACCTTACACTAATTTTTTTATTTAATTTAAATAAAAAAATAGCACAAAATAAAATTTACAAATTATATTACTCTTTCCTTAAATTATCTAAATTATACTTACAATAATTCCGAATTTCACATATATCACATTTCGGACTTCTAGCAATGCACTTATCCCGCCCATGTAAAATCATATAATGCGAATATACAAACCAGTCCTTTTTAGGCACAAATTTCATAAGTTCCCTCTCAATAATTTCAGGATTCTCACTTTTTACAAATCCAATACGGTTGGATAGCCTTTTTACATGTGTATCGACTACAATTCCTTCACGAATGTTCCAAAGTTCACCTAGAACGACATTTGCAGTTTTTCGACCTACGCCTGGCAGTTCCACTAGCTTTTCCAGTTCCTTTGGAATTTTGTCATCATACTTTTCCAACATCATTTCAGCATTCAATTTTATATTCTTAGCCTTATTTCTGTAAAATCCCGTTGACTTTATGTACTTTTCCAATGTTTCCAAGTCCATTTGCCTTATATCCTCAGGTTCCTTCACAACTTTAAAAAGTTCCTTTGTAACAATATTGACACGTGCATCAGTACATTGAGCTGAGAGAATCACTGCAACCATCAGCTGATAAGGTGTTTCAAATTCCAAAAGCCGCTTTTTGGATTTCCAAACTTTTCCCTTTAATATTGGAAATACCTTTTTAAATCTTTTCCTTTTTTTGTCATTTCTCTCTCAAAAATTTTCAAAAATATTTTTTTATTGCTTCTAAAAATAAAAAAATGTATTGGATAAAAATAAATAAAAAAAGTATTTCATACTTCTTCCCTTTTTCACCGTTATACATAAAAAAATAAATACTAACGAAATTAGTGAAAAAAATTGAGTATCAGGTAAATCAAAGACCTCAGGAAAAAAATTGCATTGAAAACATTTAATACAAGAAAAATTCATCAAAAATTTTTAAATTTATCATTTCTAAAAAAATACTAAAAATTCATAATGAGTAAAATCCCATACATTCCATAATCCAATTTAAATTTTTTTGCGAAAAAAATAAAAATAAATCCAATCAGAATAATTTTCAAAATTATACTTATTTTTTTCAAACTAAAAAAATATAAATGGACAAAAAGCCCTAAAAAAATAACGTAAAAAGATATTCATTGGATAATTGTAACCAAGCAGGACTGATGGCATTTGAATACTAACAGCAAAAAAATAAATAACCTTAAAAGATACTTTTTCAAACTCCGAGTATGCACATACCCTTCACTAAGTGTAAATGCAAATATCGGAAACGCAATCCTTCCAACAACATTTAAAAATCTCACTTCCACCAATTACATAATGATAATGATCCAAAAAAACATTGTCACTATCCCAATTACCTTCAAAATAAATAAACTCAATTCATCTCCTAAATTCAATATAAAAAACTACGATGACACATCTAAAAAAATATGATTATTCTAATAAATATATCATATTTAATAATATCATTTTTTTCAGTTTAATTTCAAGAATTTTTTTAGAAAAAAATCACGACAAACGCATGAATATTTTTAAACTATTTCTTTGTATTTAACCAATCTTTTTTTACATTAACATTTCTATATATCAAAAAAATAATTTTAAATATCTCCTTACATCTAGCGATATAATATATCTTTTTATCCTTCTACTAAATTTCTTTCTGAACGGCAGTTCTTCCAGTATTGATATCGCTAATTTTCTTAGAATATTTAAATTTCTAGCCGCATTTTTGTTTAATGTCTTATTTGCATCTTCTCTAAATGTTACATCCAATATCCAATGATAACTTTCTATTGCCCAATGTCCTCTTACCGCTCTTACAAATTCTTCCACTCCCCTGTTATATTCGTTATGTAATACCTTTTTCTGTTCTTGCTTTTTCCATTTTCTTCTGTTGTTAAAATTGATGCACCCTATCCCCTTTACTTCTTTCCATTCCTTGTTTCTTTCGATAAACCATTCTATTTCTTCAGTATAGTAATATTCTCTCGTTTCCAGCCGTCCTCTTTGCTTTTTCTGTTTTTCCTACTGTACATCCCTTCGCCCTTTAATTTTTTTTCCTGAATCCCTTGTCAGCAAAGTAATCTTCTATATCTTCCTTTAAAGCCTTCTGGTTCCCTTTTACCTGAAGACAGAAATATCCCTTCTTCTTTCTTATCTTTTTTTATGATTTCTTTCTGGGTTCCTATCGCATCTATTGTAACTATACATTCCTTTACTGAAATTTTTATCAAGCAGCCTTAATATTGCTTCTATTTCATTCCCTTTTCCTTCAGCCGCCACTTGTGAATAGCAGATCCCATCTTCTTTGGAATATGCGGATACTATGTCTAATGGCCTATTATTTTTTTATTCTTCATCCCATTTAAAAAAATTTCCCATCAATATTTAATATTTTTTTCTTATTTTTTTATCTTCTCCGGAAATTTTTAGATCCATCCATTTTTCTCAAGAGAACTTCTGTCACTTCAGGCTCTATTGTAGCCATAACTCTTTGAATCGTATCATGCGAAGGTATGCCGTTCGGTAGTTCCAGATATCTTTTTAATGCCTTGAAATACATCTTTCCAAATTCTTCAATCTCTTCCCAGTATTCAATATTTGCAAGCATGGCAAAAAGAGTAATCACAACAATATCATTCAATTTATGCTTTATTTTAGAAATTTGTCGCTTATCCTCTATTTGGGTAATGTATATTAACAATTCTTTTTAGATTTGGTTTATCTTCTGACATTTTTACCAGCTTCTTTCCTACGATATGTCAATAATATTATACCTCTTTTTAAATCTTTTTCATGCGTTTGTCGTGTAGAAAAAAATTATACCAAATTCCATTTAAAAAAATAAAAACTACAAAAATAAATCTATAAATACTATTTCCATTTAGACAGAAAAGCTAATTATAAAAAAAGCAATCCATCTTTCACTTATAAAAATCAAAAAAATTTCTTGCTATTTTTTTTACTGCTAAATTTAAATTTTTTTAAAAATAAAATTATTTAAAAACGCTGTTACTGTTGCTAAAAAAATCCAAAAAAATTACTCCTGGTAAATTTGCTGCTGATAATGGATAATCCTTTTGTTCTTTTTAAAAGTCCATAACTTGTCCATATTGCACAGTTAACAGTAGCTGCCAAAGGTTGTAGAAAAAAATGTTTTGTGACCGTGTAAGTTTCCCATAATTTGGGGAACATAAGATACGTACATTATTACAGAAAGTAATGTTCCAAGCCATCCTAAAATTTTTAAATTCTTTTCACTCATATTTTCCTCCTATCCATTATATTTTAATCAGGTCAGTTTAATATTTCCCAACTGAAAAATATAACATATAAATTTTTTTATATCTTATCATTATAACATTTTTTTATTTATAATTTCAAATAAATAATTTTTTTAGTTTTTTTGTTAAATTATAATTTTTTTATATTATTTTTTTACTTTTTTTGTTGCACTTGGCTTGATAATATACTTTTTTTAAATTTTTTTACTTGACATTAGGTAAAAAAATTCGATATAATACTTTTTGTTAGTTTTCGCCGCTTTAGCTCATCTGGTAGAGCAACTGACTTGTAATCAGTAGGTGGTTGGTTCGAGTCCGACAAGCGGCACCACTTTAAAAAAATATCACTCATATTATGAATTTTGAACTATTTTATTAAAAATAAAAATAGTTTTTTTATTTACTTTAAAAATTTTTTTAAATTTCACATTATACTCAAATCTATTTAATTTAAAAGTATACTATTAAAGATCATATAAATTCAGGATTTGAGTAAAATAGTCATAATTTTTGAGTTCCGTTTTTAAAAGCAGTTTTTACTATAGTAAAAAAATTATCTTAACTCCTCTCTTATTTCCTCCTTTATCTTTTATTTTTTTCAAAAAGAAAAAAATCTGATAAATTCAAATCTTTCTTTTCTAAATTAATCTTAAATACTACTTGTATTATTTTTTTGGTTTTCTTAGCCAATAATTTATTATGTTCCTTTATTACTTCATTAAAGTTTGCAAGTACATTTTCAGGTGTTCCATCTTCTGTCTGTGCAAAGAAACTGTCACTTACTGAAGAATGTGAGGCTTTTTCCTTTTTCTCTATTCTTTGAATAAATACATTTACAGATTGATTAAATTTATTAGCCTTTTGAACAAATTCGCTGTGATCTCCAGGCATATATCCTTCTTTTTCAAGCTGTTTTTGTATTTTTTTAAGGATTTTTCAAATTTTTATAAGGCTTTATCCATTTTTTTCTTCCATCTTCTTAAATTGTTTAGCATTTCCCTTTGAAATAAAGTCGCTTGCATCTAATTCCTGCTTATGTATTTCCTTTTATAATTTTTTTCACCTTCAGTAATAAACATAAATTGATTATATGTAATAAACTGTTTTTCGTTTATCATAATCCTTTATCATCAATTTTTTTATTTCATCAGATTTCTTTTTCAAATACGTTTTTTTATAGCTTTTAGTAACTTGGTTATATTTATCCAAAGTTGCAAGTAATTGTGTATGCAAAACCTGTGCCTTTTTCATAATTATCTTTTTAAGTATTCTTTATTTTTTTATAATATGTTCTCATTTCATCTGTAATTGGCATCATTTTTTTCAAGTATCGGAATCATCGCAATCGCCTTTTTATCCATTTCATCTTTTTCTTTCCTTGCTAGTTTCCAATTCCTTCAACTTATCAATAAAAATCCTTATCAATTGCAATATCCGCCGTAATATCCTCATTTTTGAATAGTTCTAAATTTCTTATCTGTTCCAGCATCTTCAAAATAATATAAAAGCCCTTGTCAATATTAAGTATTCTATTATAAAAAAACGTATGTGCTTACTATATTTATCTTTATTTCTATCCAATATTGCCTGCTCCTTAGAAATTCCATCCAACGATTTCTTTTTCCACCTTTCCCGACATCATTGATAAAATCACTATTCCTAGCATAACTAGCACTATTATCCCTATTTTTTTCATATAATTGTTTTCACTCCTCCTTCTAATTTATAACAAATTTATCTTAAAACTCAATCTAAAAAGTTATAATCATTCCATCAATTTCTAGCATTCAACATAATTTCCAGGCAATTTTTTTCATCTAAATTTCTTTGAGATTTATTTTAAATTCATTTTACTTCCTTAGTACAATTATAATAATTTTTTTATACATAATGTCAAACAAAAAAATATTTTTTTGAAAAATTTTTAAAATATGTGCTATACTAAATTCAACAATTAAAGATGTTAAATATTTATTATTTAATTATTCTGAAATTTAACATTAAATAAAAAAGGAGAATGATTCAAGATGAAAAAAAGTACTACTCATTATTTCAATGTTTATGGTATTTATGATTGGGTATGGAAAGGAAAAAGCACTTGACATAAATATGGAAGCTGGAGCTACAATTCCTAATTTTTCAATTAAAAGGTTTCAATGGGAAATACAGAAATAGTAGAAAAAAATCTTTAATAATGGAAAACCTACATTACTGGTTTTAGCCGCAGAATGGTGTCCATATTGTCGTTCAGAATTACCTGATGTTCAAAAATTTTTATGAAGAAAAATAAGGATAATATAAACGTAATTGTTGTATTTACAAGAAGAAAAACAGATTTATCAGCAACTAAAAAAATATGTAGAAGAAAGCAAATTTACTTTTCCCAGTTTACTACGATGCCGATGATTCAATAATGAAAGGATTCAAAGCAGACAGTATTCCATACAACATAAAAATTAAAAAAATTCAAAAAAATTCAAGAAATTTTTAGGTGGAACTATGCAATATGATGCTATAAAATCAGCATTTGGCATTGAATAAATTTATTAATTAAGTTTCAGTTTTTAAAATTTATCAGAATTTAAAGTTTTTGTGCTTTTAAGTCCTTTTTTTATACTATTTTTCCATTAAAATAACAGATTTATTATAACACAGGGGTCAAAAGACCCTTGTCAAAAAAATAGATTATGATTTCTCCCTTTCAAAAGGGATTTAGTACATAAATTTAATACTGATTCTAATTCATAAAATTAATATAATTTTGTTCCACATTCTGGACAAAACTTGCTTCCATTTGTCTTTGTTCCACATTCTGGACAGAATTTCGGAGCGGTGGTATTTCCTGCAGGATGATTATTTTCTGATGACTGCTGATTATTATTGGGAGCTTGGTTTTGCTGATTCATCTGATTTGCCATCTGTTGTCCCATCATCATTCCCATTTGCATTCCTGCAACATTTCCAGCCATATTTCCTGCACCTCCTCCGTTTTCCATAGAATCAGCCATTGCCATTTGAGTGTATTTATTTACATCACTGACCATACTTTGTCCCGCTGCCTTTTCCTGCATACGCTTTATTTCTTCTGGATAATTGAAGCTGGAAATAGTGAAACTTGGAATGCAAAGTCCAATTTTTCTCATTTCAAAATCCATATCTTCTTTAATTCCATTTCCAATTTCATAAGAATTTGCCTGAAGATTGAACATATCCTTTCCTTCTCTAACTATCCATTTCATAAGAAGCTGATCCAGCATTGAGATTACTCTTTCTTTTACATCATCAATATTATACTGCTGCTTAATTCCAGCAATTTTATCAATAAATACATTGTAATTATCAACTTTACAAGCCATTACACCAAAAGCTCTTATTGGCATTCCTCCTGGAAGCCCTGGCGCCGGAATATTAATGGCATTTTTAGTTCCCCATTTTACAGTAACTTCCTTTGTATTGATAAAAAGCACTTCGGCTCTCATTCCTGAATTAAATCCAAATTTAAATCCTTTTAATGTTGACAAGAAAGGAACTATCTGTGAAGCAACATCATAACTTCCTTCATCTTCAAAAACACCTTCCACTTTTCCATTAAAAAGAAAAATTGCATCCTGTCCAGGTCTTATAATCAATTTTGATCCTTTTTTTATTTCTTTATTTGACCATTTCCAGAAAAGAGTTTCATCATTATACTGCTCCCATTCTATAACGTTAGCAAGCTGATTTCCAAATAATCCCATTATAAATTTCTCCCTTCAAATTTTATAATCCCATTTCCTTTTTTAATCTTTCAAGCTCATCATCAACCGCAGATGAATTTTCCTTAGATTCCGCATCATCATATTTCTTCATAAGGTCATCTACTTCATCTCTTTTTGGAGAATTAAGTTCTATACTTGCATTTGCTTCATCTAACATTCTGTTAGCCTTTTCTTCAACAGAATTAAAGGCATCCATTTTTCCGCTTATGCCAGTAGAAGATGATAATTTACTAATTTTTTGAGCAGATTTTGCCATTTTTGATTTTTTTGCCTTTATTTCATTTCTTCTGGCATTAAGTTTTTGTATATCCGATGTAAGTTTATCATGCATTTCTCTCATTTTTAAAGAGTTTTCAACCGCAACCATTTTTTCCTTTTCAAGCGATTCTAATTTTATTTTAATAGATTCCTTTTTTTCCAAAAACATTCTAGCATCAGCTTCATTTCCAGCTTGAAGGGCTTTTTTCGCATAACTTTCCATTTTTTTATTTCATCTTCACATTCCAAAACTTTTCTTTTTGCTGCACTTTCCTGTGCCATTACAGCAACTGTTTCAGCCTTTACACTCCCAAGATCCTTTTCCATATCCCTTAAATACTGATCTATCATTTTTTCAGGATCTTCCATTTTATCCAGCACCGCATTAATATTTGATGCCATTATTGTTTTAAATCTTTCTAAAAATACCAGCCATTTTTTTATTCCTCCAATATATTTTTTTATTTATTCATATAGTAAAATAACAATCCCAATGTTATTACAGCCAATATAACTGCAATAGCTATTTTTTTACAGCCGATTTTGGATATTCTCCGACTATTTTTCCCATTTTCTCCATTTATAACAATTTGATAAGATTTTCCCATTAAACGAATAAGACATTGAATATACAGGTAATAGTAAAAGCCTGTAATATTCATCGCTCCAATAGACAGAATATCTTATATCTCGTACTCTGTCATATCTTCTTAGCACATCTGAAGAAATTGTATTATAAATTTCATTTTCCATTTTTACTTTAGCTTCTTCATAGCCTTGCCTCATGGAAATTTTAAAAATTTCAGAATTGTACCCTGACAAATATCTTGAATCAAAATTTATCGTATTTTCCACATTAAATCCTCCAAGACTTTTTAAAAGCCTGTCATTTAACGTTCTGGAAGCTCTCATTATGACATTTCTGAATTTATTTTCAACTTCTCCATTTACATAATACCAGTCTGTAACTATCCTTGTCCTCGTCTTTCCATCCTCTTCGTAAGTTTCCGTTCTATCAATCCCTCCCTGAGCGGTATATTCACTATCTGCACTATTGTCAAAAGACCAGTATGGAAGATATATTCCAGTTACTTTTCCGCTTTGGTACAAATTTTTTAAAACATTCGGAGCAAACCATCTTCTTTTTATCCAATTTGAAAAAAGATTTCCAATTTCCCTTTTATCCACAAGAAAAGGTCTTATTCCATCAGGTTCTAATACAGATACCGCTTTTTCACTTAATACAATATTTGTATCACAATAGGGACACTTTTTTGAAGTTTCAAGTGGTTCCATCTCGACCATAGCACCGCAGGAACTGCATTGAACAATAGTTTTTTCTTCAGTTATTTTTATTTTTTTATCCTTTTTTTCATAATCATTTATATCGTGTCTTTTTATGCGTAAAAAAACTTTTGGCAATTCCTCTTCTGTTTCACAATTCTCACATTTCAGATTCCCAGATTTCGGATCAAACCGCATCATTCCGCCACAATTTTTACATCTAAAATCATCACTTTTCATTAAAATACTCCTTGACAAAAAGGTTTTTGATCTCAAGTTAAATAAAATTTAATAAATAAACATAGAATCTCCAAAGCTCTGAACCTCCCACGACTAAAGTTGCAGGGGTTCTAAAATCTTTAAAAAAATATTTAAAAATTTTTCTAAGAAGTTTGATAGCTTTACACTACCCTTATTCTTTTAGGTGTGTCCAGCTCACCTCTATTGTATAGGATACTTAAATCCACAACTTTACTTTTTCCTTAATATATTTAATGCTCCGTTACAATCTGCATTTAATTGATAGCCTTTACTTGTTTGATATAGTCCTCTTTTTATCCTTTTTTTCCACTGAATATATATTCTTGTAGATTTTTCTTTATCATATATTGAATTTCATCTTCATCAAAGAAACTTGCTTTTGAGGTATAACTTTCTTCTTGCAGTTTAAATCTTATTCCATATAGTTTACATAGATATATTAATTTATCTCTTAATTTTTCCATATGGTATATTTACAAAGTTCTGATTATTTATACTTCCAATATTTGATTTTCTTTGAAAAATCTTCATTATATCCTAAAACTAGTTTTTCCTATATCATTATTAAGACAATAATTTAATATTATTCTTGCTGCTTTTTGAAAGATAATCATTTATACGACTATTTCTTTTTCTAGCTATTCTTTTTTTGCCTTAATGTTATATGCCCTATCTTTTGTTTATCTTTAATGCTTTGCAATGTTGCATTTGTCTTATTATAGTATTGATTAATTGATTTTTAATTTTCTACCATCTATTATGAATGAAGCTCCAGCATTTGTAACACAAGTACAAAGATTATCTATACCTAAATCAATTCCTAGTGCATTGTTTTTCATTTAATTCCCTTTGAACTTCTTCTACTTCATAAGTATATTGAATTTCAAAGTACCTAGAATGTTGTTTAGGTATTATCCTAATCTCTTTTATCTTCTTGTCTTTTTAATACTGGTGGCAGCTTAATTTTAACTTCCTGATGAGTTTTTCTTAAACGAATTTGAATAAGGAACTATCAGCATATCATCTTTTTAATCTAACAAAACCTATAACAAGAGTTGTAAAACCATCTTTATCAAGATATTTAGGTAATTTTATTTTACCATTATATTGACCATTTTTAACAAGTTTTAAAAAGTCCAAAAAAATGATTTGAAACTTCCGTCTACTTCCTTTTAGAATTTGTTGAGCCATATTAGAATTTAATTTTTTTATAGTTCTCACTATTTTTTTAAGCATTTTATAGTTTTCATTATAACTTAAATATTTTTTTATTTTGAAAAATAGTGTTGTCTAACATTATATATAGCTTCATTAATTAAGTTCTTGGCTATATGAGATAAATATTTTTAAATTCCTAAACTCCTTTTTTTACTAAGATGTTTTTACTTGTTGTTTTAAAGTTAAATACATAGATATCACCTCCTTTTCATCAGAGATATTATACCATGTATTCTACATTTTATCTGTTTTTTTTAAATATTTTTAAAGTTTTTAAAACCCCACAACAGTGGGAAGCGTCGTTCACATAAGTTCGCTACTACTTGTGCAGTTCTCCCGATCTTATTCCCATTAACTTGTTAATAGGTTAGTATCTTGAACTTCTTGTTATCTCTAACAAGCACAGACTATATCTTATCCATATCCTATTTCAAGGACTTAGGCGAAACCACTTCCAATACCAATCGCTTGTATTGTACTCCCCTCACGAGGGATAGTCGTTGAACTTTCCTTTTCAGGATTAGCTGCTGATTGTCTATTATCATAATGTTTAGGATTTAACCTTGCACCATCTAGTATATTTTTTCTGCTTTCGCTACCTTCACACTTATACCATGTTTTCACTTAGATATTATGTTGTGGTTATACTAGCTTTAAGAGTTCCCAGCAGTTCAGTTTCTTTGTTGCACGTTTTTGCTCCGTGTCTACATACAAGTTTCCCTATATGCTTACTAAAATTTTCGTGCAATTTATCTCACGACTAAAGTTGCGAGTGTTCTTGCACTATTTAATAAAATCTATATTTCTCTTCAATAGCCTTTTTATAGGCCTCAAAAATAAACTCTTTTCCGCCAAATGCTGAAATTAGCATAATTAACGTAGATTTTGGCAAATGGAAATTCGTAATTATCGCATCCACAATTTTAAATTTATAATCTCCATAAATAAAAATATTTGTATTGCCTTCAACTGCCATAAGTTTTCCGCTTTCATCAACAGCCGATTCCAATGTTCTTACCGATGTTGTTCCTACTGCAATTACACGGTTACCCTTTTCCTTAGCCTCATTGACAATTTTAGCCGTTTCTTCAGGTACACGGTATTTTTCACTGTGCATTTTATGATCCAGTACATTTTCCACCTGTACAGGCCTAAACGTTCCAAGTCCCACATCCAAAAATACTTCTGCAATGATAACTCCTTTTTCACGAATTTTTTCTAAAAGTTCATTTGTAAAATGAAGTCCTGCAGTTGGAGCAGCGACAGATTCCCCTTCCTTTGCATATACAGTCTGATATCGGTTCTTATCCTCCAATTTCTCCATAATATATGGCGGAAGCGGCATTTCCCCCAACTTATCCAATATTTCCTCAAATCTTCCTTCAAAATTAAACTTTACAACTCTATTCCCATCTTCCTTAATTTCCAAAAGTTCCGCCTCCAGAACCCCTTCTAAAAATATGATTTTCTGCCCAATTTTCAACTTTTTAGCAGGCTTTAACAAAACTTCCCACGTATACAAATCATATCTTTTTAAAAGAAAACATTCAAGTACAACTCCATTTTCCTTATGCCCAAACAATCTTGCAGGAATAACTTTTGTACGATTAATTACAAGAACATCATCTTTTTTTAAATAATCTATTATATTATAAAATTTTTTATGTTCCAATGTTTTTTCTGTTTTATTTAATACTAGCAATCTTGAATGATCTCTTGGATTAACCGCATGCTGTGCTATCAGCTCTTCTGGCAATTCAAAAATCAAAAATCTGAAATTTTCATTTAACTTATTTTTTTCTCACTTTCTCTTATTTTAAAAGGAAACAGGGAAATTTAATAATTCCCTGCCAATTTCCACAATTTTTATTTATTTTTAAATATATCTATTAATATGCACTTCCAATTTCAAATGTTTTATAAGTGTCTACTCTATTATACCATCCTTGCAGCCATCTGCTTTCATTTCTTGGAGCATTTTTTACACGTCTTGCCAATATATCTTTAGCAGAATTACTAAATTCTACCAATGCACTTTGTCCAGTTGCTGTTCCCTTCATATTTTCAAGTACTTGTCTTAATCCCCAAGCAACATTGTTATACGATGAAACACCTTTCAATCCTTCACCTTTAAAGTTTACATAGTCAATTAACGCATATAGCCCATTGGGAGTGTTTACCATTCTTTCAAATTGATTTTTTAAATTCTCCTTATTTGAAGAAGCCTGTATCATTTTATCAAGCGAACTTTTTAACCTGTCATAAATAAACATTACCTGAATATCTCTTGTATTGTCAAAAAATGCGATTAATTCTTGAATATCTTTATCCCTCTAGCCTTTTTTTAGCCATCAACTCTGATTTGCTATTCCAAGGAGAATGTTTAAATTCTGCAAGTAATTTTGGCAATGCAATACCTTTTTTTCCTTATAATAGGCAATCATATCAGGCAAACTGTCTCCAAATCCACTTCTTCCACCACTAGCCTTAAAACCACGTAAAATGTCCAATTCCAAGTGACGGAAAAATTTTTCTCCATCGTTCCAGTCAACTAGATTATTTCTAATTCCACCAGTTTCGTTCTGGAAAAATTTTCTCCGCTACAGCAAAGTAATTGTTCTCTTGATAATTTCATATCAGGCGTTCCTTGCTGAGTTTTTTTCTGTTTGCTGTGTAAGTGTTTTTCATTTGGACGCTCGTAACTTCCACTATCACGCATATTTTTTTAAACTTGTATTTACATTTAAATCTATGCTTTTTATTATTATATTGATTTTTAATTAATTTTTTTCCAATTGAGAATTATTAGTTTTAGTTGAAGCTACCGATGCAGGTTCTTTTTTTAGGCGTACTTACGCTTTCAATGTTCCCTTTTAACGACACCTCCTTAGTATTTTCATTTCCAAATAATGCTATTGAGCATGTTATACCCAATAATAATATTCCTGTTCTTTTAAAAAAATTTCCTATCACTAATCATTAACTCATCTCCATTCTTTTTTTAATTAAACAATTTTTATATTTTTTTAAATACTAAAAAAATCATTTAATGCTTAACTAATTTTCAATTTTATTTATAATTTTTCTGTCCTATAACAACTCTATCCAATCCCGCAAATCCTTCACAACTTCAATATTTTTTTAAAAACCCTGAACTTGCCATAATTTTTAGCAACATTTTTTTCCCTGCTTATAGCCAATTTCAAATAACAAATACCCAAAAATCAGCCAAATAATCAGATGCCTTCTGACAAATCTCATAATAAAAAATATAATCCGTCATTTTTCTGCAAAAAGTGCTTCGCTTGGCTCATGTAATAAAGTGTCATCTGACATAATACCAACTTCATTAAGGGAAATATACGGTGGATTCGACACTATCATATCAAACTCCCTAAATTCCACATTTTCAAATAAATCAGATTTCAAGAATTTTATATTTGAAACCTTTAAAATCTCTTTATTTTTTTGAGCAGTTTCAAGCGCCTTGTCTGAAATATCCACACCTAGCACATAAGAACTTTCTATTTCCAATGCGGCTGTAATCCCTATTATACCACTTCCAACACCAATATCAAGTATTTTTGGATGAATTTCATTTTTTAAAACCTTATCTTTCAGAGTATCAATCATTTTTTCAACCAAAATTTCCGTATCTTGCCGTGGAATTAAAACCCTTTGTCAACGTAAAACTTTCTTCCATAAAAATTCCTGCTCATTTAGCAAATATTGAACTGGAAATTTTTTTCACGTCCAATTTTTTTGAATAAAAATATCTGATTTTTTTCGATTTCCTCATCTTCAACATCATCCCTGTACTTTTGTAAAAAGCATCATTCTATCAATATTCAAAACGTATGAAAATACAATTTCTGCAATTAATTTACCCTCTTGAATATTGTTTTTTTCAAGATATTGAACACTTTTATCAAGTAGCAATTTCAATTGTTTTTCAGACTTTGCTGTATTTTTCAAAAATCATTATCATCAGATTTTTTTTTCTCTTTTGATTTATTTACAATTTCATTCAGTTTTTTTCCCGAATTTTTTTAATTCACTTTTCTGATAATACTCGCTCAAATTCAGCATACAGCATAATTCTTTCCATTTTCATTATTTCAGCAATTATGCTTTCTGCTGTTAGCCGAGCATTTTTTTATATTTTTTTCCCCAAATAATTAACCGATTTATTTAAAAATATCCAGCAAATTATTCATTGTTACTTCCAACCTCTTTCAATAATTCAGCTTGTTCATAAGCTATCAAGGCATCTATCATTTCATCCAGATCCCCATCCAAAAATTCCTTCAAGCCTATGAAGCGTCAATTTAATTCTGTGATCTGTAACTCTTCCTTGCGGGAAATTATAAGTTCTGATTTTTTTTCAGATCTGTCTCCACTTCCAACTTGCGAACGTCTTTCATTTTCAACTGCACTTCTTTGTTTTTTTCACATTCCATTTCATACAATTTAGAAACTAGCACTTTCATTGCAGCTTCCTTATTTTTTTATTTTTGCGAACGTCCATCTTGCGAAGTGACCACAAGTCCAGTCGGCAAATGGGTAATTCTTACAGCAGAATCAGTCGTATTTTACGTGCTGTCCACCTGCACCGCTCGATCTGTACGTATCAATTTTTCAAATCACTTGGATTAATTTCAACTTCACTTACATCATCTATTTCAGGCAATACTGCAACTGTAATTGTAGATGTATGAACTCTTCCTGAAGATTCAGTAGCTGGAACTCTTTTGCACACGGTGAACTCCACTTTCAAATTTTAATCTTGAATAAGCTCCGTGTCCTTTAATCAAAAATGTTACTTCTTTTAATCCACCAACACCGATTTCATTTTTTTCAATGATTTCAGTTTTCCAACGGTTTCTTTCTGCATATCTTGTAAACATTCTGAAAATATCAGCTGCAAATAATGCCGCTTCATCTCCACCCGCACCAGCACGGATTTCCATAATAACATTTTTTTGTCATCGTTGGGATCCTTTTGGAAGTAAAAAGAACTTTTAATTCTTCTTCAAGATGTGGAATTTCTTCTTCAATCAGATGAATTTCTTCATGCATCATTTCCTTCATTTCCGCATCTTTTTCAATTTTCAAGTCTTCCTTCAGACCTTCCAATTCCTCTTTACGGCTTTTGTAATATGTATATTTTTTAACAACTTCATCAATACTGTTCAAAGCCTTATTATACTCCATAATTTTCTTTGGATCCGACACAACTTCAGGATCCATAAGCTTTTTCTGTAAGTTCCTTATGCTTTTAAAAACAACATCATCTAATTTTTGAAACATAATTAATTTTTCCAACTCCTAAATTCTTTATTTTTATTTAAATAATTTATAATCCAAACTATTTCTGAACTTTTTATATTAATTTTTTTATTACCTAAAATAAATTTTCTAATCAACTCTTTTTAGATAACTTTTTAACGTTAAGTATTATAGCACATTTTTTTATCTTTTTCAATTTTTAATTATACAAAATTCCAAATTGCATCATTATAAATAATATAACAAATGCAACTAAAAAAATCCAAGTAATCCACCCACTAGAACTTCCCTTATACTATGAATTCCAGACTTAACTCTGCTTTGAGCAACTAATGCAGCCATAAAGAATCCCAAAACCAGTATTCTCACATCTGAAGTCATAAATACAAGTATTCCAAAAGCAGCAAAAGCTATCGCGCTATGTCCACTAGGCATACCTCCTTCAAGTGGAGTGCCTTTCCTAAAAAATGTTTTCAGAACAATTACTAAAATTGAAACTAAAATTAATATCAAAATTGAAATATTACCTTTTCTTCCAGCAATAACATGCAATTTATTCGCGCCATCAAAAATATCCAGCAATTTATCATAAAATAGCAAATATCCCACACAAAGCGCATTAATCGCAGCAACCAGAACCGCTCCAGCCGCTACATCCTTAGCCAATTTTGCAAGTGGATGACGCTCAGGAGAAACCAAGTCAACAATTGCTTCAACTGCAGTATTTACAAGTTCTGTAATTATTACAAATGAAACCGACAAGGAAATTATCAAAATTTCTACTTTGCTCGCATTTATAACAATCGCCAAAATCACAATAATAATTGCCGCAAGTATATGAACTTTCATATGCTTTTCATTCTTCAATGCCGAAATTAGCCCTTCTATCGCAAAGTTAAAGCTATCAACAAGCCTTTTATCCCTTGCCCTTTCTTTTTTTATATCCCAATTATATCTATTCTTTTTATGGAACAATGAAAATATCGATCTTTTCTTTTTTTTATCACTATTTTCATTTTTATTTTTTCCCATTAGAATTTCCACTCCTTCCTAAATTTTTACAAAAATTTATCGAATATAGTTAAACTTGCTCAAAATTTCTTCTTCCCGCCTTCTCATAACAGCCTTATCTTCTTCCTCAATATGGTCATATCCCAGCAAATGTAACATTCCGTGACATAAAACATAGTAAAATTCACGTTCATCAGAATGTCCATATTCACTAGACTGCTCTCTCACACGATCAATTGAAATTACGATGTCACCTAACATATTGACCGCCCCAATATTCTCTGTTTCATTATAGGCAAAAGAAATTACGTCCGTTGGAGCATCCTTTTGGCGATATTCACGATTTATTTCCTGAATTTCATCGTTTGTCGTAATCAATAGCGAAAGATAGTATTCACTTTTTGTCAAAATCTTTCTTGTATTCATCCTTTAAAATGTAGCTTACAAATTCATTTATCTTTTCTTCATCAAAGAAACTGTCAATTTTTTTCAATATTATAGGTTATATCTATTTCTAGTTTTTCTTTTTCCATTCTTTATATTTTCTCCATTTTCATAATTTTATTTTTTTCTCAATTTTTCATTTTTTTCATCCATTTTTTTGGATATTTTATTCTTTCATGATAAACGCCTTGCAACGTATTTATAAAGGACTGAATAACTTTTTCCAATTCTCCCAGAGTTAAATCAGAATCGCTTAATTGCTTGTCTTCGATTTTTGATTTTACTAAATATCGGATAAAATTCTCAATTCCTTCCTTACTTTTATTTTCAAGCGTTCTCGTAGCTGCTTCCACCGTATCTGCCAAAAGTATTATCCCCGATTCCTTTGTCTTTGGTTTAGGCCCGCTATATCTAAAGTTGCTTTCTACAACTTTTTCTCCATTTTCCAGCGCCTTATAGTAAAAATATTGAGTCAAAGTTGTTCCATGATGCTGTAAAATCACATCTAATATTTCCTTTGGCAATTTATTTTCTTTACCCATTATATATCCATCTTTCGTATGCGAAGTCAATATCAACGCACTTAACGATGGCTTTATCTTATTATGCGGATTAATTCCATCCCGCTGATTTTCCACAAAAAATTCTGGTCGCTTCATTTTTCCAATATCGTGATAATACGAAGCAATTCTCGCAAAAGTCGCATTTGCTCCTATACTTTCAGCCGCTCCTTCAGCCAGCGCTCCAACCATTATACTATGATGAAAAGTCCCTGGCGCTTTTATAAGCAGCTGTTTAAGCAATGTATGTGAAAAATCACTTAATTCCAGTAATTTCATCGTTGTTAAAATATCAAAATAATCTTCAAAATATGGCAATACCGCAAGCGACATCATTCCAGTAAGAATCCCGGAAAATACTGAAAACACTATCATCAGCATAATTAATCCAAAATTTGACTGGTTTACCAATCCATAGCTAAATGCCAGCAATGCCTGAAATATTCCCAAAAAGAAGCTCAATTTAATAATATCGCTTCTTCCAACAAGATCATCCGCCTTATAAACTGCAACAAGTGAAACCGCTATTGTGACAAAAAACCACGATTCCTCCTGAGATAGCATAACCATATTAGAAAAATGTCATAATAATCGCATAAGTTTTATTTCCTATAATTGTCGAAATAATCGGAAGCATTGCAAAAGGAAGCAAGTAAATAAGAAACTGATTATTTAAAAAAATAAAACATAAAACATATTTACAACTATTATTGTAAGCAATGTTGGATAAAATGCATTTGACTCCACAACTTTTCTTACGTTTTTTTAAGAAGAAAATATATTAAAATTAAAAAGCAATGAAAATGTTGTTATTAGTCCAACTGCCTTTTTAAATTTATCCCCATTTCTTACCAAATTTAGTTTTTCCAATTTTAAAAATGCATCTGAATCAATTATTTTACCTTTTTACAATAATATCCCCTTTATAAATCTTGATTTCCTTATCTCTCAATGACATCATATTATCTGCAATTTTTCTTTTTTTGTTGCTTCCTCATTTATGACTAGATTTGGCTTTATAAAATTTTGAAGAACTTTCATATCTAAATTATCAGCCTTTATATTCTTTCTTCTGATAATTTTTTTGGCAAACTCTCCATTTTATAAATTCCTGTGCTGTAAATTTCAGACATAGTTTCACTTAGATTTACAGAATATTCCACATTTTCTGTTCTTTCCACTATTTCCTAATATCAGCATTTGTAAATGTATATTTATTATCTTTTATATACTTTTGCAATCGTTGCATCATCAGACAAGTTCATATTCCGTATATCCCTGTAAAAATTTATTAAGAGCAATCACTGTTTCCCTGTTTACATCCTTTATTTTATCATATTCAGGCTGTGTTGTTCTCATTATTTTTTTTCCTCAATGCTGTCATCTAAAATATCTACAAAAATACGACATATTTTTATATGCAACAATATCAGATTTTGCAATACTTCCAACATTGTAGTTTACATTCAGTCTTGACATTTCTATAATTATTCCAAATATCATAAATGTTATCGCTAAAAATAACGAACCTGAACATAAATCTATTTTTGATATAAGATTGGGATTCATCATTTTTTTATTTCTTTCTTTAACTTCAAAAAGAAATTCCCTGCCCTAATATATTTACTCTCATTTTCCCTATCCTTTCCTAAAATTTATAATCCTCCCTTTTTATTTTTTTATCATATTCAAAAATTTTTATTTCATTCTCTCTAAAAATCTCATTTTTTTACTTCCAACCACTCTATTCCTTGGAAGAGCAGCTAAAAATTTCTTCCCATACATTTTTATTACTCTATTATCAAGAATAATTATATTTCCACTATCCGACTTGCTTCTAATAAGCCTTCCAACTCCCTGCTTAAATTTAATCACAGCCTGCGGAACTTGATAATCGTTAAACGGATTTTGTCCATTCCTTTTTATATTTTCAATAATCGCCTCTGTCACAGGATCGTTCGGCACCTTAAACGGCAATTTTGTAATAATTACCGATTTCAGCTGATCTCCCTGCACATCGACACCTTCCCAGAAACTGTCTGTCCCAAATAATACTGGATTTTTAGAATTTTTAAAAATTTCAATCATTTCATGCCGTGGAAAGTCATTTTGTCTTATAAGCGTATACTCCTTTTGCGAAAGCCGTGTTTTTAGCCGGCTATACAAGAAATTCAAGGTACTATACGAAGTAAATAATAAAAAGCAATGCCCCTTCGTACTTTTTATCACTTCTTCAACAAATCCTTCCAAATCTCTCATAAATTCAGTATTCGTTAGATCAAGCGCATCTTCTGGAATATAGACTTTCATTTGCTTTTCATAGTCAAATGGCGATTTTACAATTTTTTCATCTATTTTTTTGGGATTTTCCTTCACAAGTCCAACACTTTTTTTATAATAGTCAAATTTATTGTCAACAGCAAGTGTCGCCGAAGTAAAAATCATTCTATCCAATTTATTAAACAAATTATCATTCAGTTCATCTGAAATATCAAAAGGTGTTGCGTACAATTTCACATTTGGACGTACTGTAGTAACATTTGCCCAGTAAACATAGCCTTCCTCTTTCCCTTCCAAAATAAATTCAAACTTTTTGTAATATTGCTTTCAGCCTTTCATAATATCTTGAAAATTCAAATAAAAATCCATCTTTATCTTCAAGATTATAATTATTCACTTTATTTAGAAATTTATTAATTTTTCATAACCAAATTTCCATAAATTTCCTTAAACTGGCTATTTAATTCCATAGTTTCACGAAATAATTTATTACTTCGCATTTTTTCCTTATCAATTTTTGCTTTAATTTCCCTATTGTCATTATTTTCCGAAAAAAGAAAAGTCAACTTATCAAAAATATCAATTCCTTTATCATAAAATTTATTCAGCTCTTCAACAACATTTTCCTGCAATTCATCAACTTCCTTATATTCTTCACTCGAAAGGCTTTCATTCAAGTAAGCCAGAAGTTTTACAAGAGCCCCGCCATTGCTTGATTTTACAACACGCTTATTATAAATATTTCCCATAAGCCGTCCAAAGGAAATTTTTGACGTTTCAAAAGTAAAATAATTTCTAGCAGTATCTTCGATATTATGCGCCTCATCAAAAACCAAAATATCATAATTCGGCAAAATTGAATAATTTGTATAAAATCCCGTCTGATTTCTAATTGCCAAATCAGCAAAGAACATATGATGGTTTACAATAAGAAGTGTCGCATCCGAAATATTTTTTCTTGCATTAAAAAAATGACATTTTGAATAATATGGACATTTTACGCCTTTACACATATCAGCTTCACTATTCACTTTTTCCCAAATACTGTTTGAAATCTCATATTTCAGTTCATTCCTGTCACCTGTCTTCGTAACCTTTTTATCCCATTCTATAAGATTTCTTATAATATTTTTTTCTTTTTTTCATCTTCCGTATCCGTTTCCTTATCAACAACCTCCAAATTATAAAGTTTCCTTTTACAAAGATAATTTCCTCTTCCCTTTACAATCTGATAATTAAAATCTTCATCAATAATTTTTTTCAAAAGTGGAATATCCTTATTAATAAGCTGTTCCTGCAAATTAATTGTATTTGTAGAAACAATTACTTTTTAAATTATTTTCAATGGCATAAATCAATGTAGGTAAAAGATAGGCAATTGTTTTTTTCCAGTTCCAGTCCCAGCCTCCACTATCAGCTTCCTGTTCTCATTCATACTTTTTTTCAATAAACTTAGCTATCTCATACTGCTCCCGCCGTACTTCAAACTTTCCAAAAATTTTTTTATGAATAATCCCATTTTCTCCAAAAATAATCATCAATATCAATTTTTATAAATTCCCTTAAAGGCACAACCACACAAATATCATCCACATCATTATTTACAATATACGAAGCTCCGCCAACTTCTCCATACATACTAGAAATATTCACATCCTCATCAGATGGAATCAGCACTCCAGATGGATGATTATGTATTATAACCTCATTTTTTTCTCATCATATTCAGCAACGCAGCAACAGAGCCAGTATTTCCTCTAGCAATAACCTCAACTTCAAAAACAACTCCATTCTTATCAGGAATTTCCCCTAAAAAAATATCTCATTCCCTGCCATATCTCTTTATTTCTGACCGAATCCCTGCTTGCCGCTTTTTTTCACTAATAAATTCAGAAATTTTCATTTTTCCTCCTATACTAAAGATTTTACTATATAAAAAGTTTTTTTCAACTTTTTCTTTACAAAAAAATAACCATTGCTTATACAACAATGATTATTTACTTAGAAATTGATTTTTCTTATTTTTTTTATTAATTTTCAGGAACTCCCTTTTCCGTCAAATCATGATTTTTTTCTATAAAAATTCCCATTCATCAACTTCTTTTCCATCCTTGAATTTACAAATTCCATATTCACTTCCATCTTTATTCTGTTTTTGTAATCGACTCGCCACCTTGTTCCACACAATAAACCGAAGCAGGATTAGCCATTCCAATCATTTTTTTGTTCAGGAAAAATCTTCATTTTGATAGTTATTATTCTGGTTTACATTCCCTACAGAAACACTTTTGCTTCACACTTACTGGCTTTTTTTCACTTTCCTACTCATATTCTTATTATGTGCCTCCAATGACATTGATAATAGCCCAACCAATAAAATTCCAAATACTTTTTTTCATTTTTTTCCTCCTCATTTTTACTTTCATATTACTTAGTAGATATTATATAATATTTTTTTTAATATTTATGCATATATTTACCTTAATTCTATATTTTTTTATTTCATTATTTATCGGAGTTTAAAAAAATTTATCAAAGTGAACTTCAATTATTACTTTTTTTATCAATTTATAACTAAAAAAACTCTATATCCAAATCTATTTGAAAAATAAAAACAAATTTTATTTTTTTCAACCTAACTAAACAATTACTCAATTTCTTCAAAATAGTTTTTTTGCAATCCATAAGTCGATATTTTCCGATTAACCAAATAAGCAAAAATCACAATTATCACAAAAAATGGCAAATTATTAAATCCAAAAACTTCTCCACCAATAAAAATTGGTGCTAATAAAGTATTTGTCGCACTTCCAAATACACTTATATAACCCTGCAGCTGCAACAAATTCAATCGGCAAACCAAAGAAAATCGCTATCACAACACCCAATGAAGCTCCAATTGAAAATAGTGGCGTCACTTCTCCACCTTGAAATCCAGCAGCCAATGTCAATGTTGTCAATAATAATTTTAATATCCAGTCATATCCAAAAAAATTTGTTTCCCTGAAAAAAACTGTTTTCAATTAAATTGGTACCCAGCCCAGTATATCGACCTTCGTGCAATAATAAAAAGTATTATGCTAAGAAAAAAATTCCAATAATAAAAATTCGATAATATGGATTTTTAATTTTTTTCTGCAGCAAATTTTTTTCAAAAAAACTTTGTAAATAAACAAATAAATTTCCAGCAATTCCAAAAAAATTATTCCTAAAATGGCAAATTTTTACAAATGTCATTGGAGTTATTGATAAAGTTGTATTTACAATATGAGTAAACTTTTTCCAGTCCTAAAAAAAGATGAAGTCCAGCTAGCAGTAAATGCTGTAACAACTGCTGGAAGCAAAAGCATACAACTGCAAATTTCCCAATGCTAAAAACTTCTAAACCAAAAAAATAATGCTGCAATCGGTGTTTGAAACAATCCGCCAAAACCTGCCGCCATTCCTGTTACCAAAAAGACTTTAGACTTATCAGGAAAATTAAAGTACTTATTAAATCTATGAGAAAGCGTCGCTCCCAGCTGCACAGCAACCCCTTCACGCCCAGCACTTCCCCCAAACAAATGCGTAATCCAAGTCGCAACCGTCACAATCGGAATAAGTCTCAAAGGAATCTCCTTTTCAGTCCCATGCCCAACTTCAAAAATTAGTCCCATTCCCTTGCCAGCCTTCCCAGCAAATTTTTGATAAATAAAAACAATTAAAAGTCCTGCCAAAGCCAAAAAAGGCACAAAATAATACAAATATTCCTTCCGAATATCTCCAATTAAAAGCAATCCTCTTCCAAAAATCGTATCAATTATTCCAACGATAAGACCAATAATAATACTTGCTATTATCAATTTTAAATACAGAAAAATATGAATGTTGGTAGCTTTCTTTTTATATTTTTTTAACACTTAACTTCTCCTCTCTAAAAATTTATTAACATCAAATTGTTTATACTAGGTTCCGTTTAAAAATTATATTATTTGCTGATAAGAGAATCTTGATCCTTGCAAAAAAACTTATAACTAGCTCGCTGTTTAAATAAGAAATAGTATAAACCTTTTTATCAAATTTTTATCATATTCTTTTCAACTATAATAGTTTTATTTTTAATTTTTTTAAATCAAATATTTTAGAGAAATAAAAAAAGCTATTTAATATAACTATTAAAAATTATATAAACAGCTTTTTTTCATATTAGATTTTTTTCAATAATTAGAATTTTTTTACAAAAACATAAAAATTCTTTTGCTTTCAAAATTTTTTTATTTTTTTCAAATTTTAAATACAGTTTTCTAAACAAATCTATTATTCTTCAATAGAACCGTGATCAGTACTTTTTAATGTACAACTCTTATCTTTTCCATTTTCTGTGTAAACAGCATCATTTCCTTTCATGTGAATTGAAATATTTCCATCAGAATATTTTTCTCCACTTGCAGCTGATGTAGAATTTAAATTATAGATGCTTCCATAACCATCAGCTAATTTTACTTTTATCTGTTGAAAGATTTTCCACTGTTATATCTTGGTAACCGTCACAGCTAAATTTTCTTAATAAATTTCCACTTGCAGTTTTATTTGAATTTCCGCTATTTGAATTTGAATCGCTTGTTAAATTACAGCTTTCATCATTTCCACTTGCTGTAAATACAGCATCATTTCCTTTTTATTTGAATAGAAACTCCGTTACCTGAATATAATTCTCCACTAGCAGATCTTGTCAATTTTAAATTGTAAACTTTTTCCGCTGTCATCTGTCAATCTAACTTTATTTGTTGAAAGATTTTCTACTGTTACGTTTCTGCTGCTACAACTAAATTTTCTTGTTAAATTTTTAGAAGTTGCCGCTGTTTTTTTTCTAGAAGTTTTTGATACAGCTGAATAGCCAATAGAACCGATAGCCAATACTCCAATTAAAGTTGCTAAAATCATTTTTTTGTAGATTTCATAATAATCACTCTCTTTTTCTTCAATCTTTTATATTTGTTTTTTTGAAATTTTTTTGATCCTTTTTCATCTCTCAAATTTCAGTATGAGTATACTACAGATTACTTTGTTTTTAATATTAAATTGATTATAATTTTAATAGTTTTACAATTTATATAAATTGCTTAAATAAGCGATATTTGTTATCTGTGCAACCTTCGCTTAAACTCTTCTTTATAGGATTTATAGGCATATCGTAACATTATGCTTAAAAATAAATAACGGAATCGAAGAAAAATATGCTCCATGTCATCTTTTTTTGCTTATGATTAATTCTAAAACTAGAAGAAATATTCCAACAAAAAAATAAAAAAATTCAATATTTTTTTAGCCTGTCATTTTTTTATGCTTATCCCAGACATACGAAAAAAACAAGGCTAATGAGATAAAAATGCAACAACAATAGGAATTCCACGTCCAATACTCCAAGTCAATTTTTTTATCTCCAAAATCAAGCAAAAGGAAAAAAGCCGTAAGACCAGTCAATATCAAAAAAATAAATTTGTTCTCATTCTATAGGAATCTAAAAAAATACGAATAATCCCAAATCAAAGACTAAAATAGATGGAATCGCATAATATCCCCATTCCAGTTTCCCATACATTATCAAATTTTTGAAAAAAACTTCTAATATTGAAATAATTGAAATTGTAAAAATGACATAAATACAGCTTTTTTTCACTTTTTTTCATCTTCATTTCATACAAATTTATATTGACAATCGGATATTCCTTTGCAAATTCCTCTTCCATTCCCTTTTATTTCAGGAACAGCTGTTTCACACAGCGGACATCTTTTTCACTCCATCTTCCAGCTCCACTCCACATTTTACACAATACATTTTTTTCATTTCCTCTTTATCATTTTTTTAACAATATTTTTCTTAATTTTTTTAAAAATAGTTAGTAATTATTTTAGATCTTATCCTCTTTTTCGTAAATAAACAAAAAAATCTCTTTCAATATCATAATTTGCAGTCAAATTTCCAAAAATTTATATAAACTTTTTTTACTATCGCTTATAACTCCCATCTTAATTTTACACCTTTTGCTTGGTGGTGGCAAAAATCTGAATCCTTTTAAATATTTTTTTCGTACTTTTTTTCTCAATTTTAAAAAAACTCCCAAATTGGAAAAAATCCTGTTGTGTAGCCACGTTCTCCATAATAATCAAATATAAATGGGAAAAAAATATCCGCTTTTACCAAATATGGAACGGACTTTATAACTATATTTCTCATCGGATTCATTGCTTTATAAATACTTTTGTAAAATTCCTTTTTTGTAATTTTCAAGGCAAAATAATTATCCAGATAAGTGATAATTTCAGAGAGGGAATATGCCCCAAGACTGGCATCCACACTTGGAGTTATATTCATAAAAAAATTCTATACGTCTTTTTCCTCAAAAAAATTCTTCGCAAATCAACAGGAACTCCAATAACAATCGGATTTTTTGCACTTGAATACCTATCCAGCAAAACTTTAAAATAAACTGCAAGCAGATATTTTCCAATTGTAGTTTTATGCTTTTTGCTTTCCATTTTCAAATCATCAGTAGAAATCTCGCCAGTCGTAATATGATACTGCCCCTTCTCCAATATTTTTTTATTGGCAAATGAAATGCAGACTTTATTGTAGTTTCCTTTGCTTTACCTTCCGCATATTTTTTTCATAAAGGTCAATATATTTACTTTCCTTTTGCACCATTTTTCCTCATTATCATTTCCAAATATTTCTTCGTTCTTTTTCTAAAAATCTTTTTTTATTTTCTAAAAAAACTCTTATTCTCAAAAATTTTTTTAATTTTACCATTTATTTTTGGGAAAATCAATCATTTTTTTTATCTTTTATCAAATCTTTATCTTTTATTTCAATTTTGTCTTCATCTTTATTTTTTTCCCTTATTTTCAATAATAATATCTACATTTTCAAAATTCCTGTTCCTGCTTCTTTTTAGAAAAAAATACTTTCTTCCAAATATTCTTCAATTAAATCTTGAAAAAAATAGCATCGCACCCTTTCCATCTGTTAAAAAAATGTGCAATTTCTATTGACAATTTATTATTAAAAATAAATAATTCGCAACGGATTATCCTTTTGTATATCCGTACAAGGATAAGTTTTTTTCCTTCTCAATCATAAAATGTGTCTTTTTTTCTGCTGTAAATAATTCCAAAAAAATCCCCTTTTTCAATTCTGAATTATAAAACGGATACTTTCTTTCAAGTAAAACTGCCACATTTCTCAATACTTTCAAATCAATATTTTCAGAAAACAATGCCGAAAGCCTGAAACATGTCGTTCTCCTTCGCTAATTATTGAAGAATACGTTTTTGCAAAGGCATCTAACTCATACCAGATTTTTTTCATTTTTTTCACTTTTTCCTCCCTTCTTATTTTTTTATTTAGTCATTTATAAATTTACAGCTTTCACATATAGTATTGTTCAATGTTTAAGTTTTTTTATTCTGTAAAAGAAGTCAAAGATCTCTTGTTTTTACAGGACATTTACTTTCATTAACTATTTATATAATTATCGAACAGGTCTATTTCTTTTATTAGAAATATTCTAAAAATTACTTTTTTTCTAAATATTTTTTTCAAATTTTTCATAAATTTTTCTTTTGCTTCTTCATATCCCAATGTTATAAACTTTCTGTAACTTTATCTCGATTTTTTTCTCAATTCTTCCCAAAGTCAGTGGAACTGATGGCTGAATCACAAAAAAATTTCTCCTTTTTTTCTCTAAATCGTAAATATGATCCAAAGTCGCATTATATCGACTATATCTAGTTTTCATAAGTTCTACAAATCTAGGATATTTTTCTATATCTAATTGCTGAAATTGTTCCCTAATCTACTTTGTTTTTTTACGATAATTTTTATCTCGTGTCAGTACAACGATATTTTTTTGTATTTCCCTTTTTTTATTGAATAATCCAAAGGAATCGGATCAGAAACTCCTCCATCCAAATAACTTTTTCCATTTAATTTAACAAATCTTGACAAAAACGGAAGTGAAGCCGATGCCCTTAAAGTATCAATTTCTTTTATTGCATCTTTAACCACGGGATATTCTGCCTCTCCAGTTTCACAGTTTGTAATAACTGCTTGAAATTCTGTTTTACTATTTTTAAAAGTCTCATTATCAAACGGATTATATTTTTCAGGAATATCATGATATGCGTACTGTTCTTCAAAAAAGTCCCCAGTCTTTATCAAATTATAAAAACTTGCATATTCTCTTTTATTTATATGATCAGCGATTGCATCAAACCCTCTTTTATACTGCTTTGAAACATAGCTTGCACCCAATGCCGCTCCAGCTGACACCCCAATTAGATTATCTACTTCAATATTTTTTTCCAGAAAAAAATCTAAAACTCCTGCTGTAAAGATTCCTCTCATTCCTCCACCTTCCAGAACTAACCCAATTTTTTTATCCATCATTTTCATCCCTTTCAATTTTATTTTACATTATTATACACCTATTAATTGTATTTTTTTCTACTTTTTTTAATAAACTTTTTTTATAGTCAGTATTTAAATATTTATAAAAAAAGACTGAGTAGTTCACTCAGTCCCATTCAATCTATTTTTTAATCTCGTTATCATTTTTAGTCAATTCAGAAAACGCTGTCGCAATACTTGCTAAATTTTGCATATTACTTGGTATAATAATCTTTGTAGCTTTTCCATCGGCAACTTTTTCAAACGCTTCCAATCCTCTTAAAGATAAAACTTTTTCATTTGGTGATGCTTCATTTAACAATCTCAATGCTTCCGCTTTTGCCCTTTGAACTGACAAAATAGCTTCTGCTTCCCTTCAGCCTCTTTTTATCTGTTGCTCTTTCTTGGCTTCAGCTCTCAAAATTGCAGCCTGCTTTTTCTCCTTCAGCAACCAATATTGCCGCTTCTCTTTTAGCCTGTGCTTCCAAAATATTTGCTCTTTTTTCACGTTCAGCTTTCATTTCTTTTTCCATCGCAACACGAATATCGGCTGGTGGCAAAATACTCTTTAATTCCACACGATTTACTTTTATTCCCCAAGGATCTGTTGCATCATCTAATTCCTGTCGCATTTTCGTATTAATAATATCTCTTGAAGTCAATGTCTGATCAACTGTCATATCTCCGATAATATTTCTCAAAGTTGTAGCAGTCAAATTTTTCAATCGCAGAAAGCGGTCTTTCCACTCCATAAGTATACAATTTTGGATCAGTTATTTGAAAAATAAACAACTGTATCAATTTGCATTGTCGCATTGTCTTTTGTAATAACTGGCTGAGGCGGAAAAATCCACAACTTGTTCCTTTTAGTGATACGCTTCTTGCAACTCTGTCGAAAAAAATGGATTCAGAAAACTAAGTCCTGAACTTAAAGATCTATCGTATTTTCCCAATTTTTTTCTACAATAAGCACACGTGATTCAGGGCACGATTTTTTTATTGATTTTAAAAATATAAATTAATGCAATTACAATAAGAATTACTACTATTGGCAAAGCCCACATAATTCTACCTCCTATTTTTATTTTTTTATAGTTACTTATTCTTTTCTAAAAATAATTTTATTCCCTCTAAATCCTTTTAATTTTTACAACTTCTCCACTTGACAGCATTTCCTCGCTTACTCCAGTCCAAATAGATCCTTTAAATTTCACTTCATATTCCTTTTTCAGCTTTTCTAGCGTCAACTACTCTTTCAACTTTTTACATCCATTCCTTTCATACTTGAATCAAAATTCGTTTTCCTCTGTAATTCAATATATTTTTCTCAAAACTGACGTGTAAAAAAATCAAGAAAAATTATTGAAAGCACAGCAAATATTAAAAATTGAATCAGTGAATCTCCAATAAAATTTGAAAGAAACATTACAATCAAAGCTGAAAGTGCAAACCAGATTGTCACAAGCCCTGAATAATTATTTCCAGAATTGCCATTATTCCTGACAAAATTGCCCAAAACAACGCTCCCATATTTTCAAATTCTCCCAATTTTATTTTTTTAATTATAAAAATTTTTCTAAAGTCCTGAAAAATCCAACACCAATATTAATCGAATTTTTTTCCTTTTTCCATCTGTACTGCTACATGATGTCAATAGTCAAATAAAATCATCGCTATAATAAATATTTTTTTCATAAATTTTACCTCCAATCTTTTAAAAAAATACATTCCAACTCCACCGTGTATTCCACCAGTTCCAATTCCTATTCCTGCAGATAAACACGAACTCAATGCTAATCCCTATCAAAAACTAATATTAACAACTTCTTCACATTTACTCCCTTTAAACTTTATTTTATTTTTTTTTAAATAGAATTTAGTATTAATATATTTTTACAACTATAATTTTTAATTTTTGCAACTTTTTTTTATGATAATTTTTCATAAAAATTTTATAAATTTTTACAAAACAAGATGCACTAATAAACAATGCATCTCTGATCATCAAAAAACTATCCTTATATAAATTTATTGATCTCTGTCAAATTTAGCAATTTTATTTTCAAGTTCTTCTTTATGCTCATTTTTCTTTTCGACAGCTTCAGGTTTTTGCCCTATTAGACAAGAATTTTTCAGTTAGATAACTTTTCTAAAGGTTTCTGTCCAAATCCTTTTTGTACTTTTTTTCAATATCTTTTTCTAAGTTTTTCAATTTCCTTTTATCTAAAGTCAATTAAATCAGCAAGTGGAACGTAAATTTCAGTTGTGTCAACTAATCTAAATCCTACTAATGTTTGGAATTTGGGCATCAAATTTATATTTTTTTCAACATTTGCTAATTTATCTAGTATTTTAGCATTATGTTCTAAAAATATTTTTTTGCATTTTCCATCATTTACTGATTTTTGAAGATTACTTCGATTTTCTTCGCTGCTGAAACATTTGCTTCCCTCTAATATTTCTAATCGCATTAACGATTTCTTTCAAGTAATCAAATTCTTTTTTTCAGCTGCCAAATCAATATTTTTTTTGTTTTCTGTTGGGAATTTGATAACATAATTGTTTCTTCGTCTAATCCTAATTTTTGCCAAATTTCTTCAGTTATAAACGGCATAAATGGATGAAGCATTCTCAATCCTTTATCAAGAACTGTTTTCAATACATATTGTGCCACAGTTTTATCTGAACCTTCTTGTCCATAAACTCTAGTTTTCGCAATTTCAACATACCAGTCACAGAAATTTCCTCTGAAAAATTCATAAGCAACTTTTGCTGCTGAATCCAATTCATATTTATCCATATATTCGTTAATTTGTCTTGAAGCTGTTTGCAATTTAGATAAAATCCATCTATCTTCTAGCTTAAATTCCTTCTCATCAATAACTGCATTTGCATCAAAGTCTTCCAAATTAGATAATACAAATCTTGAAGCATTCCAAACTTTATTTGCAAATGTAGAACCCATTTCCAATAATTTTTCAGAAAAATGAATATCTTGTCCTTGCGAAGTATTATACAAGAAACTGAATCTTATCGCATCTGCTCCATATTTTGCAATTAAATCCAATGGATCAGGTGAATTTCCTAATGATTTCGACATTTTTCTACCTAACTCATCTCTAATGATTCCGTGCAAATATACATAACTAAATGGAATTTCATCATTAATGTACAAACTCATCATAACCATTCTCGCTACCCAGAAGAATAAAATATCTGCTCCTGTTACTAACGCATTTGTTGGGAAGAATTTTTCCAAGTCTGGAGTTTTGTCAGGCCAACCTAATGTTGAAAATGGCCACAATGCTGATGAAAAACCAAGTATCTAGTACATCTGTTTCTTCTCTTAATGAAACTTCTTTTCCAAATTTTTTTCTTTCGCTTGAGCTTTTTTTGCTCTTCCATATTTCTAGCGACAAATACTGTTCCATCTTCAGCATAGTATGCAGGAATTCTGTGTCCCCACCAAATTTGTCTAGAAATAGTCCAGTCTCTTATATTTTCAAGCCAGTTGTAATAAACTTTTTCCCATCTTTTTGGAGTAATTTGAATTTGTCCATTTTTTTACAACTTCCAATGCTCTTTTTGCAAGTGGTTCCATTTTTACAAACCATTGAGTTGAAACTCTTGGCTCAATAATAGAATCACATCTGTAACAATGTCCCACAGCATGATTGTGTTCTTTTGTACCAACTAATAATCCTTCAGCTTCTAAATCAGCCAAAAATCGCTTTTTCTAGCCGCAAATCTTTTCTAATCCTTCGTATTTTCCACCATTTGAATTTACGTGCGCATCTTCAGTAAAAAAATGTTTATAAATTCAAGTCCAGTTCTTTTTGCTACTTCAAAAGTCGTTAGGATCGTGTGAAGGTGTCATTTTTACTACCCCTGTACCGAAATTCCATATCTACATACTCATCTGCAACAACTGGAATTTCTCTATTCATCAACGGTAAAAATAACTTTTTACCAATTAAATGTTTGTATCTGTCATCATTTGATTTACTGCAACCCCTGTATCTCCTAACATTGTTTCAGGTCTTGTTGTCGCAATAATTACATAATCATCAGTATCTTTTATTCTATATTTGATTTCCCAAATTTTTCCCTTTTTATCAATGTGATTAACTTCATCATCAGCCAAAGCTGTTTTTGTCGTGAGGACACCAGTTTACAATGTACTCTCCTCTATAAATTAAACCATCATTATACAATTTTATGAAAACTTCTTTTTACAGCTCTTGAAAGACCTTCATCCATCGTAAATCTTTCTCTATCCCAGTCAAGCGAAACTCCCAATTTTCTCAACTGTTTAGTGATTAATCCACCATGTTTTTTTCTTTCCATTCCCAAGTTCTTCTCAAAAAAATTCATCGTATCCAATTTCTTCTTTTGAAGTCCTTCTTCTTTTAACATTCTCTCGACTTTATTTTTGAGTCGCAATCCCAGCATGATCCATCCCAGGAATCCAAAGTGTTTCAAACCCACTCATTCTTTTTATATCTAATAATTGCATCTTGAATCGCATTATTCAACATATGTCCCATATGCAAAAATCCCAGTTACATTTGGTGGCGGAATAGCAATCGAATATCCTGGTTTTTTTCGCTATTATGCTGTGCGTTAAAAATATCCTTTTTCTTCCCAAATTTTGTACCATTTGTCTTCTATTTCTATTAGTGAATATGTTTTTACTTAATTCATTTGACATTTTATTTATATCCTCCTGTTTAAATTTCTAAATTTTTAAAAATTTTTTTAGATATTTTTTTATTTATATTTTTACAAATTATATACATATTTTATCACAAACCTGACTTTTTTTCTACTATTACATTTTTTTAAAAACTATTCAATAATTTTTCATTCCTCTTTCCCGCAATTCTCCAGCATATTTACGGGCAGTTTCATAATCCGTTATAATTACAAGCTGATTTCCACTTTGAATTGGAGTATCTCCACGTGCAATAGTATCTTTTCCAGACTTACGCACACTTACAATTAATAAATTTTCTGGTAATTTAAGATCCTTTACTAATTTATTGTCAAATTCAGAATTTGCTCCTACTGGAATTAAAAAGTGTTACAATCTTATCCTTTACATCTGGTCTTACACCAATTCCAAATTTTTTTATTTTTTTCCACCATTTTTTTCCAATATTTCCAATCTTTTGACATGTTTTTTTGGATTTTTTTCATTTTCTTCGTTTTCTTCCAAAAATCTGCTTTTTGAAACATATTCAAATAAAGCCTTTCATAAATTGGCTCCATTTTTAATAGTTCTGTAAAATGTGTTATTGTACAAACAACTATTAACATATACAAATATGAAAAAAATTGCCCGTCATTTCCAAAAATCAATGTAATTCCAGTAATTGAGCTCTAACAACTGCCGTAAAATAAGCAGCTATTCCAAGCAGCATAAAATGCACAATTATTTCATTTGGAATTGAAAAATAGTGATTTAACACTTTCGCCATAGACTTTTTCCAGTCAAAGCCCCTATTACAAGCATTGAAGAAAAAAATTCTCCTGGAGCGCTTTGTTGCATAGCAAAGCATTGTGTAAAAGAATTTTAATATTAGAATTACAATAATTGTTTTTTTAACATCACATTTTTTTCCAAACATTTCCTCAATAAGCTCATGTCCACCGCCTGTAATATCACTGAAAAAAATACAGCTACAATATACGCTATAACCATAAATATTGAAATTTTCACATAATTATTCAAATTTATTTTTCCTATAATATTTTTTTGAATAAGCAGTAAAAAAATAGCTGAATGCTCTTCCAGTAATTGTAATTACAATGCAAAAAACAACTGTTACAAGTGCAATTACGTAATATGGAATATCTTTTGGCAATATGAAATTGTATTGAAAAGACGTATGTGAACCTAAAATCATTCTAGAAACAAAGTTAGAGGTACCGCTTGCTACCATAACGCAAATTAACAGCAGTGGAGAAAAGAATTTATGGATTTCCTCAAGTGAAAATATAACTCCCGCAAGTGGAGCATTAAATGTCGAAGAAATACCAGCGCTTGCCCCACAAGTTACAAGATATTTTTCCTCCACTTCTGAACGCCTTGTAATCTTCTTTATTCCAGATCCAACTAAAGCGCCCAAATGCACTGAAGGTCCTTCACGTCCCATTGACATTCCAGCCCCAATCGCCAATATTCCCCCCACAAATTTTGTAATTAACTCTCCAAGCCATTTAAACTTTACTTTTTTCGTAAGCAGCCCGCTAACTTGCGGAATCCCACTTCCACTAATTAACGGATATTTAGAAAGCATAAACTGTATAGCCAGTCCCAATAATATAAAAACTGTTATTCCGATAATTATTTTAGAAAATCCCAAATTTGTAGTGAAAAACTCTCTAAAAATTGTCATTTTTTTTAATATTAACGTATAACTTCCAACGATAATCCCAGAAAAAATCCCCACAACAAAGCACAGGAATATCAGTACTACATTATTTCTTCGTGATTTCAATGAATTTATATCCCTTAATTCATGTAAAAATATCCTTTGCCAATTTATTTTTTTCTCCTTTCCAACAAAAATTTTTTTAATACTTTTTCCAAAATCTAAAAAAATTTTTAATAAAAAAATACTTTTTCCATATTAAAATAATGTATTTTTCCCAGACTTATCAATCAAAAAAATCCTGAAATTTCCATTTCGCAAGACAACTTTTTCCATAATTTCATAAAAATCCTTCAGGTATCTGATTATAAAGCCCTGTTGAAATAATATCACCAAAAAAAGGCATTTTCTGTAATTACTCCAACTTGCTTATTTTGAGATGGAAAACCTGTTTTGGGGCTTATTATATGCCCATATTTTTCATTATTTATCATAAGATATGTGTTTTTTTCTGATTGGAAGTCGAATAACTCATATTTTTTTATTTTTTTATTTCAAACAAGTCATTATCTCCATTTCCAGAATATTCATATTTCGTTATTCTAACAGGCATTCCATTTATATTTCTCAATACCTCTTTTTCATCTTCAGGATTTTCAGCGATAATTCCCCATTCATCAATAGCAATAATACTGCTCCCGCCAGCATTTACAATTGCGTCCTTTATCCCAATTTTTTTCATTTCCTCAACCATTTTTTTCAATTGCATAGCCTTTATAAATGAGCCAGTTATAATTTCCTGATTTTTTTCCCAATTTTTACACGATTTCTTTTTTTGTCAATAATAATTTTCTTATAATCCACAAGTCTTTTTTTACTTTTTTTTATTTTTTTTCAAAACATGGCAAAACAGGGATTTTGTTTATAAAATCCCTCAAAGTCTTATGAGAGGCATTATTGTAATATCGTATTCTCCACCAATAATTTTTTTGACAAAGTGAATAATTTTTTTCTCAAAATCTCAATGGTTTCTAAATCCACTTTTACAAAATGCCCGCTATTTTTTTATTAATTTTATCAATATATGAATTTTTCTGAGTAAGAATTATACTTCTATTCACATCCTCCAAAAATTCTAAACAAACTCATCAAAACACTGAATCATCATAAATTTCAGGTATTTTTTTATTTTTTTATATCTGAATGAAATAAAAAAACGCACTTGAACCTTATACATCATATTTTTTTACCTATTTTTTTCAACTAACTTATTTTGCCTTTTTGTTATATTATTTTTTTTCCTTCTGATTTCTGTGGATCAAGTTTAAATTGATCTTCAACATTTTTTTATTTTGAATCAATTCTTAGTTGATCCTTTTCCTTTTGTTCCGATTTTTTTCAGGATTTTTTTAGATTTATTATTTTCTACTTCACTTGATGTATTTGAGAGGTATTATTCACTGTTTTATTTGGTTGTGGTTGAGGAACAGATTTTACTTCTGCCATTGGTTCTTTATTCTCAGGATTTTACCTTATTTTGGGTTATTTTTTTGCTGATGATGTAGCTTTTTCTCACTAACTTTTTCCTTCTTTAGAAACTCCACCTTTAGAAGATGTTGCCTTTTTCACTAGCCTTTCCTTCTACCGTAGTTTTTTTCCCCTATTGTTATCTACAAATTGTCGATAATTTCCAAAAAGCAACCAATGAAACTGCTCCTAGAAAATAACATTATCTTTTTTTTACTATTCAATTTCTTTTCTCCTTATTCTATATTATTTTCTTTTTATTTTTTTTGTTTTTTTCAATGCCTATCAAAACTTCAGCCATATAACATGCTACACTTATTACACGATCGGGAACTTCCTTTAATTTTAAAGGTTTTACATCTTGACTTTTGCAAAAATATTTTCATATTGAATTGATACATTATTTTTAAAAAAATATTATTTTTTTCTATTTGTAAATTTTTTTGAATATTCCTTGGAAAAAATGGAGTTGTTAAAATAATAACTGTTATATTTGATTTTTTTCATCATAATAATGATTTCCATATACCATTCCATCATTTCCAGAATTTGCCTCAAAATTTAGTTTTAAATTTTGTTTTACGCAATTCCTTTATGCTAAAAATTCCTTATTATTATAATCTAAAAATCTCTATTTTTTTCCTGATTTTTCTTCTTCAACTTGTATATCGGCATATTTAATTGACTTTATAGGTTGATTTAATTTATTATCTTTGAAAATATTCTTTTCCAATATTCCTGTTCATTATCAGGTATTTCAGGAAGATATAAAAGATTTATATAATTATTTTTTTATCTAATTTATACTCTTTTCCATTAATTGTTTCAAAAAGTTCCATTTTTTTGTATATCTAAATGTATTTATTATTTTATTTTTATCATCTATTTCCTTCCAAATCAGCAACATTGCATACTTTTTGCATAACTGGATTTTTTTAATAAAAAATCTCATTCCATTTTTTTCACTGTCCATTTTCTTTTGGGTAAAAAAACGCTTTTAACAGGCTATTCTTTTTGTACTATTGATATTCCTCTTAATTGTTTTTTTTTATATTTTATTTCTTTTTATGTTTTTTTCAAGTATAGCACTTATATTATTCTTTTTTTATTTATTCTCGGAAATGATTTTATTATTTTATTATTTTCATCGTAAAGAAGAAGTTTTTGAGGTTCTTCGTTAATATTCAACAATACTTTTTATTTTTTTAGTTCCGTATTCAAATATTTTTTTGATCTATCCATTTCAAAAATCAAAAATTAGGAACTAAAATATCGTTTAATTCATCTCTAGTAATTCCTTCTCTTTCAGCAATTATTTCCAATGCCTCATCAGCCGCAACTCTTATTCTCTTATCCTTTATAATTTAAAGCTAAATCCATTTAAAAGTATACCCTATTTCCTTAACTTTCCTTTCGCAAAGTCAAAACTCTTATTCCATAAGCAGCAAGTGCAATTTTATTATATTCGCTTACAAGCATGTCAACTACACCTATCATTTCAGAAATTTGTTCTAAACTTGCTGTTCTTATCAACGGTACAAAAAATATTTTTATATTTTGGATTAAATTTATGAACCTTCCATCTTTCAAATATTTTTTTCAATAAATTTTCTTAAATCTTCTATTTGAGAAATCTCTTCAATTTTTATTACATATTTCTATACTTTTTTTATATCATTTGACAATATATATTCTGAAATGTAATATTTAATTAACTTAGATGGTACTCTTTGACTATTATCTTTCATTCGTACCGAATTATAATCAACTTCTGTATTAAATACCGCATTTTCTTCATGTTTTTCAAGGCACAGACTATCTGCATATTTAATAATATCCTTTGAATCTATTAAATTTTCTATTCCTCTTGTGCCTTTTACATTATTCCAATGTTTTACTAATTTTTTTGGCAATATATCCAATGGCACTATCTTGCTCTTTTGCAAATTTTCCTCCACTTTTACATCTAACTTTTTCTTTATCCATTTGATTTTTAAAAATTTCTTCAATCTCATTTTTCCGCATGTCTTCCTGATTTTACCAATAATTCAACTAACTTTACATAATCAAATCCAATATCCTTTGAATATAAAAATTTTTATATAATTGTCAACACTTTCATTTGATATTTCGTCATTTTTCAAAACTTTCATATAATTCTTTTTTTCATGCTTATGCAAAAATTTAATCCAAATTTCTATTATTTTCATCATTATTCTTTATTTTCTTCATATATTCAAAAATATTTTTCATTTATAAAGCTAATTGGAAAAATTATAACTCCATAATTCATCCATTATAAGTCCCAAATCATCTCATTCCATAAAGTATACTATATTTTGTAAAAAAATATCCTTAAATAAATTTACTTTTTTTATACAATCTTGTCAAAAATTGAAAAAATCTTTTTATACATATTTGAATATTTTAAAAAGTGAAAAGTATTATTTTATCTTTTTTTCTAAAAATAACTGCTGATTTATTTCCCAAACAATCTATATGAATATTCTCCCCAATTAATTTCATCTTCCTTCAAAAAAATCTAAATTTCTAAACTCTGCTATTTGCCATTTCCCAGGCTTTTCATTTTAAATATTTCCTTTTAAACTTTTTCAATTAATATTTTTTTCAGATTTTTTTTAGAAATCTATTTTTTTTCATCTTCATCAATCAAATTCTCTCTTATGAGGAAATGCAACAAAAACGAATATTCCATTTATTTTCATCTAAATTATAATCTAAAAATTTTTTTATATTTTTCAAATCTCTCTTATTGTATCTCGAAACAAATTATACATTATTTCAGAATGTTCAAAAATTTCTCAAAAAAATAGTATTAATCCCATAATTTACAAGAAGATAAATTTTTCTGTCCCTTGAGAAAAATCATATTTTTTTGAAAATTCTTAATTATTTTTTTCAAATAATTTCTATTACAATAATGATAATTATTAATTTGTAGAAGAAAAACTCTATATTTGAAAAACATAATAAGTAATTTTATTCCTTCATTAACACTTTTTGAAATTTTGTTGATTTTCAATTATAATTTCAAAAAAATTTCTTTTTCAAATATTTTTCTTGTTTTTCAAATATCTAATTTTTTTCCATACTTTGAAAAATATTTTTTTAAAATTTCCAGCGTCCAAATATCTCTCAAAACATTATAGTTTATTCCATTTTTCATTAATTTTATTCCAAATATAGTTTACAAAAAAATATTATCCAATACTTTTATTTCATTTTCACTTTTTCTCTTCTCCCCTATTTACCACTTCAATATTTTTTTAACAACTATTAAAATTCCCTAATTTCATCAAAAAAATTATTTGAATATAACTTTATAATTTTTGAATATATTCATCTGTTAAATCTTCAAAATATTTAAAAAAATATTTACAATTATTCCAAAAAAACATTCTTTATTTTTTTATTTCAAAACTATTTTCGAAAAATCCTTTTTTTACAAATTCATAAGAAAAACCCAAAAATTTTATATATTTTATATTTTAATGGAAAAATTTATAAACTGATAACTTAATTCATCAGGAAAAATTTTCATACATATATTTAAAATATTTAATTAATAATTTCTCCTGCTACCTTCTAAAAAAATTCATCCTTTTCCATAGATTCATCCATTTCAAGACTCACTAATATATTTTAAATTTTCCTTATGAATATTTACAACTTTTCTCTATTGACCCACTCAAAAGATATCGAATCCCATTACGTATATGTTCCATTTTAGCTGATTCTGTAAGATTCTTTATCATTTTATCTTCTGTCATTTTTAATATGCCTCCATTTTACATAAAGCTCTTCGAGCAGTTCCTGCCCTGTCTTTTTTTTTATTTTTTTCTAATATTCCAACATCGATTTTTTTCGACATCTCTTATATTCAGTACCACGTTGTAATCTCTATCAATCTAAAAATGAATTATATCATAAGACGTATCCCTTTTTTTCAATTTTTTTACAAAAATCAATTCATCTTCCAATTATAAAAATTCTACGACTTCTTGCTATCTTTTTGTTAAACTCTGTATTTTTTTCCTAGATAAAAATATAATAATCTACTTGACAATCTTCAGTTTAGTATATCATATAATTCTTTAAAAAAAATCAACTATGGCTATAAAAATAAAATTATTCTAAAATTATATTTACAATAATAAACAATAGCAAAGGGAATTCCCTTTGCTAAATAATATTTCATTCAAATTACTGAAAATTAGTAAATTACTCTAAATCCAAGTCCACCTCTTATATTTTCACCCTTTTGTATCATAACCTGCATTTACAGTTATACCAAAGTCTCGTGTTTTTCAATTCCAAGGTTCAAAGTCAACTTTTTCCGTTTCCACGTCTGTCATCCTTTTTCACCTCTTATACTAAAACCAGTCAGCTGTTGTATGACGAACTCTTGCCTTTATTATTTACATCTCCAACTTTTCCAAGTTCATTTTCATAAGCAAGTCCCTAATTTTGCAATGAAAGTTGTTCTGACTGCTATTGGTTGTCTGTATTTAAATTCTACTCCAACTTCAGGCTTTTATAGAATAATAGTCATTTGACTTAACTTTCAAGACGCACTTTGTCCCAGTATCTTCTTTTATTCCGCTAAATCTTCCATATTCCATTCTTTAGAGCTTCCATAAGGTGAAATAGCTTGTTCTTTCACTTGTTCTGATATTCTTTTCTAATCTCATTTCTAAGTCCAAGTCCGTATGAACGGAACTGAGACTTTTGCTTCAAATATATCATCAACAACAAGGAATTTTCTATCCACATCACCTGTTCCTACAAAAATCCTTCTAGCCGCAACAGTCCAATTTCAGACTGTTATTATCTGATCTCTTTCCAAGTGGTATTTGATTTATACACCTAGCTTTTACGATAGTTTTGTTCTTCTTTTGAACCTCCAATATCGCTAAAGTCAAATTTGTTCTTAACTGCTCCTGCATACCATCCTGAAGATTCTCCCAGTTTTATAGTTTCATTTTCATTTAAATATACAAATCCATAAGCTTTTATTTTGTATAATCAATGATTCCAGCAGTATCTGTCTTATAGTTGCCTTTCATTCCAAATACTTTTTTTATCTTTGTTTGAATCTTTTAGATTTTGTATCCCATTCATTTCTCAAATATCCAAATTCTTTATTTAATAAATTACCAGTTTCAAAAAAATTCTTTTGCTGAACATTTGCATATTGATGTCCCATCATTTCATCAATTAGATTGAGACAACTAAAGCTTTCTTCATTATTTCCATAGTATTTCAACTTTGTTAAATATCAATTTTTTTCCCTTGAATCAAGGCTATTTACATCATATCTTTGTTCCAGTCCATCAGCAAAGTTAAATTCATTTGAGGTTGTCTAAAACAAATGCCGTATAAGGAATCTTTTGTCATAAGAACACGTGTAATCTGTTGTGTTGCTGGATTTACTTCAGGTGTTGCCATCCAAGTTAATGAAGCAGAATATGGAGTAAAGTTAAATATTCCAGCATTTATTTGATTCAGGAACGGCTGCAATATTTGTTTTCCAATTATTATATTCTTTTGCATTTGTAAGCACTGAAAAATTCTGTTCCGATTAATAAAGATCACTGTTATATTCCATAGTCAGTTGCTCCATCTACATTAATTGGTCGTGTTCTTCCCAAGTGTATCCACATAAACTCCAAAAGTTCGACAATGCGTAATTTACATTTGAGGTGTAGAATAGTCTATTAGTCTGAACTTGACTGTCATTTAACATTACTCCATTTCTTTTGGATAGCCAGTCTTTCCATTAGGTACTGAACGATTCCTGCTCCGCCGATAGTTTTTGCTTGGATCTTTTGGAGCATAATAATCCCTGTGCTCCCATTTGCTGAAATAATTTCTTTCCAGTACCTGAATTTATTGCAGGTAATACATTTCCTGGTGTTGCATCAGTCTCCTATCGGAAGATCGTTTCCATGTACACCTTTTTGAATATCCATCATAACGTACACCCATAAGATCTTTCAGTCCACTTTAATATTAATATTTCCATAGTTCTTTAATTATAGATTTATTTCTTTGCAGTACCCTTTTAATTAACACACTATAGCTGCTGTCTGCATCAAGATCTATTGTTTACCATAATTTTTCCAAGTGTACTTCCATTTAATATGGCAACTCCGACAAGTCCCTTGAACATTTTTCATTTCCCTGAATATGAACCAACTGTTGTAGTATAGTACCTCTATTTACAAATTTTTGCTCCATTATTTACAAATACTCCCATCATTGTTTGAACTTTATCAGATGCGATTTGCAGAAGATGCATCCAAGATAGATGTTTCCAGTAGTTTTCTCAGAGTTGTTCCCTCTGTCATCTCCATACATTCCAATACCCTAAAGTTTTCTGATACATAAATATCCCCATTTCATTTTGAAATATTTGCTCCCCATCAATAGCTGCCATTCCAATTCCATAAATTATATTATCTGGATCAGACTTATCTGTTTTTCCAATTTTTATTTATTTCCTCTATTTACTGCATTAGATGCTCCAGTAACTAAAGAATTCCTTGATTTCCAGTTCCATGTGACAAAGTCAATTATTCCATCATTTACAATATCTGCTCCATCTTTTTCCGTAAATGGCAATAATCTCACTATTTGTTCCAGATGTAATTGTTGCATTATTTGTAACTTTTGATGAACCTTCTGTATAAATGAAATGTTGATTCATTTTCCTAAATGTCACATTTGATGAAGATGAATTTGAATAAACATTTGTCTTACTTTAATCCTGGATTTGCCAAAATTACACCATAAGACTTTATCTCGACATTAAAGCTTTGAAGTAGTGTCTGTAATTGTAATTCCACTTAGATCCATAAACTCCCAACAGGCTCACTATTTGCATCCGTAGCTAGCATGATTAGCAACATTAATTATTTCCGCCAACATTAGCAGCTCCACCTTTTTTTATAAATTCCAATTGCCTTATCTGCAACATTAATCACAGAACTTCCTGCAGTTTCCACATTTTCCATTTTCACTAAGTGAATAAATTCCAAATGAAGCTTCTCCAACATTAATTGTTCCACTATTCTTTAACATTAATTGTTGAACTGTTTTGAGCATAAATTCCAACTGTAGAATCATTTTTACAGAAGTTGCAGTTTCTATCAACATTTATTATTCCACTATTTTCAAATGTTTGATCCGATTGTTCCCTTCCAAATATGCTGCAATTGAACGTTTTTCCAGTAATATCAATATTTCCGCTATTTACAATCGCTTTTGCTGCACCTGATTTATTTTTGAGAAAAATTCCAATTGAATCATCACTACTAAATTCCATATTTCGCATTTATTTGTAACATTAGAATTCTATCGCAACAATTCCTTTTCGCCTTATTAGATACATCTGTTATCTTGTTACCATCTATTACAGCGCTAGATTTATCCACATAAATTCCAGTAGAACCATTATTCAAATGTCATATTATTCCATCCGCTGAAATGTAGATGTTCCATTCATATAAATACCAGTTCCACTCTGCAGACACTACAATATCATTATTATTCATATGAGCTTTTACTGTCATAATGTATAACATTGGCTCTGAAGACGTTGTCAATGTTCCAGTATTATTATAATTTAACAGTTGCATCATTTTTCCAAATATGCCAAAGCTTCCATTATTTGCAAAAAGTTATAATTTCCACCATTTACTGTCAATGTTGAATCATTTCCATACAACGCAAATCCTCTATTTCCAACAGTTACATCTCCAGTAGTAGTCAAAATTGTCTTTATGTTTTTACAAATATTCCAACAGAAGTCGAATCAGCATTTCCCAGCTAGCATCTCAAACGTGAATCTCCAATCTGTAATATTTCCACTATTTGTAACCGTTGCATTTGGATCTATTTGAAGTTTCAGGTGCAATATAAATTCCCAGCAGAACCTTTCTCCCTAATGTAATATCTCCTTCATTTGCCACATTTATATCTTTATAGCTGCATTGCTGCTGTATTTTTTTGCATAAATTCCAACTGACTTATCTCCACCAGTTATGATTCCTTTATTTTCAACTTTGTCAAATCCAATTGAGTAAATAGCCGATGACTCATTTTCCAATCTTTAATCTTTAGATCCTGCTGTTGTTTGTAATTGTACCCTGTATTTACAGTTCCTGACGATGCACCACTGTAAATTGATGTTGAACCCTGTATAAATTCCATAAATTCCAGTTGATTTATTTCCTACAAGAATATCTTTTTGAATTAAGTCCTCTTGAAGAATCAAGATACATCGCTGTACTTGTTGTCGGCATTTGATAAAGTCTAATTTTTCCTTATTTTCAGCATCATATCTCAGACTGTTCCAACCCTAAGGCAATCCAGGATTACTATTACCATCTGCCATAAGTCCAATGATATTTTTCAGTTGATGGTTTTTGCTTCAACTGTAACTCCTGTTTGTATAATAGCTTCTCCATTTATAACATGTGAAAGAATATTTCCAGTATCAAGAGCATTTCCAATTGCAACTGTCAAATCATTTTGCAGTTTCAGAACTTCCTTCAGTAATCCTGTGTTCTTTCTACAGAATGCTTTCATTAGTAACTAATGTTCCACCATTGTCAGTATAATGTGCCCACCTTTTTTTGAGCATAAGATACCGACTCCATCTCCAGCTAAATGTAATTTGTTTGCTCCACTTTATGAAAAATCAACAGTTGCATCTAGTTGTTACTATTGCCCCAACTCCATTTGATCCTTTCAAATTAATTGTTGCACCACTTGCGATTGTTACTTCTGATGCTTTTGTTCCACCATTTCCAACATAGATACCAGTTCCAGCTACTTTATTATCTCCAATATTCATAGTACCTGTGTAAGTGATATTACTTGAATTTTCAGCAAATAATCCAACTCCATTTGCTCCTGTTGTAATGTTAGTCGATATTGCTTTTGGAGTTCCTAAAACCCTAGGAGTTGTTTGAGTAGCAGGAGTTCCAGGAATTCCTTGTCCATCAGTATAAATTCCAATTGCATAAAAGTCTCCTGAATTACCGCCTAATACCGAATCTCCAACTTTTATTCCTCCAGTGTAAGTTGAAATATCAGTATTCCCTTTTAATAATAATCCAATCATTCCTTTTCCTTGCGTTGAACTTCCGCTTACAAAATCAAGTGCTGGTGCATTTAACTGTGCTGGCGTTGGCAACGCTTTTCCATCGCTATCTGTTCCATCTAAGTAAACTCCAACTCCATATCCTTTAACTTCACCAATAGAACTTGATATTGTTCCATTACCTTTAATATAATAGGCAACCTGATTTTGTGAATTTTTGTTTAAATCAATTACAGCTCCTGTTCCATTTGCTGTTGCTCCTTGTGTAAGATAAATACCAACTGATGAATCAGCCTTGGTTGTCATTGTTATATTTCCTACTTGTGAAATAGTTGATTTTGGTGTGTAAATTCCAACTGTTTTTTCCGCATCTAAAGTTATAGTCCCTATATTTTTTATAGAAGAATCAGCAAGCGCTCCTGTATAAGTACCTTTCGTAACAGTATCTTCAACGTTACTAGCAAAAATTCCTGTAGATCCTTTACCTTTTAAAGTTATAATTCCTTTATTTGTTAAATCTATTTTTTTACCTGCAACACTTGCAAGTCCCAAAACATACCTACTGAATTTTCTTTTTGCTAATTCAATATTTGCACCATTTTCATTTTTCTGCTACAGCATCATCTTTAGTAAATATCCCAGTAGAATTTTTTTCTGACAAGTTAATATTTCCTTTATTTTTAACTTGTGTTCCACTACCTGTACCATACATTCCAATTACATTTTCAACTGTTCCAGAAATTTCATTTTTTTATTAGTTATAACTGCACTATCAGCTGCACCCATTCCTGTAGATTTTTTTCCAGATAGAACAATTTTACCTGTATTTTCTCCAGTTGTTCCTGAATCTGTCGCATACATTCCTGTTGAATTTTCACCAACAACTTTAATTCCTTCATCAGTCGAAACATTTTTTATTTCTGATCCTGCTTTTCCAAAAATTCCAATAGATTCTTGTCCATTTACTTCTATAGTCTTATTATTTGTAACAGTAGCTTTTTCACCAAAGATTCCAACTGATTTTTCCTTTGAAGTTACAATTGTTCCACTATTATCAACTGTTAAATTTCCTTTTCCATTCGATGAAGAATTTTTAGCATAAATTCCAACCGATTCTTTCATACCGACATTTATTGTTGAACCAGCTAAGTTTGCAATATCAAGTTTCTTTGTAGCACTAGATTCCAATTCACCATAAATCCCTGCACTTCCTTTTTCAGAACTGCTTGCTGCTAAAGTAATTATCCCACTATTCTTAATTGTATGGTCTTTATCATTCTTAAATTTACCATATATTCCTGCTGATTCACTTTTTTCTACAGTAATTGTCTTGTCTGCATTATTTACAACATCACTATCACTTATATAAATTCCTGCTGATTTCTCATCTTTTGTAGTAATATTAGCATTATTAGTAACATAAGAATTATCAATTGCATAAATTCCTGCTGATTTCTCATCCTTTACATTGATTACTCCATCATTTTGAACAGTCGCTGTATCTGCCATTATTCCAACTGACTCAGCTTTTTCTACGTTGATTATACCATTAGATCTATTATTTATTACAGCCTTTTGTTTTATCATCTGTATCATTTTTTTATACATCCCTGCTGATTTCTCATCTTTTAAATTAATAGTTCCAGTATTATTCATTGTAGTTATTCCTGGTATAACAGGCGATGCAACCGATGTATCTTTAAATACATTTGCATACATCCCAATACTTTTATCTTTTTCAGCATTAATAATTCCTGAATTATTGAGTTCATAATCTTTTACAGATGTATTTTGTGCATAAATTCCTGCTGACTCGTTTTCTTTTAAATTAATTGTACCTTTATTTGCAGCATTACTATTTTGTGTATAAATTCCTGCTGAACCTGTTTTATTCATTGTAATTTCTGCAGGAGAAACATCATTTATTATTTCAGCATCATTTATTCCCATCATTCCAGCAGATTTTCCACCTGACATTTCTATTTTCTTTTTATTAGTTGCTTTTCCGCCATCTGATAATATTCCTACTGAAGCCGAATTAGGATCGGTACTTGTCGCTAAAATATCTCCGCTATTCTCAATTTCAGAACCTTTTTTACCAAATATTCCTACTGATTTCTTACCTTCTATCGTAACTATTCCAGTAGATTCATTTGTTACTTTTGCCTTTTCAGCTAATATTCCTACCGATGAATCAGCTTTCATTGTAACTTTATATTTATTATCTATCACAAGATTATCTTTATCAGATGTTCCATTTTTACCATAAATTCCTACTGATTCTTCTGTCGCAACTTCAATTTCTCCACCAGTTTCATTTGTTAAAGTTAATTTACCAGTTGCAGAACTATCTAATTCTCCATAAATTCCTGCATTTTTGGTTTTTCCTGAACCAGTAATTTTAATATTTCCTAAATTTTTAACAGTTTTATCAGAAGTTGATGAAACTTTTGAAAATATTCCAGCTGATTTTTCATCTTCTGTAGTTATTGTTCCACTATTTGTAACATTACTATTTTCTGCATATATTCCAGCTGATGAAGCTTTTTTGACTGTAATTTTACCACCTGCATCATTTGTTAAGTTAGAATCTGCCAATCCTAAAATACCAACAGATTTAGAATCAGTCATTATTATTTTACCAGTACTTGCATTTTTACCAACACTCGCATTAGCATAAATACCCACTCCAGAAACTCTTGAAGATTCCAAAGTTCCTGCATTTTCAGCTGTAGAACTTTTATCTGTTTCATTTTCTCCTTTTGTTGCAACAAGTCCAACTTGAGTATTTGTATCTAATTTTCACACCACTTTGTAATTCCAACTGTTGAACCATTATTAGCAGACAAAACTGAAGTAGAATCATTTCCACCATTAGTAACAGTGTAATCTCCATCTAAAATTGCTTTTCCATTATTTCGCTGCAAAAAATATAGTCGCACCTGTACCAAAATTTGTTATATTTATTTTATCTGCTGAACCATTATTTAAATATTTTTTCCAAACGAAGGACTTGTAGAATTTCCACTTACAAATCCAAATGTTGAATTTTCACCAAGCGATACATTTAATTTTTCTCCAGTTTTTATTATAAATGTGTCATTAAATTTTTCTGAATCTGATGAATAAAGTCCAACTGCTCTATTTCCAATATTCAACACTGATCCATTCTCAAAATTAACTTTAGCCTTTCCATCAGAATAAAATCCAATTGTAGTTCCATCTGTACTTTCTGCTAAATTTACTGGCGCTTTTACATTAACAACACCATCAGCACCTTGCACATAAAATCCAGTAGCATTTTTACCAATATTAATATTTCCACTATTATGATTAAACTCATAATTTCCAATAGCATAGACACCTGTATTTGTCGAACCATCTGTAGCCGCCGTACCATTGTTATTTATATTAACATTACCTGTATTTGTAAAGACTATTTTTTGATTGTTGTTTTTACCATTTAAAAGCAACCCCAATATTTTTCTTTTTATCTGTTGTTGTAACTTCAATAGTTCCACTATTTTTTAAATTTGTCTTGTTCTCCATAAAAACCAATTGATCCAGTTGAACCTGATGTTATGCTTATAGTTCCACTGTTTTCAGAATTTCCCCCTTTTATAAGTGCAAACCCAACAGATTTATTCCCTGATACCATAACACTACCTTTGTTGATACCAATTCCATGTAAAGTTTTATCTGATCCTTGTGTCATAATGTCAATATTTGCTGCTGTAGCATTTGTATTAAATTCAGAATAATAAGCATTATTATCAACTATAAATCCATAGTTACTAGTTCCTTTAACTGATATTTTAGAAGTAGCATCAGCTGTTATATCCCCAGATCGTAAATATTTACGTTCTGCATTTGTTGTCGTTGTCTTTGTTCCGTTATCGGCAACACTAACAAGTGTACCGTTTTCTAAATCAACAGAAGTATCTCCAACATAAGCTCCAACTGAACCAGTAGAATTACTACCTATATTAATATTATTATCTCCTGAAGTTGCTGTAGTATTTTTCAACGTTATTTGTGTTTCACCTGAACCATGAGTAGCATAAATATTTCCCACAGGTGCTCCAGCAAATACTCCAACAGATTTATTCGCATTAACATTAATTATCCCACCAACTTCAACTTCTTCAATACTGTGTAATATTCCAATTCCAATTCCACCTTCACCATTCAAGTTTATAGTTCCTTTATTAGAAATCCCACTTGAACGTCCTGATTCATTTCCTGTAGAACCAAATTCTCCTCCAGGTAATACACTTTTCTATTACTAATTAATCTTTGAGCTTTCAAATTTTCATACTTAACACTTGAATTAAAATATTCTTTTGGTAATCCTGCATTAAATACTGTAGTTATTCCAAAACTGTTTTTTCCATTCAAATCTATTGTTGATCCTACATTATTTTCAGCTTTCATTGCAACTTTTCCACTAGAACTATTTGGTGTGCTTGTTTGTATTCTCATTGGATCTCCACTCCAATTTGGAACCCAATAATGTGCATCTTCGGGTTTTAATTGCATAGCCGCACTTTTATCTGAATCTAAAATAATCTTTCCATTATTTGTTCCTCCATCACCATTACTCATTATTGTTAAAGTACTCGAAGTAGAAGCATCAGGATTATTAAATCCAAATGCAACTTGATTTATTGTTGGTTTAGTTACTGAAGTTTTTCCATGGATTGTTCCAGCGTTAATTACTGTAAACTTACCATTTACTACGTGAGTTCCTTGAATATCAAGTGCAACATTTTGACTACCTTCTAAATTAATAGTCCCCTTATTATAAAACATATCATTATCTCTTGCTTCATCTAATACTATCGCTCTATTATTATTAGCTTCAACATTAACAGTATATCCATTTCCTAATTCAGCATTTGTACTTCCTTCAGCTCCATGACGTGTTATATAATTTTTATTTTTTAATTCTGTTACATTATGTACTGTTTTTCTATTAAATATTTGAGCAAGAGTCTGTCTCCTATTATTTGAATCTCCAGTTGGATCAATAGAAAAATCTACTGGTTTTATTGTTGGCGGTGTTACTTTTGGCAACTCTACTTCACCTGGTTTAGCTATCTTCAATGGTTTAATCACTGGTGGAGTTACACTAATATTGATATTTGGTGTTGATGGCGGTGTTATACCTAATGTAACTTCTGGTGCTCCTAATGTGATATTTATATTTGGTGCTCCAATTACTTTTGGTTCACCTGGTGCAACTGGATTTTTTATATCAATATTAATTGGTTTAACATTCGGAAATGTAATATTTGGCGCTGTTATTGGCTCAGTCACCTTCAAATTAATATTCGGACGCACTACTTCCCTTGGCATATCAATTTTTGGATTTATTGCGATTTCCTCTTTTGATACTGATTTTGGACGTACGTTTGCCATTATTTGGATTTCCACTTCTGGTTCTTGGACGTGAAGTAATGATGCTAATCCATAAGTATGTTTTCCTATTGTAGAATAATTAAGTGGTGGAAGTCTTTCTTCTTCTGCTTTGATAAAAATCTCTGTATTTGCCCCAGTTTCCACGAGTGTAGATACTGTTAAACGAATATTTTGAATTTTTGTCGCCTCTTCCCTTGTAGGTTCCGTTATTGCTTGACATAAAAGGTATTTTGCACCAAATTGCCATGATTGCCATGGAGATTTTTACGACCTGGTCTCCTTGTTCCATTAATTGGATTAATTCTAAAGTTTAATTCTTCTATTGTCTCTTCATTTGCTTTTTTTCTTTTTCTTAATTGCAGTACGTGTCTTATCTGCCGACATTACTAATTCTTTATTTAATCTTTCATAAAGCACGTTTGAAGATGTATTTAACCCAACTGAAAAAGTTATCATTCCCGTTATCAAGTATGAAAACAGCAATGATTCTGTATATTTTACATCTTTTTGCTCTTTTTGGCAAATGCTTTTTAAATCTTTCTTTGCCTGTCTTAAATTGTTACTCATAAACTTCTCCTTTTTTTATTTTTTTTTATTATTTTAATTTTTTTATTTAAAAATATTTTTAATTTCTATAACAAAACTTATCTCATAAAACCATAATCAACCTGCAAAATTCCGTATTTTTTTTATTATTTTTTTGTATAAATTACAATTTAATATACTTTTAATTTGAACTTATTACATTATATCATTTTTTTTATTTTCATTACAATATATTTATCTATAATATTTTATTAAGCCTTATCTATTAATTATATTATTTTTTAGATTATAAAATTAATAAAAAATCCCTCCAAATATATTATTTAGAGAGATTTTATGAGCGAGATTTAATCAAAATATGAGAAAATTATTTTTCTATCAAACTGCTTCCATCCATTTCAGCAGGTTTTTCCAATCCTAAAAGTTCTAACATTGTAGGTGCAATATCAGCTAATTTTCCACCTTTTCTTAATTTAGCATCTTTCATGTCGTTTGAAATGAAGATGAATGGAACAGGGTTTACAGTGTGAGCTGTATGAGGTTCTCCTGTTTCTGGATTTACTAATAAATCAGCATTTCCGTGATCTGCAGTTATAAATAATGCTCCGTCCATTTCTAGCACTTTTCTTACAATTTGTCCTAAGCAATTATCCACAGCTTGACAAGCTTCAATTACTGCCTGTACATTTCCTGTATGTCCAACCATGTCAGGATTTGCAAAGTTTAAGATAACTGTGTCAACTTTTCCTGTATTTAATTCTTCGATTAATCTGTCTTTTACTTTGTAAGCGCTCATTTCTGGCTGCAAGTCATAAGTTGCAACTTTTGGTGAATCAGAAAGCAATCTGATTTCTCCTGGATAAGGTTCTTCTTTTCCACCGTTGAAGAAGAATGTAACATGTGCATATTTTTCAGTTTCTGCTGTTCTTACTTGAATTAATCCAGCTTTTGAAACAACTTCCCCAAAGCAGTTTACTATTTTTTCAGGTGGGAAAGCGATTGGCGAATCAAATGATGCATCATATTGAGCCATTGTAACAAAGTTTACTTTAGGATAAACTTTTCTGTCAAATCCTTTAAATTCTGGATCAACAAATATTCTTGTAAGCTGTCTTGCTCTATCTGGTCTGAAGTTTGCAAAAATTACTCCATCTCCATCTTTGATTAATCCATTGTCTTTTGAACCAATTTTAACAGGAACTACAAATTCATCAGTTACACCTTTTGCATAAGATGCTTTGATTGCTTCATCAGCAGTTGGGTAAACTTCTCCATCTCCGATAGTCAACGCATCGTAAGCTAATTTTTCTCTGTCCCAGTTGTTATCTCTGTCCATTCCATAATATCTTCCAATTACAGTTGCGATTTTTCCAACGCCAATTTTATCCAAGCCTTCTTGCAACTGAGCCAAATAATTTACTCCGCTTTCAGGCGCTGTATCCCTTCCATCTGTAATAGGGTGAACATAAACTTCTGTAAGTCCCTTTTTAGCTGCCATGTCAACTAATCCAATAATATGGTCGATGTGACAGTGAACTCCACCATCAGATGCAAGTCCTAAGATATGAAGAGCTTTACCATTATTTTTAGTTGTGTCCATCACATTTGCTAAAACTTCGTTTTCTAAAATTGAACCATCGTTAATTGCTTTTGAAATTTTTGGAAGCATTTGGAAAACTGTTCTTCCTGCTCCAATATTCGTATGTCCAACTTCAGAGTTTCCAAATTGTCCGTCTGGAAGTCCAACATGTCCTCCATCAGCACGAAGTTCTGTAAAAGGATATTCTTTTTTATATCTCTCAAAATTTAATGGTTTTGCCATTTTAATCCCATTAACTTGATCGTCGTGGTGATTCATTCCCCAACCATCTAAAATTACTAAAACTACAGGTCTTTTTTTCATCTTATTGTCCTTTCAAATTAATATATTAAATTTCACTTGCTAACTTACTACATTTATTATACTAATTTTTTTCACAAATTTTCAAGAAATTATGTATTTTATTTTTTTATATTTTTTTACACTAGCAGCTTATTAAAAGCAAATAAAAAAATAAAAAATTATTTTTGCATTCTAGTGAAAACGACTTGATTTTTATTGAAAAAAATGATAATATATTATGTAGTTTGCACATATTTAAATTATGTGGCATTTTATTAAATAAAGAGAAATCATTGAAAGGAGAAGCATAAATGGCACACTCAAAAAGCGTCTAAAAAGAGTTTTCATTGGTGAAAGAAATGCAGCTAGAAACCAAGCTATCAGAAGCAGAACTAGAACTTTCGTTAAAAAAAGTGCTTGCCGCTGTTGAAGCTAAAAAATGTCGACGAAGCTAAATCAGCATTAAGCGCAGCATACAAAGAATTAGATAAAGCTGTAACAAAAAGGTGTTATCAAGAAAAACGCCGCATCAAGAAAAAAATCAAGACTTACATTAAAAGTTAATTCATTGGCAAATTAATTTTTTTGCCACTGATTGATTTTTAAAAAAATTTTTTTAAGATTAATGAAAAAAAGACTATCCTATTTTTTTAAGGTAGTCTTTTTATTATATACTCGAACCCATTTAAAAATATAACTGTTAAAAAAATTATATAAAAACTAGAGTTTGAGTAAAAATAGTTATAACTTTTGAGTTCAGTTTTAAGGCAGTTTTACTATACATATAATTTTTTTGAACAACTAATTATACAATTTTAATCATTTTTTTCTAAAAAGTTCCCTTTACTCGCAAATTATTTTTTTCTCGCTTTTAAAAATCCAAGAAATCGATCCTTGTACAAAAATACAAAAATTCTTAGCCAATTTGGATTTATATAAATATCTTCATCACTTTTTCAAATTTAAAAATATTGTCAGAAAATTTTTCTAATGCTATACCTAAATTTTTTTCAGAGGTCCTTTACCCAATTTACATTTTTTTCAAATATGGCAACAATTCTCCTGCACCCACGCCAACTCCTTGCCCCCATTTTGCCTGAACCTTCTCACACCAGTTCTTCATCTGCAGAATTGCTAAATGATTTTGTTTTTCCTTCATAAAATCCATTATTAACCACACAATAAATTTTACTTCCAGACTTTTATAACTTTTTTTCCTTCTCAAATTCTACAAGTAATTTTCAGCAGATTGGATGGAATTCCATCAACATATAAAGGAAAAAGAAATATTAAAAACATCGCTATTATAGATTTCATTTTTAATTTTATCATTTAACTTAAAAGAAATTGAATAATATTTTTTTATTTCATTTTCTTTAAGTAAAGACGAAAGATAGTTTCTTAATATTTCAGAATTACTTTTAACTGCTTTTGGACTTCCATTTATTACAGTGATTTTCATATTTTATCATTCTCCCTGATCTTCTAAAAAAAGAAACCTTAAAATTTTTTTGTATTTAAATTCACACTATTAGCCTTTACTATTTCTTTAGCCGCCATTTTTTTTCACTTTGTGTCAAATTTTTCTCCATAAAAAAATATACATTTAAATCAAATCTCGTTTTTATTTCGTGCGATATGATGCATTTCCTTATTCTTAAATTTAAAAAATGGCAACAAATATGGAATTGTCCTATCCAGCACATTTTTTTACAAACGGACTATAAGAACCATAGACACATTGACTTATAATCACAACTTTGTCTGATTTTTGAATATAATTTTGCTAAATTTTTCATATCCATCCCTAATTTTTACATTTCCCAGGAGTTTTAATCCAGCATTCAAAGCACCCCATGCAGCTTTTTAATTTTATTATTATCACAAATTATAAAACATATCTTCATCAGCTATTATTTTCTTTTTTTATTTATACTTTCTTTTATTTTATCTATAATTTTTTTCTTTTTTTCAATTTTCCACTTCAAATTTTTTTCAATTTTTCATTATTTAAATCATGTATAACCAATTCCATATTTCTCACCTTATTTAAGATTTAAACTCATATAGCATAACAACTTTAAAAATTTCATTTTAATATTACTTTACTATACAAACTGATTTTATTATCTCTTCTATTTTTTTCTTCCCAAATTTCAGAATATGTTATATCATTCATAATCATTATTGTTACTAATCCCTGTACTAATGCCCACATTGCTATAATTTTATCTTGCATAGCCTGATTTGGCACTCCCATTTTTTTCAAGTATTTTTTTATCGCCTCGATTTTTTTAATATACTAAAAGGCTTTTTCGTTATTATTTTCTATTTCTGAAAAACTTTGAAAATAAATCTATTTTCATATTTTTTTCTTGAAATCATAAAATGATAATATCTGTGATTCTCACAAAAAAACATAACGTATGTTTTTCCTAATTTTACCAGTAAATTCTCTTGATTTTCATATTTTTTTCCTTGTTCTATCAAGTTCCGCCGCCAATATTCCCCATATATAATCGCTCATTGCGTAAAGCAAATCACTTTTTTTCTTAAAAGTATGTATATGGTGCCGCATTACTTACTCCCGCACATTTTAGCTACTTTTTCTTAAAGATAATTTTTTTCTTCTCCTTCTTCATTTATCACCTCTATCCCTTTTTTTCAATCAATTCTTCCCGTAAATTCCCATGATGGTAACTTTTTTTAATTTTTTTCCATATTTAAATTCCCCTAACTTTCATTATCTTATCACTGTAAAGATTATACACCCAAATCTTTACACTGTCAAGTTTGTTTTAAAAATTTTATTACTTCTTTTTACCTGGGCTTAGTACAAATAAATATTTTTTTATAAAATTTATTGGATAAAAAAATTATTTTAAAAAAATTCAAATTATATTCAATATAAAAAAATAATCGCTGTCTTTTACAACAACGATTATTTTGAAAAATATAGCTTTGTTTTTTTTATAATTTTTATTTTTTTCCTTCTTCTAATAATTCTAAAATTAACATTTTAAATTCATCTATGTACTTTTTTTCAAATTACTTTTCTTAAACTAAGTTTTAATAAATAGAAAACAAGTTTTCAAATTATTTGTCCAAGATTTTTGGGTACACTCCATTATTTAATGAAACTATCGTCATTGTTGTACAATTTCTTCCAAGAAGTGAATATTCACCATTTAATACCGAACCTCGAGAATCTAATACTACCTTAACTATGCAATTTCTCCATAATACATTATACGGTTCAGAATACCTCAAATAGTATTTTCCACCTTTATGATTTTTTTGTTTTTTTAAAAAAGCATCTACTCCAATTAATATCATAATTATTAATTCAATAACAGTTGAAATCAAAAGAACTGGAACTTTAATATTACTATTTTTCTTTTCTCAGAATGATAATTTTTTTAATCCATAAAATATTATTATTAATATTAATGCTATCGAATATAAAATGTAATAAACTGAATTTTCTAAACTTTTTATTCCAATAGACACGTAAAATAATGTCCAGATATATAAAATATAGCATGAAATTATTATTAACAATATAGAAAATAATTCATCAAAAGAACTATAATTTTTTTAAATTTAGATTCTATGGCGACTTTCCATTTAAAAATAATTTGTAAAAATACTACTGTAAAAAAATAAACAATATATTATCATTATTTTTTTTCCCTCCACGGCTTCTTTCCATATATTCTAAATATTGTTTTACTTCTAAACTGGACAGTCCTTTTTAAATTTTTTTTCTTTTTCCACATCATAAATCTTTACTGTCAAGTTTCGTTTTTAAAATTTTATTACTTCTGTATAGATGTCAAACATTTGTTACAAAAATATATTATATTTCTTTTCATTTTATGGTGAAAATATTTATAGTTCATGATATATTTCCTTTCGTTAATGTTTTTTGTCATTTACTAACATTTTAACACGAAATTATCATGAGTTTTTATATATAGTTTGTCGCAACATATTTTACAATCTATGATTCTAAAATAACCACTGTCTTTTTGTCAACAGCGGTTATTTAAAAATCAAATTTTTATTCTATTATGATAAAGTTAGAACTATATTCTTTTACCTTCTAAATTAGTCACTTTAATCTTAGGATAAAAAGATTTTTTTCAACGACTAATTCTAATATATAGTCATCTGCAATATAGGTATAACCTTTTGTGAAATCTTCTATATTTTCAAAAGAATCCAGTTTCATTATAACAGTTTCTAAAAATTTGAATTTTTCATTTTCTAAAAAGAAAAATATTCTTTTTATATTTTCTAATCCATCTCTGTATTTTCTTTTTAAAAATAAGAAAGTTTTCATCTTCTAAAGATTTATATTCTATGATAATTTTATATTTTTCATTAAATAAAAATATATTCTCGTATAACGTATAAAAAATCTTCATAATACTTTCCTTCTTTAAAATGTATAGGTTTCTATTCCCATAAATCTAATTGTCTATACCAATGGAATCATATTTTCTATATATATTTGAAAACTCTGATATGTACTCTCTTTTATAAGTAGTATCTTTTTCTAATTTCAATTTTTCTTTCAATGGTATATAGTATTTTTATTTTTCGTTGATTTTACTTGCTCTATATTTATATATACTTAAAAATTCTATATGAGTATCCTCAAAAATAATATAATGTTTTAAATATTTATTTCGAGTATACCAACCTTCTTTTCTAGAGTTTATTAATTCCTGTTCTAAAGAAGTTTTTAAATTAAATTGTTCTAAAAATTCTGATAGTAGAAAAAGCACTTGTATTTCCTAAGAATTTTATTCCTCAATATCACTCATATTATATTTTTGTATAATTTCTCCATTTTCTTGATATAAAAGAATAAATTTACCTTTTATTCTTATAGTATTCAATATATGGTTCTATATACATAAAATCTTTTTATTATTTTTATCTTTTTGATACTCACAATCTCATTAGTCTCATATTCCTCAAAATCCAAGAGATTTTTCCGTTATCTTTTCTTAAATAATGTTTCATAGTTCCTTCCCACTTCTATTATTTTACATATCTTATTTTTGAATCCCTTTTTCCAAGAACTCTAAAGTTGGATTATTTTTCAATTAACTTGAACTATACTAAAAATTTTGAACTACTTTTTAAAACATAAATTATCCTTGCTTTTTAAATGTTTTTACATTTATTTGTGCTCATAAAATTTAACTTACTATATATATATTATATCACATTTCTTTATAATTGTATATTTCTGCTTTATAGTTTTCTAAATTTTCAAACCCTTACTACAAGATAAGGTTTTGCGGCATCAAAGCAATCCTGAAAGTAAAAATAAAAAGAGAGCGTCTAAATGCACCCTCTTCCATTATTTTCTAACAATAATCAGTTTATATTAAAACTTAATTTCACAAATAAAATTTTATTTCTTTTACTTTTTCCACATCATCTTTTTTTCTTTAAATCTTATCTCTTTCCTTATCTTCCTCCTGTTTTACTCCCCACGCTTCAGGCTTAGGCACACAAATCGGACGTCCTTCTAGCAGCATATCCCATATTTTTTAATATTCCCACTGAAATACACCTCTTTTTCTGTTTGCTTTTTAAATTTTATTCATATTCTTTAATTTTTTTTGCTGAGATTCTATCATACTTTTTCATAGAGTTGTAGTTAAAAGTAGCTTTTTAAGCAATCTAATTATAAATCAATTATTTAAACATCTTGTTCAATATTTATATTTATCCATATTTTACGATTTCTCAGATTATTTTTTTCTAAATAATGAGCAAATTTCCATTATTAATATTTCAACTCCAGTTTCCATCTCTATTTTACCCAGTCTTTATCTCTCTCAATTTCCCAGCATCTAAAAACTAATTTTTTTAAATTTAAATTTGTATAATTTTTGCTCAAGTTCCAGCTTTTTAAAAATCACATAAGAATTTGGAATTCGGTTATTGGATTTAAAAGATTTCCTTTATTTCTTCAAATTCCATTTTGAAAGCATTATAATTTTCTACTAAATTTTTCTCCCACGTTTTTTTCACGAACTTATTTTATACATCGTTTCAAGTTCACTGTAAAGAGAATACAAAATTCCCATATATTCCTTTCTTCTGCTCCAAATATCTCATTACATCCGCTGGCTTATTCAACAAAATATTCCGTGTCATCTCATAAATCCGATATTCCTTTTCAACCGATACAACATTTTTTTATTTTTTTTCAATATCAAACTTCTCTCCATTCAAAAAAATCTTAATTTTCTCCACTTCATTTCTAACTTTAAACGGATTATTTCCAATCATCTCCAGAAGCAATGCCAGATCCCTGCCATTTATTCCCAGTTCATCTCACAATATAGGCCCTGTATTTCCTCCTCAGTCTCCTTCTGGAAACAAAAAGACTTTCATTTTCCTATTTTTTTCCCAGCTCATCCAGCAACTTTTTAACTTTTGCCCTCAAATTTCCCATCTTCCTTGTCATAATCAATAATAATTTCTTTATTTACTATCTCAAGATTTTGCTATGTATTTCAAAGATTTCTCAATATTTTTTTCAGTTTTTTTCTGCCCTTTTTAACACAACCAGTTCCTGACTTGAAAATATCGAATTAATATTAATTTTTCTCCAAAAAACTGCTCATTTTCCTTTAGATCCACATCAAAAAAACTCTCACTAATCCCCACATTTTCTTTCCGTATTTTTTTCCAAAATCTCAAAAATACTTAAATTCCTCTGTTTTTTCCCTCCAATAAAAATAAATCATTTATTTCCTCACACTTTTAATCTAAAACAAAAAAATATCTTCTAATTTTTATTTTTTTTAACTCATTAATTCAAACAACTAATCCTTTAGGCACATCATAAACCTGACGACAAATCGGACATTCCAGATATTCTTTTCTACCACTTATCGGAAAAAACTGGTATCCAAAACAAAAGTAAACCAGTCACGATATTCCCTGAACTTCCCACGACTAAAGTCGCAAGGGTTCTAAAATCTTTAAAAATTATTCAAAAATTTTTCTAGAGTTTGATAGCTTTTTACACTACCCTTATTCTTTTTAGGGCGTGTTCAGCTCACCTCTATTGTATAGGACACTTAAGTCCACAACTTTACTTTTTCTTAGATATATTTAATGCTCCATTACAATCTGCATTTATGAGTTTACCTGTACTTGTTTGATATAGTCCTCTTTTTATTCTTTTTCCACTGAATATATATTCTTTGCGGATTTTCTTTTATCATATATCGGAATTTCATCTCCATCAAAGAAACTTGCTTTTGATGTATAACTTTCTTCTTGCAGTTTAAATTCTATTCCATATAGTTTACATAGATATATTAATTTATCTCTTAATTTTCCATATGGTATATTTACAAAAATTCTGATTATTTATACTTCCTATATTTGAATTTCTTTGAAAATCTTCATTATATCCTAGAACCATTTTTCCTATATCATTATTAAGACAATAATTTATTATTATTTTTGCTGCTTTTGAAAGATAATCTTCTATACGATTATTTCTCTTTCTGGCTATTCGCTTTTGTCTTAATGTCGTTCGCTCAATCTTTTGCTTATCTTTAATGCTTTTGCAATTTTGCATTTATCTTATTATAGTATTGATTTATTGATTTTTAATTTTCTACCATCTATTATGAATGATGCTCCATTATTAGTTACACAAGTACAAAAATTATCTATACCTAAATCTATTCCTAGTGCATTTTCTCTATTTAATTCCCTTTGAACTTCTTTTTACTTCGTAAGTATACTGAATTTCAAAGTACCTAGAATGTTGTTTTGGTATTATTCTAATTTCTTTTTATCTTCTTGTCTTTTTTAATACTGGTGGCAACTTAATTTTAACTTCCTGATGAGTTTTCTTAAACGAATTTGAATAAGGAACTATCAGCATATCATCTTTTTAATCTTACAAAACCTATAACAAGAGTTGTAAATCCATCTTTAGCAAGATATTTAGGTAATTTTATTTTTATTATCATATTGACCATTCTTAGCAAGTTTTAAAAGTCCAAAAATGATTTGAAAGCTTCAGTCTACTTCTTTTTAGAATTTGTTGAGCCATATTAGAATTTAACTTCTTATAGTTCTCACTATTTTTAAGTATTTTATAGTTTTCGTTATAACTCAAAATACTTTTTCTTATTAAAAATAGTATTGTCTAATATTATATATAACTTCATTTAGTTTAAAGTTCTTGGCTATATGAGATAAATATTTTAAAATTCTAAACTCTTTTTACTAAGATGTTTTTACCTGTTGTTTTAATGTTAAATACATATATAATCACCTCCTTTTTCATCAGAGATATTATACCGTATATTCTACATTTTATCTATTAAAAAGTAATATTTTTAAATATTTTTAAAGTTTTAAAACCCCACAACAGCGGGAAGCGTCGTTCACATAAGTACGCTACTCTATGCGGTTCTCGTCGCATATATACTCGCTTATAAATTAAGGAGTTAGCCTTGAACTTCTTGTTATCTCAACAGCACTAGACTATATCTTATCCATATCCTATTTCAAGGACTTAGGCGAAACCACTTCAATACCAGTCGCTTGTATTGCTACCCCTCACGAGGATAGTCGTTGAACTTTCCTTTTCAGGCTTAGCTGCTGATTGTCTATTATCATAATGTTTAGGATTTGACCCTTGCACCATCTAGTATATTTTTCTGCTTTCGCCACCTTCACACCTTACCATATTTGATGAAAGGTATTATGTTGTGGTTATACTAGCTTTAAGAGTTCCCAGCAGTTCAGTTTCTTTGTTGCACGGTTTTGCTCCGTGTCTACATACAAGTTTCCTATATGCTTACTAAAATTTCCGTGCAATTCATCTCATGACTAAAGTTAGAGTGTTCTTGCTATTTAATAAAATTCCAGTCAGATGTGTTGGTACATCTTGAGCAATAGCAGTTTTCCAATGCTCTATTGGTGGTAGTTTTTTGCAATTTCCTCTGTCTTTCTAAATGAATTTGAATAAGGAATAATCAGCATATCATCTTTTAATCTTACAAAACCTATAACAAGAGTTGTAAATCCATCTTTAGCAAGATATTTAGGTAATTTTATTTTTATTATCATATTGACCATTCTTAGCAAGTTTTAAAAGTCCAAAAAATGATTTGAAAACTTCAGTCTACTTCTTTTTAGAATTTGTTGAGCCATATTAGAATTTAACTTCTTATAGTTCTCACTATTTTTAAGTATTTTATAGTTTTCGTTATAACTTAAATACTTTTTATTTTTCAAAAATAGTATTGTCTAACATTAGTATATAAACTTGATTCTTTAAATTTCTTGATCTATATAGCATCAAATATTTTAAATTTCTAAATTCTTTTTACTAAGATGTTTTTACCTGTTGTTTTAAATGTTAAATACATATATAATCACCTCCTTTTCATCAGAGATATTATACCGTATATTCTACATTTTATCTATTAAAAAGTAATATTTTTTAAATATTTTTAAAGTTTTTAAAACCCCACAACAGCGGGAAGCGTCGTTCACATAAGTTCGCTACTACTTATGCAGTTCTCTGGCATATACTCCTTAATAAATTGAGATTGCCTGAACTCTTGTTATCTCTAACAAGCACAGACTATATCTTATCCATATCCTATTTCAAGGACTTAGGCGAAACCACTTCCAATACCAGTCGCTTGTATTGTACTCCCCTCACGAGGGATAGTCGTTGAACTTTCCTTTTCAGGCTTAGCTGCTGATTGTCTATTATCATAATGTTTAGGATTTAACCTTGCACCATCTAGTATATTTTTTCTGCTTTCGCTACCTTCACACTTATACCATTCACTTAGGTATTATGTTGTGGTTATACTAGCTTTAAGAGTTCCCAGCAATTCAGTTTCTTTGTTGCACGGTTTTGCTCCGTGTCTACATACAAGTTTCCCTATATGCTTACTAAAATTTTCGTGCAATTCATCTCATTCCTTGCGTTGCGAGTGTTCTTGCACTATTTAATAAAATTCCAGTCAGATGTGTTGTTACATCTTGAGCAATGACAGTTTTCCAATGCTCCTAAATTTTTAAATTTCCTTTTTGTTCCAAATACTAAAATCATTTTAAATAAAGTCACCTCTTAATTTTTGAGTAAAATTGCTCCCACTCCTATGAAGTGGGAGACTTTATTAATCTTCTTTTTCAACTTCCAGTAATTTCAATCTCAAATCATCTTCAAGAACTTGTTCTTCAATTCCTGCAGGTGCTCCAGTCATCAAGTCTTGTCCTTTATTAGTTTTTAGGGAACGGAATTACTTCTTTTATTGAATCTTCCTTCAACATTGCCATAAGCCATCTGTCAATTCCGTAAGCAAGTCCTCCATGTGGCGGAACCCCATATTTCAATACTTCCAAGAAGAATCCAAATTTGTCTTCCAATTCTTCTTGACTAAATCCTAATTTTTTAAAAACTTTTCGCTTGTAAATCTTCATCGTGAATTCTGATACTTCCTCCACCGATTTCATAACCATTTCAAGACAATATCGTATGAATCTGTCTTAATTTTTTTGCAAGTTCATTCGTATCAAGATATTTTCTATCTTCTTCCTTAATCGAAGTAAACGGATGGTGTTGCGCTTTATATCTATTTTTCTTCTTCACTCCATTCAAACATAGGAAAAATCAACTACCCATAAGAATTTAAACGCATTTTTTTGTCGATTAATTCCAACTCTTCTCCCAGTTTTCAATCTCAACGCTCCCAATCCATCATGCACAACTTTATATTTATCAGCCAAAAATTAACACAACTTCATTATTTTTTTAATTCCCAATTTTTCAATAATTTGTGTCAATTTTTCTTCTGAGAAAGAATTTTCGCAATTGGAGAATTTATCTCTCCATTTTCATTCATTTTAATATACGCTAAACCTTTTGCTTTAAAGTATGTTTTCACATAATCTTCCAAATCTTTAATGTATTTTCTCGAGAATTTTTCCGCATTTGGTGCAACAATTGCTTTTACATTCCCACCATCTTTCAACGCATTTTCAAAAACGCCAAATCCACAATCAGCAGTTTCTTCAGATAAATCAATCAATTTCATATCAAATCTCAAATCTGGCTTATCTGAACCATAAAAATTCATCGCATCATCGTAACTCATTCTTGGAAATTTTTCAGTAATTTCAATTCCTGTAACATCTTTAAATACTGTCTTTGTCAATTCTTCAGCCATTGAAATCACATCTTCTTGCTCAACAAACGACATTTCCACATCTAATTGAGTAAATTCAGGCTGTCTGTCCGCTCTCAAATCTTCATCTCTAAAACATTTTGCCAATTGATAATATTTGTCAATTCCCAGAAACCATAAGTATTTGCTTAAACAATTGTGGTGATTGTGGCAATGCATAAAAATCACCTTTGTTAGTTCTACTTGGCACGATAAAATCCCTCGCTCCTTCAGGTGTCGCTTTTGCCAAAATCGGAGTATCAACATCTAAAAATCCATTTTCATTCATAAATTTTCTAATCGAAAACAGCATATCGTTTCTTTTAATAATATTATTCAACATTTTCGGTCTTCTAATATCCAAATATCTATAAGTCAATCTCATATTTTCGCTAAGATTCCCAGTTTCACTAATTTCAAACGGTAACTGTTTCGCACGGCTTAAAACCTCAATTTTTTTCGCTTCAATTTCAATATCCCCAGTTGGAATATTTTTATTTTTACTACTTCTCTCAGCCACAACTCCTGTAACCTTCAAAACCCATTCATTCTTATACTTTTTAGCTTCCTCAAAAAGTTCACTCCCAGAAACTTCCTCATTCAACAAAATTTGAGTAACCCCATATCTATCCCTCAAATCAATAAACACAAAGTGTCCCCAAATCTCTAACTTTAGAAATCCATCCTGACAAAGTCACTTCTTCACTAATATTTTCCATTCTTAATTCATTTAATTTATAGTCTCTATACATTTTTTCTTTCCTTTTCTTTTATTTAATGATTTTATATTTTTATTTTCTATAAAATATTTGATACAATCTATTTTTTTACAATATTCAAATATTATTTTATTTTCATTCCAAGTCTTTTTTTTCACAAACTCATTTTGCATTTCTATCACATCTTTTGGGTAATCCTTCAAATATGTTATTTCATACAAAGTCTTATCTTTTCATCAATAACAAACATTTTTTAATCATTGATTTCCTTGAAAATATCTTTCAATACAAACTGCATTTTCCTTTATGCATCATTTTTCAAAAATTACTGGTTCTAGGGACATTTTATTTTTCAGAGACTCCTGCTTTTCTATATCTTATCATACACAAATTTTTTCTAGGATCTCAGTAATTTTCTCATTTTTCGCACTTTATCTAAAAATTACTAATGGACTAAATTCCCACTTTTCCAATTCAAAATCTAAATAGCATTTCATAAGTTTCTGAATATCAAAAACCATTTTTCTCATTGATTCCATCTTTCACTAAATCCTATATTTTTTTCTGAAATCAGTTTTTATAACTGTCACTATCAGTAATTTGCTAAAAATGTCTGAAAATATACTTTCATATTCATACTTGCATCAACTCAAACATAACTGTCAATATCTTTTCCCATCTTCATACTCGTTTAAACTTTCACTTATTTCAAAATCTCCAAAAACTTCCTCGAATCTATATTTTTTTCTGCTCCCCAGTACTAAACTTCTTAACCGTAATCACATTTTCATCTCGTTCTTCTTCCCTAAAAATCAACACATATTCAGCATTTTTCACGGTTTGCCTTTTTCATTTGTGCTCCAAAAACTTTTTGCGTTATAGTCAAAGTTTACTTTAATGCCATTTTTTTCTAAGTTCATTTACTGTTTTCACAAAAATATTCTTTTTGTGTCATCGAAAATAAATTACATAAATTTTTTTCTTCATTTTCAGAAATTATAGAATCATCCATTAACATCGCAATTCTTTCCATTCCAGCGGCAAATCCAATTCCAGGAACTTTCGCATTTCCTAATATTTCAAGCAATCTGTCATATCGTCCACCCGCTAGAACTGTTGCTTGCGATCCCCAATTTATTCGATTTAATTTCAAAAACCGTGTCCGAATAATAATCAAGTCCCTCTAACTAATTTATCATTTACGACATAATTCACGCCCTAACAATTCCAAATATTTTTTTAGTATCTTCAAAATATTTTTTTACTTTCTTCATCCAAATAATCATAAAGTTTTGGTGCATTTTTAAACTCTTCCTGATCGCCTTTATCCTTAGAATCCAAAAGCTCTCAAAGATTTTTTTCTCATATCTTTTTTTGCGAATCTTCACTCAATTTATCAAGTCTTTCAAACATAAATTTTTTTCAAATCTTCAATATTTTTTTCTCGACTCAACATTTCCCTAAAGCTGTTAATCTCCACAACTAAGCCAGTAATTCCAAGTTCTTCAAGAAAAATCACAACCCATTTTAATAATTTCTGCATCTAAATAAGCACTTCTCACCAAACATTTCCACTCCAGTTTGATGAAATTCTCTCATTCTCCCTTTTTGTGGTGCTTCGTATCTGTACATTGGACCATTGTAAAAACCATTTCACTATTGGAGAAGACTTATGAAATCCAGCTTCAAGATACGCTCTCACAACTCCCGCAGTTCCTTCTGGACGCATTGTAACATCTCTTTCTCCCTTATCCTTAAAATCATACATTTCTTTTGAAACAACATCAGTTTCATCTCCAACACCTCTTCTAAAAAGCTCCGTTTCCTCTAAAAATCGGCGTAATTATTCGCTCAAATCCATATTTTTCCAAAAAAACTTTTTTGAAGCATCTACAATCGCATCGTATTTTTTTCACATCGTCAGAATATCTATCTTTCATTCCTTTTTAAAGGCAGTTATCATATTTTTTTCCTTTCTTAAATTAATATCGTCAATTTTATTTTTATAGATTATTATACCACAATTGACTAAAGATTTTAAGATGTAGGGATTTTTATTGTTTAATTTATTTTATTTATTTTTTTCTCATTTTCTATCAAATTTTTCAAATCATTACTTCCTTCTTCATAAATTATTTTTGCAATAACTCTCAAAAATTTTATAAAGTTTTCTCAAGCCATAAAAATATTAAAATTGTCAAAAGAAAAGTTTGTGAAAATAATAATGAAAAATAATAAATTTATGTTTTTGTTGATTTTGTACAAACTTTTTTTCCAAAAAAAGGCTAAAAGACGATATTTCTTAGCAAATAAACTTGCACAGGGAATATAAATTGCAGTTGCCATACGGATTATTTTTAATATTGAAAGTACAAGTTTTCTTATTTCAAAACGAATATTTTTTTCTCTTTGCAAAAATTTTTATACATAATTTTTTTCTTTTTGTAATAAATTCCAGCTCAAAATATCTATTTTTTTAAAGTCAAAAGTAACATAAAAATTACAGAAATCAAAAACATCACATAATTAATCTGTTTTTTTATTTTCAATTTTTTTATCCACAATGAAAAATTTCTTTCCCTTTATCTTTTTGAAAATATCGATAACTACTGTTTAACGGCAAATAAATTCCATTTGAAAGTTTTATAACTTTTCCTGAAATAATATTTCCGCTATAAATTTTATTTTTTTGAAAAAAATTTTTCACAACATTATTTTTTTAAATCAACATATTCACCCTTTTGTGAATTCAAATTTCCATTTTCTTCTTCAAAATTACTTCTATTTTTTTCATAATAAAAGCATAAGACTGCTATTTTTCCTTGACTAACAAATTTTTCAACTCTATAATTTCCTTCTATTTTATTTCTCGAATCAATAATTTTTCCCATTTTTATCAACCGACCATTTAAAAGTGATAATTTTTCATTCAAAATTTCAATAGTCGAATTTTTTTAATAAATCCATATCATCCACATCATCGCTTTCCAAAAATTAAAAAAACTCTGATTTTTCTCCAAAAAGCTTTTTGTATAATTCTGAAAAAGTAAGATTTTGCCAAAAAACAGCAAAAATTATTCCAATTATAATTTTTATCCCATTTAATATGCAAATAAAAAAGCACCAATATAAAAACTTTTTTTCGTCATCTGCACCCAAAATAGACTTGCCCACCTTATAAAAAAACCAAACTCATCCAAACTATGACAAATGTTATCCAGCTCACAAAAAAATCAATAAATAAATGTGATAATCCAAAAACTTTAATTTGCCAGGCGATATTTAAAGAAGTCAATATCAACATTACATAAACCGTGATTTCAAAAAGAATTGGGAAAAAAATCCATTATTTTAATTTGATTATTTTTTTTATTTTCAAATATTTTTTTCGCTTGTAATAAAGCTTTTTTTAAATTTTTCTTAGTCTTATTTTTCTTCACAAACTTTTTCTTAATTCCCTTATTTCATTTTTCTATTTTTTTAACATCATAAATTTAAACTTCTTTTAAACGAACATCATTTTTTTCAAATATTTATTTTTCATTTCGCATAAGTTTTACTTTTGTAGAAATAATATAAGAAACAATAATTTTATACAAAACTTGTAAAAACTTTTTATAATTTCTTTCATTTTTTCCCTCCTTTTCTCCTTTTTTTATTTTGTTATATTATATAAAAAAAGACTGGTTTAAAGTCTAGTCTAAATACTAAAAATATTTTTATTCAATTATTTTTTTCAACTTAATTTTTAAAAGAAATTGAATATTTAAACATACACTCAGACCTATTCAAAAATTAAACTATTAAAGATTATACAAACTTAGTATTTAAGTAAAATAGTCATAGTTTTTTTGAGTTCAGTTTTACTATAACATAAAAAAATTAATGTTTATATTTTAAGGAAATTTATGATAAAAATTTTTATTATATTAGTTTTGAAAAGAAGTGAGGGAAAATATGTATAAAGTACTGATTGCAGATGATAATAAGCAAATTGTGTCAATACTTTCAGAATACTGCAAAAAAATAATTTTTACTGTAAGTACTGTTTTTTTGATGGAGAAGAAGCATTAAAGGAAATCGAGAAAAAAATAAGTTTGATATAGTTTTTTGCTGGATGTAATGATGCCGAAAAAAAGATGGATTTGATGTGTGCCGTGAAACGAGAAAAATTTTTCAAATGTTCCAATTATAATGATTACAGCACGTGGAGAAGATTACGAAAAAAATAATGGGGCTTGAAATTGGGGCAGATGACTATATTGTAAAAACCATTCTCGCCAGGAGAAATAATTGCCAGAATAAATGCAATTTTACGTAGAATAATGCCTAAAAATGATGAAAGTGAAAAAATCTTTACTTTTGACAATCTTGAAATTGATTTAAATAATTTTACAGTAAAGGTAAATGATGAGATAATTTCATTGACAAAAAAAGAAATTGAAATTTTATGGACTCTTGCAACAAATCAGAATAAAAGTTTTTTTACAAGGGAGAATTTGTTAGACTTAATTTGGGGATTTGATTATTTTGGAGAAAGCCGTACTGTTGATACGCATATAAAAAGGCTTCGTGCAAAATTAGACAACTATGAGCATAAAAAATGGAATATTAAGACAATTTGGGGTGTTGGGTATAAATTTGATATTTTAGAAAAAAATAATAATTAATTTGAAGACAAAAAAAGAAAAAAAGAAAGGAGCAGATTTTTTTATGAGTAAAAAGAATTAAAAAAATTTTTATTTAACGGAGAAGAATATCCTCCAGAAACATTTCGATTAGGAATGATGCTGTGTATGGTTGGAGGATTTATGGATGCATACACGTTCATTACACGTGGAAAAAGTGCTTGCTAATGCACAAACTGGAAACATTGTCTACCTTGCAATAAATTTAGGAAAAAGAGAATGGGTAAAAATCCTTTGATTACTTTATGCCAATTTTTATTTTTTTGCACTTGGAATATTATTTACTGAACTTATAAAAACAAAATTTGAAAAAGCATAAAGATTTTTCAGATGGCAGCAAATCGTAATAATCTATCAGGTTATAGTAATGTCTTTTTATTTCTTTTCATACCAAGCGGAAACTGGAACATTATCGTAAACATAATCATGTCCTTCATCGCCGCTATTCAATATCAAGGCTTCAGAAAAAAATCAGAGGTCTCGCAGGAGCTACTACAATGTGTACAGGAAATCTGCGAAGCGGAATGGACAACTTAGTTAAATACATCAAAACTAAAGACAAATCACATTTACAAAGTTTCTGGATATATTTAGGCTTAGATGGATTTTTTTCCTTATCGGATCATTACTTTGTGTAATTTTAGTAAATATTTATGGAATAATTTCTCTATTAATTTGCTGTATTT
>BNJU01004122.1_pt1 | contig 121196 bp, 147 predicted proteins | sample 8539281 | NCBI WGS metagenome assembly BNJU01 (sample SAMD00202456, study PRJDB9452) | human saliva metagenome | isolation source: human saliva | place: Japan | reverse complement strand
AGTGCGTAAAAATTTGATGAAAACAGTTGAGACATGCTCTTAGCTGTTTTTTTGTTTTATTACAATCTTCTTACAAGTTTGTGAAAGAATTTACAAATATCATAGGATCGTTTATAATAGAAGAATAAACATTAGTAGATTTACTGAAAAAAGGAAGGAGAATGGGGATGTTAAATATGAGAAAACCTATCCTGTCACTTGTTGGTTTGTTGGCAGTAGTTAGTCTAGTTGGATGTCAACAGGCTGAGGGCAAGAAGGGAAATTCAAAGGAACTAAGTCAAGAACAAATTATCGACAAGGGGCTCCAGGCTTTTGAACACCTCAAAGATGGGGAAATCAAACTGGAGAGTAAGATTGAGAGAAAGTTTAGTGAACCAACAAGTGATGGGGATACACACGCAGTATATACTCTGACTTTTGAAGGATCCTTTGAATTAAAACCAGTGAGGGTACGTGGACTATATACGAACAACGGTACGAGTCAAGAAGAGTATTACGATGCCTTTCACGAGTATTCTAGACCAAAAGACTCATCAGAGTGGGAAATGTTTTCTTATTCTCAAGAGAATAAACAACCTGTGGGGGTAAATCAAGAAGCCATACGCTTCTTTCAGACACAGAAAGACAAGTTTGAAGTGACCAAGAAAAAGGACCAGTATGTCTTAACCTATAAGAGTAAGGATGTCAATCATTTACTAGAACCAAATAACGCCGTGTTACAAGGCCCTGTTCCCATAGGAGTTAGTTATTTTGAAAATTCAGAAGGGAGCTACCAGATAGACCTCATCGTTTCTAAGGAGAACTTGACACCTTTAGGTGTTACTTATACTTGTACTTCTAATTCATCTTTTGCGAAAGAAAAATTAACGTGTAAAATTACCTATTCAAAACAAAATACTGGTGTCCAAGTAGAAGTACCAGAGGCTGTTGAAAAATTAGGTGGTATTTAGTTCAAAAGGAGTGAAGATATGAAACATAAAAGAAAATTATTAGTGTTTTTCTTATCTCTTCTTGCTTGTCTATTCCTTTCAGCTTGTCAATCGGCTAAAACCCCTTCAAAGGATACGACACAAGATAGTGGGAGTAAAGATGTGAAAACGTATATCCAAGCCATGAGAGATGCAAAAAACATGGAATATGTCAGTAAAATTTATCGAAAGAATCTACTTGAGGTAAAAGGTTCACAATCACTAATGTATGAAACAACCTTACGACATGGGAAATTCAGTTTGACCCTCAAATATATAATGAATTTTATACGAAAGATGGAGGAAATGGATCTACGATAGACAGTGATTCAGATCATTTTCGAAGTCTTGCCAATAAAATAGGTTCTACAGGTTATGGGGAGAAAAATTTTGAGACTATATTCTCCTGAAAAAAAGGGGTTCTGTATAAAAAAATAAAGAAGGAGACGATAGTTGGACTTGGAATAGAGTGGATGAAGCTACAGATCCAGATCTAATATAAAAAAATAGAAAAGATCCAGAAGTGGGGCGTCATGAGCTTATTTTAAAAACTTTATGAGAAGTATGCGGATCGATTTAAAAAAACTATCGATGGTCAGTATATCTATCTGGAATTTAAAGGGTGATGTTAAGAGAGATATTGATCAAATTGGAGAATTTCAAAATACTTTGTTAGATAGTGAGCTTTACACCAAAGGGAAAAAGGAGATTCAGTCCGTCAAGTTGCACATTTATTTGTCTATGAAGAAAGACTCCTCAAATAAAGAAGAAAAAAATTAGTTCCTAGCGAGGCTAGGATTCAACTAGATACCAAATTGAAAAATGATAAAGGGCGAACGGTGAACAATGAAGACCATTTTGAATTTACTTATCGAGATATTAACCAGATAAAAGAAGTCAAAGCTCCCCAAGATTTTAATATCGTAGAGAATTAAATAGGAGGATAGAAAAACCATTGGTTCAATTGACCAATGGTTTTTTACGTTTCTGATTTCTGGTACACACCAATTCTTTACTGGTGGCGATGCGATTGGTGCATTTCGTCTTTGATGGGGCAGGAACACTTACAATCGCCACAAGAACCTTTTACCTTGAGGTAGGAGCGAAGACCTTGTCCAGCTAAAAAAATAAGGACGGTAATAAGAATAGTTGACATGGTAACCTCCTAGATATGAGTGGTAGATAAGTTTTTTAAGCTGATGAGTTGATCATTACTTTGCTGTGGCTTGTGGAAGATGCAGGGAACAAGGATGATGAAAATGATCAGAGCTAGCCTAGTCCTACTAGTTTAGACTTCATCGATATTAAACACGTGTAAGATTATCTTGTAGCGACCAAAGTTATATTTCTTACTATGGAAGTCTTTTCAGATTCATAGCAGGGAGAAAAGAATCTTTAAAAGGTGCGCAAATGCGGGCCTTTTATTTCTTACCTCAAAATATCCATGTCAACCATCCTTTCTATTTTTTTGACAAATATTTTTTTATTTTTTTTTGACAAATATACTTGTCAAAAAAGAAAAAGAAGTGTTACAATGTTTTTAGTTGAAAGAAGAGGAGGTATTCTTATGGGAGCCATATGGATTCTATTTATCCCTTTTTCTGGTTATCATTTTATGCAAGCTCAGAAAAAGAAGATAAAAAAAGTTGAACAAACGTATTAGACGATTAGAAAAAAACAAGTGAAAGGAAATCAAGACATGTCTAGACTTTTAGAAGAATTGAAAAGGCCAAACGGCCACTGTTACAGTAGATGGTTTTGGATCTGAGTATGAAATTATGGATATCGATGAAGATTGGGTCAAACTGAGCTCGTGTGAATCAATAAACAACAAAGAGAAACCAAATTAGTCCGTATCGAAGATATTCAAGATATTCAACTATAAGGGGCGAAAGCCATGATTTTAAAAAAATCGACTGAAAGAGCTGAGGGCGCGTGATGGGTCTCAACCAATCTGAGCTAGCCAAGCTAGCAGGGAGTCTCGCGCCAGTCCATCAGTCTCTTGGAGCGAGGGGAATACACCCCTTCGGTTATCATTGCCATCACCATCGCCCAGATTTTCAAGGAACCTGTGGAAAATGTTTTTAGTCTAGTAGAGGAAGAGGAATGATATGAAAAAAAGCAACAACAAGAACGATCCCCTCGTTACCGTTTTTGGAGAAATGTAGGGATCATTACAGTTTCCGGCTTTGATCGGAGGAGTCATCAGGTTTTTGACAGGAAATGTTTGGATCCGAAAAAAAGCCCTTGAAATCAATCCTTCTTTAGTAAAGAAGTACTCCTTTTAGGGCTCAATACTTTTATTTCTTAGTCGTGTTTATGCTCACGATAGCCTTACTGATAAGCGCGAGAAAAGTCCATCAAAAAATGCTCCAAATAGAAGACGATGATGAAGCCTATCACTATGACATTCAGAAAGAAAAAAACTATATGGGCTTTAGCGACCATTTTTAAAGGCATCATGATCTTGCCCATACTTTTTTTTAGTCGTCATCTTTTTATAGTCAATTGGTCGACTATGGATAGACCTGCACTAGGGGACATAGCTTTTTATCTTTGGAGACTTTACCATGCTCTATCTCTTTTCTTGTCTTGATTGTCCCTATTTTTTTCTTATCGGATATCTTCTTTCATAAGACCTTCCATCTGATTTATGGAAAACCGATTCCCTCGCAATGCCAATGCCAAGGAAGTGCGTGAATTTCATGATGAGTATGATGGATGAAGCAGAAAAAAAGCAGATTAGCTACGAGGAAAACTATGAAATTAGTCATTAAGTTAAGCAATTATATCTTACCGATTTCCTTAATTGCGATATTCTTAGTTGGCATTGCTTTCCATACAGATATCTTGTTAGCATTAGTAGTGGTATCACTGATTTATGTCTATATCTTGGTCTCACAATACAAGATTACCAAACGTTATTATAAAGAGTAGAGGAGTCATCTATGTTAGAAATTAGAAATTTAGAAAAAAGCTTTGGGAATAAGCAGGTTCTCTTCGGAGTAGATCTGACAGCTCAACAAGGGCATATCCTTGGCTTTGAGTTGGGAAAAAAATGGGTGCCAGGGAAAAACAACCATTTTTCCACAGTATCCTGCGCTTTTTTGGACTACAGTGGTGAGATCCGCCTAGATGGCAAAGCGATTACGCAAGAAACCTACAAAGAAATTGGCTATTTGCCGGAAGAGCGCAGTCTCATGCCAAAACTCACAATTTTTGAGCAGGTCCGCTATTTGGCTGCCTTAAAAGGAATGAGCACTGCCGAGGTCAAGGAAAAATTACCGACCTGGATGGAAAAACTCCAAGTAAAAGGGAAATTGACCGATAAAATCAAGAGCCTCTCAAAAGGGAACCAACAGAAGGTGCAACTGATCATCACCTTGATCCATGAGCCTAAATTGATCATTTTAGATGAACCCTTTAGCGGATTGGATCCGGTCAACACAGAAGTGCTCAAACAGGTCATCTTTGAAGAAAAAGAGCGTGGAGCAACCATTATCTTTTCTGACCATGTCATGACCAACGTCGAAGAGTTGTGTGATGATATCCTAATGATCCGTGATGGTTCGGTTGTCCTTTCAGGGCCTGTCCAAGAGGTCCGGAATAGCTATGGCAAGACTCGCCTCTTTGTCTCAAACGACTTTAGCAAAGAAGAGCTAGAAGCTCTGCCACACGTGACCAAGGTCAGCATGACCAAGCAAGGGACTTGGAAGCTGATCTTGGATGATGCGTCAGCTGGTCCAGAATATTTGACCGCTTGACCAAGGGGCCACTACCTAGCGACCTTTGACCACCAAGCCCCAACTATTGATGAGATCTTTAAACTTGAATCAGGGTAGAAGTATGAAACAGATGTTTGTCGTAATGAAAGAAACCTATATCAGACAAGTGAAATCATGGAGTTTTCCTCTTCATGGTCTTCGGTCCCTTCCTCTTTTTTTAGGGATTGAGCATTGGAATCGGTTATCTGACAGGGTTCTTCTACAGATGCCAAAGAAACCAGGTGGCCTTGGTGACAGAAGTGTCCAGCTGTCAAAAGAAAAGCCTCAAAGGAACCGATGGCTTGACCTTGGACTACAAAGGATGAAGCTGCAGCTAAAAAAAGCCATCAAGGATGAGAAAAGCCGCTGCTTACCTAACGGTCGATGAAAAAGATGGCCAGCTAGAAGCCACTTATGTGGGCGATCAAGCCATGAAAAACAGATTTGAAAATCGCTTGTCGCTGCGAAAATTAAGCCAAGTCCAACAAGGGGATCAATCTAGCGCGTGCTAATCTAAGCAAAAGAGCAACTGACAGCCTTGTCTCAACAGGTTTCTCTGAAAGAAAAAATTGATGAGAAAAAAAGAAAGGCTTGAAAAATGGTGCAAACCATGGTTGCAGGTGGTCTAGGGAATGTTGCTTTATATGATTTTGATCTTCTACTCTAGTATCACAGCCCAGAAGTGGCCAGTGAAAAGGGAACTAAGATCATGGAAGTGGTCTTCTCTAGTATCAAAGCAACCGACTATTTCTTCGCACGCATGCTCGGACTCTTCGGAGTGATTTTTACCCATATTTTTGTCTATGTCGTTGGGCTAGTAGCTGTTTGGATCTTTAGAGCAGATATCCCAGTTGTCAAAGGATATTCTTGCTCCAAACTCTCCGATTACCCAACACCTAGCAGAAGTCGATCTCGCTCAATACCGTCTTCTTCATTATCCTTGGGATCTTTATGTATGTGTGCTCTCTGCCTTCTTAGGCTCCACAGTTGCACGACCTGAAGATTCAGGAAAAGCGATTTCGCCACTAATGATGTTAGTTATCTTTAGCTTCCTTGGGGTAACCACCTTGGGAAGTGCCGGTGACGTCTTCTTATTGAAGATCGGTTCCTACATTCCTTTCTTCTCAACCTTCTTCATGCCTTTCCGTACCATCAATGGCTATGCGACTGGTCTTGAATCTTGGGGTTCTTTAGGGAATTGCGGTTCTCTTTACCATCGTGGGAACAGTGCTCATTGCCCGTATCTATGCGAGCCTGATCCTTCAGACCGATGACCTCGGACCATGGAAGACCATCAAACGTGCTCTTAGCTATCGCTAATCAAACAAGCCCTCAGTTATTGCTGGGGGCTTTTTGATTGCAAATTGACTTTTGCAAGCCTTTTCACTACAATAGAATTACAGAAAAGGAGGCGGACATGAACTATATTGAGTTTGCTGAAAATGAGCGTCTGTCCACGATTGTCCTTGGGATGATGCGGATCAGTCAGATGAGTGAAGATGAGGTGGAGGCCTTGGTGGAGGCAGCCTTGTCGATTGGGATCAACACTTTTGATCTAGCGGATATCTATGGCGATGGCCAGTGTGAGGTCCTGCTGGGTAAGGTTCTCAAGCGTCGTCCGGATCTTCGGGACCAGATGTGGATCCAGTCCAAGTGTGGGATTCGCAAAGACGGCTTTACCTATTTTGATTTTTCTAAGGACTATATTTTGGACTCCGTCGATGGCATCCTCGAGCGTCTGCAGATCGAGCGCTTAGATAGTCTCCTCCTTCACCGACCGGATGCCCTCATGGAGCCTGAAGAAGTGGCGGAAGCTTTTGATCACTTGGAGCAAGCGGGCAAGGTTCGTCATTTTGGGGTGTCCAATCAAAATCCCATGATGATGGAATTGCTTAAGACGGCTGTCAAACAACCTCTCAAGGTCAACCAGTTGCAGTTGAGTGCCGCCTTTACACCGAGCTTTGAAGCTGGTTTTCATGTCAATATGGAAGGGCCAAAAGCAGCCGTTCGTGATGGTAGTGTCTTTGAGTATTGTCGCTTAACTGATACGGTGATTCAAGCTTGGTCTGTCCTCCAGCATGGCTATTTCAAGGGGAATTTTGTCGGCAAGGAAGAGTTTGCGGCCCTCAATCACGTCCTCAATGACTTGGCGAAAAAATACCAGGTCACTCCGACAGCCATTGCCCTTGCTTGGGTCCTCCGCTATCCGGGTAAGATGCAGGCCGTCATCGGAACGACCAAGCCCCAGCATGTCCTTGAAGCAGGGAAAGCAGCAACAGTGACTTTGACTCGCAAGGAATGGTACCAAATCTACTTGGCTGCAGGGAAATGATTTGCCTTAGAATCTTGATTAGTAAACCAGACTTTCACTCTTATCAGTGGGTCTGGTTTTTTTGTTTTGTAGTTTTCAGATTTTTTTCTTGACAAGTCTTTCTTTTTTTATGGTATTCTTTATGCAACATAGTGTTGCGCAACAGATGTTGCGCGAAAGGAGTCTTATGCCACCCAAAGGTTAAATTTAGTAAAGAGGCTATCATTGGGACAGCTTTACAATTGGTGAGAGAAGAGGGAATGGCTAGTTTGACAGCTAGAGCATTAGCGGAGAAACTGGGAGCCACACCGAGAGTCATTTTTGGGCAATTTGCTAATATGGCTGAGTTACAAGCAGAGGTTATTGTTGCTGCGGAGATGGTCGTGGTGGAGTATATTCGCAAGGCCTTTAGAAGATGAAAAGCCTTTTCCGATCTGTCAGGGGTTGCTTATATCCTTTTCGCCTCAAAAGAGCCCCAACTCTTTCAGTTGCTTTTCCAAAATCCTAGCAAAGATCCGATTCGTCGCTTTCAAGATTTTCTTCCCATGAAGGATCATAGTTACCAATTGGTTCTGGATTCGATTGTCGCAGACTATCCTTTGACTGTAGAGGAGGCTGGTCGCTTGTACCAGCATCTATTTATCTACTCACACGGGATGGCCTCTATGGTTGCTTCTGGTATTTATCAGTTCAGCATGGAAGAAGTGATTGGATTACTGACAGAGGTTTGTCAATCTCTCATCAAAAGAAATGGTAGGAAAGAAATGATTCAACTAGAAAATGTACACAAAAGTTACGGCCAAACCAAGGTTTTAAAGGGGATTGATTTGCAGATTCAAGACCAGGATGATGTGGTTATCCTCGGTCCTTCTGGATCGGGCAAGTCAACTCTCTTAAATGTGTTATCAGGCTTAGAAAAAGGTAGACGAGGGGCATATCCTCATTCAAGGACAAGATTTATCACAACTCACGGATGCTCAATTGACAGCCTTTAGACGTGAGAAGATTGCCTTTTATTTTCCAGCAGTATTATCTATTGCCGAATCTGACGGTCAGACAGAAATGTAAAGATGGGGAGCTGACCTGGCAAACAATCATGATTTTTTTGCAGATCATCGAGGATTTGGGGACTTGGCGATAAGCTGGACAAGTATCCGAGTGAATTGTCTGGGTGGGGAACAGCAGAGAGTCTCTATTGCTCGGGCCTTGGCCAAAAAAAGCCAGAGATTCTTTTTCTTAGATGAGCCGACAGGGAGCCCTGGATGAAGAAACAGGGCGCAAGATTCTCGACTATATCTGGAAAGCTGAAAGGAAAAAGCTGGGCTTTTACCCTCATCATGGTGACACACAACCAAAATATTGCGGATATGGCAAGAACCATCATTCGTGTCAATAGTGGCAAGATTACCGAAGTTGTGACCAATGATCAGCCTCAGACTGCCTATGAGATTGGATGGTAAGCCATGTTTTCAGTAAAAGATATTCGAAAATTAGTTGTCGTCAGTATCATTGGGGCCTGTGCGGTCTTTGTGGCTAATCTCTTTCTTGAATTTTTATCTGGATATCGAGCAGTTGGAGATTTCTAAAACCAATCCCATGATTCAGACCTACTATGATGCCCAGGTTTCGCTTTCTTGGATGGTGGCCATGGTCAGTGGGGTCGTCTTGTCCTTGACGTCGGTCCTTCTCATGTGTTTTTATATCAAACAATTTGTCGATGACCACAAGGAACAATTAGGAATTTTAAAGGCTTTGGGCTACAGCAATGGCCAGTTGGCGAAAACGATTTTGGGCCTTTGGACTCAGTTTTTGGAGCTGGAGCGCTTCTTGGCTATTTTCGCTTCTTTTTCTCATGATGGGACATTTTTATGACTTTCCGTAATGAGAAGGGGATTTTGCCAGAAATTACCATTCACTTTCACTGGCAGCTCTTGCTTGCTTTGGTGATCCTGCCAACGACCTTCTTTATGCTTCTCGCGATTGGTTATGCTAGAAGACAACTACAAACACCGGCGCTTCGCTTATTGAAAAAAATCTCCCAAGTCCAATCAAGGTCAAAAGGAGAAAAGAGGGCTCCTAAGAAAGACAAAGACTTCCTAAAAGAGCTGTCCTCGTCACTGATTTGGGGGAGAAAATCGATCTTGTTTTTTGTGGTCTTTGGCTCCATGTGTTTTGCGGCCATGGTTCAATTGTCCTTTGGCCTCAGGGATTACACAGATGACATCATCCAAACCATGATGATCATGATTGGCTTGATCCTTTCTTTCTCGATACTCTTTTTGTCATTGGGGATTGTCGTCTCAGAAAGTCGTGAAACCTTGGCTCTTATGAAGGCTTTTGGCTACACCCATCGTGAATGCCAAAGTCATATTCTCGCTCCCTATCGTTTTTGGGCTTATCTAGGATTTGTTCTTGGGACGGCTTATCAATATGGCATCATGGAAATCTTTGATCGGTGTGATCAAAGACACGGTTCCTGAAAAGATTGAGCATCACTTTGATGGGAATGTGTGCTTTTGGACCTTGCTCGGTTTTGCTGTGGTTTATGAAAGCCTCTTTTATCTATCCAACAGAAAACTCCAAAAACAAACCATCAAAGAAGTACTCTTTAGCAGAATGATCAGAAAAGGTTGGGTTCCCCAGCCTTTTTCTAGTGGAATCATTGACAAGAGAAGGCTTTTCCGCTATTCTAGGGGAATGAAAGAAATGGAAAGGGATTGAGATGAAACGGACTTACTGGCAGGACCTAAAGGGGGCCTTTTACTTGATCTGGCGTAATAAATGGTCCTTTATCGCGATTGGGATTTTGCTACAATTTGTGGTTGGTATTGGGGCTGCGGCCTTGACTTGGCTCTTTCATCTGGCAGTCTTGCTTGCGGGTCAGGCTAATATCGATAAGAACAACCTTGTCTCTGTTATGAGCCATCCCTTGAGCTTGCTGGCTCTTTTGGTCTTTATCATGGTCTTTGCTTTCTTGTTTATGCTGGAGATGCGGACCCTGATTTCGGTCATTTACCTATCGCGAACCGACCGACACTTGTCCTTTAAAAAGGTCTTGCGGCAATCATTTGGTCGCTTGAAGGACCTAGCGGGAAGGAATCTGCTTTATTTTCTGCTCTATCTCCTTTTGACCTTGCCTGTTGCAGGTGTCTTGATAGGATCGACATTGACGGATGGGCTTTATATTCCAACCTTTATCACAGGGGAGTTTGAAAAGACCACGATTGGCTCCATCGGGCTCTTTGTGGTGCAGCTGACCTTTATCTATCTTAATCTTCGCTTGATCTATACGGTTCCCAACCTCGTGGTAGAGGAGTTGCCATTTGGTCGTGCCTTGAAAAAAAGCTGGACTATGACCAAAAGAGGAGGTTTTCGTCTCTTATGGAGAATTCTGTCCTTTGAGTTTCTCTTAACCTTTCTAGGGATTTTATTGATCTTGGGTTTGGTCTTTACCTTGACCGTGATCGATAAAGAAGGCCAGTATTTCTGGGTGGTGACCATCTTTTTGGTCTTGATTCGGACCTTCCTATTCATTTTTACAGTCTTGACAAAGGTGGGGTCGCTCGGCATTATCTTGGATTCTGCATGGGAAGTACCGAGCCGATCGGTCATGCGCTCGAAAGGCAGTCGAAAGATGAAGGGGCTCTTTGCCTTGACAGTGGTCTTTCTCATGGTCCAATCGGGGATCTCAGCCTATGAACTGGCAACCCTAAAGGTGAATGACCAGATCAAGCTCATCGCCCATCGAGGGGATGTCTCTAAAGGGGTAGAAAATTCCCTGGAAGCCTTAGAAGCAGCAGCCAAGGAAAAGGCAGCTTATGCGGAGATGGATATCCTTCTCACTAAGGACCATCAATTTGTCGTCATGCATGACTACAATCTCAAGCGCCTTGCTGGGGTGGACAAGGATGTGAAAGACATGACCCTAGCTGAGGTGCAAGGCCTCAAGATTCAACAGGATGGTCACACGAGTCATATCCCTTCATTTGAGGAATATGTCAAGCGTGCCAAAGAATTGAAGATAAAGCTCTTGGTTGAGCTTAAGTCTCATGGTGGAGAGCCTGCTAATTATGTGGATCTCTTTGTGCAGAAGATGCGGGACTTAGGGGTCGAAAAAGACTATCCGGCTATGTCTTTGGATCTGTCGGTCATGGAAAAAGTCGAGAAAAAGGCCCCTGAGATCAAGACCGGCTATGTCATTCCTATTCAATTCGGTCGCTTTGAAAAGGTCTCAGTTGACTTTTTTGCCATTGAAGACTTTTCTTATCAGGAGGATTTGGTGACCCAGGCCCATGAGATGAAAAAAGAGCTCTATGTCTGGACCATCAATGACAAGCAGAAGTTGACCAAGTATTTGCAACAACCCATTGATGGCTTGATTACGGATGAATTGACAGAGGCTCAAAGATTGAAAAAGGATTTGAAACAAAACAAGTCTTACTTTGATCGCGTCTTAAATCTTGTCGCTACGTCTAAGGAAGAATAAGATAGGATAGGCATAGAGAGAGTGGGACAGAAATCGGTCATTCGTTAGAATTCGATTGCGTCGTCCCACCTCCGCACAGTTGAGTAGGGCTGTAAAAGCTGATGAAATCAGCGTAGTAGGGCCCACTCAACCACTGCGTCTTGCTCGACAATCCAAAGACAATTGAGAGGCTAGGACTTTTGTCCCAGCCTCTTTTGTACTGGATCAATCAGAAAAACGGATGCTGTCTAAAAATCTTGCATTTTTTTGCAATTTAGGTTACAATGAAGATTATGAAAACGCGTAATCCCTAGGGTCTTTCCCTCAGGGAATTTTGTGTGTTTTGACCTATTTTTCGGTGGGAAAAAGCTTTGCTTCTCCCGCAGAAAAAAGTATGAAAAACTTTGGAGGTAATGATGATTCGATCCTTAATTTCCGAGATCAAAGAATTCAAGAAGCCCTCGATTTTGGCTTCCTTGTTCATGGTCTTTGAAGTCATGTTTGAGATTTCGATTCCCTTTGTCATGGCGAGTCTATTGGACCAGGGTGTTCAACAAAGAAACATGAACAATATCCTATTTTACGGTGGGATCATGCTGGTCTGTGCCTTTCTCTCCCTCTTTTGTGGGATGCAGTCTGCCCGTTATGGTGCCTATGCTTCAGCTGGTTTTGCTAAAAACCTTCGTCGGGCCATTTTCAAAAAGGTTCAAACCTTCTCATTTGAAAATATTGACCAGTTCTCATCTGGTGGTCTGGTTACTCGGATGATGACCGACGTGACCAATGTGCAAAATGCCTATCAAATGGTGATCCGGATCTGTGTACGGGCACCGCTCAATTTGATCTTTGCCATTGTAGCTTGTTTCATGATCAATCCGGAAATGGCCATGATCTTTGTCTATGTGACCATCTTTTTGGCAGCTGTCTTAAGCATCATCATGAAGATTGTGTATCCGCTCTTCACAGAAGTATTTGAAGCTTATGACAATCTCAACAACAGCATTCAAGAAAACATCACCAATATGCGAGTGGTCAAGTCTTACGTTAAGGAAGCAGATGAAACCGTTAAATTCAAGAAGGCTTCACGTTTGATTTATAACATGTTTATGAAGGCTATCCGTGTCGTTGTCTTGAGTAGCCCAGCTATGATGCTTTCCATGTATGCTTCTTTCCTTTTGATCTCTTGGATTGGGGCTCATCTGATCGTTGGTGGCCAACTCTCCACTGGGAATCTGACTTCTATGTTTAGCTACACCATGACCATTCTCATGTCGCTCATGATGTTTATGATGATCTTTGTCATGTTGTCGATTTCCATGGCCTCTGTCGAGCGGATCAATGAAGTCTTAACGACCAAAACGACGATTGAATCTCCAGAAAATGGGATCAAAGAAGTCGCAGATGGCTCGATCAACTTTGAGGATGTGACCTTTGCCTATACCGATGAAAATGGGGACAAGACCCATGTTTTGCAAGGGTTGAATCTCTCGATTTCCTCAGGTGAAGTCATTGGGATCCTGGGTGGAACAGGATCAGGGAAATCGAGCTTGGTGCAGCTGATTCCTCGTCTCTATGATGTTGAGTCTGGTCGGGTGACAGTAGCAGGCCACGATGTCAAAGAATACGATCTTGATTCCCTTCGTAAGCAAGTGGCCATGGTTCTTCAGACCAATGTTCTTTTCTCTGGTACGATTAAAGAAAATATGCGCTGGGGAAATAAGGATGCGACGGATGAAGAGATCATCGCAGCTTGTAAGATTGCCCAAGCCGATGAATTTATTCAAGATTTCAAAGATGGCTATGACACTATGATTGAGCGTGGGGGATCCAATGTCTCCGGTGGCCAACGCCAGCGTCTCTGTATTGCGCGTGCCCTTCTCATGAATCCGAAGATCTTGATCTTGGATGATTCGACTTCAGCGGTCGATACCAAGACAGATAGTTTGATCCGTCAAGGATTGGCAACCAGCTTGAAAGAGACTACCAAAAATCATCATTGGTCAACGGATTTCCTCTATTCAAGATGCAGATCGCATCATCGTGATGAATGATGGCCAAATCGATGCGATCGGTAACCACGAAGAATTGCTTGCGACCAATGCCATCTACCAAGAAGTATATGAAATGCAAACACAAGGGAAAGGAGAAGCAGATGAAAAACTAAGAAAAAAAGCAAATCTAGGCTCGATCCTTCGCCTGCTCGACTTCCTTTGGAAAAAAACTACAAGGTATCCTTGATTGTTTCCTTTATCTTAATCATTCTATCGTCTCTTGCGACGGTCAATGTGACAGCTTCGATTCAGTCCTTGGTCGATGTCTATGTGGAGCCTATGCTAACGTCAAACAGCCATGATTTTGGACCGCTCTTGTCCTTCTTGACACGAGTTGGTTTGATCTGTTTGATCGGAGTACTTGCTAACTATGGCTTTACCTTGATTATGGCGACCGTTTCACAAGACTCACTTAGAAGTCTTCGAAATCAGTTGTTTGCCCGCATGCAAAAACTGCCAGTTCGTTACTTTGATACCCACCAACACGGGGACATCATGTCTATCTATACCAATGATATTGATGCTCTTCGCCAAGCGATTGAACAATCCATTCCTCAACTCTTATCCTCATCTATTACCATCCTTGGGGTAACGATTACCATGCTGACGGTTAGTCCACTCCTGTTCTTGATTGTTCTTTTCATGGTTATCGTCATGGTCTTTATCATCAAGGATGTTTCTGGTAAATCAGGTCGTTACTTTGGGGCCCAACAAAAGAACTTGGGGATTGAGAACGGCTTTATTGAAGAAATGATGTCTGGTCAAAAAGTGGTCAAGGCCTTTGTGCATGAAAGAGAAAGCATTGAGGATTTTGACCGCATCAATGATCAACTCTTTGAATCTTCCTACCAGGCCAACCGCTATGCCAATGTCCTCATGCCAATTCTTGGGAACTTGGGAAATGTTTCCTTTGTTCTGACAGCCTTGATCGGGGGACTCTTTGCACTAAACGGCGTCGGTGGTTTAACCATTGGTGGTCTCATGGCCTTTCTGCAATTGAACCGTTCCTTCACAGGTCCCATTGCCCAAGTCTCTCAACAATTGAACTTTGTCCTTATGGCCTTGGCTGGTGGAGATCGTGTCTTTGATCTTTTGGACGAAGAAGAAGAAGTCGACCAAGGAAAAGTGACGTTGGTCAATTATGAACTAGTCGATGGAGAAATGGTCGAAACCGATCAGAAAACCAACAAATGGGCTTGGAAACACCCACGTCCAAATGGGGATTACCAGCTTGTTAAGATGGTCGGAAATGTGGTCTTTGATGATGTTGATTTCTCTTATGATGGGAAGAAACAAATCCTTCATGGCATCAACTTGTATGCGGATAAGGGTCAAAAAGTGGCCTTTGTCGGAGCGACTGGTGCAGGAAAGACAACTATCACCAACTTGATCAACCGCTTCTATGACATCCAGTCAGGAATGATTACCTATGATGGAATCGATATTAAATTGATTGAGAAAGATTCTCTGCGTCGTTCCCTCGGAATCGTTCTTCAAGATACCCACTTATTTACTGGTACGATTGCGGAAACATCGCTTATGGCCGTGCTGATGCAACACGGGAAGAAATCCTTGAAGCAGCTCGGATTGCCAATGTGGATTCCTTTGTTAAGCACTTGGATCAGGGCTATGAGACAGTCTTGACGGATGATGGGGCTGGCCTATCAAATGGTCAACGACAATTGATCGCCATTGCCCGTGCAGCCCTTGCCAATGCGCCGGTCTTGATTCTGGACGAAGCGACGTCTTCTATTGACTCACGGACAGAGAAGATGGTGCAAGAAGGGATGGACCGCTTGATGGAAGGTCGGACTGTCTCGTTATCGCCCACCGTCTATCGACGATTGTCAATTCCGATGTGATTATGGTAATGGACCACGGACGTATCATCGAGCGAGGCAACCATGCTTCCTTGATGGCAGAACGTGGCACCTATTACCGCCTCTACACCGGTGGACTTGAAATTGATTAATAATAAAAAAAGCTTGAGCGTTAGCTCAGGCTTTTTTGGCTTATGGATAATGACTTCTTAGAAACTTTCCTTAGGTGAGTACGGACGTCAGCGAACTTCGAAGAAGTTCCATGACTAATTATTGAGCTCCTTCGCTCTTTAATTTCTGGGCTCAGGCTAAAACAGTTTCCCAAACTGTTTTACTCTCAAAACTCCTGAGTGCCTGAAACGTTATTGTTTCAGACACTTTTCTCACAGCGGAAAGTCTCGAAAATAAATAGTCATTCATCAGAAAGCTTGAGCATTGGCTCAAGCTTTTTGCTTATTTCTCAAGTAATTCTTGGATCAAGTCTTCGATAGCAGCTGGTTCTGTTTTGGAGGAGAAGCGTTGGGCGACTTGGCCTTGTCGGTCGATGACAAATTTTGCGAAGTTCCATTCGATGCGTTTGCCCAGTGGCCCAACTGCTTGGCTTTTAAGCCAGTCATAGAGAGGAAGGGCTTCTTTACCATTAACCTTGGCTTTAGCGAATCGTGGGAAGGTGGTCTGGTAGTTGAGGCTGCAGAAGCTATTGATTTCTTCTGCAGTTCCTGGTGCCTGCCCCATGAATTGGTTACAGGGAATGTCTAGGATTTCCAGCCCCTTTTCCTGGTAACGCAGGTAGAGATCTTGCAGTCCTTGGTATTGCGGGGTCAAGCCACAGCCTGTTGCTGTATTGACCACGATGAGGACCTTACCTTGGTAGTGAGAAAGGGGAATCTCCTCCCCATTCTGGTTTTTTAAAGAAAAATTATAAATGCTGGTCATAGGTGGTATCCTTTCTGTCTCTTCAACTTTTATTGTAGCACAAATCTCCTAAAATTGGGCCAGGAGGAGCATGACTTCTTGCTTTAGTCCCTCCTGTGAAAATGATATAATAAGAAGATAACAAGCTCTCAAGAAAATGCCAAAAGGAGAACGGATCGGATGAAATTACTCTATACGGATGTTCGGACCCCCTTGACCCAGCTCCTGACACAAGAAGCCGTAGGGTTAGTAGAACAGGGTAAGCGTGTATTTTACATTGCACCCAACTCTCTTTCCTTTGAAAAAGAAGCCAAGGTCTTGTCCTATTTAGAAGGTCAGGCTTCTTTTGCTATTACCGTCACGCGCTTTGCTCAAATGGCCCGTTATTTCATCCTGAACCAGGTCTTTGAGGAGCAACCTTTGGATGATATCGGTCTCGGCATGCTATTTTTTAAAGCTCTTTCCCAGATGAAGGAGCAGGATCTCAAAGTTTACGGGGCCCTGCGCAAGGATCCTCAGTTTATCCAGCAACTGGTCCAGCTCTATCATGAATTGCAGACGGCCCAGATGGATTTTACCGATTTAGAGTTGCTCGAGGAAGCTGAAAAAAGAGAGGACCTCTTGGCGATTTTTGAAGCGGTTTCTGAGATGCTGGTCGAGCACAGGTATGAATCCCAGTCCAAGATGGCCTTTTTCCTCAATCAGGTCGAAGCAGGGCACTGAGAGGAGCAATTAAAGGATGTGGCGATCGTTGTCGATGGCTTCACGCGTTTTTCTGCGGAAGAAGAGGCTTTGATTAGTCTCCTTCACCGAAAAGGAGTGGAGATTGTCATCGGGGTCTATGCCAGTGACAAAGCCTATCGGGCAAGCTTTAGAGAGGGCAATCTTTACCAGGCCAGTGTTGACTTTCTCCTTCAGCTGGCAAAGACATTTGAGGTACAGCCACAGTATTGTGGACAAGCGATCGAAGACTCTTTTAGTCGCATTACCCGCATGCTAGAAGCGCGCTACGATTTTTCACAAGTGGAAAATGAGCTCAAGGAGGACGATCGAACAGCGCTCCAACTCTGGCAAACCAACACGCAAAAGGAAGAGTTGGAATTTGTCGCTAAATCCATCCGTCAGCGTCTTCATGATGGAGCACGCTATCGAGATATTCGGGTCTTGTTAGGCGATGTAGAAGCTTATCAATTGCAGCTCAAGACCATTTTTGACCAGTATCAGATCCCCTTTTATTTGGGACGAAGTGAAGCCATGGTCCACCATCCCTTGATTCAGGTCATTGAATCGCTAGGGCGGATCAAGCAGTTCAATTACCAGACGGAAGACGTCATCAATCTGTTGAAAACGGGTCTGTATAGTGATCTGACGCAAGAAGAAGTCGATGCTTTTGAGCAATACCTTCGTTTTGCGGAAATTAAAGGTGCTACAAAATTTCACAAGCCTTTTACTAGCAATCGTCAGGGCAAGTTTAATTTGGAAAGCTTAATACTCTCCGAGAACGCGTCGTAGAACCTCTAGCTCCCTTCTTTTCACAGCGCAAACAAAAGGTGACCCATCTCTTAACCGCCTTTACAGAGTTTCTGCAAGAGGTTCAACTTTCTCAGAATCTACAAGCTTTGATCAAGGATCTAGCCTTGGAGGAGCAGGAGCGCTATGACCAGGTCTGGAAGGCCTTCCTCCATGTCTTAGAGGAGTTGAACGTGGTCTTTGAGGACCAAGAGCTAACAGTGGATGACTTTTTGGCCCTCCTTTTATCGGGAATGCAATTGTCTCAATACCGGACAGTTCCTGCCACTGTTGATGTGGTGACCGTTCAGTCCTATGACTTGATTGAACCCTTGACAGCGCCTTATGTCTACGCGATTGGGCTGACCCAGGAGCGTTTTCCAAAGATTGCTCAGAACACCTCTCTACTCAGTGAAGAAGAGCGCCAGCAGCTCAATGAGGCCACCCAAGAAGGAGCAGAGCTTCAGGTGGTGTCCAGCGAAAATCTCAAGAAAAATCGCTTTGTGGCAGTTTCGCTTCTCAATGCGGCGACCAACCAACTGGTCCTATCGGCTCCTAGCTTGGTCAATGAAATGGAAGATAGTGTCTCTCCTTACCTTGTCGAATTGACCAAGGAACCTATTGCCATCGAGTGGACGATCAAACAAGCCCAAGCTTCGAGTGATGATATCGGGACCTACCGAGCCCTTTTAGCGCGCGTGATCGAACTCCATCAAGAAGAGATCGCTAGTGAGTTGTCTGCTGAAGAAGCCAGCTTTTGGAGTGTGGCGGTACGGGTTTTGCGCAAAAAATTAGCCGCTGAAGGCATCCAGATTCCTCAGATTTCAACAGAATTAAAGAGCCGTCAGCTTCAGTCGGATACGCTTCAAGCGCTCTATCCAGAGGGCAAAGCCTTGACCTTATCCGCTTCTGCCTTGAATGAATACTACAAGCACCAGTATGCCTTTTATCTGCGCTATGTCTTGGGCTTACAAGAGGATGAAACCATCCGGCCAGATGCCCGCAGTCATGGGAATTTCTTGCACCGGATCTTTGAAAAAGTCTTAAAAGATAGCTCCGATCAAGCGTTTGATCGGCGTTTAAACGAGGCGATTCGAGAAACCAGCCAAGAAGCAGAGTTCCAGCAATTGTATGGAGAAAATGGAGAGACCGAGTTTATTCGCAACTTGCTTCTTGATACCGCGAAACAACAGGGCGTGTCCTCGCCCAGCAAAATGGTATCGAGACCATCGGTGAGGAGACCCTCTTTGGTGGAAGTACCCACACCTCTTATCCATTGTCCGATGGCCGTCTCCTGCAGCTACGAGGCAAGGTGGATCGCATTGATCAATTGAGGGATCGGGGAGCCCTCGGAGTCGTGGACTACAAGTCCAGTCTGACGCAGTTCCACTATGACAAGTTCTTTAATGGCCTGAATTCTCAATTGCCGACCTATCTTTCTGCGATTCAGGATTTGAAGGAATACCAAGAGGAGCAGGGGATTTTCGGGGCCATGTATTTGGAAATGGGAGATCCTGTAGTGGATCTGAAAAAGAGCAAGACAGTAGAGGATGCCATTAACCAAACCATGAAAAGTCAACAGTACAAGGGACTCTTTATGGCAGATCAGGCGCCTTATCTGGGCGAGGCCTATGATAAAAACAAGGCCATGATGCTGAGTAAGGAAGAACTGGACTTGCTCCTCTTGTACAACGCTTATCTCTATAAAACAGCAGCAGAAGGGATTCTCAAGGGACAATTTGCCATCAATCCCTATAGTGAAAATGGGCGCAATATCGCACCATTCGTGGAGCAGTTTAAATCTATCACAGGATTTGAAGCCGATCGTCACCTAGGTCAGGCACGGTTCTTGACCAAACTAGACCAAAAAGGCATACGCGGTGAAAAAGTGAAAGCCGCTTGGATCGAGAAGATGAAGGAGGTCTTGAACAAATGATCAAACAAGCATTTTTGACAAGAGAAGAAATCAAGGCCCTTCAGGCCCAAGAGGCAGCTTCTACCAAAGAACAAAAGCGGACACCAGAACAGATCGATGCCATCTATAGTTCAGGAACCAATATCTTGGTGTCGGCCTCTGCGGGATCAGGAAAGACCTTTGTCATGGTGCAGCGGATACTGGATCAGATGCAGCGTGGCATTTCGATTAAGGAGCTCTTTATCTCGACCTTTACGGTCAAGGCAGCAGGAGAGCTCAAGGAGCGTTTGGAAAGTGAACTTGGAAAAGCCCTGCAAGCGAGCGATGACCCAGAGCTCAAGAAACACCTGGCCCGTCAAATCGCAGATGTCGCCACCAGCGATATCGGAACCATGGACTCTTTTACCCAAAAGGTCCTAACGCGCTATGGCTATTTGCTTGGGTTGGCGCCTCAGTTTCGCATTTTACAAAATTCTAGTGAGCAGCGCCTCTTACAAAATGAAGTCTTTCAAGCTGTTTTTGACCGCTATTACCAGGGGGAAAATCAAGAGGCCTTTGTCCAGATGGTCAAGAATTTCACGGGACAGCGCAAAAATTTATCCTTGTTTAAAGAACAGATCTACCAGATCTATGACTTTCTTCAGTCGACCAGTGATCCGGAGAAATGGCTGGAAGAGCATTTCCTAAAAGGTTATGAAGAGACCGATTTTGACCAGGTGGAAGCTACTCTGATGGAGAGCATCCAGCAGGCCCTTTATGAGGCAGAGAGCTTTTTTGCCTTTCATTTGTCCAATGAAGGTCAAGCATTTGGCAAGGCCAAATATTTGGAAGCTGTCGAAGAGGTGCTCGATCAGATTGGAAGCCTGACAGGTCGCACCAATAAAGAGCAATTGACCTCTGTCCTAAAGGCGGTCGTGGCGATTAGTCGGGCTTCAAATGGGGGAGCCTTGACCAACAGAGCCCGAAAAGAAGAGTTGAAAGAGTTAGTCACGGCTTATAACCAGGATAAAACCATACATATCAACCGCCTCAGAGACTTGGAAAATCAGCTCTATCAGCTGGAATTTCAACAAGCCTACCACCAAGAAGAAGGCCCCATGCTCTCCTTGCTCCGGGACTTTATCAGAGACTTTTCTCACGCTTATCTGGAACGAAAAATCCAAGAAAAAGCTTATGAATTTGGGGATATCAGTCATTTTGCCATTCAAATTTTAGAGCAATTCCCAGAGGTGAGACAAGCCTATCAAGAGCGCTATCATGAGGTCATGGTCGATGAGTACCAGGATACCAACCACACCCAAGAGCGGATGTTGGATTTGCTGTCAAATGGCCACAATCGCTTTATGGTGGGGGATATCAGCAATCCATTTACCGCTTCCGTCAGGCAGATCCACAGATTTTCAATGATAAATTTAAAGCCTTCCAAGAAGAAGGGGCGAAAGGGCGGTTGATCCTCCTCAAGGAAAATTTCCGGAGTCATGTGGAGGTATTGGACGCGACCAATGATGTCTTTCGCCATTTGATGGACGAAGAGGTGGGCGAGATTGACTACAATCAAACCCACTATCTAGTTGCAGGAAGCGACAAGCAGCGGATGGCCTTGCCACAACATCGAGCAGAATTTTTGCTTTATGATGGCACCCAAGACCAGGAAGAAAAGAACGAAGACGAGGAAGCTGCTTCTGGACTCGAGACGGTTTCCCAAGGGAGAAATTCTCCTTGTCATCAAAGAAATTTTACGCCTTCATCGGGTAGAAAAAGTGCCCTTTAAAGAGATCACTCTCTTGACCGCGACTCGAACTCGAAATGACGCGATTCTGGAAGCCTTTGACCAGTATCGTATCCCGATTGTGGCAGATAGCGGACAGGCGCATTATCTTGAGTCGCTGGAAGTGATGGTCATGTTGGATACCTTGCGGACCATTAACAATCCCTTGCATGATTATGCCTTAGTGGCCCTTATGAAATCCCCCATGTTTGACTTTGATGAAGATGAATTGGCACGGATTTCCTTGCAGACCCTTCCAGAGAAAAAGCAAATGGCCTTCTACCACAAGGTCCAGTTAGCCCTTGAAAAGACTGCAGAGCATGCAAATCTGATTGATGCCAAGCTCCTAGCTAAAATCGAGAACTTCCTCAAAGTGTTATCTACTTGGGCGCGCTGCTGCCAAGACCTCTTCGCTCTATGATTTGCTATGGAAAATCTATGAGGATCGCTATTACTATGACTATGTCGGCGCCCTTCCAAATGGCGCCCAGCGCCAGGCCAACCTCTATGCATTGACGCTTCGGGCCAATGATTATGAAAAAGCCAGCTTTAAGGGCTTGTCGCGCTTCATTGCCATGATTGACAAGGTGATCGAAAATGAACACGATTTGGCCAGCGTCCCTCTTGCGGCGCCAAAAGATGCCGTCCAGCTCATGACCGTCCATAAGAGTAAGGGGCTGGAATTCAAGTATGTCTTTATACTCAATATGGATAAGGCCTTTAACCGTAAGGATCAATCGGGGCCAATCATTCTCAGTCGTCAAAAAGGGATTGGCTTTAAATATGTTGCGAATCTGCCAGTTGAGACAGAAAATCCTGCTGCTCCAGAAACCATTCGCCTGCAGATCGAAACGCCTTGCTACCAACGCAATGTGGAAGAAACAAAATTGGCCACGATTTCGGAGCAGATGCGTCTTCTTTATGTCGCTATGACACGGGCTGAGCTCAAGCTCTATCTGGTCGGAAAAGGCCGTGAAGACAAACTGCGTGATACCGATTGGGGGACTAGTCGCAATGGCAAATTGGATCCGGAAAAACGAAAAGAATGGACCTCTTATCAGGACTGGCTCTTTGCTATTCAAGATGTGTTTACCAAGAATACCCTGGCCTATGACACACGTTTTGTGACAGACGAAGACCTGACACCAGACCAGCTTGAGCCACTAGAGAAGGAGAAGGATTCCCGCTTCGATCAGCTCAAGGATATCCGTCAGTCAGAGGATATTCGTCGGGCCTTGGATATCTTGGAAAATGTTGATCGGCTCAATCAGCTCTATGCTCCGGCTATTCATTTACCAAGTGTCCGTACACCTAGTCAGATCAAGAAATTCTACGAGCCGGTCATGGATGCCAATGGCGTCCAGATCATGGATGCAAAGCTAGTTGCGCCTAAGTTTGAGCTTCCAACTTTTGGGCAAGAAAAAGCTGTGACAGGAGCCCAGGTAGGTAGTGCTGTCCATGAACTCATGCAGCGCGTGCCTCTTGGAGAAGAAATCACGCTGGATACGTTGCATCAAGCCTTAGAGCAAGTTCAAGCAGAGCCAGCGGTCAAAGCCCGTATCAAACTAGAGGCCATCCTTGCTTTCTATGAGACGCCTTTGGGGACCTTGCTTCAAAAAGAAGCCTCTCGAGTCCGTCGCGAAGCTCCCTTTGCCATGCTGAAGAAAGATCCTGCAAGTGGAGAGGACTTTGTCGTGCGGGGGATCTTGGATGGTTATTTGGTGCTAGAAGACCGGATTCTGCTCTTTGATTACAAGACGGATCACTACAAGGTTCCTAGCCAATTGGTCGAACGCTACCGGGATCAGCTCGATCTCTATGCAGAAGCTCTTCGTCGTTCTTATGGCAAAGAGCAAGTAGAAAAATATCTCGTGCTTCTAGGTGGCCCCCATCTAGAAGTGGTGAAAGTGGAGTAAATCATGGCAATTGCACAGGAAAACATCGAACGGATCCAAAGAATGGAAGGTTATTTGAATGACTATGCCAAGACTTTGGAAGAAACCAAAAAAAGCAGTGGATCGACTAAGAGAGCATCAAGATAGCTATATCCAACTGCGCGATTATTATAGTAGTCAGGCCTATTTTGATGACTTGGACTTGTCCAATCAGGCTGACTTTCCAGCCGATCTTCCTTGTGGTGTCTTGTCCGAAGATGCCGTCTATGATTTGTTAGACGAGCATTTTCAGATGGGAGTGGAACTCTTGGAGATCGCAACGAAGATGATCAAAGAACGGTGAAATTTCAATCTAAACTTCTTTGAACCACACAAAAAAGCTCCGGTTTTCCGGAGCTTTCAAATTGAAGATAAACATCAACAAAGAAACTTTCCTCAGGTGAGTACGGACGTCAGCGAACTTCTACGAAGTTCCATGACTTAGTTTTGAACCTAAAGTTTCAAAACTCCCGAGTGCTAGAAACAAAAGTGTTTCTAGCACTTTTCTCACGGCGGAAAGTTTCAGTATATGTTTGAATCAAACATAATATATATCATTCTAATTTTTTTAGCATTACTTGTGTTAGCATATCGTGACAAACCCTACCAGTAAAAGAAAATTTTCCAAAATGGACTTTTTCTTCAGCAAAAAAAGCTCCGGTTTTCCGGAGCTTTTTGAATGATTAGTGTGAGACACGGCGACGTGCTGCTTTTTTGCGGTTTTCTTCGATGAAAGCTGCTTTTTGTTCTTCTGGTTCGATTACTTTTTTCTTGAATGTGTAAACTGCACCTGCGACAGCAGCAACTGTACCAGCAACACCAGTAACAAAACCTTTACCAAATCCTTTAGCCATGAGAATTTCTCCTTTTCTGAACTTTAAATATTTATGTTATAATATATGGTAACGAAAAAACGTGAATTTTGCAAGGAAAAACGATGAAAACCAAGATAATTGTGATTGTGGGACCGACTGCTGTTGGAAAAACAGCTCTTGCGATCGATTTGGCACAAGCTCTCAATGGTGAAATTATCAGTGGCGATAGTCAACAAGTCTATCGCAAGCTGGATATTGGAACAGCCAAGGCGACACCAGAAGAGCAAGCTGCAGCTCCCCATCATTTGATCGATGTCCGGGAGGTGACCGAGTCTTACTCGGCTTTTGATTTTGTAAGAGAAGCTAAGACTGCGATTGAGGATATCACAGCTCGAGGCAAGCTTCCTATCATTGCAGGTGGGACGGGTCTTTACATCCAAAGTCTGCTCGAAGGTTATCATCTAGGTGGTGAAGTTCCTCATGAAGAGATTCTGGCCTATCGCGCTCAATTGGACTTGCTGTCGGACGAAGACTTGTACCAAAGAGTGGCGGAGCAAGGACTTGTGATTCCTCAACTCAATCGACGTCGGGCCATGCGGGCTCTTGAAATTGCGCATTTTGGGCAGGACCTCGCAAACGAAGAGACCGATTATGAACCCTATCTCATCTGTCTAGATGATGAACGGTCCTTGATCTATGATCGCATCAATCGCCGAGTAGATCGCATGCTAGAGGAGGGCTTGCTGGATGAAGCTCGGTGGCTCTATGATGACCATCCGGAAGTTCAGGCAGCTAAAGGCATTGGTTACAAGGAACTCTTTCCTTACTTTAAGGGAGAACAGAGCCTTGAGGAAGCCAGTGAGATCCTCAAGCGCAATACGCGTCGTTTTGCCAAACGGCAGCTGACCTGGTTTCGAAATCGGATGGAAGTAAAATTTTATGCCATTTCTGCCCCCCACTTCAAGGAGCAGGTTCTTGCAGATGTAAAGGAGTTTTTACAGCATGATTGAAACAGAAAAAAAACAAGAACGCATCCTTTTGGTCGGTGTGGAACTTCAAGGCATGGACAATTTTGATATGTCTATGGAGGAGTTGGCGAGCCTGGCTAAAACAGCCGGTGGAGATGTTCGGGGCTCCTACACACAAAAGCGGGAGAAATACGATACTAAGACCTTTGTCGGCTCAGGAAAACTAGAAGAAATTGCACAAATGGTCGAAGCAGATGAGATTACAACGGTAGTGGTCAATAACCGCCTGACCCCCCGTCAAAATGTCAACTTAGAAGAAATCCTTGGGGTTAAGGTCATTGACCGGATGCAGTTGATTTTAGATATCTTTGCCATGCGGGCTAGGAGTCATGAAGGCAAGTTGCAGGTGCACTTGGCCCAGCTCAAATACCTCTTGCCACGCCTTGTCGGTCAAGGAATCATGCTCAGCCGTCAGGCTGGGGGAATTGGTTCTCGTGGACCAGGGGAAAGTCAGTTGGGAGTTGAACCGCCGGAGCGTTCGCAATCAAATCACCGATATCGAGCGTCAGCTCAAGGCAGTTGAAAAGAACCGGGAAACCCTTCGTGAAAAACGCTTGGAATCACCTGTCTTCAAGATTGGTCTGATCGGCTATACCAATGCAGGAAAGTCGACTATTATGAATCAGTTGACCAGTAAGAGCCAGTATGAAGCCGATGAACTCTTTGCGACCTTGGACGCCACAACCAAGAGCATCCATCTAACAGGCAATCTGCAAGTGACGCTGACCGATACGGTTGGCTTTATCCAAGATCTACCAACAGAGTTGGTATCGAGCTTTAAGTCGACCTTGGAAGAAAGTAAGAATGTAGACCTCCTGGTCCATGTCATCGATGCGTCTGATCCTAATCATGAAGAGCATGAAAAGACCGTGCTTTCGATCATGAAGGACCTGGATATGCTGGAGATCCCTCGCTTGACGCTTTACAACAAAGCAGATAAAGTTGCAGACTTTACACCAACCCAGACACCTTTTAGCCTGATTTCAGCGCGCTCTGAGACAGCCCGTGAAGATCTCCAGGCTTTGCTTCTAGAAAAATTGAGAGAACTCTTTGTTCCCTTTACCATTCGCGTTCCCTTTTCAAAATCCTATCGGACCCATGACCTAGAGACGGTTGTGATCATTGACCAGCGCGAATTTGAAGAGGATGTCGAGGTCATTCAAGGCTATATCGCAGAGAAAAATAAGTGGAAGTTGGAAGAATTTTATGACGGATTACGTTGATTTAGCAATAAAATATGGAGGCTATACCAGCCTCGATCGGGTCTATCTGACCAATCTTTTAAGCACGATCCCTGAGGAATTGCGTCTCCGTGTGATTACGCCTCCCCCAAGTGTGATCAACGCCTATTTTGCAGAGCTCTACCAAAAGAAGAGCCCCAAGGAGGCAATGGATTATTTCTTGGACCTGAGCCGGGCATTTGACTTATTCACAGTTCAGCAAACCTTTGATGAACGAAAGCCCTTTATTCGCCTCAACTTGTCGGGTAAGTCTTATGGCTTGGCTTACGTAAATGAAGAGCTAGCCTGTGTCTTTGCTGAACATCCAACAGAGGATATCACCCCTGCCATTTTATTCCAAATTGCAGAGATCTTTCCACATTGTTTGGTCTTTGAAAAAGATGGCAAGATCTGCTTGCAAGAGGCTGAACCAGAAGGGGTCACTAAAACAGAAGCCCTCTCAGCCCTGACTGACTTGATGACCTTGGAAGATGGACGCTTGAAACTGTCAGGATATAACCAAGAGGAGCTTCTCGAGCTAGCGCAAGCCTACCCAGGCAACCTTTCTTTCCGTTCAGAGAACCGGACGGCCATGATTTATATAGATAGAAAGTAGACAATGGACATTCAATTTTTAGGAACGGGAGCTGGGCAACCCTCAAAAGCCCGTAATGTATCGAGCCTAGCGCTCAAATTGCTGGACGAGATTAATGAAGTCTGGCTCTTTGATTGTGGCGAAGCGACACAGAATCAAATTTTAGAAACGACCATTCGTCCGCGAAAGGTTAGCAAGATCTTTATCACTCACCTACACGGAGACCATATTTTTGGTTTGCCAGGTTTCCTCTCTAGTCGGGCCTTTCAGGCCAATGAAGAGCAGACGGATCTGGATATCTATGGACCAGTAGGGATCAAATCCTTTGTGATGACTAGTCTTCGTGTATCAGGCTCTCGGCTACCTTACCGCATCCATTTTCATGAATTCGATGAACATTCTCTAGGTAAGATTTTAGAAACTGATAAATTCACGGTTTATGCGGAGGCTTTGGACCACACCATTTTCTGTGTGGGTTACCGGATCATGCAAAAAGACCTCGAAGGGACGCTGGACGCAGATAAGCTGAAGGCAGCGGGTGTTCCCTTTGGACCGCTCTTTGGTCAGGTCAAAAATGGCCAAGATGTCACCCTGGAAGATGGGACTAAGATCATTGCAGCGGATTATATTTCAGCCCCTCGGCCTGGTAAGATTATCACGATCCTTGGAGATACCAGAAAGACTGATGCCAGCGTCCGCCTCGGGGTCAATGCGGATGTCTTGGTCCATGAGTCTACCTATGGCAAGGGCGATGAGAAGATTGCTCGTAAACACGGCCACTCGACCAATATGCAGGCAGCAGAAGTGGCGCGTGAAGCTGGAGCCAAGCGCCTTCTTTTAAACCACATCAGTGCTCGCTTCTTATCAAAAGACATCAGCCAATTGCGCAAGGATGCGTCCACCATTTTTGAAAATGTCTATGTCGTCAAAGATTTGGAAGAAGTGGAGATCTAAGATGCGAACTATTCTCATAACAGGAGCAAGTGGAGGCTTGGCCCAAGAAATGGTCAAGCTCCTCCCTGAAGATCGGCTGATTCTCCTAGGTAGAAATCAAGAAAAAAACTGGAAAAAGCTCTATGCCAGTCATCCCCAAGCTGAATGCATCGGGATCGATATCACTGATTCCTCAGCCGTCCAAGATTTGGTAGAAGAGCTCTATCAGCGCTACGGGCAGATTGATATCTTGGTCAACAACGCAGGCTATGGGATTTTTGAGGCCTTTGATCGCATTTCTGACCAGCAGGTGCAGGAGATGTTTGAGGTCAATACCTTTGCCCTCATGCAGTTTTCACGCTTGATGGGTGCCCGCATGAAGGAAGCAGGCAAGGGCACATCGTCAACATCGTCAGCATGGCGGGTCTCGTCGCAACAGCCAAATCCAGCCTTTATTCAGCTACTAAGTTTGCAGCCATCGGCTTCTCCAATTCCTTGCGGTTAGAACTGATGCCCTTTGGTATTCATGTGACGACGGTCAATCCAGGCCCCATCCGGACCACTTTCTTTGATCAGGCAGACCCTGACGGAAGCTATGTCAAAGCTGTGGATCGCTATATTTTTGGAACCGGACTTTGTGGCCAAGAAAATCGTGAAGAACTTTGGAAAAAGCAAAACGCGAGCTCAATCTTCCTTGGCTCTTGAACCTGACCCACAAGCTCTATACCCTTTTCCCTCGCATCTCAGACAAGCTAGCCTGCAAGATGTTCAATTTCAAATAGGAGGAGATAGATGGCGGCGAATATTCAAGCCTATTTAGAAAACCTCCAGCAACCCTGGGGACAGATCTATTATGATATCCTTTTTGAACAATTGAAAGACATCAAAGGCAAGCGAGTGCTTGATTTTGGCAGTGGCTTCGGTCTCGTGGCCAACCACCTGGCACAAGACAATGAAGTCCTTGCTGTGGAGCCTAATGAGGAAATGGTAGCCTTGCGGGTCCAGGGTCATCCTTACCAGCAACTCGTCGGAAGTCTGGACCAGATAGAGAGCTTTGAAGATGCTAGTTTTGATGTCATCCTCTGTCACAATGTCTTGGAGTATGTAGAGGATCGCAAGGTGGTTCTCAAGGCATTCACCCGTCTTTTGAAACCAGGAGGCCTGCTCTCTATCGTCAAGCACAATGAGGTTGGCCGCGTTCTGCAGACGGTGGTCTTTGAAAATGATACTCAGAAGGCGCTTGATCTCCTAGCAGGTCAGGACTTGGAAACTCACTCCATGGGCTTGGCTCAGGCCTATGATCTAGATAGAGCAGTAGACGATCTAGCCCTCGAAGTTCAGGACTACCAAGGAATCCGTGTCTTTTATGCCTTGCAGGACAACCACTTCAAGGGCCAAGAAGGCTGGCGAGAGTCTATGCTCAAGATGGAGCTAGCTGTTTGCCAAGAGTCCCCTTACCGGGATATCGCCTTTTTCCAGCACTATAGATTAAAAAGGAGTTAAGATGTTACATTATAAAAAAGAAATTCCAGCGATGACAGACCTACTCGCACTCTACGGCTCGGTTGGCTGGACCAATTATACCAACAACCCAGCTATGCTAGAAAAGGCTGTCAAAGCCAGTCTCTGGCAGTTGGCTGTCTATGATGAGAAAGAGCTCGTCGCCTATATCCGCTTAGTAGGAGATGGCCACTCTGTCCTTTTGGTGCAGGACCTTTTGGTACGACCAGATCACCAGCGCCAAGGCATCGGAAGGAAACTCTTAGAAGAGGCTTTAGCGACCTTCCCCACTGTCTATCAACGGCTCCTAGTCACTGAACGTAGCGAGAAAAATCTAGCCTTTTACCAATCCCTGGGCTTTGTTGAACTTTCAGAGCAAGCCTGTACAGGGATGATCTATATGAAATAAAGAGAGTGGGACAGAAATCGGTAATTCGTTAGAATTCGATTTCGTCGTCCCACCTCCTCACAGTTGAGTAGGGGTGTAAAAGCTGATGAAATCAGCGTAGTAGAGCCCACTCAACCACTGCGTCTTGCTCGACAATCCAAAAACAATTGAGAGGCTAGGACTTTTGTCCCAGCCTTATCTATTTGACTGACAAAAGGGGGGATTGATGGTAAAATGAGGAAGAGATTAGGAGGAGATGGGATGAAGAAGAAAATAAAATGGGGCCTTGTCTTATGTTCGGTACTTATACCAGTATGTTTGAGTGCCTGCAAACAAGGAACTGTAGAAAAACAAGGTTCTTCGAATAAAGAAGTACAGAAGAAAATCGATCGAAAAAACATTCATTTTGATAAGACAGGACCAGCTGCATCATTTGATTGGAATGCTAAGAGTGGTAGTAAATACATAACGTTTGAAAAACTTCCACAATATATGAAGCCAGATGATAGCGATGGTATTTCTATATATAGTCTGCAACAGAATGAAACTCCTCTCGATGAAGAGGGAAAAAGTCCAAAAAGGCTTTGCAAGTAGTTGAAGCGATTTATATTGACCAAGATGAAATGGACACAGTTGTCAAGGCTAGTGGAGTAATGAGTCAGGAAGAAATGTATAACAGGATCTGGAATGACTATATTATTCCTACAATAGAAAAAAGTAATAGTTCTTTTGATTCAAATACTTATTTTGAGTACCTAGGAGAAAAATATCCCCTCAAAATCTATGGTCCCATGTATTTAAAAATTAATGACCAATGCTCTCCCTACTGAAAAAGAGTTACGAATTAAAGGGATATGCAGTTAAGGGGAATAAGGTAATCCTTAAAAATTCAAACACCAGCCTATAGCCCAAGTCAATTACCAAGAGGAAAAGGGTACAGATTGAGTGCTGATCCCAAGAATCCAAATGAGACCATGTATGCTTGGTTAGATGAACTACACGAAAACTATGCTGAAAAAGACAACAGAGGAGACCATCTTTCTTATATAATGCTTTCTACCATCTTACAACATTTAGTAAAGGAAAATTTTAATGCGAGTTTTTCAACCGGTAATATGATTGGTAGTACGGAAATAACGATCGAAATGGAGGTGACTAACCAAGGTCAAGTCCAAATTGATACTAAAAATTTGGCACTCTTGTTACAAATTCCTCAACAAATGCAGAAAGCTAATCAATCTGGTGGTGGAAATGATAATAGTATCTTTTGGCCCATCATTACTGATAGCGTCACTGATGAAGGAAAGGTAAGTGAAAAGCTAAAAGATTTTAACCCACAAAATCCGGTCAAAAAATATGCAATTGGAGAGCCAGTTGTCTTTGCTAATGGCTTAGAAGTTACACTGAATAGTGTAACAGACGATCCAAATTTTGATGTTCAGGATGATCAAGACCGTATCGATATAAGGAAAAAACAACATCGATTGATCGTCGAATTCACCCTATCGAATACAACACCTCTCCGTATTGAAAATACTCCAGATTATACAAATGTAGATCTCTATGATGGACATGCAAAATCTGCTTATATGCTGAATAATACTTTAAATTACAAACAGCCAACAGTTCTTGAGGCAGGAGAGTCCGCTAAATATAAAATTAATTATTTAACAGATGGGGATGGACCATTTACGATCGTTTATGGTGATGCAAAATGGGTCGTTCAAAAATAGTCATGTCATATTCTCATTATCATTATCATTAGAATTTTCAATCGGTTCATAGGTTGTTCAGATATGACTGCTGTAAAAAAATAATCGATTAGGTCGAATTTATCAAGGAGGTCAGGCTATGAAACTCAATTATTTCAAACTATTCGCAGGAATCCCACTGATTCTTTGTTGCCTCCTTCTTTCCAGTTGTAAGATCATGACATCGAGTGATTACAAAAAGGCTCAGGAAGTTGTCAGCAGTGAGCTTGCTAAGGTTGGTCTGCATGGGGATGTCAAAATTAACCGTCTTTCCTGGCAGGCTTTAGAAATTCCGGGTTATAAGGTCGATTTTACTTATTCGGAGAAAACCTATGACGGTCAAACCGTACCTCTTGAGGTGCATGCTTTCTTACAAAATGACTGGTCTGATCCCTATGGACAAACCACTCCAAGTTATAAAGAAGTTTTTACAGAGCAGAAGGCAGTACAGAAAAAAGAGGCCCAACTACTGGATAAGCTTAAAAAGCAGGATCTAGGTCTTACGCTCTCTTATTTTCATTTTCTCCCCAATGTTAGTTCTTCTTACCAAAAGGAGGCTGCAGCAGAATTGGAAGAACTGGCGGCTCAAAATAGGCAAGAAGGAAAGAACGATTTCGCAGGTTATTACCAGATTCCGTACGCCACCCTTATTCAAAAGGGGATGGTTCGTATGATGATCTCAGTAGAAGACGACCAATCCATCCAGGAAAAGGATTTAAAAGCTGCCGCTAAAAAGTTGGATGCTAGTATTCTTCCAGATGGTGACTATGATTTCTATTACCTGGATTTCAAGAATAAAGATCATGAATCCATCTCCTATCATTTTAACGTTAAGGATGGACAGGTTGTGAAATTGGATCAGTAAAAAAGGTGAAATAGGAAAAACGACAGCTCAAGATGAAGGTCCCTGAGCTGTTTTTGTTATCTATTAAAGAAAAACAGGATAAAAAAGAGAACCTTTCGGTTCTCTCTATTTGTTTCAACTTCTATGAATGAGAGTAGAAGTTTCTTCGTTAGGGGGTTGATAGAAGTAAGGACTGTTCCTAATGATACGATTAGTTATCAGTCAATTTCCGTTTGATTCCAACAGCACCTGCTAAGACAAGAATTCCTGAGAAGACAAGTCCAGATGCAACAACTTCACCTGTATTAGGAAGAAGTGTTTTGTGACCTCCACCATTGTTTTCACCATTGGAACCTGGCGCACTTGGTGTCGTTGTAGTACCAGAATGTTCAGGTTTATTTGGATTTTCGGGTGTAGTCTTAGGTTCTACAGTAGTAGTTGTTGTATCTTCTTCACTACTATTGTGGTTTTCTGGTTCTTCTGGTGTTGTAGTCGCTTCGGTAGTCTTAGGTTCATCGGTAGTTGTTACCGTAGTCTTAGGCTCTTCTGTTGAAACAGTTGTATCAGGAGTCTCAGGCGTAGTAGTTACAGTAGTCTTAGGCTCTTGAGTCGTAGTGGTTGTAGTTGTAGGCTCTTGAGTCGTAGTGGTTGTAGTTGTAGGCTCTTGAGTCGTAGTAGTTGTAGTTGTAGGCTCTTGAGTCGTAGTGGTTGTAGTTGTAGGCTCTTGAGTCGTAGTGGTTGTAGTTGTAGGCTCTTGAGTCGTAGTAGTTGTAGTAGTAGGCTCTTGAGTCGTAGGGGTTGTAGTTGTAGGCTCTTGAGTCGTAGTGGTTGTAGTTGTAGGCTCTTGAGTCGTAGTGGTTGTAGTAGTCGGCTCTTGAGTCGTAGTAGTTGTAGTCGTAGGCTCTTGAGTCGTAGTAGTTGTAGTAGTGGTTGTCGTAGTTGTAGTTGGTTTATTTGATGTGTTGACCACTTTAATCACGTTGTCATCATCAATTTTCTCAACTTTAGAAGTGTAACCTTCTGGAGTGTTAGTTTCCACTACTGAGTACTCAATCTTCTTACCGTCTTTGATACCTGGCAATTTCGTAAATTCTGCTTTCCAGCCAGAAGCTTTTGTAAGGGTTTGTGTTAACCCATCCAAGGCTTTGCCGTCCGCATACAATTGTACAGTAATATCTTTACGGTCAGCTTCCTCGTCACCAACCCACTCTTTCTGAACCGTCACAGTGGTGTCACCAGATACCCAGAATTTCAACTCGTTGTTGTTCCAGAAGGCTGGGTCAGTTTGAGGTGTTGTGATTTCATCAGCTGTCAAAGTAGCGTTGTTATCAACACGGATGGTTGTCTTAGGAATTAATGTTTGGTATTCAACGATCAATTCATCGCTAGATGCTGTTTTAAAGACATCACTTACATCTGATAAATTCACGGTAAATCCATTACCGTCTGCATCGAATTTCACATGTTTCCAGAAGTCCCAACCTGAAGCCACCACTTGTCCACCTTTTCTTAAAGTGAAGGATGGTTTCAGGTAAGTTCCTACAAAGAATTCATTTGCAGCGTGGTTTGCAGCAGGAGCAAAAGTGATTTTTGAGTAATCGACTGCTGGAGCTTGGATTTTATCTGATACAACAGGGTTTGTGATGGCTTGTTTCTTACCATCTCCATTGATACGGATGAACCATTTTGTCAGATAGTAGTCATCTCCAACATTCATCCAAGCATAGTTTTCAGAAACATCCAATTTGAATGACTTAGATACATAGTCACCTGTAAGGTTGTATTTATTCAAGACTGATTCAAATACGCCAGGACCGTCAGGACGTGTGATGATAACTGATTCAGAACCTACTTTTGAAGTAGCTGTTTTGTTACCAGGATTTCCTGGAGTGCTGTCCCACACTGCTCGGTATTGGAATCCACCCTTAACATTTTGGTTCATGGATTCGATTGCTTTTTTAAAGGTAAAAGTAATCTTCTTGTTTGTCATTGACAAGGTAGCTACTTCAGCACCGTTGGCTTGAAGTGATTGCGTTGCGAGTTCTGTGATATTTAAACCTTCGGGAGCGTCGATGGTAAAGGTATCACCTTCTTTAACTGATTGACCAGTTAAATCCCAGTCAAAAGAAAATGTGACCTTTTGACCAGATGTATCTGCTTTAAGGTTTGTAATAGTGGGAGTGACAGTTGCTGCAGAAACTGGCTTGATGATTGACAAACCAAGAGCAACTACACTGAACATTGCTACAAACGCGAATAATTTTTATAGAAAGTTTTCACTTGTTCCTCCATTTCCTTTCTTCTGCCTGCCCTTTCCGAGGTCTTTTTATCTAGTGATATATCCTAAAAATAGAAAGACATTTAATTTCCACTCCATGAAATCAGTCGCCTCAATTTAGGATGGACCGATGAAACGTTTGCTCCTTTAATGGAAAAAATGAAAACAAACCCACCGATAAAAATCAGCTCAAACCCTCTAACTACGTTTGTTTAGATAGAAAAAAACAAGGAAAATGACAAACTTCATAATGTTTAAGTGATAATAAACGTTACAAATTTTAACAGAACAATCATTCCATTACATATTTAAAAAAAGATTATTATCACTTATATTATAAGCTTTTTATTTAGACAAGTCAAGTTAAATGTAACAAAAATAAAGGATATTGTTCATTTCGTCCCAACTACTTCTTGACCTTTTTTCCACCGCCATTTTCGGCTTTCATGATATAATATTCAGATAAGAAAAAGAGGAGACCAAAAGCTAGATGATCACTTCAAAATACGATTGGCAGTTAGCTTCGCCAAGTGCAGATGAGGCCTTTTTAGCCCTTGCCAAAAAAGCAGGTCTGGAAGCATCCGTAGCAACCTTGTTGTATGAGCGTGGCATTCAGACCAAAGAGGATTTAGAAGACTTTTTAGAGCCCAAGTTAGAGAAACTCCATGACCCTTATTTGCTCCATGATATGGAGAAAGCTGTGGAGCGCATCCGACGGGCCATCGAAGATTATGAGCAGATCCTCATCTACGGAGACTATGATGCGGACGGGATGACCTCGGCCTCTATAATGAAGGAAACCTTGGAGCAGATGGGGGCAGAGGTGCAAGTCTACCTACCCAACCGCTTTACAGACGGCTATGGTCCCAATGAGAGTGTCTACAAATACTTTATCGAGCAGCAAGGCATTTCCCTGATTGTCACGGTGGACAATGGTGTTGCAGGCAATCAAGCAATTGCCATGGCCCAAGCGATGGGGGTTGATGTCATCGTGACGGACCACCACTCTATGCCAGAGGTTTTACCGGATGCATATGCGATCATTCATCCGGAGCATCCTGATGCGGATTATCCCTTCCATTATCTAGCAGGATGTGGTGTGGCCTTTAAGTTGGCCTGTGCCCTCCTAGAGGAAGTACCAGTCGATCTCTTAGACTTGGTAGCAATTGGGACCATTGCTGACATGGTGAGCCTGACAGATGAGAATCGGATTCTGGTCAAATACGGTCTGGGTGTTCTCCAACATACCCAGCGCATGGGCTTGCAGGAGCTCTTGGAGATCGCAGGGATTCGTCCAGAGGATGTCAATGAAGAAACAGTTGGTTTTCAGATTGCTCCTCGTCTCAATGCCCTTGGACGCCTCGATGATCCCAATCCGGCCATTGAACTCCTGACAGGATTGACGATGAAGAGGCGCACGAGATTGCCCTCATGATTCATCAGAAGAATGAAGAACGAAAAGAGATTGTTCAAGCTATCTATGACGAAGCTAAAACCATGGTGGATCCAAGTTTGTCCGCCCAAGTATTGGCCAAAGAAGGCTGGAATCCAGGGGTTCTTGGCATTGTCGCCGGTCGTTTATTAGAAGAGCTTCATCAGCCAGTTGTTGTTTTAAGCATTGAGGATGGGCGGGCTAAAGGAAGCGCTCGGAGTCCTGAGTCGGTCAATATTTTTGAGGCCCTCGATCCCCACCGGTCGCTCTTTGTCGCCTTTGGAGGGCATGCCGGTGCAGCAGGGATGACGCTCGAAGTGGACCAACTTCCTGCCTTGTCTCAGGCCCTTACGGATTACATTAGAGAGCAAAAGATTGATCTCAGCAGCAAATCTAGCTTAGCCATCGACGAGGAACTGCATCTAACAGAACTAACGCTTGAGACCTTAAAAAGCTTTGATCGCTTGAGTCCTTTTGGCATGGACAATAAAAAACCAGTCTTTCTGGTCCGTAATTTCAAGGTAGAAGGGGCACGCTCGATGGGAGCTGGCAATACCCACTTGAAACTCAAGATCTCTCAAGAAGATGCGACCTTTGAGGTGGTTGCCTTTGGCTTGGGAAGCTTAGAGGCAGAGTTTGCACAGGCGCAAGACCTAGAGCTAGCTGTGCAGTTGTCGGTCAACCAATGGAATGGCCAAACGACTCTTCAGCTCATGCTGGTTGATGCGCGTGTGGACGGCGTGCAGATCTTTAATATCCGCTCTAAAATTGCCAGCCTCCCCGCAGGTGTTCCCGTTCTTGATTTTACTAAAGAACTGCCAGATCTGACAGGGGCATCCGCTATTGTAGTTGGAAATATTCCTGAGGATTTAGAGCAACTACGGCAAATCTTCCAAGAGCATGATTTCCAGGCCGTTTATTTCAAAAATGAGATCGCCAAAGCCTACTATCTGACAGGATACGGTAGCAGGGACCAGTATGCCAAACTCTATAAGACCATCTACCAGTACCCAGAGTTCGATGTCCGCTACAAACTCAAAGACCTAGCGGCCTATCTCAAGATCCAGCAGATCCTCTTGGTCAAAATGATTCAGATCTTCCAAGAGCTGGGCTTTGTGACCATTGAAAAATGGCATCATGAAGGTCAATAAAGAAGCAGAAAAACGCGAAATCGCAGAAAGCAGCATCTACCAAAACCTCAAACAAACGGTGAAAGAGCAGGAGTTGATGGCCCTTGGAACGGTTCGTGAAATCTACGACTACCTGACAGGTCAGCCCTCATGAAAACATACCTAAAATACTTCCTCTGGCTCACTCCTATCCTACTTTTTTGCTTTTATTGGTTGGGAATCTATCTGAGCCTAAAAAATCCCATGGAGGAGATCGTTTACTCTGAAAAATGGTGGGATAATGCGAAATATGATTGTCAAGCCCTACACTCAAACAATCGGAAGTGAAGCTCCTTGGAAGGAAGATGAAGGATCTCAGACATTTCCCTATTCTGATAAAATCGTTGGTGGAAAGGAGCATCTAGCTGTTACTATGTTTAGAGGCACTGCAGATTGGTTCTATATGTACAAATACAAATTAAATGAAAAAACATCGATTAATCTGATATTTGAATATAAAGCCTCAAAAAAGATTTTTTACCAAAGTGAACTCTATCTGACAATCGATGAGACAAGCTACGAGTGCCAGCAACTCCTTGATCAACTTGCCACCTATGGCAAAGACCGCACTTGGTTGAAAAAAAGCAAAGCAAGAAGGTTGCTGAACAATACATTCTTGGCACCTGGTTCAAGAATGGAAGTTCCCGTTATTCTTTAAAAAACTTAGGTGATATGAAAATCGAGTACAACAAATTGGTAGAAGAGAAGTAAAAGGCTCTACAAACAATTATTATCCCGCATCTTTTTCAGATGTGGGATTTTTGCATTTGACGCGAGAGCTTGGGAAAATGATTTGGCAAAAAATGATGCAAGTTAGTGGAATTCATGATATAATGGAATGTAAAAAAATTTTTTTATGAAAGAAAGTTAACCATGAATTTAAAAGATTACATTGCAAGCATTGAAAACTATCCACAAGAAGGAATTACCTTCCGTGATATCAGCCCTTTGATGGCAGATGGCAATGCTTATAGTTATGCGATTCGTGAAATCGTTCAATACGCGACGGATAAGAAAATCGACATGATCGTTGGTCCTGAAGCGCGTGGATTCATCGTTGGATGTCCGGTCGCTTTCGAGCTCGGTATTGGATTTGCGCCTGTTCGTAAGCCTGGTAAATTGCCACGTGAAGTCATCTCTGCTGACTACGAAAAAGAATACGGTGTGGATACCTTGACCATGCACGCAGATGCCATCAAACCAGGTCAACGCGTCCTTATCGTTGATGACCTCTTGGCGACTGGTGGTACGGTGAAAGCAACCATCGAAATGATCGAAAAACTCGGTGGAGTTGTTGCAGGTTGTGCCTTCTTGATCGAGTTGGATGATTTGAAAGGTCGCGAAGCGATCGGCGATTACGACTACAAAGTCTTGATGCATTACTAATATAGTCTAATACTATAACTGGCTACAGAAAAACCATAATTGAAAAACTATAAGCTCCTATCATATAATGTTAGTTAAGAACTTGTAAGATGGGAGCTTTTTATGCCAATTACTCTAGATAAAAAATTACCAGCAGTCGATATCCTTCGTTCAGAAAATATTTTTGTCATGGATGATGTTCGGGCGACTCACCAGGATATTCGGCCGATGAATGTTCTCATTCTTAATCTGATGCCGACCAAGGTTGCGACAGAAACCCAGCTCTTACGCCTCCTTGCCAATACGCCCTTGCAGATCAATGTAGATTTCCTCTACATGGCCAGCCATGAGTCCAAGAATACAGCGGCTGAGCATTTGGAGAGCTTCTACAAGACCTTTGAGGATATCAAGGATAATTACTATGACGGTTTGATTGTGACAGGGGCTCCTGTCGAAAAGATGGACTTTGAGGAAGTAGACTACTGGGAAGAATTAACCCAGGTCTTTGAATGGTCTAAGCGTCATGTCTTTTCGACCTTGCACCTTTGTTGGGGAGCCCAGGCTGGTCTTTACCACCGTTACGGGATTCAAAAAGTAGAGCTCTGTGACAAGCTATCGGGTATCTATGATCAAGCAGTGGTGCGTCCCGATAGTTTGCTTATGAGAGGCTTTGACGATCGCTTCCTTGCCCCTCATTCTCGCTATACAGATATTCCTTTGAAGGAAGTCCTTGAAAAGAGCAATCTTCAAGTGATCGCTCAAGGAAATGAAGTTGGGCTTTCCATCATTGCCAGTCCAGACATGCGTGAGGTCTATAGCTTTGGCCATCTGGAGTATGATCGCGATACGCTGGCAAAAGAATACCTTCGAGATGTCAAGGCAGGCTTGGATCCGGACGTTCCTAAGAATTATTTTGATGGTGATGACGCTAATACAGAGCCTCGCATTCGTTGGAATCTAGCTGCGACGACCTTCTTTAGTAATTGGATCAACTATGCGGTTTATCAAGAAACACCTTACCGCTTGGAAGAATTGGAAAAAGATATTTCATTTTATGGTTACCTATAAAGGGGAATTATGACATATTCACAAGCATTTAAGTATGGCAACTTGGTTCTTCCAAGTGCCTTGCTTTTTCATTATCATGAATTGTTTGACCAAGCAGATGACTACTTGGTTTGGCAGTTTTTCTTCCTTCAAAATACGACCGGCCAAGAGGCCTTGACTCCTAATCAGATTGCTAGTCATCTAGGAAAAACGGTGACAGAGGTCAATCGGATTATGTCCAATTTGACCACCAAGGGACTTCTTCAATACCGGACCATTGAGCTCAATGGCGAGATTGAAGCCATCTTTGATGCGACCATTGCCCTGGAGCGCTTGGATGAGATTTTAGAAGCCCAGACACAAGGGAAGGCACAGAGCGCGCCTGCTAAAGGAAATGTCATCAAGGACTTGGTGGAAACCTTCCAACAAGAACTGGGACGACTCTTGACGCCTTTGAGATTGAAGACCTGACCAAGACTGTGCGCGAGGATCAGACAGATCCAGATGTGATCAAGGCAGCATTACGAGAAGCTGTCTTTAACGGCAAACCTCACTGGAAATATATCCAAGCCATTTTGCGCAACTGGCGCAGTGAAGGCATCAACAGTCTAGCCCAAGTAGAGGCGAAACTACAAGAACGAGAACAAGCCAACCCACGCAATGTGACGGTTTCAGACGATTTCTTGAAGGCCATGGATTTGTGGAAGGATTAAAAAAACTAGCACTTTATAAAAGTGCTAGTTTTTGAATGTAGACAAACTTCTTTTGAATGAAATAACCTGCATAATTTCGCGAAGATATATGAGGATTTTAGAGCAATATTAGGATGTATTGGAACTTTCCGCTGTGAGAAAGGTACTTGAAACACTATTGTTTCAAGTACCCGGGAGTTTTGAAACTTTAGGTTCAAAACTAAGTCTTGGAACTTCGGAGAAGTTCGCAGACGTCCGTACTCACCTAAGGAAAGTTTCTGTCTTCGATCTAAAACGATTGCTTAATCAAATGTAAGCCAATATGTTTATAGATAGTCCGCGTAGGCTTTTTCTAGTTTGGTGAGGAGTTCTTGTTTTTCTTCCTCACTTGCAAAGGAAGCCTGGATGGCATGGACATTGTGCTGGTAAATGTCGGTTTCACTGGTTTGGAAATGCTGATGGTAGAGGGCGTATTCCTTGGTGAGGTCGGTATCAGATACAGTCCGGTTATCGGTATTGATACTGATTCGAGCACCTGCTTCCTTCATTTTCAAATAAGGGAAATCCTCTAAAGTCGGCGCTGCTTTTGTTTGGAGGTTGCTGGTCAAGCAGAGTTCACCAGTGACCCCATGTTCAATAAAGGATTGGAGTAAGTCCGGTTCATGAGATAGAGCTGTCACGTGGCCATTGCGTTTGATGCCAAATGCAATCGATTGGGCAACAAAGTGTGGGCAATGACACTCACCTGCATGAAGCGTCATGGGCCGATGGTAACTCTTGACTTGCTCGATTAAAGGTCGAATATCTTCTGGAGAGTAGTTGTGCTCATCCCCGGCAAAGTCAAAACCAACAAAATCCTGATCGCTAACTTGGTTGGCTTCTGCAAGAATGCGAGATGTGACTTCTTGATCGGACTGGCGCATGCCACAGACTAAGGCTTTTGCAACAATGCCAAATTCCTCCTGGGCTTGACGCAGTCCTTCACAGACAGCATCGATAGTTTCTGGGACGGTGAGCCCTTGGTCCATGGACAATTCTGGTGCAAAACGAACCTCAATATAAAGGACATTTTCGAGAGCAGCTTGCTTGGCCACATCGTAAGCAGCAAGCGTCAGGGCTTCTTTGGTTTGAAGAAGGAGCCGAATGTAGTCAAAGGCCTCCAAATAGTCCAAAAGATTCTCACAGTGGGCAGGCGCAGTGACATGGTGCTTGAGCTCTTCATCACTAGCAGGTAGGTCAATATGGGCCATGGCTGCCAATTGGCGAATGGTCGGAAGAGACAAGGAACCGTCTAAGTGACAGTGAAGTTCTGTCTTTGCCAAACTATGAAAATCGATCGTGGACATGGTTTTCTCCTTAAAATTGTATTTTTTCTATACTATCATTTTGACAAAAAAAGTCAAGTAGCCTTCGCGTAGCAGATCTTTGAAAGGGAGCCCGATATTTGATATGCTAGGAGTAGCGAAATAAAGGAGAAGAAAGATGTCAGACTATCAATTACCAGAAGTATGGAAAGCACCGAGCCAAATGGGAGGAACTTGGGGTGGCTTGAACCAACCAACAGCAGGTGCCCGCTTTGAACAAACCCTTCCAAAAGGCGACCAGCCTTTCCAACTCTATACCCTTCCAACGCCCAATGGGATCAAGGCCACCATTATGCTGGAGGAACTGAAAGAGCTGGGAGTGGATGCAGGCTATGACGCTTATCGGATCAAGATTGGCGAGGGAGATCAGTTTGGTAGTGACTTTGTAGCCATCAATCCAAACTCGAAAATTCCAGCTATGTTGGATCAATCAGGCGATCAAGCCATTCGTGTCTTGAATCGGCCAATATCCTCCTGTATTTAGCAGAGAAATTTGGCAAATTAATCCCGACTGATTTGGCTAAACGGACAGAAGTACTCAACTGGCTCTTCTGGCAGACGGGTGCAGCACCTTTCCTAGGTGGAGGCTTTGGTCATTTCTTCCACTATGCGCCGGAGAAAATCGAATATGCAATCAACCGCTTTGCCATGGAAGCCAAACGCCAATTGGACCTACTGGACAAGGAACTGGCCATTAAACCTTATATCGCAGGGGATGACTATACCATTGCAGATATTGCCATCTGGTCTTGGTATGGCCGTCTAGCCCAAGACAAGGTCTGGGACCGTGCAGGGATTTTCCTAAATGTGAAGGAATACAAGTATTTGCAGGCTTGGACAGAGAAAATCTCCAATCGCCCAGCTGTAAAACGTGGCTTGGAAGTAGAATATAAGGAAATTGACTAAAGTCTAAGCATAGATAATTCAATTGTATTGAGATTTTCCTTAGGTGAGTCCGGACGTCAGCGAACTTCGTAGAAGTTCCATGACTTAGTTTTGAACCTAAGGTTTCAAAACTCCCGAGTGCATGAAACAAAATAGTTCCATGCACTTTTCTCACTGCGGAAAACTCAATACCTAGATTGTTGGCTCCAAAAACAAGAGATTTCTCGACTTATATAGCTAGCTAGAACAATTTAGAAGCAATTTGACAAGGCGCCGTTGCGCCTTTTTTTAATGGTGCAAACATGGTATACTAAAGGATGGAATAAAAGTTTAGAAAGTAGCACATGGAATTTACAAAATTATCAAATCGCTTGGACTTGGTGGCTAGCTTCGTCCCAGCTGGAGCGCGTCTGTTGGATGTGGGGAGTGACCATGCTTATCTCCCAATCGCCCTCTTACAAGAAGGCAAGATTGAGGCTGCCATTGCTGGGGAAGTGGTAGAAGGGCCCTACCAGTCTGCCCTCCAAAATGTTGCGGATAATGGCTTAGAGGACAAGATTGAGGTCCGCTTGGCCAATGGTTTGGCTGCCTTTGAACCAACAGATAGCATTTCCTGTATCACCATTGCGGGCATGGGAGGACGCTTGATCGCGGATATCCTAGCGGCAGGTCTTGAAAAATTAGCCAATGTCTCCCGCTTGGTCCTCCAGCCCAATAATCGTGAGGATGAATTGCGGGCTTGGCTAGTAGACCATGATTTTCGCATTGTTGATGAAGCCATTCTAGAAGAAAATGAGAAGTTTTATGAGATCCTTGTGGTGGAACACGGTTCTCAAGAGTTGACAGCTAAGGAACTGCGTTTTGGTCCCTATTTGATGCGGGAACAAGCTCCAGCCTTTGTCCAAAAGTGGTCCAAGGAAGTGGAGAAATTGGCCTTTGCCTTGGAGCAAGTCCCAGTTAAGAATCAATCTGCCAGAGCATCATTAGAAGAGCGCATCGCACAAATCAAGGAGGTCCTAAATGCTAGCAAGTGAAGTCATCAAACGCTATGAAGCCTACTGTCCTCAGGAACTATCCATGGAGGGAGATGTACGTGGCCTACAAGTCGGCACCCTGCAAAAAGACATCAAGAAGGTCATGGTAGCCCTAGATATTCGGGAGCAGACGGTGGCTGAAGCCATCGCTCATGGAGTGGACTTGATCATTGTCAAGCACGCGCCTATTTTCCGTCCCATCAAGGATTTGGTAGCTGATCGGGCTCAAAATAAGATCTATATCAATTTGATCAAGCATGATATCGCAGTCTACGTCAGCCATACCAATATTGACATTGTCCCAGATGGTCTCAACGATTGGTTCTGCCAGCTCTTGGACATTGAAGATACAGAGCCCCTCAGTATGACAGGGGAAGGATTCGGAATTGGTCGCATCGGTCAGGTATCTTCCCAAACCTTTGGTCAGTTGGCTGACAAGGTCAAAGAAACCTTTGGCCTAGATGCTTTGCGCATAGTCAGTTATGATCCAGCGGATTTGGAACGGGTCATCAAGCGTGTCGCGATCTGTGGAGGAAGTGGCCAGTCCTTTTACAAGGATGCTCTCGCCAAGGGAGCAGAGGTCTATATCACAGGAGATATATACTACCATACGGCTCAGGACATGCTGAGCGATGGGCTCCTAGCCTTGGATCCAGGTCACCATATCGAGGTTCTCTTTGTGTCAAAATTAGTAGAAAAGCTCAATCAGTGGAAGGCTGAAGAAGCCTGGGAGATTGAAGTGATTGGCAGTCAAGCCAGCACCAATCCTTTTTATCATATCTAAGGGGTCATGATGAAAGTTGCCATTATTGGTGCAGGGATCGTGGGATCCACTGCAGCCTATTATTTATCTAAAGAAGCACAGGTGGATGTGACCGTCTATGATCATGGAGTCGGCCAAGCAACTAAGGCGGCGGCAGGCATTATCAGCCCTTGGTTTTCCAAACGGAGGAATAAGGCCTGGTATCGCCTGGCTCGTCTGGGAGCAGATTTTTACCAAGAATTGGTAGAAGACCTGGCCAAGGACGGAGTTAAAACAGATTTTTACCAGCAGACTGGTGTCTATCTCCTCAAGAAAAATGAGGAAAAATTAGAGGAACTCTATCAGTTGGCGCTGAGCCGACGAGAAGAATCTCCCTTAATCGGGGACTTGGCGATTTTGACTAAGGAAGAAGTAGCCCAGCAATTTCCTGATCTACAAGGCTTTGAGAAACTCCTTTATGCATCAGGTGGTGCTCATGTAGAGGGAGCCCTTCTGACGTCAACTCTTCTTGAAGCCAGTGGGGCAAGAGTGATCAAGGAAGAGGTTACTCTCTCTGTCTTAGATGATGGCTATCAGATTGCCGGAGAAAGCTATGACCAAGTCATCCTAGCAACAGGGGCCTGGTTGGGGAAAATCCTTGAGCCACTCGGCTATCAGGTTGATGTCCGTCCGCAAAAAGGACAGTTGAGGGATTATCAGTTAGACTTAGATACTGATGATTATCCTGTGGTCATGCCTGAAGGAGAGCTGGATATCATTCCATTTCAGCAGGGCAAGATCAGTATGGGAGCCACCCATGAAAATGAGATGGGCTTTGACCTGACGGTGGATCAAACTCTGCTCAATCAGATGGAAACAGAAGCCCTGTCTTACTATCCAGAACTAGCTCAAGCAGAAGTTATAGGGGAGCGCGTGGGAACTCGTGCCTACACCAGTGACTTTTCACCATTTTGGGGAGCTGTTCCTGATCGAGCAGGCCTCTATGCCGCCAGTGGACTTGGTTCGTCTGGCCTCACATCAGGTCCCCTCATTGGTTGGCACCTGGCCCAACTCGTGGTAGGAGGAAACCTGCGCTTGGATCCAGCAGATTATCCAGTTGAACAATATGTGAAGAAGTAGGCTGGGACAAAAGTCCTAGCCTCTCAATTGTCTTTGGATTGTCGAGCAAGACGCAGTGGTTGAGTGAGCTCTACTACGCTGATTTCATCAGCTTTTGCAGCCCTACTCAACTGTGCGGAGGTGGGACGACGAAATCGAATTCTAACGAATTACCGATTTCTGTCCCACTCTCTTTTTTTCGAAAGAACTTCCGTAATTTGGCTAAAAATAGTAGAATAGAGGGAGTGAATCATCAAGAAAATGGGAGTTATTATGAATTGGTTTTAATCGCAATCCGTGGTCTTGCAGGCCGTTCTCGCAAGATTGTTTACATGGGGCTGTACCATTGTCGGGTCAGCCATCGTCTTTTTCTTCAAGCATATTAGTCGCAAATTACTGGACATCATGATGGGCTTTGCGGCAGGGGTTATGATCGCGGCTTCGTTTTGGTCGCTCTTACAACCCTCGATTGAGTATGCGGAAACCTCTTATGGGAGCCTGGCTTGGTTCCCGGCGGCCATTGGTTTTCTAGCTGGAGGATTTTCTCTCCGCTTGATTGACACCATCGTCCCTCACCTTCATATGACGAAGGAGATTGAAGAGGCTGAGAGTATCCATAGGCCGAGGGAGAAGAAGTTGTCTAAGACAACCCTACTCTTTCTCGCCATTACCATCCACAATTTCCCAGAAGGCTTAGCAGTCGGTGTGGCTTTTGGGGCTCTGGCTAGCAATCCTAGTCTAGAAGCCTTTATCGGGGCGGTTGGCTTGGCCATTGGGATTGGTTTACAGAATATCCTAGAAGGGGCTGCCCTCTCGATCCCGATCCGGACGGATGGGAAATCCCGTCTCAATGCCTTTTATTGGGGGTCTATGTCAGCCATCGTCGAGCCAGTAGGAGCCCTTCTAGGAGCAGTGTCCGTCTTATCTATGACTGCTATCCTCCCTTACGCTCTCTCTTTTCCGGCAGGGGCTATGATCTTTGTGGTGGTCGAAGAGTTGATCCCAGACTCCCAGACCAACGGCAATACAGATGTTGCGACCCTGGGCCTCATGGTTGGCTTTGTCATTATGATGATCCTAGACGTCGCTTTGGGATAAGGAACTGAAAAGGAGAGCGTCAGGACAAGCTCTCTTTTTGATTGCTGTTATTTTCTTTGAGAAAAAAGATAGTCAGATACAGCTCAAAGGAATCTTCGTTAGTAAGGAGTATCGTCTTATGGTCAAAATCAAATTTAAAAAGAAAAGCAAAAGGATGATGAGTGTCATCGCTTTGGCTCTCCTTTTTGCAATTGGGATTTCGTTGTTTTATGTGAATAAAAAATTAGAGGAAAAACAACGCAATAGAGAGTATGAAGTCAGCCTTGTAAAGACCTTGAAGAATTCTTACGAGGGTATTGAGGAGATTGAGATTCTAAATCCATCCTATAGCTTCATTCCTTCAGACGCATGGGGAGCTGAGGTGAAACTCACATTTGTTGACGGGACTTGCAAGAAACATGAATTAGCTTATGATAAAGATGCGAATAAAATTAAGATAGGGGTCTATCATAATGAGGATGAGGAATTTCAGAGCTTTATGGATTCTAGGAGAGGCACGACAAAATCAAGAGTAAGGGTAAGATATTCGGATGGTTCAGAAGAGAAGCAGTGATCAGTGAATTAAAGTATATCAAAGAGTCCTAGTCCAAGTACCCTGTTTGAATCACGATAATGAAGATCGTTAACGAGATTATTGCTCACATCCTGTCATCACCTTGGAACATAAATGCAAGGTGACTTTTTTATATAAACATGATAAAATAAGGGTAATGACTACGTAGAAAGGCCTAACATTATGAAAGGTATTATTTTAGCAGGGGGCTCAGGAACTCGCTTGTATCCATTGACACGTGCGGCTTCTAAACAATTGATGCCCATTTATGACAAACCAATGATCTACTATCCGCTGTCAACGCTTATGTTGGCTGGGATCAAAGATATCCTGATCATCTCAACACCTCAAGACCTTCCTCGTTTTGAAGAGCTTCTAGGAGATGGTTCTGAACTTGGTATTTCCCTCTCTTATGCAGAGCAACCAAGTCCAGATGGTTTGGCGCAAGCCTTCATCATCGGAGAAGACTTTATCGGTGACGATCATGTTGCCCTCATCCTTGGGGACAATATCTTCCACGGAAATGGCTTAACAAAGATGTTGCAACGAGCAGAAGCGAAAGAAAAAGGGGCGACTGTCTTTGGTTACCAAGTCAAAGATCCAGAACGCTTTGGTGTGGTAGAGTTTGACGCGGATATGAACGCTATCTCTATCGAGGAAAAACCAGAACATCCAAAATCCAACTTTGCGGTGACAGGACTTTACTTCTATGACAATGATGTGGTAGAAATTGCCAAAAACATTAAACCAAGTCCTCGTGGAGAGCTTGAAATCACCGATGTTAACAAGGCTTATTTGGAGCGTGGAGATCTCTCTGTTGAGCTTATGGGCCGTGGTTTTGCCTGGTTGGATACTGGAACTCATGAAAGCCTCTTGCAAGCATCTCAATATATCGAAACTGTTCAACGCTTGCAAAATGTTCAAGTGGCTAACCTTGAGGAAATTGCTTATCGCATGGGTTATATCACCAAAGAACAAGTCCATGAATTAGCGCAATCACTGAAGAAAAATGAATACGGACAATATTTGCTCCGTTTGATTGGAGAAGCATAATGACGGAACAATTTTTCGAAAAAGAATTAGCAGCCCGCAAAATTGAAGCTATCCCAGGCTTGATGGAGTTTGATATTCCAGTGCGTGGGGATAACCGTGGTTGGTTTAAAGAAAACTTCCAAAAAGAGAAAATGCTTCCTCTTGGCTTCCCTGAAAGCTTTTTTGCAGAAGGTAAGTTGCAAAACAATATTTCATTCTCTCGTAAGAATGTTTTGCGTGGCTTGCATGCAGAGCCTTGGGACAAATACATCTCTGTAGCAGATGAAGGCAAGGTTCTTGGAACTTGGGTAGACCTTCGTGAAGGCGATAGCTTTGGGAATACCTACCAAACCGTGATCGATGCTTCAAAAGGCATCTTCGTCCCTCGTGGTGTTGCCAATGGGTTCCAAGTTTTGACAGACAAAGTTGCTTATACATACTTAGTCAATGACTACTGGGCACTGGAACTCAAACCAAAATATGCTTTTGTCAACTATGCAGATCCAAGCCTAGATATCCAATGGGAAAACTTGGAAGAAGCAGAAGTCTCAGAAGCAGACAAGAATCACCCACTGCTTAAAGATGTCAAACCCCTAAAAGCAGAAGATTTGTAAGAATGAAGCTCTTAAAACAATCAAGAACATCATTACATAGTTTTTAGCTTTGCTATAAACGGGCGAAGCGAGCTATGTACTTAGCTTTCCGCCGTGAGAAAAGCACCTGAACTACTTTTGTTTCAGGTGTTCGGAAGTTTTGAGACACTAGGCTCAAAATTTAGTCATGGAACTTCCTGGATTGCTGAAATCATCCACTGGATAATTTCACCTAACGTCCGTACTCACCTAAGGAAAGCTAAAAAAAGATTGATTTAAGGAACAATCAAAACTAAAAACTATTTGGAGAAAAAATGACTGAATATAAACATATCATCGTAACCGGTGGAGCTGGTTTCATCGGTTCGAATTTCGTACACTATGTCTACAACAACCATCCAGACGTGCATGTGACTGTCCTTGACAAACTTACTTATGCTGGTAACCGTGCCAATATCGAAGAAATCCTTGGAGATCGTGTCGAGTTGGTGGTGGGAGACATCGCTGATGCTGAATTAGTTGACAAATTGGCTGCCAAGGCTGATGCGATTGTCCACTATGCGGCTGAAAGCCACAATGACAACTCCCTCAAAGATCCATCTCCATTTATCTACACAAACTTTGTTGGAACTTATACACTTTTGGAAGCGGCTCGTAAGTACGATATTCGTTTCCACCACGTGTCAACAGACGAAGTGTATGGAGACCTTCCATTGCGTGAAGATCTTCCTGGACATGGGGAAGGTCCTGGTGAAAAATTCACAGCTGAAACCAAATACAACCCATCATCCCCTTATTCATCAACCAAGGCTGCTTCAGACTTGATTGTGAAAGCTTGGGTTCGTTCCTTTGGTGTCAAAGCAACGATTTCTAACTGTTCAAATAACTACGGGCCATACCAACACATCGAAAAATTCATCCCACGTCAAATCACCAATATCTTGTCTGGTATCAAGCCAAAACTTTATGGTGAAGGGAAGAACGTTCGTGATTGGATCCACACCAATGACCACTCAACTGGTGTTTGGGCTATCCTCACTAAAGGACGTATCGGTGAAACTTACCTGATCGGTGCCGATGGTGAAAAGAACAATAAGGAAGTGCTTGAGTTGATCCTTGAAAAAATGGGTCAACCAAAAGACGCTTACGACCGTGTAACAGATCGTGCAGGTCACGATTTGCGTTACGCCATCGATTCAACCAAATTGCGTGAAGAGTTAGGTTGGGAACCACAATTCACCAACTTTGAAGCAGGTTTGGAAGACACCATCAAGTGGTACACAGATCACCAAGACTGGTGGAAGGCTGAAAAAGAAGCTGTAGAAGCCAACTACGCGAAAACACAAAAAGTTTTGAAATAGTAAAGAAAGTCCAAGTGGAAAACTGCTTGGACTTTTTCTTCTATTTTCTGAAAATCAAAAAATTAACCATGGATTTGTGGTATAATGTGGTTAGTTTTTATAATGAATCAATAAGGGGGATATGATGAATCAGAACGATTGGGTTGAATACTTTTGAAGCGATCAATGGTCGCAAGCCAAGTATGCAAGAATTTCAAGAAGCGCGTGAAAAAGGGGAGTTTGTCGTAGAGCGAAAAGAAACACCAGCTCCAGCAACTAAAGCACAGGCTCCTGCTCAGGAAGCACCTGTTGCACCTAGCGCACCTCTTTCACAAGAGCAGACAGCTGTTGTCCAACCGCAGCCATCGGCGAAAATCTTACAACCTATTCCAAGACCGAAAAAAATTGACATTTTTCTTTCAATAAACAACCCTCAAATTGGGGCCGCAGTTGCGGGTCTTGTCGCAGTGATTTCCTTTGCTTGGTTCTTCTTCTTTTCAGGTGGACCAAGTCTAGATGGTGTTTGGTCCAACATTTCAGATTCGGATGCGATTGTGTATGAAACGAATCAAAAAGGAATGATAAAAGATGGGAATATTAAAATTCAATCATTAACAAAAGGAGATAAAGCTAATAAGGAACTTTCTCAATTTTTTTAGAAAAAAAGTGAATAAGTCTGATCTTAAATCACTAAAAAGATTTTTGATCGTATTTTTAGCTTGAAAACGAAAAGAAGTTATTGTTGCTCATAGTGAGAAAAAATACCTATTATAATCTTATTCAACAAGATGGAACTATGGTTTCGTTTACGAATGATCAATATAGATTGAGATCTCTATATTTTTGAACCAAAAAGAATTGAAAAAAACGATGACCTATCGTAAAAGTCGCTATGGCTCAAGCTTTTGTTGGAAAAGTGGAATATGTATTATGAAAAATAATACTTATAACGATACAATTACAATTAGTAAAAATGGTATTTTTAACAAGGAGACAGAGGGATCCACAAATATTTGCGGTTTATTCTCTTGAGGAGGCTGAAAAAAAGATGAAGCCCTTAAAAATGGAGAAAAAAATTTAGTGAAGATAAATTTAAAGAAAAAAATTCTATGAAATTCAATCAAAAATTAGAAGCTCAGGGATATCATGTAAATAATCCAAAAGATATTTATAAAAAAAGTTGGGGATTATTTTTTTACTTTCTAGTAACAAATGGTGGAAAAAAACTATTATTGTTTTTAACCAATCATTTTGAGTACGATGGAAAAAAATAGAAAAAAAGTGAAATAATCAAAGGACCGCAAGGTCCTTTTCTACTGGAAATTTCATCGTAAAAATGATTCATGTCTAGGCAAAAATATGGTAAAATGGATAAGATGTGTCTGAGATGTCTATTATATCTCAGGCGACTAGAGGTAATGGAGTAGAAAATGCAAAATAGACCTATTATTATTGGTGTTACTGGTGGTTCTGGTGGTGGAAAGACCAGTGTGTCTCGTGCCATTTTGGCTAATTTCCCGAATGAAAAGATTGCCATGATTGAGCATGATTCTTATTACAAGGACCAGAGTCATTTGACCTTTGAGGAGCGGATCAAGACCAACTATGACCATCCTTTTGCCTTTGATACGGACTTGATGATTGCGCAGATCAATGAACTCTTGGAGGGTCGTCCGGTGGATATCCCAACTTATGACTATGCGGAACATACGCGCAGCAGCAAGACCTATCGTCAGGAACCACAAGATGTTTTCATCGTGGAAGGAATCTTAGTTCTTGAAGACAAGCGTCTTCGGGACTTGATGGACATCAAGATTTTCGTTGATACGGATGATGATGTGCGGATCATTCGCCGGATCAAGCGAGATATGGAGGAGCGTGGCCGGAGTCTGGATAGTGTCATTGAGCAATACCTTGGTGTAGTAAAACCGATGTACCACCAGTTCATCGAGCCAACCAAGCGTTATGCGGACGTGATCATTCCTGAGGGCGTGACCAACACAGTTGCGATTGACTTGATCACAACCAAGATTGAAAAAATCCTCAACGAAGCGCGTGAGGGAAAATAAAAATAGGGAGAAAGAGGGAAATCGATCTCCAATCCAATAACAATAGTTGGAATTACGGAATATCGCAGTAGTTGGTGAGACTCGTCATTCGCCTAAAAGCTCGAAAGAGTTCTCAATCAATGTTGCGGGGGTGGTACGAGAAATGGTTTTTAACATTCTGTACCACTCCCTCTTTTTCCTAGGGAGAGTGGAAATGAAAAGGGAGTTTCATTCGCGGACCAAGGCGTTCGCTTGTTTATTGACCATGTGTGCTGGTTTTTCAGATGCTTATACTTTATTTGTCGGGGTGGGACCTTGGCGGCAGGCCAGACGGGAAATGTGGTCTTTCTATCGGTTGGTTTGATTGGCCAGCAGATCTCAGATGTAGAAGTAAAGTTAGCGACCATGTTGGCCTTTATGCTGGGAATCTTTTTGATGACGGTTTTGCGTCGCTTGATTGACAATTCAGTCTGGCGCCTCAGTACCTTGGTACCCTTTATCCTCACAACCTTGGTGACGGGATTTTTGCCAGCATCGGTAAAAAATGTCTTCATCGTGCCTTTTTTTGGCTTGAGTTTAGGAATCGTTGCGACTTCTTTTGGAGAAGTGGATGGCTACGCTTATAATCATTCCTTCATGACGGGAAATCTCAAGAAAACCATGGTGGCTTATGGGAATTTTGTCAGAGAAAAGGAGAAGAAATTCCTTTGGGAAGCCATTTTTATGACCTGCTTGATCGGGAGTTTTGTCTTTGGGGCCATTTTTTCGACCTATTTGATCCAGTTTTATGGATTAGAGACCATTTGGCTGGTGTCCATCATCTTGACTATCTTTTTAATTTATCGCGCCATTCAATATTTTGAGGTCTTTCACTTCAATCGGCGAGGCGACATGAATAGATAAAATCATTTTTAGAAGAATGAGTTAAATGATTCTGCAAAGAAATAAAACTGAGATTTCATTTTTAAAATGAATCAAGAATATATTGAAACTTTCCGCCGTGAGAAAAGTGCTAGAAACACGATTGTTTCTAGCACTCGGAATTATTGAGACCTTAGGCTCAATAATTAGTCATGGAACTTCTTTGAAGTTCGCTGACGTCCGTCCTCACCTAAGGAAAGTTTTTAAGATAACTTTATCTATATTCCAGAGGCTGGGACAAAAGTCCTAGCCTCTCAATTGTTTTTGGATTGTCGAGCAAGACGCAGTGGTTGAGTGGGCTCTACTACGCTGATTTCATCAGCTTTTACAGCCCTACTCAACTGTGCGGAGGTGGGACGACGAAATCGAATTCTAACGAATTACCGATTTCTGTCCCACTCTCTTTTCTTTCGCTGTTTGAAGCTTAATTTTTGGGCAAAGATTTGGTATAATGGAAGGTATGAAACATTCGGAAAAAGAATCACAATACCAGCTCTTGCTGGCTCAGTTAGACGCTCTCTTAACAGGAGAAACCAATGCCTTGGCTAATCTGTCCAATGCCAGTGCTCTTTTAAATCAAGCCCTGCCTCGTTCGGTCTTTGCGGGTTTTTATTTGTATGACCAAACGGAATTAATCCTGGGACCTTTTCAGGGAGGTGTTTCTTGTGTCCATATCGCTCTTGGAAAGGGTGTCTGTGGAGAAGCAGCTCAGAAAGCAGGAAACCATGATTGTCGATGATGTGCGCCAACATGCTAATTATATTTCCTGTGATAGCCGGGCTATGAGTGAGATTGTGGTGCCTATGGTCAAGGACGGTCAGCTCCTTGGGGTATTTAGATCTGGATTCGAGTGTGTCTCTGACTATGATCAGCTGGATCAGGAGTATTTGGAAAAGTTTGTCGCTCTCTTGATCGATAAGACAAACTGGGACTTTAAGATGTTTGGAGTTAAGAACTAATGTATCAAGCTTTATATCGGAAATACCGTAGCCAGACCTTTTGGCCAATTGGTCGGCCAGCAAGTGGTGGCACGGACATTGAGACAGGCCGTCGAGCAGGAGAAGATCAGCCATGCCTATCTCTTTTCGGGTCCTCGTGGTACTGGGAAAACCAGTGTGGCCAAGATCTTTGCTAAGGCTATGAACTGTCCTAATCAAGTCAATGGGGAGCCTTGTAACGACTGCTATATCTGTGAATCCATTACCAATGGGAGCCTAGAAGATGTTATCGAGATCGACGCGGCGTCTAACAATGGGGTCGATGAAATTCGGGATATTCGCGACAAGTCCACCTATGCTCCGAGTCTAGCCAAGCACAAGGTCTACATTATCGATGAGGTCCATATGCTCTCAACAGGGGCCTTTAATGCCTTGTTGAAGACGCTGGAAGAGCCAACGGAAAACGTGGTCTTTATCCTCGCAACAACGGAGTTACACAAGATTCCTGCGACCATTCTGTCACGGGTGCAACGCTTTGAATTCAAATCCATCAAACTACCGGATATCGTTCACCATTTGGAAAGTATCCTAGCTACTGAAGGCATTGCCTATGAAGCAGATGCTGTGCAGATCATCGCTCGGCGCGCTGAAGGTGGGATGCGGGATGCCTTGTCCATTTTGGACCAAGCCCTGAGTCTGACTGCGGGTAGTGAGTTGACGACAGCAATCGCTGAAGAGATTACTGGGTCCATCAGTCTAGCTGCGCTCGATCAGTACGTGGCTGCCATCCTGGCTCATGATGCGACAGCGGCGCTGGATCAGCTGGCGATTATCTTTGATAACGGTAAGAATATGGCCCGTTTCGTCACGGACTTACTTCAATATTTGAGAGATCTCTTGATTGTTCAGACAGGCGGAGAAAACACTCATGCTAGTGACTTGTTTGCGGCGAATCTGGAAGCTGATCAAGCCCGTCTTTTTGCCCTGATTGACCAGGCGACGACCAGTCTAGCGGATATCAAAAATAGTCTGCAACCGCGTATCTACACTGAAATGATGACCATTAAATTGGCTGAAAGCACAGGCCAAGTTTCTAACTCAGCTGCTGTGGAGGTTCCTTCCAATGTGCTAGCTCAGCTGGAAGACTTGAAGAAGGAAGTCGCACAGCTCAAGCAACAGTTAGCGCAATCAGGGTAGCAGTCTTCCTGCTTCAAAACCGAGCAGTAGCTCGTCCAACCAAGTCGAGCAAGGGCTACCGTGCAGATCGAAACAAGGTCAACGCGATTTTGCAAGAGGCGGTCGAAAACCCAGAGTTGGCACGGACCAACTTGATCCGTCTTCAGAACGCTTGGGGGGAAATCATCGAGAGCTTGGCAGGTGCGGATAAGGCTCTCTTAATCGGATCCCAGCCAGTAGCTGCCAATGAAAATCACGCTATTTTAGCCTTTGAGTCTGCCTTTAATGCTGAACAGACCATGAAGCGGGACAACCTCAATACCATGTTTGGAAATATCCTCAGCAATGCTGCAGGTTTCTCACCAGAGATTTTAGCGGTTTCGATGGAAGAATGGACCCAAATTCGGGCAGAGTTTTCGGCTAAGGCGCGTGGGCAAAAAGTGGAAGTGGTAGAAGAAGAGGAAAGTGTCATCCCTGAGGAATTTCACTTTTTTTATCCGATAAAATCACCCTGCAAGACGATTAATACATGAATTTTTTACCGAATCATGGTAAAATAATTTTATGAATAGAAAACAATTTGCAGTGATAGCAGTCTTTACTGCTATGGAGACATATTTTTTCAATGAAGCGACCATGGCGGGTCAAATGCTCTTTGCATGTTTTTGGGCTCTCTTGATCTTGCGCAATCTCCAGATGGCCTATATGGTGGAGAAGATTGCTAGTGCGATTGAAAAAGAAATTAAGAAGAAAGGAAAATGAAACCTTTGAAAAGAAATCCTTTTTCAAAGGTTTTTTTCTATAGCTATAGATAAAGTGACTCTGAACAACTGCTTACTTTTTCCTAGATTTTTTTCTAGGAAACTTTTTCTATTTCATAAACATTTCACATTTCTTTTCTATAATAACTATAACAAATGATGAAAGCGTCCACATTGCATTGCCGTGGACCTTGAAATGGAGGGTGAGATCATGCTCTTACAACAGGCAATCGCCTATATTTCTAGAAAAAGAACGAGGAATCTGGTCCTCTTTCTGATTCTGCTCTTAATCCTCTCTTGCTTGTATTTCTGTTTTTCACTGATGCAAGTGGGAGGAAGGCTGGAGGACCATATCAAACAGTCGGCTGGGACCAGTTTTGCTCTGACCAGTAAGCAGGGGGCTACTCCCTTTGCGCTGAAGGAGGCTGAAAAGGTGAAAGAGCTTTCTGGGGTGGGAGCCATGGTTCCCCAATATGAAAGTCCCGTTCGCATTCTTGGAAAAGAAGCGGTGACGGGACAGCAGTCGGTGGAGCGAGACGATTTGGGGCAGGAAGCCAAGCAAGCGCTAGGCGCTGTCTTTCACCCAGAAGACAGACCAGCACCTGGATTTTCCGCAGTGGCAGTTTCCAACTGGTGCAAGGCAAGCACTTATCCGACAAGGCTCGTGGGCAGATCTTGATCCACGAAGAGTTGGCTAAGAAGAACAAGCTAAAGGTCGGAGATTCCTTGACCTTATCCAGCTTTCAGATGGGAGAGACTCCAGCCAAAGAGCAAACCTTTAAAATCGTTGGGATCTTTTCAGGGTAAGAAACAGGAAAAATTCACAGGAATGACCTCTGATTTGAGTGAAAACCAAGTCTACCTCCCTTATGAGGATGCGACTAAGCTCCTAGGGTCTCAGTCAGCAAGAAGTGACCCAGGTCACCTTTGGGCGTCAAAGATCCTGAGAAAAATCGATGCCCTCTTGAAGCAAGTTAAAAGCTTGGATCTGGATTGGCAGTCTCTACGCGTGATCGAAGATCGCAAGGCCTTTGACCAGATGAAAGAATCCTCTCAGACCCTAGAAGGGCTGGTACGAATCATGATGATCGTCCTCCTAGTGACAGGAGCAGGAGCGCTTTCGCTCTTACTCAGTCTCTGGACACGGGAGCGAATCCACGAAATCGGGGTCCTCTTATCCATTGGGAAGAGCAAGGGACGGATCTTTGGACAGTTCCTCTTGGAAGTGGTGCTGGTATCCTTACTAGCAGTGATCCCAGCCTTTCTCATCGGGCGGATGGTCAGCCATCGTTTCTTAGAGCAGTTTGTCGGACAGACTGGTCAACAGCAGACCCTAGACTTGCTCAAGCAAATCCCTCAAGGCCTTTCCTTAGGAATCGCCTATGCTAGCCTCTTGTGCTTGATCCTTCTGTCGCTCGGTGTAACGACCAGCATGATCTGGCGCAAGACCCCAAAAGAAATATTAACAAAAATGAGTTAAGGAGAAATGACACTTATGTTAGAACTCAAACATGTATCCTATAGTTACCAAAGCTACCAAGAAGAGATCTTCTCAGACGTGAACTATCAGTTCAAAAATGGGACATTTTACAGCATTATCGGTCAGTCTGGAGCAGGGAAATCGACCCTCCTCTCCTCTTGGCTGGTCTGGACAATCCCAAGAAGGGGCAGGTTTTCTTTGATGGGGAGGACATCCAGACCAAAGGGTCTAGCTACCACCGCAAGCACCATGTTTCTCTGGTCTTTCAGAATTACAATCTGATTGACTATTTGACGCCACTTGAAAATGTCCGCCTGGTCAACAAACAAGCTGGGAAAGACATTCTCTTGGAGTTGGGATTGGACGAAACGCAAATCAAACGCAATGTCCTTCAACTATCCGGCGGGCAGCAACAACGGGTGGCCATTGCGCGTGCGCTCGTTTCAGAAGCACCTGTCATCTTGGCAGATGAGCCGACAGGAAACCTTGACGAACAGACAGCAGGTGACATCATTGCCATTTTGAAGAAGTTGGCCAAGGAACGCCAAAAATGTGTCATCGTCGTCACCCACAGTAAGGAAGTGGCAGAGGCCTCCGATGTGGTCTTGGAATTGAGTCGCCGTAGCCTCGTTGAGAAGAGCAAGTAAGGAGGGAATGCTATGTTGCGCAATGCTTTTGCTTATATCACACGTAAATGGCCCAAGTCTCTCTTGCTCTTTGCCATCATTCTCCTCATGGGGACCTTGAGCTTGATCGGACTCTCCATGAAGGGAGCGACCCAAAAAGCTTCATCGGAAAGCCTGGGATCCATCACCAATAGCTTCTCCATGCAGATCAACCGCAGGACCAATCCGGGAACCCCTCGGGGAGCTAGGGAATCTCAGAGGAGAAGATATCGAAAAAATCAGCCAGGTAGAGGGGATCACCTCCTCCATCAAGCGGATCAATGCCATCGCAGATATCCTAGACCACGAGATCATTGAGACCGAAGAAACCCTGCAAAATCAATCTCCAGAGCGGGCCAAGCACTTTAAGAATACCTTGATGGTGACGGGGGTCAATGACTCTTCTAAAGAAGATAAGTTTGTCTCTGGAGCCTACAAAGCTGGTCCAAGGGGAGCATCTGACGGATAAGGACAAAAACCAAATCCTCATGCACGAAGATTTGGCGAAAAAGAATGGCCTCAAGGTGGGCGATAAGGTGCGTCTCAAGTCCAATCTCTACGATGCTGACAATGAAAAAGGGGCCAATGAAACTGTCGAAGTGACCATTAAGGGTCTGTTCTCAGGGAAGAACCAAGCTCCTCTAACTTACGCCCAAGAGTTGTATGAAGATACCCTCATTTCTGACCTAGATACAGCTGCCAAGCTCTATGGCAATACTGTCCAAACAGCTACCTATGAGGATGCGACCTTCTTTGCCAAAGGGGATCAGGACCTGGATCAATTGATCGAAAAAATCAAAGCCTTGGATATCCCATGGAATTACTTTGACTTGGTTAAGAGCTCTTCCAACTACCCAGCCTTGCAAAAATCCATCAGCAGCATGTTCCAAGTGGCGGACTACTTGTTTATCGGTAGCCTCATCTTTGCTAGCTTGCTTCTCACCCTTCTCCTCGTCTTGTGGCTCAATGCCCGTCGCAGAGAAGTGGGAATCTTACTGGCTTTAGGACTTTCTAAGGTACAGATTGCGGGGCAATTCGTGGCAGAATTAGTCATGATTTCCATCCCAGCCTTCCTCCTCTCCTATGGAGTTGCAGGACTTCTTGCCAAAGCAGTGGGAGATACGGTGCTTAAGAACGTAACCAGTGGCATTGCCAAACAAATGGCTCAAGAATCTTCTGCAGCCAACCTTGGTGGAGGAGCTGAGGCAGAAAGCTTCAGTAAGACCCTGACGGAACTCCATATGGACATCCAACCGAGCCAATTGCTGGTGATTGTGTTGGTTGGTGGCCTCCTCTTGATTCTGGTATCCATCCTTTCTTCACAATGGCTCTTGCATAAGAAACCAAAGGAACTCTTGGTGGATGTCGAATAAGAGATTGTTTCCTAAAATAGAAATAGGGTATAATAGGAGGTAGAAGAAGTTTCTTAGATAAAAGGAAAGTGTATGAAGATACTAATCGTAGAAGATGAAGTCCTGATTCGCGAAGGGATGAGCGACTATCTCATGGAATGTGGCTATGAGGTCTTTGAAGCAGGTGATGGGCAGGAGGCCCTGGACCTTTTTCACAGAGAGGCGCCGGATCTGGTCTTGCTGGATATCCAGCTCCCTATCCTCAATGGCTTGGAAGTGCTCAAGACCATCCGGAAGACCAGCTCAGTCCCTGTCCTCATGCTGACGGCCTTCCATGACGAGGACTATAAGTTAACGGCCTTTGGAGAGTTGGCGGATGGCTACCTGGAAAAACCCTTCTCCTTGTCCCTCTTGAAGGTCCGTATCGAAGCAATTTTTAAAAAGCTCCAGCCTTCCCGGGTCTTCACCTATGGAGAGGCACGGGTGGATTTTGAGAGCTACACAGCCAGCCTAGCAGGGCAAGCCATCTCCATGAATGCCAAGGAGTTGGAAATCTTGGAATACTTGCTCCAGCATGAGGGCAAGGCCCGGACCCGCTCTCAGATCCTCGATGCCGTCTGGAAGGAGACGGAGGAGATTCCTTTTGACCGGGTGATCGATGTCTATATCAAGGAACTACGAAAAAAACTAGAGCTGGACTGTATCGTTACGGTACGCAATGTCGGCTATAAATTGGAGAGACCATGACCAAACGGAGTATCTTTGCAAAGATCTTTCTGATCACCTTTGCCCTTTTTAGTAGCTTAGTCATCCTTCTACATGCTTCGGTTTACTTTATTTTCCCCTCGACCTATATCGAGTCTCAGCGCCAGACGATTTTGAAGAAATCACAGGCCCTAGCCAAGAGTTTCCAAGGGCCAGGAAGAAGGAACCATTGAGTCCGTCATCGACCTTTATTCCAAGACCAATGATATCAAGGTCTCGATCAAGGGCAAGGAAAAACAAAATGCCCTAGAGGTCAAGGATGACTTGCTCCTGAACCCTGACAGCCAGAACAATTCCCTGGTCATTGAAGAGCGAAAAATTCAGACCAAAGAGGGAAAGGACTTGACCTTGCAATTCTTAGCAACTGTCGATTCCCAAAAGGAAGCGCGGGACATCAGTCTGGGCTTCCTTCCCTATAGTCTCCTTGCTTCCTTTGTCCTGTCACTGCTTGCCTCCTATCTCTATGCCCGACTGATTTCTGCTCCGATCCTGGAGATCAAGCAGATGACCAAGCGGATGAAGCGCTTGGATCGGACAGCCAGTCTTCCCATTCATTCGCAGGATGAGATCGGCGTTCTCAAGCAACAGATCAACGACCTCTATCACCATCTCCTAGAAGTAATCGACAATCTAGAGCAGCAGAAACAGGAAAATCTGAAGTTGGAGCAGATGAAGGTCGAATTCCTACGGGGAGCCTCGCATGAGCTCAAGACGCCTCTGGCCAGCTTGAAGATTATCCTAGAAAATATGCGGGATAAGATCGGCCGCTACAAGGACCGGGACCGCTATCTGTCGGTCTCCCTCGATATCGTCGATGAGATGAACCAGATCGTCCTAGAAATCCTGTCCCTGTCCTCTGTCCAAGAATTGGCCGGAGACAAGGAGTGGATCCAGCTGGATCAGGTCGTAGAGCAGATCCTCGACCAGTACAAGGTCTTGGCTCACTCCCGCTCGCTCACGATTGACAATCAGATCCCAGCCAAACCAATCTATATGGACCCAGCGATTCTGAAATTGGTCCTCTCAAATGTCATCAGCAATGCCGTTAAGCATTCGGATGCCGGTGGAGAGATCCAGCTCCGCCTCGAAGAGGAAGGGACGCACTTGGCGGTTGAAAATACCAACCAGGAAATGGTAGAGACCGCTGAAATGCCAATGACCGCTAGCCGTCAGAAGAAGGAAGGTGGCTTGGGACTCTTCGTGGTCCAACACTTGCTAGACCATGAAGAACTGGCCTATCAATTTGATAAAACAGCTATGGGCTTACGCTTCCGTATGGAACTGCCCAAGGAGCCTCAAGAATAAAAAACTAGCGAACAAGAGAAATGCTTGTTCGCTAGTTTGTATTTAATCAACCTTTTCTACCTTTAGCAATTGGCCGTGTTTTAATTCATAAATGGTATCCACATAGGTCAGGATAGAGCGGTCATGGGTCACCATGATGGCGCTCTTGTTTGGATTTGACTTCTTTTTGGATCAACTGGGCGATTTCTTGCCCTCGATCTGGGTCTAGGCTAGCCGTTGGTTCATCGGCTAAGATGACCTGCGGATTTCCGATGAAGGCTCGAGCGATGGCTGCCCGTTGTTTTGCCCACCGGACATCTGATTCGGGTATTGGTGGTAACAAGCTTCGATGCCAAGATCTGCCAACAAGGCTTTGACTTCCTCTTGGCGTTTTTTCTTGTCCTTTTCCCCTTTTAATTTGGCCACCAGTTCTAACTGGTCAACGATTTTCATGTAGGAGAGGAGCTGGTGATCTTGAAAGATGAAGCCGAGCAATTCCAGCCGTTTTTTTGCGTCCACTGGCCTTGGTTGAGACCGGTCAAGTCTTGGCCAGCGATGCGAAATCCGCCCTCGTCCGCTGATAAGAGTAAAGCCAGCGATAGCTAAGAGAGTGGATTTACCAGATCCTGAAGGGCCCAAGATCGCGACAAATTCGTTGGGTTCGACGCTTAAATTAAGCTGGTTGAGGACATGGTGCATCTGGCTGCCATCGGCGTAGGATTTTCTGATATTTTCTAATGCGATAATGGCCATCTTATTCTCCATTTCCACCAATGACTTCGATTGGATCTACTTTTTGATTTTTGACAAGGGACAAGGCACCACAAAAATAGAGGTCAGGATAAAGCTAACCGAGATGGTGAGGTTGTCCTTTCAGGGTCATAAAGGAAGGGACGCTATTGGGTAAAAAAATGGCGCCATCATGGTTGCTAGCCAAGTCCCCAGCAGCACTCCGATGAGGGAGATAATGGTGAGCTGGGATAGTTGGACATAGGTAATCTGGCTCATGGACATGCCAATGGCCTTCAAGACGCCGAACTGTTTCAACTTCTGCAAGGTGAGGATATAGAAGAAAACCCCAAGGATAGCAGAAGAAGCGAGTAAGAGCACCCACGTGATCATCCGTAGCGTCAGGTTTTGAGCCTTGTAGCCAGGGATTTTATCGATCACTTGCTTCTTATCCGCCACCATCAAGTTGCTGGCTAGATCACTAGAAGGGATGCTTTTCTTGGTCACAAGGGTTTGGGCTTGCCATTGATAGCTTGGATCTGTTTTTTGCCGCATGCCTGTGTAGGTCTCCGAGCTGATAAAACCAATCTCGCTATAGCCGTATTTGGCATTTTTCGCGAAGGCCACGACCTTGAGTTTTTGCTTAGAGGTTTTGTCGATCACTTGATCGCCGACTTGGATCCCTTCATCCTCTTTGAAAGAACTGTCCAAAATGACCTCGTTTTTCTTTAAGTCGGAGATCTTGAGGTCTGTATCTTCCATGATTGGATTGAGGATTTCTTCTTCGTTGTGATCGGTCGCGAAGTAGGTGATATCCAGAGTGTTGGAATCCTCTGATTTTGAGACGGTCGCTCGCTGGATGGACAAGCCCGAATAGTCCAATCCCTCTATCTTTTGGACCTCATCTAAATCCTTCGCCGTAATGGTTGAAAAGGGGATAATCCCTTCTGAATCCGTCGAAAGGATGTAGTGCAGCGACCCATAGTTATCGATTTGGGCCGATACCGACCGGCCCAGTCCATTTGTCAGACCGGACAAGAACACCACCATAAACATGAGGATGGTAATGAGGAGTTCAATCAGGATAAACTTCTTGGGTTGGTATTTCATTTCATTCCATGCGATTTTCATATTCGTTCTCCTTTTAGCACGGAGGTGCTCGAGTAGCTCGGCACCTAAACATACTCTACCATCATACCATAAGTGGGGGGAGAATGGGGGGATGGTGTTTGGGAAGTATAGACGAATGAAACAGTTCAAGTTTTTTTGTGCATATAATAATATGGATCACCTTGACAATCCCTCTTTAGGAACTATCCCTTTGGCCGTGGTCATGAGCGAAAGGTAGCCTATGTGATCTCAGGTGCTTACAAGGACTGGCAATTCAGAGCTTTTCCTATCATTTCGTAGGCAATACCCTGGAGCAAACTGGGCCTGGTGGAGTCTTCAGTGTAGTCATGATTCAGTGTCCTCAGCCACCGCAGGTCCAGCTACCCGTGCAAGTCTTTTATGAGAATGGTGTGTTGTGCGACTACCAGAACGAAAATCTCAATGTAGAAACCCTTCATGATCGGATTGAAAAATTAGGAGAGCTGGCAAAAGGCTTGTAGGGATGAGCAGCGAGGAAGAATTCTTCAAAGAAAGTCCACTAGGACGATCGAGACAAAAAGCCACCTTTTTAAGTGGTTTTCTTGTGCTCAAATCAATGTTGCCACCTAGTATTTATGGTATACTAGTTCTATGTAAATTTCTCCGATCCTATGAATCTAGGGCTGTTTTTACAAGTGAGTGAAAGGGGTCCGAGTTCTTTTGTAGGAGAGGGAAATAATAAAATTTTAGGAGTGTAAAATCATAATGGGTAAAATGAAAAAAATAATGGCTGCGGTTCTTCTGTCTCTTTCTTTGGTTCTGATAGCGGCTTGTGGTACGTCTTCGGCTAAGCTTGAAGGGGAATGGAAAGTCCAAACAGGCGATAAGAAAAATGGTGTGCTGGTCTTTACTAAAGACACTGTGACAGTAGACGGAAAAGAATATCCCTATAAACAAAAATCTATTGAGAAAAAAGGGAATCTTGTATACTACAAAATCGAGCAACATGGTGAGTCTTATTCTGTGATTTTCCCAGATCAGGATAGAAATATTGCCATCATGATCCAACCGAGTTCAGAAAAGGATGATTTGAGCGGACTCTTGCTGTATGCGATGAATAAAAAAGAGCAACCAAGCTACGAAGACTATGGCAAAAAATACTTGAAATAGACTTGGGTGAGAAAGGGACAGATATGTTTTTAGAAGACGTCGTTTTTACTTGAACCAATATTATGACAAAGCTATTTATTATGATCGTAAGACTCACGAAGTTTTAGAGGCGCCAAAGAGTAAACTATTAGATACAGAGAAATCGAGCAGGATGAATCGGCATATTCCTTTATTAGTTGTTCTCTTTATAGCTAGCGGAAGTGGCATTTCTTCCTTCTTTAGTCTATTTTTACAAGGAACTTATAGCATGACTACTTTTTGGAGTGTTATTCTTATCTGGATAGCAGAATTTGCTTTTGTCACTCTCCTTGTAGAACGAGCCTTGTATAGAAATGTCAATAAAGCTCAAGTGACTACCCAAACGGTTTGTCTGACTACTATGATTTACCCCGATGACGAAAATCAAGACGAAGAGGAAAAGACGGATAAAGGTTTTAGTAAAGGTGCTTTTTTATATTTTAATGCACTCTTATTTACTGCTCCTGCAGTTGGTTTCTACTATGTCTATGATTTTATTTCCCGCTTTAAAGACTTGTTGGGGCAACCGATTGGAGGAGAGATTTTTAAGATTATATTTGCAGGTCTTTTGTTGGGAGTTGCTTTTGTTGGGTTCAATCAAAATAATTTCGTTAGAATCTTGAAATTGTCACAACGGTTTGAGGAGGGAAAAATTAGTGTGATATGTAGAGCTGATGACGATCCAGATGTCTATCTAGAAGTGAGGATGGGAACAGATCAAGAACCTATCATCACCGAACTACAGAAAGATGAAAACCAAGTTTTGAAGTAGAAGGTAGAGAGTGGAAAAAAGTTTTCTTGTATAAAATCAATCTGACCAGATAAGGAGAGGGAGTTCATGTCAAAAGCTTCAAAGAAAAAGAAAGTAGTGATCGAAGAACGCTACCACGGCCCTTTGATTACAAATGGGGTTAGTCTAGGCTATATCAAGCTTCTACCTTCGATTACACTACCAGTATCTTTTATGGCGTATTTTGGGACGACCTATATCGATCATATTGGCATTTATAAAATCTTGTTCATTGTATGCATGGTTATTAGTGGTGTAGCAATCCCACTCTCTTTCTTTGATCGTTTTATTGTGAGATTTAAGAGTTTTATCTATCTTTTTGTTTCCATACTTGTTTTGATTTTAAACGTTGACATGACTTTTATAGGCTTGATTATGCTAGTTGGTAATGACGGGATCTATTCAGTCTGGGCACTTATTTACAATCTGGTAGCTCTCTGTATCCTGCTTTTTTCTACAGGGCTCTACTCCTGGTATTATCTTCCTAAAAATCAGGGGAAAATCTGGGCTTTCAACCGATGGGAGACTTATGGTGGTGATGACAATGACAAGAAGCAAGAGCGGATGTTTAATTTTGGAGTTGCTTTTGTAGCTGTATTGTTAGCACCAGCTATTATTACTGGCTACATTGAGAATATCTTTGGTGTTTTCTTGGGCATCTCAATGAACTTCGTTTTCCCGGCTCTCATAGTGGATGGAGTTCAGGCGGCTCGCTATGTACGCAAACACCCAGAATATGAAGAGTAGGATTCTCGTCGTGCAATTTATTCCTAATGGTTAGGAGATTTTAAGAACTTATTTTCATGATTAGAAAGAGGTATGTATGTTTTTTCTTAGACGGCGTCGTGTCTTTATCGGCGAATGTGATGGTCAGGCGGTCTATTATGACCAGCAGACTGGAGAGGCTTTAGCTGCTCCCAAGAGTGTCTTGCTCAATACTGAAGGGGCTCGAAAGACCAACGCCTACATTCCTGAAATGGTTATTTTTCTGATGGCAGGTGGGCCAGGGGTTTTTGGATTCTTTTCAGCTATGTCCATTGGTGTCTATAACTGGACCAGTTTGACCTATATCCTATTATTTTGGTTGGCTGAGTTTGTTTATGGTTGCGATTCTAGAACGAGCTTTATATAAAAATGTTCGCAAAGCACAACCTACGACAGAGAAGGTCTTTTACTATGCGGCTTCTCATAACTTGATGGTGGGGGAAGAAAATTTTGATCCAGCTAAGTTATCTACGAAAATCTTCAGAATCGTTCGTTTTCTAATAGTTGCCACTAATATCTATTTGTTATATGTTTTTTATAGCTATACTCAAAAATTTGGTCAGGAGATTGAACTAGGTTATGAATTTTGGATAGCTGGATTATTACTCTTTGCACTCGTATTAGTGTATAACCAAAACAATCCAGTTCGTTTTGTGAAAATTATGAAATTATACAGCCAAGGAAAAGTACGATTTAAAGAAGAAGCAGAGAGTTGAGCACCATTTTGGATTAGCTAAATGACTTGGAGGATAAGGATGAACGAAGAGCGCTACCACGGCCCTTTAATCACGAATGAGGTTAGTCTAGGATATATTAAATTTTATCCTTGGATCATGCTACCGATTACGGCATTTTTATATTTTGCGGGTGGCTACGAAGACACGATCGGTATTATCAAGGTTTTATTTCTGTCTTGTATTTTTATTGATGGGTTCAGTAGTATATTTGGCCTTTTTAACTCTTTAGTGAATCGCTTTAAATCTCTGACCTACATCTTAATCGGTTTGGTAGCTTGGACAATAGTCGTCAGCTTCACCTTTATTGGCCTATTGATGTTTACCTCGGGAGAGGGTTCTATTAGTGCACGAACGGTCAATGATTCCAGTTTCACCTTGTTTTATCTCATTCCCATCTTACTCTTATTCCTTGGGATGACCTTGATTTACGCCTGGTATTACCTCCCTCAAAATCAAGGAAAAATTTGGAAGATTAACCAATGGGAGACCTATAAGGTGAATAGTAAGAAAAAAGAATGGCTTTTCAACATTTTGGGAGTTATTGGGATTATGCTACTGTTCATAGCCGTGATTACAGGCTTTATAGAGAGAATCTTCGGTCTCTTCTTGGGGATGTTAATCACATTAACGTTTCCGGCGGTTATCGTGGATGCCGTTTACGCAGCCATCTATATCCGAAAGCATCCAGAATATGAAGAGTTGTGATTTTACAAAAAGTGGCCGTTAAATGGCCTATCATTATGGACCGATTGATCAAGAGTGTAATAAAATTGGATGGAGTCAATGAAGAAACAATCTATAGTTCTTCGTGATTTGCCTGGATTTTCACAGCCTTTATAGCTGTCATGGGCTTGGTGGATCCGATTTCTGTCCTTTCCATGCTCGTTTTGAAGATGATGGGAACACCCATCGGCAGTGAGAAATTCCCTTTAAGCCTGATGGGGATTTTGCCAGCTGTCGCAGCGTTATTACTGTGGCAAAATAATATGATCCGATGGTTGAAGGCAATTGAACGATATAGAAATCATCGCGTCAAAAAGGAAATAGAGTAAAGAAAATAGAAAGAGATCAATATGTTTTTTCTCGGACGACGTCTGGAATACAAAGAATACCTAGAAATTAGCGACCGCGAATGGTACAGCAAACGCTATTATAAGAAGTTAATCAAAAGCGGTCAGCTAGAAGAGGAATAGTGGGATATGAACCGTCAGTCAGAAGAATTAAATAAGGAATATTTTCAAGCGCTGGGTTCCACGCGAGCTTCTGTTAGAATGTTGAGTTTGGCCTGGGCTGGTTTGTTTGTATTGAGCATCGACCTGACTCATGTATACTTTTTTATCAAGGAGCAATTCACAGTAGATCCCTTTTCGAATGTCCCTTTTCGCTTTCTGTGTCTCCTTCTATTGCTCATGCTGGTCTGTCAAATCATGTCATTCAGCAAACCATTCATCTATAAGTATCAACTCTTGAGTACTGCGATGCTCTTTCTACTAATCAATGGGATCCATCTTTCGTTGATTTTAATGGATTATATTCTCGCTATTTTAACGAATGAGGTTCTGAAAGATTCGCTGATCTACTCGCTGATTTATTGGTTGAGTTTCACTGTTTTATTTTTCGGTTTAATGGTTTATAATGTCAGCTGGTTAAAAAAGCAACTAGGACGAGGTTTTTCAGAAAAACGAACTGCTAGGAACTCTATCGCCACCTCCAGTGTCTTCAGCAAATCCTCCCTCTGGATTATTTTCGGAATCACTGTGTTAGGTGGAGGGCTGGCTAGTTTATCCGGGTATTATGTGCAAACATTTGGGATTGTGAGCAATATAGTCTTTACTTCAGCTTTTTCAAGATTAATCGTCGAAGTTGGCTATCTCCTTTATCTGAGAAGTAAGGATAAGACCTATTGGGAAGAAGGACCGAAGGAAGACCAGAGTCAGTCCTTTTTGAAAACCATAGATTTCAAAAAGGCCAAGCACCGCTTAACTACAGAAGTTGTCTTATTTTTGACTCTAGCAGTGTCTTTAAAACTATTGAATATAGATGCTGAAAATAGCCCAAGTTGGCTCATAGCAACCATAAGAATTTTTGGATATGCAATTCTTTTGGACGCCATGATCAGTTTTGTTTTTTATCAGATTAAAAAGAAGAGATAGGGAGAAAGAAGAAGTAGAAAGCCTTCTTTAACTATTTGGAAAGAGGTGTTAGATAAAAATGAAACAGTTTAAGTGGTTGATAATAGTATCTTTTATCTTATTAGTCATTCCTTTTTTTATCTCACATATAAAAAAATTCTCAAGAATCTAGTACTCTAAAAAACAGCTTTTGAAAAACAGGATAGAATCGCAGTTCTTCATTATTTAATGAGGTCGGAAAAGTACGCATCTCAATACGTAAAGCGGGTTACATCATTCCATCTGATGGTGCTATTCGTCTAGAAGGAGTTGTTTATCCACTTGAAATAGAAGGAGAAGTACATTTGAAAATCAGCCCTCCTCAAAAAGATGCAAAAGATTTTCAGTTATTTTTTACTAAACAAATTAATGAAAAACAAACCTTTGTGGCTTTCGTGTTAGATAAAAAACTTAATTTAATGTAATCGACCTATTCTCAGGATAACGACAGTGGAGAAAGAGAGGGAGTCTCTATCTCACATTCCGAAGAAGAGCGTCTGTTGAAAATTGTTCGAGGAGAGATTGACGGCTTTATGGAAAATATGTATCGGATCTTATATGCCTAAATAGACAGTTATAGGTGATGCTACAGACATTCGTGATTATTCGAGCCCGTTCTTTACTTTTTGTTTTATTTAAAAATGAATCTTAAAGTGTGAGTCCCCATTTAAGTTACAAGAAAGGAAGACAAATGATAACACCCCTGATATTTATTATTTCTCTTGTCCTACTTTTACGTCGTTTTAAAAGCAAACGTTCACGAAAGGTCATTGGCTCTTATATGCTTCATTTGCAGTCTGGTTTGTTTATTCGATTCTTACTTATGGAAGCTACACCCTCCAGCCTGGTCAAAGTGTTACATTGAAAGTTTATCCCAATACAGACCAGTTGGAGTATAATTCGGAACTCCATTTTAAAAAATTAGACGATGCGAAGTTAAAATTGTCCGGTCTAAAAGGTTGGGGTATGAAAGATAGTAATATAGTTTATAATGTTGAAAAGCAAACAATAACGGAGCTCATTTTTTTAAAAGACAAAACCGAGCGTAAAGACTTACCGAATGATAAAAGTAAGAGTTTCTATTTAGAAAACGATGGAATAGTGGTTCAAGGGGAAGTTGAGGAAGTATTTGGGGTGACGGAACGAAAGCCCTACAAGATCACCATCACAAATGTAGACGATAAACCAGCTCACTTTAAAGCGCGAGTGGTGGATCGGTAAACTGGACCTCCATCTACTCTAGTCGCTTTAGCCCCAAAAATTGGGGTGATGTGACCGACAAGGATATTTGGAGAGAGAATCTTGGAGCAGATTAGTGATATGTCTCAATCTGAGTTTCTGACGAAGAATGGGGAGAAGTGCGTGTGAAAAACAAAAGAAAACAACTTAATAAATGGCATCTAGGATGTTCTGGAGTGGTTGCGATTGTAGCGATTGTGTTTTCCTATTATATTTATTTGTATTTCAAAAATGCGAGTTACACCTTGAAACCAGGGGATTCCATAGTTTTAAAAGTTCCGACCTCAAAACAAAAGGAATATTCTCCCAAATTATATCTATCTCAGATTTCTGGTGGGAAATTAGAATTATCTGGGAAAACCTCATGGTGGCAGGGTGGAGAAGGAAACCTTGTAGGGACTAACTATGATGTTTTGAAGCAAGAAATTAGCGAGATCTACTCATCATCAAGCAATATCCCAACAAAAAATAATCAAAAATGATCCAGATAAGAGTATATATTTATCAAAAGAAGGTGTCGTTCTTCAATTTAAAGAATCTTGGGAATTTGAGATTCCAAACTCAAAACAAATAAAAATAACGAATATTTCAGACAGGGATATTAGGTTTGAAGCACAGGTGACAGGTGAATAGAAGAATTACCAAAAGGGTACTTGAATTTTTTTGGGAAATCATTGAAGAATGTGTCAGTTGTTCTAAAAAAGATTAGGTTTGTAGATAAGAAGTTGTAAATAATGGAATTGAATCATCAAATTTTTGGAAAAAAATAAACTATAACTATGGTTGGACTCAGGATATTACTGTAACTATTTTTGGTAAGAATTCTGTCATAGAAATGAATATTGACGCAGATGCTGATGGAGAATTTGAAGTCAATCAAGAAAGAGCATATATCTATTTTAAAGAGCACTTAGATGAAATTATCAACGAAACGAATGCTGCCATTGTGTCTTACTATAATAGTGAAATAGCAGGCATTGTTTCGGGTTACACCAATATCAGCGCAAAACAATATTTTCTTGATAAAATTGGAGACGAAGAACAAATTTATTCTCTGTTGAAACCCAAACAAATTATGTTCCCTTTGACTTTTGATGAACATGTTGAAGAATTTGGTTTTATATGTGATTGTGATTGGGACAAGGAAAACGGAGTAGGGATAAAATTTACCAATGGTATTCTGTCTGAGATTGGATCTCAAGACATCCTTCTATAGATATTTCTTTCTTTTATGACTGACTAGTTCAAGAAGAAAACGGATGATAAATGTTACCACTTTCGAGATGGCAAAAGAAACAGGGAGAATAGTGATGGGAAACAAACTATTAATGCCAGGAATGCCGTTTGGTCAAGTTAGTTCAGTATCTCTTGTAGATTTAAAGGAATGAGTTAATAAAACTTGGTGCAGGAAAGGCTCAGCATATTTCAGATTTCTTAAAGTTTGATAAATATTATTTTGTAGGAGCAGATTTAAAATACGATATAAGTTTATTAATGGGGCAATATGGAGATAATGAAGGTGATGCGGCAGCAATTCAAGATGGTATGGATGATTATAAGAAAGGAAACAATTAAATGGTAACACCGCTGATATTTATTATTTCTCTCGTCCTACTTTTACGTCGTTTTAAAAGCAAACGTTCGCGAAAGGTCAATGGCTCTTATTTGCTTCATTTGCAGTCTGGTTTGTTTATTCGATTCTTACTTATGGAAGCTACACCCTCCAGCCTGGTCAAAGTGTTACATTGAAAGTTTATCCCAATACAGACCAGTTGGAGTATAATTCGGAACTCCATATAGTAGTGTTGGTAATAGACCTTCTGTCCATTTACTTGTTTCACTTGTGTTACGGAACCACGATTAATTTCACGAGTAATAGTAGAGCGATTTCTTCCCAGACGACGAGCAATCTCTGCTGGTTTGAGTCCTACGCTTAAATAAGCTTCAATTTCCCTCGTTCAGCTTCAGATAAGTGCTTGTAGGATTGATTGGTGGTAGGATAATTAGCGGACATGTTCATCTTCCTTTATACTGTTTTTCGCAACTCTAGTATATCAAATGAACATGTTTTTTGTGTTGCACTTCATTTTACAACAGGGCATGGGGTCTGTTTTCAGAAAAGGTAATTTTCTAGGAAATAGTTGTTGAATAAATAGGACAGGTTCTATTAATGAACCTACCGACCAACTAAAAATTTCTTTCTTTAGGTTGTGAGTTGGCATCTTGTATACTGAAAATGAATAAAACAATTTAATAAAAAAGAGTTAACACTAATCAATGCAACTTGCTTGACAAAAGCTTTACTTAGTGGTTTAATATACCCCATAAGGGTATATTTGGAGGTGCCTATGTTTCACTTATTTACAAAAATTGATAGTATTTCTACTAGCGAATTAGAAGCTAAACTAAAGGAACCTATTCAGCTACTGGACGTTCGAACGCCTACAGAATTCCGTAGAGGCCATATCAAAAACGCAAAAAATGTCCCCCTAACTGAAATCGGTTCTTATAAGCCCACGACAAAAGAAACACTCTATGTCATTTGTCATTCTGGTGTGCGTAGTAAGATGGCTGCTAAAAAGCTAAAGAAAAAAGGCTATGATGTCATCAATGTCCGAGGTGGTATGAGCGCTTGGACAGGTAAGGTCATCTAAAAGTTTAAAGGAGAAGCCAATGAAAATTATCATTGTCGGAGGAGTTGCAGGCGGTATGTCAGCAGCAACCCGTCTCAGACGTCTCATGGAAGACGCTGAGATCATTATTTTTGAGAAAGGGCCCTTTGTTTCCTTTGCCAACTGTGGCCTTCCTTACTATGTTTCAGGAGAAATTGCAAACCGTGATAGTTTATTGGTCCAAACTCCTGAAAGTCTCAAGGCACGCTTTAACCTCGATGTGCGACCATTTCACGAGGTTATCCAGCTTTCCCCAGAAGAACACACTGTGACTGTACGACACGATGGACAGGAATTCACAGAAATCTACGACAAGCTGATCCTATCTCCAGGGGCTAAACCATTTGTTCCTACCATTGAAGGCTTGGCAGAAGCTAAAAATGCCTATACACTCCGCAATGTTCCCTGATCTTGACGAGATTATGGCAGCCTTGGACAATCATCCAAAAGAAGCTGTCGTTATCGGTGCAGGCTTTTATCGGGCTTGAAATGGCTGAAAACTTGTCGAAACGGGGATTGCAAGTCACCATCATTGAGAAAGCACCCCATGTCTTGCCACCATTAGATCAAGAAATGGTGGCCTTTGTCCAAGCAGAATTACTGGCAAACGGTGTCCGTGTTATCACTTCTCAATCTGCGACTCGATTTGAAGACCAAGGAAAAATCATCATTCTCGAAAACGGTCAAAAGATCACTTCTGACCTCACTATCCTTTCTGTCGGTGTTGAACCTGAAAACAGACTGGCCAAAGCTGCGGGGATTGAGCTGGGACTTCGCGGTGGGATCCTGGTCGATGAACATTACGAAACCAGTCAAAAAGATATTTTTGCAGTTGGGGATGCCATCGTCGTCAAGCAAGAGATTACAGGTCAAGATGCTCTCATCTCTCTCGCTTCTCCTGCCAATCGTCAGGGCCGCCAAGTGGCGGACGTCATCGCAGGACTCGGTCGTACAAACAAGGGCAGTATCGGCACTGCTATCGTTCGTGCCTTTGATATGACAGCTGCTTCGACTGGTCTCAGCGAGCGTATCCTTAGCATGAATCAATTTCCTTACAAGGCGCTTCATGTCAGCGGTAAAGACCACGCCGGTTATTATCCTGGCGCTACTGAGATGACCTTGAAGCTCCTCTTCGACCCAACCACTGGAAAAATCTATGGTGCCCAAGGAGTTGGGAAGAAAGGTGTTGACAAGCGAATTGATATCCTAGCAACTGCTATCAAGGGAAATCTCACCGTCTTTGACTTACCAGAGTTAGAGTTTACCTATGCGCCACCTTTTGGATCTGCCAAGGATCTCGTCAATATGCTGGGTTACGCAGCCTTGAACCTTATCGAAGGTCTCAGCGACAACGTTCAATGGTACCAGCTCGAAGACGAACTGGCTAAGGGAAAGAAATTTCTAGATGTACGGACAAGTAGCGAATTCCAGAGTGGTCGACTCAAAGTCGATACCATTCATATTCCCCTAAACGAATTACGGGAACGCTTGGATGAACTAGACAAAAATCAAAACTACATCGTCAGCTGCCACAGTGGTTTACGCAGCTATATCGCAGAGCGTATCCTCAAGCAAGCAGGGTTTACCGTCCAAAACCTTGACGGCGCTTATTCACTATACAAAATGGCTAACCCAGAAGGAGTAGAATATGGTAACTAATATCAGCATGGCTGACTTTTATGAAAAATATCAAAATGAAAATCTAGATCTTATCGATGTCCGTGAAGTACATGAATTCCAAGCAGGACATGCACCAGGTGCCAAAAATCTTCCGTTAAGTACCTTGGAGCAAGGCTACAAAGAACTCAAACCTGACCATGAATACCATGTCATCTGTCAAGGTGGAGCGCGTTCTGCCTCTGCCTGTCAATTTCTCAGCGCCCAAGGCCTCACCGTTACCAATGTAGAAGGTGGTATGAATGCCTGGCCCGGTGATGTAGAATAAATCAAATACAAAAAGAGCAGTTTGTTTACTCTAAAGAAAACCAACTGCTCTTTTACTATTCTATCAACTTTTCAAATAAGCCTTTATTCTGTTACTTCCGTTTAATCAAGTATTTAACTGCCTTTTCCAATCTTTCCTTCTGCGCTTGAGGGTCGCCTAAAGGTTCATTAATACAAGCTGTTAAATTCTCGGTTATCATCAACTCAATAATACGATCAACGCTTGAACGAACTGCTGTTAATTGGGTGATGATATCGACACAATCCCGCTCTTCCTCCATCATTTTTTTGGATACCCCTGCAATTGACCTTCTGAGCGTTTGAGGCGTGTAATGTACTTTGATTTTGTCATCTATTTATCCTTAATCGATTTTTTTACATTATATCTCTAATAAAGCCCTTTGTCAAAAGTATCACTTCTCTTAAAGATAAAGCCTCCTAGTTCTCTACTCTAACTCGCGTAACAATACCATCTTTGTCAGTCACGCTGAATTCTGCAGACGAAAACCACTTAGTTATCGCCTTGTTAGTTTGAGATTGAGCAAATACTTTCAACAACTCCTCTTTATTCTCAACTTCAACCACATAGTAAGCAAGACCAGCCATGCTATTTTCACGTCGAGCTAAATCTTTACCACCCCATTCATTAACAGCTAAATATCTCGGCAAGCAACAAGCGAATGAAAAAGAGCTTGAACAGTTCAAGGCTATGGAAGCTTTCCAAAGAGAGCATAATGGAAAGTAGATGAAACAATCAAAAAACCACCCTCAGGTGGCTTTTTCTATACTTCATTTCACCATTTCGTCAAGGAGATTTCTCCGCTATTGAGCCAGATTTCTTCTTGATTTTCTAATTGGACCAAGAGTTGGCCGGTATCAGAGATATCTTTGGCGATGCCTTGATAGGTTTGCTGATTTTGCTCGAAAGTGACAGTTCGTCCTAGGACCAGGGAGCGCTCTTTGTAGAGGTAGACCAGTTCATCGATATCCGTTTGGAAGAATTCTTTCCAGATCTCACTGATGAGGTCATTGCGGGTGATGGGACAAGGTCCTTCAAATAAGGAACCAGCCTTGGTTTGTAGCTCATCTGGAAAAGTAGGGATAGCCAAATTAAGACCGACTCCGATAATAACATCCGTGACGAGACCAGTCTCAATCGACGTGATAGCTTCGGTGAGGATTCCCCCAATTTTTTTATGGCGGTAGTAAATATCATTGACCCATTTGATATCGATATCGATCAGGGTCAAGTTTTTAATAGCCTTGTAGATAGCTCCAGCGACCATCAAGGTATAAGGAGGGAGCTCCGCAGGTGGCAGTTGAGGCTTGAGATGAAGGGACATGTAGATGCCCCCTTGATCAGGGCAGTAGTAGTCACGACCAAAGCGGCCCTTTCCAGCGGATTGCGAATTGGCCAGGTAGAGGGCCTTGCCTTCTTTATGGGTTTCTATGCCTAATTTGGCGTCCAATTGGGTGGAGCTACATTGTTCGTTTAAGGAAACGGTCAATTGGGTATTGCTTGCAATCACTGCAGGAAGCAGAATATCGCCTGAGACCAGTTTGTAGCCCTTCTTTTTTAGAGATTCGATGACGACCCCATCTTTTTCCAGGCGCTGAATAGCCTTCCAGATGGAGGTGCGGGAAACACCTAGTTCTTTTGCCAGCTGCTCCCCATTGACATAATCATCTGCCTGAGAAAGGGTTTGAAAGAGGATTTCGTGTGTTTTCATAGTTTTTTATTCTTGGAAAGGATGGCGGATCATCCATTCTTCGTACTTTCTCTAATAGTTAACGGGTTCCTAGCATAGTGAGGGTTGGTATTTCTCTCGGAGATAGGACTTGTTTATTTAGGACATCCATTGCGGTTCGTCCCATTTCTTCTGTAAAAACAGTGATGGTTGAGAGGGGAGGAAAGACTTGTTTGGCTAAACTGGTATCATTAAAGGAAATGAGTTGGATATCGTCAGGGACCTTGATGCCGGCCTCTTGAAAAGCCCGGAGAGCGCCAATGGCTAAACTATCACTCGCAGCAAAAATAGGCATCTGGTAAGGGCAAGCCAGACTGAAGCTTAGAGGAAATGAGTTCATAGCCTGATTGAGCTGTAAAACTTCCAGTGAGGATGAGTTCAGGGTGGTAAATACTTCTTTCAATACAATAGTTTCGATAGGCTCGTCGCCGAGGATCTGAGATACTTTCCAATAGGTCAGTTGTTTTTTCCTCACCGGTTAGGAGACCAATTGTTTGACAGCCTTGTTTTCGTAAATAGGAAAGGGCAGTCTGTACAGCATTTTCAAATTCAGTCGTGACACAAGGGTGTCCTTGGTTAAGGGTGTTACTATCGACAAAAAAACCAGAGGCTTTGTCTAGCCTTTCTAACTCGACAATCTGAACCTTACTAAACTTTCCGATACAAAGGACCCCAATAACTTCCTCCCCTAATCGAAAAGGAATATCATTGAAATAGCGGAGAATCCCATAGTCGAGATCCTGTGCTCTTTTTTCAATGCCTAAGCGGATGTTGTAATAGTAGAGGTCGTCCAGCTCTCCCTCTTCACTTTTCCATTGGATGATGACAATTTGCTGTTTTTCTTTTTTAAAGTTCCCACTTTTCTGATGTCTGGTGTAGCCTAGTTCGTCAGCAACAGTCAAAATTCTGTGGCGGGTTTCCTCCGTTACAGAAAGACTGGCATCTTGGTTCAGAACACGAGAGACAGTGGCGATGGATACGTCTGCGAGGTTAGCAATATCCTTTAATGTGGCCATTCGTTTTCTCCTTCTTTCTTCTAGTATATCATAGGTTTCGTCATATTAGCGAATTTTACTAAAAACTTTAGTAAAATAATTGATTTGTTGCATGAAAGGGGTTACACTAGTGGTAAATAACTATATAAGTGAGGTAATCTCAATGAATACTCAAGAACTTCGGGAAGCTTTTCAAACAGTCTTTGGAGCAGAAGCAGATCACACTTTCTTTTCACCAGGACGGATTAATCTGATTGGTGAACACACTGACTATAATGGTGGCCATGTCTTCCCGGTAGCCATCACACTTGGTACCTACGGAGCAGCCAGAAAGCGCGAGGACAAGGTCTTGCGTTTCTTCTCAGGAAACTTTGAAGACAAGGGGATCATTGAAGTCCCACTTGAAAACCTCCACTTTGAAAAAGAGCACAACTGGACCAACTATCCAAAAGGCGTGCTCCACTTCTTGCAAGAAGCGGGTCATGTCATTGATAGCGGTATGGATGTCTATGTTTATGGCAATATTCCAAATGGATCAGGCCTCTCCTCTTCAGCTTCTCTTGAGCTCTTGATTGGCGTCATCGCTGAGAAACTATATGATCTTCACTTAGATCGTCTAGATCTGGTCAAGATCGGGAAACAAACCGAAAATCACTTCATCGGAGTCAACTCTGGGATCATGGACCAATTTGCCATCGGTATGGGGGCTGATCAACGGGCTATTTATCTCGATACCAACACCCTAGAGTATGATCTGGTACCGCTGGACCTCAAAGACAATGTCGTAGTCATCATGAATACCAACAAACGCCGGGAATTAGCGGATTCCAAATACAATGAACGTCGTGCAGAATGTGAAACCGCCGTCTCTGAACTCCAAGAAAAATTGGATATCCAAACCTTAGGGGAATTGGATCTCTGGGCTTTTGATGCCTACAGCTACTTGATCCAGGATGAAAACCGCATCAAACGGGCTCGTCATGCTGTACTTGAAAACCAACGGACTCTCCAAGCTCGTAAGGCACTTGAAGCAGGTAATTTGGAAGGCTTGGCCGTCTCATGAATGCTTCCCACGTATCTTTGGAGCATGACTACGAAGTGACAGGTCTAGAATTGGATACCTTGGTGCATACAGCCTGGGAACAAGAAGGCGTCTTGGGAGCTCGTATGACAGGAGCAGGCTTTGGTGGTTGTGCCATCGCCCTTGTAAACAAAGATAAAGTAGAAGCATTTGAAGAAGCTGTCGGCAAACGATATGAAGAAGTCGTTGGCTATGCGCCTAGCTTTTATATTGCAGAAGTTGCGGCAGGGACACGGGTTTTAGACTAGGTGATAATAATGGAAGCTGTAATATTTGATTTAGATGGTTTATTAGCTGATACGGAAATCATTTCTCTAAAAGTTTATCAAGAATTTCTTAGAGATTTTGGAATTCCTTTCACAGAAGAAACTTATTCTAGAGAATACAGCGGACATAAGGAAGAGGAGAATGTTCAACGATTTTTGAATACCTATGATTTACCCTGGAACTTTGACCAAACCTTGGATAGAGTTTATGAACTGGAAGCTAAAATCTTAGCCCAAGGTGTTCATTTAAAAAAAGGTGCTAAGAATTTACTTACTTTTTTGAAAACAGAGGGCATCCCAATCGCCCTAGCAACTTCAAGTGTTGAATCTCGGGCTAGAATGATCTTGGATAGCAATGGGATCCTGTCCCTATTTGACCATTTAGTTTTTGCAAAAGATGTCAAACGAAGTAAACCTTACCCAGATATATTTTTAAAGGCTTGAAGTGATTTGAATGCTTTACCAGAGAATTGCTTAGTACTAGAGGATAGTGAGGCAGGGATTGAAGCAGCCTATCGGGCTGGAATCCCAGTCATATGTGTTCCAGATTTAAAAGTACCAGCACAGTCTTTCTTAACTAAAGCAGAACAAGTTTTCCAGGATTTGGATGCTGTCAGAGACTATTTAAAACGTAAGAAGGAGAATCAATGAATCAGGGAATTTTGGATGCATTTGTCACAGCCGTCATTGCGGCAAGTGACTACGAAGAGATGGATCGGATTTATCTAAAAAATCGCGTCATGAGTCGCGTTGGAGAAGAAGGGCTAGACGCTCCAACTCATAAGGCAGACTTGATTGCGCTCAAAGATCAGCTGGTAGAGATCGCTGTTGCAAATAACAAGATCCAAGACAGCATGGCCGCAAAAGACAGTTTGGGTGCGGAGTTGATGGATTGGATCACCCCTAGCCCTAGTCAAGTCAACCATTGTTTCTGGGAGACCTACCGTCAGTCTAAGGAAGACGCGATTGCGGATTTCTATGCCCTCTCTAAGCGCAATGATTACATCAAGGTAGAGGCCATTGCGCAAAATATTGCCTTTGAGGCAGAAACTCCCTACGGTTCTCTTGAAATCACCATCAATCTATCAAAACCTGAAAAAGATCCTAAAGACATTGCGGCGGCCAAGCTTGCCAAAGCCAGTCATTATCCAGCCTGCCAATTGTGCTTTGAAAATGAAGGCTATCAAGGTCGCCTAGACCATCCAGCTCGGGCCAATCACAGGATTATTCGCTTTGATATGGACGGTCATGATTGGGGCTTTCAGTATTCCCCTTATGCCTACTTCAATGAACACTGCATTTTCCTCGATAGCCAGCATGTGCCCATGGCCATTAGCCGCAAGACCTTTGAGCGACTCTTGACCATTGTCGAGACTTTCCCAGGCTATTTTGCGGGGTCCAATGCAGATCTGCCCATTGTAGGGGGATCCATCCTGACTCATGACCATTACCAAGGGGGACGCCACACCTTCCCTATGGAGTTAGCTCCTGTAGAGGAAAGTTTCACCATTAAGGGCTTTGAAGCTGTATCGGTAGGAATTGTTAACTGGCCCATGTCGGTTCTTCGTTTGAATTCAGATGACAAGGCGCAATTGATTGCCCTGGTAGACCATATCCTCACAGCCTGGCGAGGCTACTCGGACCCAGCAGTTCAAGTCTTAGCAGCATCCGACGGTCAGCCCCACCATACCATTACCCCCCCATTGCACGGATTCGTGATGGGCATTATGAACTGGACTTGGTGCTCCGTGACAACCAAACCTCACCAGAGCATCCCTGATGGCATTTATCACCCACATGCGGATGTGCAACACATCAAAAAAGGAAAAATATCGGACTGATCGAAGTCATGGGCTTGGCCATTTTACCACCTCGCCTCAAAGAAGAGCTCAAGCAGGTTCAAGACTATTTGCTTGGACGTGAGAGCTCTGTGGCGACCTACCACCAGCCTTGGGCAGATGATTTGAAAGCTGCTCACCCAGCCATCACAGACGAAGCAGAGGCAGAAGCCCTTGTCCGTGAATCAGTCGGCCAGATTTTTTTGCGCGCGTGCTCGAAGATGCTGGAGTCTACAAGCGAACAGCAGAAGGACAAGCTGCCTTTAGACGCTTTGTTGCGACGCTTTAAGTGTGGAGAAGCGGCAGAAATTTGGTACAATAAGAGAGAAGACAAAGAAGCGAAAAGGAAAACAAATGGCAATACTCGTACTCGGAGGAGCTGGCTATATCGGTTCCCACATGGTGGACCGTTTGGTCAATGAAGGACAGGAAAAAAAGTCGTCGTGGTCGATAGCTTGGTCACAGGCCACCGTGCAGCGGTGCATCCAGATGCCGTCTTTTACCAAGGAGACCTGGCGGATCAAGACTTTATGCGCACTGTTTTTAAGGAACATGCCGATATTGATGCGGTCATCCACTTTGCGGCCTACTCACTGGTTGCCGAGTCCATGGCAGATCCATTGAAATACTTTGATAACAATACAGCTGGCATGGTCAAGCTCTTGGAAGTCATGCATGAATGTGGGGTACACTACATCGTCTTTTCTTCAACCGCAGCTACCTACGGCATTCCAGAAGAAATTCCGATTCTTGAAACCACTCCACAAAAACCGATCAATCCTTATGGGGAAAGCAAGCTCATGATGGAAACCATCATGCGCTGGGCTGATCAAGCCTACGGCATCAAGTATGTGCCTCTTCGTTACTTTAATGTAGCGGGTGCCAAGCCAGATGGATCCATCGGAGAAGACCATGGACCAGAGACCCATCTCTTGCCGATCGTCTTGCAAGTGGCCCAAGGAAAACGCGAAAAGATCGCTATTTTTGGGGATGACTACCAGACACCAGATGGGACCAATGTTCGGGACTATGTCCATCCTTTTGACTTGGTAGATGCTCACCTTTTAGCAGTGGAGTATCTCCGAAATGGCAACCCATCGACTGCCTTTAACCTAGATCTTCAACCGGATTCTCCAATCTTCAAATCGTAGAAGCAGCCCGCAAGGTGACGGGACATCCGATCCCACTTGAGATTGCTGATCGCAGACCAGGAGATCCAGATACCCTGATCGCATCATCTGAGAAGGCGCGTGCCATCCTTGGCTGGCAACCAAAATTTGATAATATCGAAACCATTATCCAAACAGCCTGGGCTTGGCATTCCAGCCACCCAGATGGCTACAATGATCGATAATAAGAAAACTCAAGTCAGTTGGCTTGAGTTTTTTTAGTTTGGAAAAAAGATATTACACAACTAAGCTTTTTATGTGAATAATGAAGTTTAGGATTATTACCTTCAGAATTAGCCAAGGTGGACCCGAAATTTAGGAAACGTATCGATGCAATGGATCAAGAAGCGTTAGAAGAGGCCTACCCAGAACTTAAAATATTGATCTCCATGGCTCATGTGAATCCCTATGCACAACTATTTAAATCTGAAACAGAACGCGCTAATTATGATTACCTACTAGATCGCTATTTCCTTTTAGATAGTCAAAAAATGCTTAGTTGGCGAGATCCCGCCTTTCAAACTAAATATGATTATTATATAATTGAAGAAGGAATCGATCCTTTTACAGGCAAACCTGCTACACAGGAAGAAATCAATTGGGCAAAAGATATCAAGAAGGTGAGGGCTTTTACTGATAGCCTTCAACTAGCAAGTACCTTGTATACCTCTTATGTTGGCTATAATCAGTACTACAATAAACCCTACACAACTTTCTCAGATGTATATAGTAAGGTAAAAGGAAAGATTCCTTTCTCCAATAGAAAAATTGAAAGTTGTTATAGGAATGCTTCTGAATTCAAAATGTACAATGTGGATGACTTAGTTAGCAAATCTCAAACAAACAGAGAATTTTACTGAGAAGTCTTTGAGTCACATTTTTGAAGGTGATATCAATAGAAAAGGTCGAGCGGGAGGATATCACTATGATATGGTAGAGGGTACTGCAGGAAACGTCATAGAAGGTACTAAAGAACCTGTTTTGAATAAGTCTGGAGTTTATGAAGCGAAAGTTGAAGTGAATGGGATTCTTAAGAAAGCTAATGGAGGGAAATCAACCTTCTTCCCTGACCATATGAGTCCGCAGGAGGTTCTATATGCCATTAATGAGGCATATTCCAACAAGGTATTGATAGAAGGTAGTCGTTATGTAGGGACAGGTCAAAAATGGAATAAGAATTGAAATAATTTTTAAATTCTGAGGGAAAAAAATTATTACTGCTTATCCGCAAAAATAGAATAATTTTAAAGGTGCGTATAAATGAGACGAAACTATATTGTAAAAAGTAAATAATGATAGTCAGAAATTTTTTTGTTAGTAGAATTTGATAGTTCCAATTGTCACTCCTTATCAAATTTTTTAAATTCGGAGGTCCATAATTTTTATCCAGATGTTCTAGAAGCTTTGGAGACTGTCATTTCTGGAAATATGGAGGAGTACGCTTTTGATGGTAATTTATTGGGGATCGAAGTTGGAAAAGAAATAACAGAAGTTTACTTCCAATTTGAGGAAGAAATATTAGGAGAACCTTGCTTTATCCCAACTGATGAACTATATAAATTGGTTTTAGAGTGGAAAGAGATGGAAGAGAAAATGCACAGTGGAGCAGATATTTTTCCACTGACTTTAGAGGATTGATGCTGAAAAACTCACCCTATACCCCTCTCCTCTAGCTATTCCCCCCATTTCATGCTAGAATAAATAAAAACATATTTGGAGGCATTATGAATCAGACAGTGACTTATTTGCAGGAATTGACAGCCATTCCTTCACCGACCGGTTTTACACGTGAGATCGCAGACTATTTGGTCAAAACCATTGAAGGCTTTGGGTATGAAGTGACTCGGACTGCTAAGGGAGGCGTGAATGTGACCGTTCCTGGTGTGATCACAGACAAGCAACGCTACGTCACAGCCCATGTGGATACCTTGGGGGCTATTGTCCGCGCTGTGAAAGCAGATGGTCGCCTCAAGCTAGACCGTATCGGTGGTTTCCCTTGGAATATGATTGAAGGGGAAAATTGTACAGTCCATGTAGCCAATACAGGAAAGACCCATTCGGGGACAATTTTGGTCCATCAGACTTCTTGCCATGTCTACAAGGATGCTGGAACTGTCGAGCGGACCCAGGACAATATGGAAGTCCGTCTGGATGAAAAAGTGACCAATGAAAAAGAAACCCGTGCTCTTGGCATTGAAGTGGGTGATTTTGTCAGCTTTGATCCACGGACCATTGTGACAGATACCGGCTTTATTAAATCTCGTCACTTAGATGACAAGGTGAGTGCGGCGATTCTCTTGAATCTTCTGCGCGTCTACAAGGAAGAGAATATTCAATTGCCAGTAACGACTACCTTTGCCTTTTCAGTCTTTGAAGAAGTGGGGCATGGAGCTAATTCTAGTATCCCGTCTGAAGTGGTAGAGTACTTGGCAGTGGATATGGGGGCTATGGGAGATGACCAAGCGACGGATGAATACACGGTATCCATCTGTGTCAAAGATGCTTCAGGACCGTATCACTACGAATTCCGTCAGCATTTGGTATCCTTGGCAAAAGCCCAAGAAATCCCTTATAAGTTGGACATCTATCCTTTCTATGGATCAGATGCCTCTGCAGCCATGAGCGCAGGAGCAGAAGTCAAACATGCCCTTCTTGGAGCAGGGATCGAATCTAGCCACTCATATGAGCGGACTCACTTGGATTCTGTAGTCGCAACAGAGCGCATGGTCGATGCCTACCTCAAGAGCGACTTGGTAGATTAAAAATAACAACTATATTACGTAGTGGTTTAGATTGAAGAGAGAGTTATTTTAGAAACTTTCCTTGGATGAATACGGACGTCAGCGAACTTCTCCGAAGTTCCATGACTTAGTTTTGAACCTAAGGTTTCAAAACTCCCGAGTGCTTGAAACGTACTGTTTCAAGCACTTTTCTCACTGCGGAAAGTTTCAGTATACTTTTTTGTTTGGATCTAAAAATCAATGATTTCAATTATTATGTATCACTATGTCACTTGATTTTTAAAAAGGATTTGATTCTATTCAAAACTACTCTTCGGAGTAGTTTTTTTCATAAACTAAAATTTTCTGAAAAATTCCTTTTCTTCTGAAAAACCTTTGTGGTATAATCTTAAAAATTTCTTAAGGAGTTTTTACATGAAAAAAAGAAATGTCATTGCACTTGCAGGGAGTTGCCCTCCTTTCAGCAGGTATCCTAGCAGCTTGTTCGGGTGGTTCTAAATCATCTAGCTCAAGCAACGGTCAAAAATTCTCATATGTCTATGAGACGGAACCTGAAAACTTGAACTATATCACATCTGGTAAAGCAGCAACCCACGATATCACTGGAAACTTGATTGATGGTTTGTTTGAAAATGATAAATACGGGAACTTGATTCCATCTCTTGCAAAAGATTGGACAGTTTCTAAAGATGGTTTGACTTATACCTATAAACTTCGTGATGATGCCAAATGGTATGATTCAGAAGGGGAAGAGTACGCAGATGTAACAGCTAAAGATTTCGTCACAGGGATCAAATATGCGGCTGATAACAAATCAGAAATGCTCTACATCATCCAAGATTCTATCAAAGGCTTGAATGACTACGTCAGTGGTAAAAATAAAGATTTCTCAGCTGTAGGAGTAAAAGCAGTTGATGATCATACCCTTCAAATCACTTTGAACCAACCAGAATCTTACTGGAACTCTAAATTGACTCTTGGGATCACTTTCCCTGTCAACGAAAAATTCGTGAAATCAAAAGGGGATAAATTCGCTCAAGCAAGTGATACTAGCTCCCTTCTTTACAATGGTCCTTACATCTTGAAGAGCTTTACTTCAAAATCTTCTATCGAAATGACCAAGAATGAAAAACTACTGGGATAAAGACAAGGTCTACATCTCAGATGTGAAATTGGAATTCTACGATGGACAAGACCAAAGTAAATTGGCCAAATCATTCGGTGAAAATGCTCTTAGCTTGGCTAAACTCTTCCCAACTGGATCTGGATACTCAGAGCAAGCTAAAGAATTCAAAGACGAAATCACCTACACTCCTCAAGACGCAGCTTCTTATGTTATTGGTACCAACATCGACCGTCAATCTTACAAACACACTGCTAAGAAGACCGATGAAGAAAAACAATCTACTAAGAAAGCTCTCTTGAACAAGGACTTCCGTCAAGCGATCAGCTTTGCCTTCAACCGTGAAGCGTATGCTGCTCAATTGAACGGAAAAGACGGAGCAAGCAAGATCATCCGTAACCTCTACATTCCACCAACATTTGTCCAAGCTAATGGCAAGACCTTTGGTGAAATGGTGAAAACTCAATTGGATACCTACGGAGATGAGTGGAAATCTACTAAACTAGACGATGGTCAAAACGGTCTCTTCGATGCTAAGAAAGCGAAGGAAGAGTTTGCAAAAGCGAAGACTGCCTTGGAAGCAGAAGGTGTGAAATTCCCAATTCACATCGATATGCCTGTAGACCAAACCACACCATCAAGAGTTCAACGGGTACAATCCTTCAAACAATCTGTTGAAGAAGCACTTGGTAAAGAAAATATCGTCATCGATATCCAAATGCTTTCGAAAGAAGACCTTCAAAATGTGACCCTCTTTGCACCAAATGCGGCTGGCGAAGACTGGGATCTCTCTGATAATGTTGGATGGAGCCCTGACTACCAAGACCCATCAACTTACATGGATATCTTGAAAGCTTCATCTGGTGAAAATACTAAGACTTTCCTTGGATTTGACCCAAGTGAAAAACAATGAAGCAGCTAAAAAAAGTTGGTCTGTACGACTTTTGAAAAAGATGATCAAAGATGCTGGTGCAGAAACACAAGACGTCAACAAACGCTATGAAAAATATGCGGCAGCACAAGCTTGGTTGACAGATAGCGCCCTTGTTATGCCAACTTCTTCATCAACTGGACGTCCATTCTTGACACGTATCGAACCATTCTCAGCTCCATTTGCATGGACTGGTGGTAAAGGAAAAAGACCAAGTGATCTACAAAGGAATGAAACTCCAAGATAAAGCTGTGACAACTGCTGACTACAACAAAGCCCTTGAAAAATGGCAAAAAGAACAAGCAGAGTCAAATAAAAAAGCACAAGAAGATCTTAAGAAACACGTCAAATAAGAATCGATAACCGAGGCTGATGCCTCGGTTTTTTTGGAGATCATTTGAATATCTATTTGATCTAAAAACGCTTACATAGTATAATAGGAGTGTTGATTACAAAAAGTGAGGAGATTGACATGAAAAAGAAAACAATGGTTTCCATTGTCGCATCGAGCTTACTGATCGCGCCGATGGTCTTGCACCAAGTAGTAGCAGCAGACGAGCAAACGGAAGAGTTAGCCCCATCGACAGAAGTGGTCCATGCTCCATCTACTGAAGCAAGACCGACAACAAGTGACGCAAGTACTGTCACTAGTGAAGAAGCTGCAAGCTCGAATGAGGCATCGCTGGATCGGACGGCAGTTGCAAATCAAGTAGCCCCTGCTACAGAAGAACACACAAGACAAAGTGAGCCTACGGTCCCAGTAGCAACTCCAGCAGCAACAAACAGGGAAGCTGGGCCTCAATCTGCTCCTCCTTCAGAAGCTCCGGCAACAAGTCAGGATTTGGCAAAGGTCACAGGTAGCACCCTTGCAGAGGATCAAGCCTCTAAAGAGTTGACGGTCCAAGATGCTGTTAATGGCTTGCTTCAATGGGCAGCAACAGATCCTAGCCAATTGGGCCAAAGCCAAGCAGATCGCGAACGCTTTGCCAAGAGTTTAGGCTTGATTGAAAAATCAGAAGATCTGACTCGTAAGGTTAGTCAGCCAGAATTGGCCAAGATGTATGAAACAGCTAAGAAACTCTACGATGCCTACCGGGCTGAAAAGAAAAGTCCGCTCTTTTTAAATGGTCGTGCCCAGCCGATTTTCCCTTATACGACGGGAGAAAAAGCAGACCAAGACTACAAATATGAAGACAGCCAAATTGTACGCTTCCCTGTCTATGTCGAAACGGACTACGACACCGACGCAGATGGCAAGCCTGACTTAGTTAAAGCCATTGTTCAATTACCAAAAGCCGTAGCGCAAGGTGATTTTAAGGCAGCCACTATTCTCGAAGCGCGCCCTTACGTAGCGGGGACACTAGACGAAAACTACGTGACTCTTGAAAGTTTGGGGCTTCCAACAGACGGTAGCTACGATATGAAGAAACTGCACAGTCAACCTGCAAAGAGACAGCCAGTAAGCAGTGAAACAACAGTAGAAGCATCGAAAAAGCCAAGGCATCGGATTGGTATTACTACAGTCCCTACGAGTATATCTATGACTACGAAGATCTGAACTGGTACGACTATTTCTTGGTCAGAGGCTATGCCTTTATCTCTAGCGCTGGACTTGGTACCAAGGGATCAGAAGGATTTAACACGACGGGGTCTGATCTCGAAATCAATGCCTTCAAGAATATCATCGAATGGGTCAATGGCAAACGCAAGGCCTACACCGATAAGACTAGCAATGTTGAAATCAAGGCCGACTGGGCTACAGGCAATGTCGCCATGACGGGTCTGTCCTGGGCTGGAACAACGACCTTTGGTGTGGCAGCGACAGGCGTAGAAGGATTGAAGACCATCGTTCCGGCAGCAGGAATTGCCTCTTGGTATGATTATTTCAATAGCCAAGGAACCCAATTTGGCAATGCACCTTATAGTGACCTTTCATGGCTTTCCCTCTACGTTAGCACGCGAATGCTGGACCAAGACGACTGGGCAGGTATTTGGCAAAACTATTCCAGCTACATCAACCAATTGAACAAGGACCAGTACGCTCATGATCGCAACTACAGTGATGTCTGGAAGGAGCGGGATTATACCCTTCATCCGGAAAATCTCAAGACCAGCGCCCTGATCGTCCATGGCTTGAATGATGACAATGTCAAGACCAAACACTTTGAACTCATGTATGATGCTCTCAAGAAAGCAGGGCAAGATGTCAAGCTCTATCTCCACCAAGGAGATCACGTCTACCCAGCGGCTATGTCACGGGGATACGGCATCACCGCCAATGGTCAGGATTTTTATGACCTGCTCAATACCTGGCTGACCCATTACCTCTACGGTGTGGACAATCACGTCGAAAGCTTGCCAGCGGTTCTAGCTCAAAACAACTATGATCCAAGCAAGTGGGCAAGCTATGATAACTGGAAGAGCAATCAACGTCTCTTCTTGAATGCAAGCTCGAAACGTCTAGAAGAAACCATTTCTAGTGATTATGCGGCTGCAGGTGTTGAGATCGCTAACCGTAATGAAACAGTCAGCAAAGCCTCCTCTAAGGCTAATCTAACCTTCGTTTCTGATGTTACTGAGGACACTACGATCAAGGGCCACATCCCCGTTCATTTCAAAGCAGCTCTTGCCAAAGGTCAAGGAAAGAATTTCCAAATCAACGCCCTTTTGGTAGATGTGGCAGATGAGGACTTTGACGTGGTGGGAAATGGTAGCGTCAAGCAAGATAAAACAGCAGACGGTTTCTGGATGGGAAGCAATTTAAGCAACCTATCTGTTGCCGAATACGAAACCATCAAGACCAAGTACAAGGTGATTGCGAAAGGCTGGATCAATCTTGCGAACCCTGAGTCTGGCTACGATTCAGCCAGCTCAAGAAATAGTATCGAGCCAAAGGTGGGAGAATACCACGATTACACGGTTTATCTCCAACCAAATCTCTATACAGTTAAGAAAGGTCACAAGTTAGCCCTAGTCTTTAACACCTATGACCCATCTGATTTAACGGTGGAGCATCCATATGAAGTGACCTTCAAGACAGATTCTATCCAGGCGGCGATTCCAATTGTCGAAAAGACCCGCGCCCAAAGGCAGCTTATGTACCAAGTGAAACAGATGCTGACTATGCGAAATTGCCAGAAATGGAAGGTGCTGCTCTAGTCGCTCCAGAAGTGCATTACAAGGAAGAATATAGGCTTCCAACCCCAGAACACCTTGTCCAACCAAGCCAAACTCTTCCTGAAAAAGATGAACAGATGCAAACAGGATCAGCAAGACAAGAGAACCCTCATCTTGCCCTAGCTGTATCCTATGGGTCTCGATTTGTTTCACCAGGATTGGTAGAAGCTCGTAAGGTTGCGACTCCTGCAGTAGAAGGAGAACAAGCAGACCATATGCTTCCACAAACAGGCAGCAAAGACCATGCTCTGGGTCTCTTAGGGGTGATCAGCCTAACAGCTTCTAGTCTCATCTTTTGGCGCAAAAAGAGAGAAGATGCCTAAGGAGTCCCCGTAGCAAATATTTCTAAAATGGTATCTTTTAGTGTAAAATAAAAGTAGAAATGCAGAATCAGTAGTCACTACTGAAAAAGGAGGAAATATGGCACACATAATCACAGATGCAACTTTTGAACAAGAAACCAGCCAAGGTCTTGTCCTGATTGACTTTTGGGCAACTTGGTGTGGTCCATGCCGCATGCAAGCTCCAATCTTGGATCAGTTGGCAGAAGAGGTACATGAAGATGATTTGAAAATCTGTAAGATGGATGTAGATGAAAATCCAAATACAGCACGTCAATTCGGTATCATGTCGATCCCAACGCTTCTCTTTAAAAAAGATGGACAAGTTGTCAAACAAGTGGCTGGAGTTCATACGAAAGCCCAATTGAAAGAAATCATTGCAGAATTGAGCTAAAAAGAAAACTCGTTTTCCATACTGGAAAACGAGTTTTTTGATGCTCTTTATTTCTTTCAAATAGACGCGATACCCATTGACAGCGCTTTCTTATAGTGCTAAAATGAAGCTGTATTTCCTATAAAATTTTTACAGGAAAAAATTCTCCTAGGACAATGTCGATCCTAGGAGAACATTACATATAAAGGTTATTGGCCCTCTGTATCTTGGGCTACCCAGATACTGACGGAGCGCTCTGCCACTGGGAATTCAGCAGTACCGTCTTCTTGAACTTGGACAGTTTCGCTACAATTTTCTAAGACATCATAGTAGGTGAGGCCTGCGTAGGATGAGCCGATCTCCATGACTTTTGTAGCAGCTTGGTTATTCGAAACCAAGCAGGCGATTGGTGCTGATTCTTCTGTACCTGAGCGTGTCCAACCGATGCAATTAGGATCATCGAAGTAGTCTGTTTGTTCCCCGTAGGCCAGATCTTTACGAACCCATAAGAGGCGATCGAGGACCTCTTGGAAACTTTCTTGCGCAAATTGGCCCTTGATACCGTAGTAGTCTCCATAGAAGACACAAGGCAAACCAGCTTCACGAAGTAAGATCAAGGCATAGGCTGCAGGCTTAAACCATTCTTGGATGGTAGATTCCAAGGCTTGCCCTCGTTGGGTATCATGGTTGTCCACAAAGGTTACGGCCTGTTCAGGATGATTGAGCGCTAGTGTTCCATCAAAAATAGTTCGAAGGTCGAAATTTTCACCCTCTTGACTAGCTCTGAAGAGATTTTGGTGGAGGGCTACGTCGACCAGGTCATACAGGTAATCAATGCTTTCCAAGTACTCATCGTTGGTTTCTGTGTCCCCATTCCAAAATTCACCAAAGACGTAGAAATCTTCACCATATTTTTTGGTAATATTGTGGATGAAATTCTTCATAAAGAAGGAGTCAATGTGCTTGACGGCATCCAGACGGAATCCCTCAACCCCTGTCGTTTCGACAAACCATTCAGCCCATTGATCGAGATTTTCTACAACCTCGGGATGTTTGAAATCGATATCGGCGTACATGAGGTAATCGTAGTTTCCGTTTTCCTTGTCAACCAGATCTCCATGGGCCCAACCTTTGTTGTCCCCTTGGATTTGGTAGATCCCACTCTTATTACGTGAAGCATCGTAGTCCGTACCGGTGAAGTGGTACCAATGCCAGTGGAAGTCATTATAGGCGCCATTTCGGCCATCAAAGGTGAATTTGGTCCATCCTTGAATGGTGAAGGGGTCAGTGAGAACCTTGTTTCGATCCATTGGATCCACCTCAACGACATCGAATTCTTCTAAGCCATCAGCTGCAGCTTTATGGTTGAGAACGACATCGGCCATTGGTTGAATCCCTGCATCTTTGAGGGCTTGAATGGCTTGAAGATAATCGTCTTTGAAACCGTATTTGGTACGAACCGTTCCTTTTTGATCGAACTCGCCCAAATCAAAGAGGTCATAGACTCCGTACCCAACGTCATTGTTAGAAGTAGCTTTAAAGGCAGGTGGCATCCAGACCTTGCGAATACCCAAGTCTGCTAAGTGTTGCGCATCTTCAGCAAGACGCGTCCAGTGGTTCCCATCAGCGGGCAAATACCACTCAAAAATATTGCATTAAGGTTTGATTTTTCCATTTTTATTTCTTCTTTCATGTGAATGTCCCTATTTTACCAAAAAAATAGTTGGATGCGACAAACGTTTTGCGCTGGAAGCAAGCCCTTTCTAGAAAAAGAAATCGCATACATGAAAGAAATGAAGTGAGAATATAAAAAGTAGCATTTTATTTACGTAGAAATATCAGTCTGATACATATATTTCTATTCATTTTATAGTTTGATCATATCAAAGGAGGATTGGTTTGAAAGTGAAAACCACCAATAGAGAGAGCATCGAAACGATTTTTACCGAAGCCTTGGCGATCCCAAGCTTTACCAACACTGAGACTGAGCAAGGAATCGAAGCCTACCTGGATCAACGGCTTGCCCAGATCCCCTATTTCAAGGAACATCCGGATCACTTTGGGCGCTATCAGGTGCCACAGGACCACTTGCATCGGTCGGTCAATTGGGCCTTAGTTGATAAGGGCAAGAAAAAAACAGTTATCCTTTTCCACCACCATGATACAGTCGATTTAGAAGACTATGGAAATTTGGCAGAAATCGCACTCGATTCTGATCAAAGTAGCAGAAGCCTTGAAAACACTAGATAGGCGACCAGATATGCAGGAAGATTTAGCTTCTGGGGAGTGGAAATTTGGCAGAGGGTCTTGCGATATGAAAGCAGCCCTAGCCCTTCAATTGGGGGTTCTGGAAGCCTATGCTGCAGATCCCTCAGAAGGTCAGGTCAATCTGCTCTATCTCTCTGTTGGAGATGAGGAATCCTATTCACGTGGGATGCGAGGAGCCTTGGGCCTCCTCACAGATTTGCAGGAAAAGTTTGATCTGAATTATGTATTAGCAGTGGATTCAGAACCCTTTGAATCAGAAGTAGGAAAAGAAAAGGTCCTTCACATCGGCACAGTCGGCAAACTCATGCCGGTCGTTGTGGCGCAAGGTGTCTTGTCCCATATGAAGGAGCCCCTTAAAGGGATCAATGCCTTGTCCCTCTTAGTAGCCATTGCAAGCCAGTTAGATCTTCATCCCGATCTGGCAGATCAGGCCTTGGGAGAAACGTCTCCCCTTCCTTCTTGGTCCTATCTCAGAGATTTGAAGGAGCAATACGATGTATCGACCGTGCTTTATGCAGCTGGTTATTTCAGTGTGTTGCATTTGAAGAAAACACCCCAAGAGCTCTTGCAACGAATCTATGAGCTTAGTCAGGAGGCCTTGGACGCCTTCTACAAGAAGTATGAGCACTTGCAGGATCAGGCTGGCCAAGAACATATTATTGCAAGGCCAAGAGTCATCACCTATCAAGAACTAGAGGAACGTTGCCAAGCCTTAGAGGGCTACCAAGACTTTAGAGAAGCTTCTAATAAAAAAGCGGAGCAAGATTTTCGTAATGGGACCAGCTACCAAAGCCTTGCGATTCAGCAAATCCAGCGACTCCTTGAGTTTCTCGGCGATAAAGATCCTATGGTGGTCATCGGTTTTGCGCCCCCATATTATCCTTCTATGAATTGCCGCTTTTTAGACAATACCGATTTCAATATCGTGTCCCTCATCACTGATTACCGCGAGTATCTGGACACAAGAGGTTACCTCTTAAAAGTCGAAGAATACTTTATGGGGATTAACGACACCAGTTATTGTGCCTTGGAAAAGGATGTGGCTTCTTATCAAGTCGTCCTAGATAGCCTAGCCACACCAGCCCAGGTCTATGATCTGGATCTGGAAAAAATTGCCCAAATTCAGGTTCCGGCAGTTAATCTAGGACCATGGGGTAAAGAATTGCATAAGCGAGGAGAGCGGGTCTACAAAGAAGACTTCTTGGAGACCATTCCAAACTATCTGCTAGAATTGCTCTACCATTTCGATGATCGCTTATCAACAGAATAAGAAAAAACGGTCCCAATGAGGATCAATTAGGGAGTTAACATGATTACATTTCACGGAGTTACCAAAGATTACGATGGGCATATTGCCCTTAACCACTTGGATCTGACCATCGAAGACGGGCAAATTGTCGGCTTGATTGGCCATAACGGAGCTGGAAAGTCAACGACGATTAAGAGCCTGGTCAGTGTCATCACCCCAACCACTGGATCCATTGAAGTGGATGGTCAGGACCTCTATAGCCATCGACTGGCAATCAAAAAGAAGATCGGTTATGTGGCAGATTCGCCAGATCTTTTCTTGCGTCTCACAGCCAATGAATTCTGGGAGTTGGTTGCGACCTCTTATGATATGAGTCAGAAAGACTGTGATCAACGCTTAGAAGAGCTTCTTAGGATCTTTGATTTTCAGAGCCACCGCTATGAAGTGATTGAATCCTTTTTCACATGGGATGCGCCAGAAGGTCTTCGTCATTGCAGCCCTCTTGTCAGATCCAGATATCTGGGTCTTGGACGAACCGATGACCGGTTTGGACCCACAGGCTTCTTACGATTTAAAAACAAATGATGCGCCAGCATGCGGATCGTGGCAAGACGGTTATTTTCTCTACCCACGTCTTAGAAGTGGCCGAACAACTCTGTGATAAAATCGCCATTCTCAAAAAGGGAAATCTTATTTTCTATGGGACGATCGAGGAATTGAAGGGCCAACATCCCGAACAAAGTCTGGAAAGTATCTATCTCAGTCTAGCGGGTCGGAAGGAAGAAGGTGGCGATCATGCGTCTTAAGATCATCCGGCAGCTGGTCAATGTTAATATCATCTATGCCAGTCAGCCCGCTCAGATCGCAAAATTACGTGCCAAACAGGCCAAAAAAACCGGACGTCAAACTCAATGTTGCCCGTAAATCGGTGCTCAACTATCTCTTTTTAGGCTGGTCTATTTCCTCATATTTGGCTTGCTCTTTAGTATCTATGATTTTGTCAACCAACCAGCCTTCTTTTGTCAATATGGTGGCCCTCTTTTCCTTGATGACCATTTCCCAAGGCTTTATGAGCTTTTACAATGTCTTTTATGAAAGCAAGGACCTCCAGTTTTACCGGCCATATGCCTTCTCAGATGCGGAAGTCATTGCTGGAAAGAGTATCTCGGTCATCCTGACCCTTCTCATGGCTATCCTTCCCTTGGTCAGCTATTTTTCTGATCCTGCCTGTCCAAGCAGGCGGCTTCAATCCGTTAGGGATCCTGTTAGGCCTCTTTTGTGCCTTAATTCTCTTAGGCGTTCTCTTTTTAGCGACGATCATCCTATCCCATCTGATCACTAAGACCCTCTTTTTTTCAAAAAAACACGACCCTGGTCTCCAACATCATGGTCGGAATTGGTTCTCTTCTGAGTCTAGGAGCTTATCTCTATCTGAAATCTAGTCCAGACTCATCGGGTAGAGAGTGTCAGGGTGGAGCGGATATTCCCATTCTATTTCCACCTTTTTACGGCCTTTTCATCAGTTCATCCTCCATCCTTTTGATGGAGAAGCGATCCTTGGGCCTTCTGGGCTGGATCCTGGTCCTTCTGGTCTTGATCGGCCTGGTTCGCAAAAATCGTGATTCCCGCAGTTTCTATGATGCAGCCCTTGCAGTTGCGACCAACCAAACCGTCAAAGAGCGCGTGAGAGTGCTCCATGTGGGTCAGAAAGACTCCTTTAGACGATTTGTCATTCAGTATCATCGCAGACTCTTGAGCGATGGAACCCTTATGGTGCAAGTCCTCTTGATGATGAGTATTCTGCCATATATTTTCCTCCTCAGTGGAGCAGCAGGAGCATCGAAAAATATAGGAGGACTCAGTCCTTACTTGACACCCCAGTATCTGGTGCCACTGACCCTTGTTGCCATCTTGATTGGTGTTTTCAATAGTTTTGGAGGCTTGACCAGTATCGGTATTTCGCTAGAGCGCGAAAATCTTTGAGTACTTGAGATCCCTCCCTATTGATTTCAAACGCTATCTCTTTATGAAGTTTTGGTTGCTCTATCTGGTGCAATCCATCCTTCCTGTCATTCTTCTAGTTGGCGTTTGTCTCTATTTTTGGCGTCCATCCCTTGGCTATCCTAGCTATGTTGCTGATCTGGGTCGTAACGACCATTCCGATCTGCATTCGAGACTATGTCAAAGATTTTTCAGAACTTTTAGCACCAATTGGACCAATATCACGGAGTTGATGACCCGTCATCGTGGGAATGCAGTTCTTCAGTCTATTCTCTTGATTGTCTTTCTCTTTGTGATGTTTCTCTTGATCATTGTCAGCTTCATTTGGACCTATCATTCCGTCAGCACCCTGCTGGCTGTGATCCTTTATAGTGTCATCCTGCTAATTGGAGCAGGGATCAGCTATACCATCTACCGCAAAAAAATCCGTACTCTCTACCAAGAGATCGGAGAATAAAAAGAGAGAGTGGGACAGAAATCGGTCATTCGTTAGAATTCGATTTCGTCGTCCCACCTCCGCACAGTTGAGTAGGGCTGTAAAGCTGATGAAATCAGCGTAGTAGAGCCCACTCAACCACTGCGTCTTGCTCGACAATCCAAAAACAATTGAGAGGCTAGGACTTTTGTCCCAGCCTCTTTTTAGTGGTAACTTAAATTTCATAGCCCATGAGGAGGCCGCCTTCTTCGGCGTAGAAACTACAAAGTCCAGAAGTAGGAAGGACTTCAATCATTGCATGGGCAAATTTTTCTCGAACCAATGCAGAGAATTGCTCGATAAATTTTTCATTGTTGCGGTGGGCGATGGTGATATGTCCGCCATTATAGCCTGCCTTGATTAATTCATCAAAAGCTGCCTTGATCGCTTTCTTTTGGCCCCGTGCTTTTTGAAGCAACTCAAGGGTACCGGTCTTACTAGCTTCGCCGACCATACGGATATTGAGGAGTCCGACAACAGTCCCGATCAATTTGCTGAGACGCCCATTTTTGACCAGATTATCAACCTTGGCCAAAACAAAGAGCAACTTCGTCTTAGACTGGTAGGTCGTGATCACATCGACCACTTGATCAAAATCGAGGCCTTCAGCGACCAACTGATTGAGCTTGCGAACGATCAGGTCCACCTCACCCCCAGCTGACAAGCTATTAATGACGTGGATATTGGTATTCGGATGCTCTTCCAGATAAATCTTCTTGGCCACCTCAGCACTATTGTAGCTACCTGAAAGGGTTCCAGTGATGGTCACAACGACGATATTTTCAGCCCCTTCAAAAGACTTCATATAATCATCCGGACTTGGGCAGGCAGACTTAGATGCAGTCGCAGTCGCATACATCTCCTCCATCATCTGATCGATATTGAGTTGGGCATCATCTGTATAGATGGTATCACCCACTTGGATGGTCAATGGGACACTGACAAACTCCGTATCCGGTGCCAGATTGTCCAAAGAGCGGTAGTCACAGCCTGAATCCGCAATAATTTTCCATTTCATCAGTTCATACCTCATAATTGTATAAAAAAATGTACATTGACAAGTAGTATGTCTTCTTTTACAATTATATCATGAAGTACAATGCTATCCAAGCAGATATCATCAGGTGAGACAGATAGAAAGTAAATGTTATGGCAGAAAGAAAAATATCCGAGAAATCCTTGGAAAATCTCAAACGATTTAACCAAGAAAACAATGCGATTACACGAGAATCCATCGAAATCTCTCTCCTGCAATTGTTGGAGAAAAAAAGATCTGAAAAAAGATCACCATCTCTGAGCTGGTTCAGCGTGCTGGGTGTCTCTCGCGCGCCTTTTTACCGTAATTATGACTCCAAAAGAAGAGATTCTAGAGTCCATCTTTCAATCTAGTATCGCAAAGATTACCAAGTCTTTAGATGGCTACAACCTCAAGACAGATCTCTACCAAGTCTGGGTCTACCTCTTTAAGGAAGTCAAGAAAGAAGCCAAAATCATTAGCTTGGCCATTGATTATAATTTTGAGCGACTCTTGACCAAGGCAGTCTATGACTTTTTAGAAAAACGAAATGGCAGCTCATCGAAATGGCGCTGGCAGCTACCTCAATTCCTTCTGGAGCTCAGCCATTGTCTCTGTCATCTCCAAATGGATCAAGGATGGCATGAAGATCCCCGCTGAGAAGATCGCTACCCTAGGGCCTACCCTCTCTTCCACAAAAAGAAAGAAGTAAATCACCACCGAGAGGTGGTTTTTTTTCTGCAACTATTTCCAACTAGTGAGAAGTTGCTCCCAGTCGCAAAAATTTTCGAGTATCATGGTAGAGTGAACTAGAGTTAAACCATTAGTTGACTTTTAAGTGATTTTTAAAAGACAGAGCAAACAAACGTCAATTCACAACAAACTAACAATTAAGGAGTTTTATGTGAAAGATTATAAAGAACTAAGAAAACGATACAATATTCCAGTGATAGTCATATTGATCATCCTAGCTCTACCATTTTTATATGCAGTGCAAGTGACTCAAAGTAAAAAAATTGCTCTCATTTGTTTTTTGATTTACTTACCATTTGAGCTGGTTCTAGTTATCATTAAAGATACTCTTTTAATTAAGAAGTTGAATAGTCTTATCTATAAGGACATAAATCTTGACTTGATGGCAAGCTATATTCTGAACCAAAAAAGAAAGAGTATCAAAACTATTAAAGCGCGTGTACAGGTTGCCACTATTTTCTATTTCTATAGGATTGGTGACTTTGGATCCATTGAAGCAGTTGTAGACGAACTCAAAAAGAATCAAAAGTTTACAGATGTTGAACAAGTAAAATTAAACGAAATTCTATTGAATGCAAACTTATTTTCTAGAACTGATTTGAAGGAAGATGAGTTTGAGGAATTACTCTCTGACTATTTAGCAGATGTTGAACCACTCAAGATGGCATATAGAGCTCGCTATGATATACTGGTCAAAAAAGAGCCCAATGATGCCGTTCTAAAGGAAGTGACGAACAACAAGTTCTCACAATTGGAATCTATGTATCTGAAGGCAGTCAATGAGTCCCTCAAAGGAAATAGAAATGAGGCAATGGAGCTATTTCGTACCATTGCGAAAGAAGATGAGAGATTGTATCTGGTCTGAATGGCTCAGGCCTATCTAGATAGTGAAAATTCAGGAGAAAAAGAGTGTTTTCGCTTGATGCAAGACAAGAAGAAGTCACCTTGAAATTATTGCGAATGAAGCTGGTAGAAGTAAAACCAGCTAAATCAACTAAATCTACAAAAGGACTCGCTTTTTTCAAAGGTTGGAAAATCGCTTTACTGTTAATCCCGCCATTTTTTATTGTATGCGATGGTTTTAGTTGTAATAGCCGTCGTCAAAAAAATAGGGTCATTCGTTTCTCGAAAATCTGGAAAAATAGATAATTGGACTGAGTAAAAATATTGAAATTAATTTTTATAAAAAGACTCATTTGAAAGGAAGATATGCTAAATAGACTATTGAAAACCCCCATTTTAAGTTGTTCAATTATATTTATTATCTGTTCAGTAGCAAGGCTATTCGAATACTTCTATATGAGGACAGATGAAACCTTTTTATCGGAGAATTTTCTACACAAGCTTTTTGGAATACTTTTATTGTGGGGAATTCTTTCAATTAGCAAATTAAGATGGATAGATATTGGTTTTACACCTAATGGAATAATAAGAGGTATAGGAAATGGCCTACTCTTTGGTTTAGTGTGCTCCATCTTTGCATATACAGTTGAGTGTATTGTTCTCTTGTTTCTTCATGGCAATGTTCACTTATCATTTTATGCGAGTGGTTTCTCTTTAACTGATGAAAAAGTATCACAAGCAGGCATCTTGTTTATCTTGTTAAGTGTCTTATTTAACCTGATAAACGTGTGGATGGAAGAAGGAGTTTTTCGTGGCCTTTTCACCAAAAATTCTTGAAGGGATTTCTTACCGTAAGAGTCTATTCTTTATAGCCTTCCTATTTGGAATATGGCACTTGGCAATGCCTTTCAGAGATTATCTTCAAGGAGAATCGTCACTCTTAAATCTTATTACCATGGGGATTGGCTATGTTATCCTAGCGGGAATGATGAGCATTAAATGGTCCTTACTTTACAAAATGACAGGTTCCTTGTGGCTAGGACTAGGAGATCATCTTTTCAACAATCTTGCTTCAAATCTGGTTCATGTTGTCTCAAATTCTGAATCAGATAGCTTGCAGATAGTGAGAATTATTCTTTGGCAGTTGTTGTCATTTGCAATTGTTTTGAGCATTTATAAAAGAAAGTCGAAGACTATAGCGAATCAATAATGAAGCTCTTTTAAGAATTTTTGAATCCTATTACAGTTTTATGAATCAACGATTTAAAAAATTTTTTATAAGGAACTCTAACAAAAAGCCCCTGATCTCAGACAGGGGGCTTTCTTTATTCTTGGATCATGGCTAGGAGGTCCTCTCCTGTAGTGGTTGGAAGGATCCGGACTCGTTTGAGGGAATAGAGTCCATCAGCGGAGCTGGCGAGTCCATTTTTAGTGGTGAGGCCTAGTTTGTAGTCAGCTTTCTTGGCTTGGTCGATCGTGACCTGGCTGTAGCGACCAGATGGGTAGACGATAACGCTGGTATTTTGATCCAGCACCTTATCCAGCAGGCGTTTAGAAGCGACCAGCTCATTCTTTTGGGTCTCAAGACTGGAATTGGCTAGGTCTGGATGATTGACCGTATGGCTTTCAAAGGTCAAGCCAGCATTTTTCATCTCTTTGATTTGGTCAAAGGTCAGGACATTTTCTTTTTCCTTTTGGGTAAAGTCCGTGATGATATTGTTAGTGGCGGTCATCTTGTATTTCTTAAGAAGCGGATAGACGATAGTATAGAAATCTTCGACGCCATCATCAAAGGTCAACCAGACATATTTCTTTCCTTTTGGCACTTCATTTTTTGCGAGGATGCGATAGGCTTCCTCAGGTGTCAGGGTGTAGTAACCCGCTTTTTTCAGGGCCTTTAGTTGGCTTTCAAAGGTTTCTGGATCGACAATCAGATTGGCATTGGCAGCTTCAGACTCAGCCATATTGTGCACAGAGTGGTACATGAGGATGGGCAGTTTGACCGGCTTTTTCACTCGAGTCCACTCGATAGAGGAACTGTCTTCATCGAGAGAGCGCGTCACGGCAGTGCCACTTGTATTCCCGTCACTTGGCTGAGTGATCCGTTTGATCAGAAGAAAGCTACAAATAAAGATACAGACCAGGAGGAAGGCATTGATTCCAAGTAGGGCTTTGATTTTTTTAGGTACTCTTCGTTTACTCATAGTGTCACCGTTTTCATTATTTTCTTTATTGTACCACAAATTCTATGTTCTTTTCCAGAACTTGCTACAGGCAGATCCTGTCATGAAAATTCAGAATTTTTAAGGCAATTGGCTGTCAAACGCTCAAGTTTTTGTTATAATGGAGCTACTATAGAAAATTCAAGGAGTCAATAGGATGTCTGTTAAGATTGCCTTACTAGGATTTGGTACTGTTGCTAGTGGCGTACCATTTTTATTAAAAGAAAACCATGAAAAAATCACCCAGGCAGCTCAAGATGAAATCGAGATCGCTAAGGTCTTGGTTCGAGATGATGCGGAAAAGGAAAAATTACAAGCTGCTGGTCACGACTACAACTTTGTGACCAATGTCGATGAGATCATTGAAGACAAAGACATTGCCATCGTTGTGGAATTGATGGGCCGTATCGAGCCAGCTAAGACCTTTATCACCCGTGCTCTTGAGGCGGGTAAGCATGTGGTCTCTGCTAACAAAGACCTTCTTGCCGTTCATGGAAGCGAGTTGCTAGAGATTGCTCAAAAACACCAAGTGGCTCTTTATTATGAAGCTGCCGTAGCTGGTGGGATCCCAATCCTTCGGACTTTGGTGAATTCTTTGGCCTCAGACAAGGTGACCAAAGTGCTTGGTGTGGTCAATGGAACCTCTAACTTCATGATGACCAAAATGGTCGAAGAAGGCTGGACTTATGAAGATGCTTTAGCAGAAGCGCAACGTCTTGGTTACGCTGAAAGTGATCCAACCAATGACGTCGAAGGGATCGATGCTGCCTACAAGATGGTGATCTTGAGCCAATTTGCCTTTGGGATGAATATCCAATTTGACCAAGTAGGTCACAAAGGAATTAGCCAGATCACTCCTCAAGATGTATCGGTTGCTCAAAGCCTTGGATATGTCATTAAGCTGGTCGGATCTATCGTTGAAACAGAGTCAGGGATCGCAGCAGAAGTGACACCAACCTTCCTTCCAAAACAACATCCACTCGCAGGAGTGAATGATGTCATGAATGCGGTCTATGTGGAATCCATCGGTATTGGTGAGTCTATGTACTACGGACCAGGTGCTGGTCAAAAACCAACTGCGACAAGTGTCGTAGCCGACCTCGTTCGCATTGTCCGTCGACTAAAAGAAGGAACAATCGGTAAAGCCTTCAATGAATACAGTCGCCCTCTTCAATTGGCTAAGCCAGAAGACGTGAAGAACAATTATTACTTCTCAATCAAAGCACCAGATGCGACTGGTCAAATCTTGCGTCTTGCGGAAATCTTTAATGCAGAAGGAGCTTCCTTCAAGCAAATCCTTCAAGAAGACTCAGATGGTCACTATGCAAGTGTTGTCATCATTACTCACCAAGTTAACCAAACTCAATTCAAGAACTTGGTTGAAAAATTGGATTCAGAGGCGAATTTCGAACTCTTGAATACCTTTAAAGTCTTGGGAGAATAAGCATGAAAATTATTGTTCCAGCAACCAGTGCCAATGTAGGGCCAGGATTTGATTCTGTTGGGATTGCCGTGACTCGCTATTTGACCATTGAAGTCCTTGAACCAGCAGATGCTTGGTTTATTGAGCATGATCTTGGAGCAGGGATTCCGACAGATGAGAAAAACCTTTTGCTCTCAACAGCTCTTTCTATCTCAACTGATATGCAACCCCATCGGATCAAGATGACTAGTGAAGTGCCTTTGGCGCGTGGTCTTGGATCTTCTAGCTCGGTCATTGTCGCAGGGATTGAATTGGCCAACCAATTAGCCAACCTCCAGCTATCAGACGCTGAGAAATTACGCATCGCGACCGAGATCGAAGGTCATCCGGATAATGTAGCTCCAGCTATCTTTGGGAATATGGTCATTGCGAGCTACATCGGTGAAGATGTCCAATATGTCACGGCTGACTTCCCAAGCTGTGACCTTGTGGCCTTTGTAACGAGCTACCAATTGAAGACCAGTGATAGTCGGAATGTCCTACCGAAAGAATGGTCTTATAAGGAAGCTGTTGCAGCTAGTAGCGTAGCCAATGTCGCTATTGCAGCTCTCCTCAAGGGAGATTTGCTGACGGCTGGTCGCTCCATCGAGTCAGATCATTTCCACGAACGCTACCGTCAATCTCTTGTCAAAGAGTTCCCTCAGGTCAAAGAAGTCGCACATGCGCATGGGGCTTACGCCACCTATCTGTCAGGGAGCAGGCCCAACGATCATGAACCTCTTAGCGCCAGAGCATACAGCAGCCTTTGTCGCAGCTCTCGAAGAACTCGGGCTAGATGGTCAGATTTTCCAACTTAAAATTGACACATTTGGCGTTCGTGTTGAGAAATAAACCTCAATGTAACACAAATGAAAGAAGGATGTATACGAATGTATATGTCCTTTTTGCTTCTTCTATGGTAGAATGGGAATTGTATGGGGAAAAGCTCAAGCTTTCCCGAAAATCTAGGGGGAAACATGAAACCAGAATATTTATATAGTATTGCTACCGATCTTGGTCTGCAATTTGATGGCGAAGCCCGTGTGATGTATGGAGAGCGTGAAGGCTTCTTGTTAGTCATTGAAGGCGCTCAAACCAAGAATGTATTTACCATTTCACTCAGTGTGAAACAAGGTTCCGAAGGAGACTTGATCGAAGATAGTGAAATTCTTTGGAATGAATTAAAAGAACAATCAAAAGCCATTAATTCTATCTCTTCTGATGGTTACTTGACCTCGATCGTTGTCAAAGGTGGAATGACCAAAGGGAAGGCTGTCGAAACCTTATGGACAGCTATCCAAGATATTGTTGATTTCTTGCTCAACCACCAATTTGTGCAAGTGAATGCGGAAACGGGTGAGGAAGGACCAATCGGTCTGTATCAAATTGGAGATGCGATCTTTTTAATCGACGATGCAACCTTTAGAGCCTACCAAGCCGAAGTGCAAGATACAGTTGAGGCTTATGAAGCGCGGGAAGAGAATTTCCTTTTAGGGATTGTAGGCGCTGTGATCGGTGTGATCATCGGTGGAGCAGTTGCCCTCTTGGTAGCGCGTCTTGGCTATGTATCTGTTTTAGCAGGGGCCGCCCTCGGTTATTGTACTATCAAAGGTTATGAGATCCTTGGTAAGAAATTGACTAAAAAAGGTGTGGTAGTTTCAGCTATTTTGATGGTCTTGACGGTCTTTTTGGTCAACCAATTAGATTATACTTTGGCGCTCATGAGTGAACTGGATTTGCCATTTGATATGTCCTGGACGCTTCTCAATGAAGCGACATTCTCAGGGGACGTCCCAGATAAATTTTACTTGAATCTAGGATTGCTAGCTGTCTTCACTCTTGGTGGTGCTTGGATTTCGGTCAAATCAGCTCTGGATGGACAGAAGAATCGTGCCATCGCTCGTAAAATTGCATAGTGAATGATAAAAGGAAGGCCTGAATATTATAGGTCTTCTTTTGTTTTTTAGGGTCGAAAAATAGTCAAAAAAATTTGGTATAATAGTTTGTATTTTTTTATAGAGAGAACAGACAGAAAGATGAATGAAAAAAATGAAATCAAATTCTTGAAGGGATTGATATCCGTTTTACAAGAACCTTTAAAACATTATACCTTCACAAAGGTAGGTGGGAATGCTGAATTTTTAGCCTTTCCTCGCAACCAATACGAATTAAAACGCATCGTTCAATTTGCCAACCAAGAGCAAATCCCATGGATGGTCCTGGGCAATGCGTCCAATATCATTGTCCGAGATGGGGGCATTCCGGGATTTGTCATTATGTTTGATCGCTTGCGTGACATCAGTGTGGATGGTTATGTGATCGAAGCAGAGGCAGGAGCTAAACTCATCGACACCACCCATGTGGCCTTGCACCATAGTTTGAAAGGCTTCGAGTTTGCTAGTGGCATTCCAGGCAGTGTCGGTGGTGCTGTCTTTATGAATGCGGGAGCCTATGGGGGGAGAGATCGCGCATGTCCTAGTATCCTGTAAGGTCTTGACCAAAGAAGGAGAGATCGAAACTCTGTCAGCGAGTGAACTAGCTTTTGGCTACCGTCATTCTAAGATTCAAGAGACAGGCGCAGTCGTCATTTCTGCCAAATTTGCTTTGTCTCCTGGCAATCACGAGGCGATCAAGCAGGAGATGGATCGGTTGACCCATCTTCGTCAGTTGAAACAACCCCTTGAATACCCTTCTTGTGGATCCGTCTTTAAGCGTCCTGTTGGCCATTTTGCAGGTCAATTGATCAGCGAAGCAGGTCTAAAAGGCTATCGAATCGGTGGTGTGGAAGTTTCTGAAAAGCATGCCGGCTTTATGGTCAATGTCGATAATGGAACAGCTAAGGACTACGAAGATTTGATCGCCCATGTCATTGAGGCAGTAGAAGCTCATTCAGGCGTCCGTTTAGAACCAGAAGTTCGTATTATCGGCCAAGCCTAAGAGCTTAAGTATTGAAGAACAATTGATATTGAACCATCGATAGCATCAGTCGGAGAGGGGGTGAGTGCCTATCGATACCGTAAATAGGTGGGGCAGTCTAGTAAGTCCCCGAGAGGTATTGGTGGTCTGACAGGTCTTCCTGTCAGCCGCTGCATTTTCGTATGAAAAGCAGTTTGCTAATCGCAGTAAAGAAGGAATTTATGTGAATTGAAAAAACCAATTATTGAGTTTAAAAAAATGTTTCAAAGGTCTTTGAAGATAGCGGAACCGTTGTCCCTAAAGGATATCAATTTTGAATTGGAAGAAGGGAAGTTCTATACCCTGCTCGGTGCATCTGGATCAGGAAAATCGACCATCCTTAATATCATTGCCGGTCTTTTTGGATGCGACGACTGGAGATGTCTACCTTGATGGGGAACGGATCAATGATGTCCCTACCAACAAACGGGATGTCCACACCGTCTTTCAGTCCTATGCCCTGTTTCCACATATGACGGTCTTTGAAAATGTGGCTTTTCCCCTTCGTTTGAAAAAAAGGTGGACAAGGCTGAGATCGAACGTCGGGTTTCAGAAGTCTTGAAAATGGTCCAGTTAGCTGGATTTGAAAAACGTTCGATCCAAAAAAATTATCTGGTGGTCAACGCCAGCGGGTAGCTATTGCACGGGCTATTATCAATGAACCACGAGTGGTCCTTTTAGATGAGCCCTTGTCTGCACTTGACTTGAAAGCTGCGGACAGACATGCAGTATGAGTTGCGGGAATTGCAACAACGTTTGGGGATTACCTTTGTCTTTGTTACCCATGACCAAGAAGAAGCCCTTGCCATGAGTGACTGGATCTTTGTCATGAATGAAGGAGAGATCGTCCAATCTGGTACACCAGTGGATATCTATGATGAACCGATCAACCACTTTGTAGCCACCTTTATCGGGGAGTCCAACATTCTAGATGGTCGCATGATCGAGGACTACTTGGTTGAGTTCAATGGCAAACGCTTTGAAGCCGTCGATGGGGGATGCGTCCAAATGAACCAGTTGAAGTCGTCATTCGTCCTGAAGACTTGCAGATCACTCTTCCTGAAGAAGGCAAGCTCCAAGTGAAAGTGGACACCCAGCTCTTCCGTGGTGTGCATTACGAGATCATCGCCTATGATGATTTGGGAAATGAGTGGATGATTCACTCCACTCGTAAGGCCATCGTGGGAGAAGTCATCGGGCTAGACTTTGAACCAGAAGATATCCACGTTATGCGTCTCAATGAAACCGAAGAAGAATTCGATGCGCGGATCGAAGAGTACGTTGAAGTGGAAGAGCAAGAAGCTGGTTTGATTAATGCCATTGAGGAGGAAAGAGATGAAGAAAAACAACCTCTAATCTATTTATCCTCCCCTATTTCTTGTGGATTTTTCTCTTTGTCCTAGCTCCCTGTAGTCATGATCATCTTTCAATCGTTTTTTTCAACGTTGAAGGGCAGTTTTCACTTGAAAAACTACAAAGAGTTCTTTACTCGCAAAAATTTGACCTATTTAAAGATGAGCTTTTAATTCGGTCCTTTATGCTGGAATCGTCACCCTGGTGACGCTCTTGATCTCCTACCCGACTGCTTACTTTTTGACGCTGCTCAAACACCGGCAGTTGTGGTTGATGTTGATCGTCTTGCCAACCTGGGTCAATCTCTTGCTCAAGGCCTATGCCTTTATCGGAATCTTTGGGTCAAAACGGCTCCATCAATAGCTTTTTAAGCTTTCTCGAGTCGCTCCCCAGCAGATCCTCTTTACCGATTTCTCCTTTATCTTTGTAGCCAGCTACATCGAGTTGCCTTTTATGATTTTGCCGATCTTTAATGTCTTAGATGACTTAGATCCAAACTTGATCAATGCCAGCTATGATTTGGGAGCCAATCGTTGGGATACCTTCCGTCATGTGGTCTTCCCCTTGTCCATGAATGGAGTCCGCTCAGGTGTGCAGTCTGTCTTTATTCCTAGTCTGAGTCTCTTCATGTTGACACGGATGATCGGTGGAAACCGCGTCATTACCTTAGGGACTGCGATTGAACAGCACTTCCTGACAACACAAAACTGGGGAATGGGTTCTACCATCGGAGTTGTTCTGATCCTTGCTATGCTCTTTACCATGTGGGCAACGAGAGAAAGGAGAGAACGATGAAAAAAGTATCTCATTTCTATCTAGGTTTCGTCTTTCTGATCCTCTATCTTCCTATCTTTTATTTGATCTTTTATGCCTTCAATAAAGGGGGAGATATGAATGCCTTCACGGGCTTCACGCTTGAGCATTTCAATGAATTGTTCGCAGATAGTCGCCTGATGCTGATCTTATCAGAGACCTTCCTCTTGGCCTTCTTGTCAGCCTTGATTGCGACAGTGATTGGGAACCTTTGGAGCCATTTATATCTACCAATCGAAGAAAAAGTTAGAAGGACCTTTGCTCTCCATCAACAACATTCTCATGGTAGCGCCAGACGTTATGATCAGGGGCCAGCTTCTTGATTCTCTTTACGACGGTGAAGTACCAGCTAGGTTTCCTATCTGTTCTGGCTAGCCACGTGGCCTTCTCGATTCCCATTGTGGTCTTGATGGTCTTGCCACGACTCAAGGAAATGAACCGGGATATGGTCAATGCTGCCTATGACTTGGGAGCTACCCAAGTGCAAATGCTCAAAGAGATCATGTTGCCGTATCTGACACCAGCCATTATCGCTGGGCTACTTTATGGCCTTTACCTATTCGCTTGATGACTTTGCCGTGACCTTCTTTGTAACCGGAAATGGCTTTACAACCTTGTCTGTAGAGATCTACTCACGTGCGCGTCAAGGAATTTCCCTCAGTATCAATGCCTTGTCCGCCCTTGTCTTTCTCTTTAGTGTGCTCTTGGTCATCGGTTATTACTTTATTACCCGTGAAAAGGAGGAAGCAGCATGAAAAAACTTTATTCATTCCTAACTGGGATTGTCCTTGTCATTCTGGTCCTCTGGGGAATTAGCCACCAGATCGAAGCGAGCATGAATACCAAGAATAGTGACAAGTTGGTCATCTACAACTGGGGAGATTATATCGATCCAGACTTGCTCAAGGAATTCACAAAAGAAACAGGAATTCAGGTGCAATATGATACCTTTGATTCCAACGAAGCCATGTACACCAAGATCAAGCAAGGGGGAACCACCTACGATATTGCGATTCCTAGTGAATACATGATTGCTAAGATGATGGATGAGCATCTGGTTGAAAAGTTGGACCAATCTAAGATCAAAGGGATGGAAAAATATCGATCCAAAAACTCTTGAACCAATCGTTTGATCCGGGCAACCAATATTCAGTCCCTTACTTTCTGGGGTACCTTTGGGGATTATCTACAATACCAAGATGGTCAAAAAAATGCTCCTGAACATTGGTCAGATCTCTGGCGTGAAGAGTACAGAAATGACATCATGATGTACGATGGTGCGCGTGAGGTCATGGGAATTGGTCTCAATACCTTGGGCTATAGCCTCAATGAAAAAGGATCCAAAGAAATTGCAAGAGGCAGTAGATAAACTCTACACCTTGACGCCAAACATCAAAGCTTTGGTTGCTGATGAGATGAAAGGCTATATGATCCAAAAACAATGCGACTATTGGGGTTACCTTTCTCAGGAGAAGCTAGCCAAATGCTCGAAGCCAATAAGGATCTTCGCTATGTCGTCCCAACTGAAGCCAGCAACCTTTGGTTTGATAACATTGTCATTCCAAAAACCGTGAAAAAAATAAAGAAGCAGCATATGCCTTTATTAACTTCATGCTTCGTCCTAAAAAAATGCTTTTGAAAAAAATGCTCTTTATGTCGGCTACTCAACGCCAAATAAAAAAAGCCAAAGCCATGTTGCCAAAAAGAAATCCAAGATGACCAATCCTTCTATCCAAGCGATGAAACACTGGACCATTTGGAAGTCTATCAACAATTAGGCAAGAAATTGCTTGGAGTTTATAACGATCTTTACCTTCAGGTCAAGATGTATCGAAAATAACAAAAAAGGAACCTTCGGGTTCCTTTTTGATTGAAGATAAACTCTCTTAGAAACTTTCCTTAGTGAATACGGACGTTAGGTGAAATTATCCAGTGGATGATTTCAGCAATCCAGGAAGTTCCATGACTTAGTTTTGGACCCTCAAGGTTCCAAAAAAGTACTCCCGAGTGCTAGAAACAATGGTGTTTCTAGCACTTTTTCTCACAGCGGAAAGTTTCATTATATATTTAGATACTCTACAAAAATGCAACATTTGAATTTTTAGCATCACTTAGGTTGTTATTTGTAAAAAAGGATTACCTATATTCTAGCAGAACCCCACAAGTTCTTTTTATGATTGTTGTATAAAAGTCTCTAACTAGTGAGTTAGATTGAGATTCAAATGAAAGATGCTATAATAGTAAGGAAAGTGACTGGCCCATTCAGTCATGAAAGGAACGATTGGAGAAGAAGAGATGAAGAGACAAATGGAACTATTTTTGATCATTTTGTTACCGATCATAGGATTGGTTTTTCTTGGAGGAAAAATCATGACCATGACCAAAAAGACCCGAACAGAAGATAACGACCTCATCTTCAAAGAAAGTCGTACAAAAAAATCAGAAGAAGAAATAAAAAAAGAACAAATCGCTTTTCTCAAAGGAACACGAGCAAGAAATCGTCGATTTTGTGAAAGCTCAAAGTCCAAAAGTCGAATCCGTTCAGATTGATTGGAACAGTATGCAAATTGAAGAGTCTGGGAATGGAACGCCTCAGGGTGGTGGATACAATTTATCTATTTCTGGTCAAATTAATCAATTAAAAAAACACAAAAATTCTCCGTTGATTTTTTTACCTAGAAGATCAAAAATAGCATACCAACTATCAAAAAAATGGGGATGCTAAATGATATTTATATCGAGGAAAATGGTGGCTGGAAAATTTTTTCTTAAGTAAATAGAAGTAAAAGTGTTATGAGGAAACAAGAAAATTAAAATGAAACGTACACTTAAGTTATTAGCTTTAATGCTTATTTTCACAAGCATTGGAGGCTGCACTGTAAAACCAAAAGAACAGATGAAACAAGATAAAGTGAATGTTTCTTCCTCCACCAAAGGAGATACAGAAGTGCTCAAACAAAAGCAAGTAAACTTTTTAAAAAAACACGAGTCCGAAATTACGAACTACATAAAGTCGAATGATCCAGAAGTTGTTCGAGTCAAGTATGACTGGGATAGTGTGAAAGTAGAAGATAGTGGTGCTTTTACGGAATCTGGGTTTGACATCCGTTTAAAGGTCTATGGAGATAATGATAAGGAACTAAATGGCTATTCATTCTTTATTGTCCCAAAACCAAATGTTGAGAATCCAATTTCAATTGATTCAATCTCTGGTTCGAATTTTCCTTAATAAAATCAACAGATCATTCTATCCATTAAGAGGAAAGAATTTGAGCTATGAGTCCATAATAGATCTAGAAATGATAGGTGGAAATTTTAGAGAATAATTTGTACAGAATGGTAGGAGGACTTATGAAAAGGCGAAAAATCATGATGGTTGCTTCAATTGTAGCTCTCCTAAGTATAGGAGGATGTAGCGTGAAGCATAAAGATGATACAAAACAAGGAAAAACGATTGCTGCTTCATCAATCAAAGAAGACAAAGAAGCCATTAAACAAAAGCAGCTCGCTTACCTCAAAGAACATGAAAAAGAAATTGTTGATTTTATGAAAGCCCAAAGTCCGAAAATCGAATCCGTTCAAATATATTGGGATGAAACTCAGTGGGGAGTAGCAGGAAATGGGACGCCACAAGGTGGTGACGAAATGATTCTCATTTTTTTGGTGGGTTTAATCAAAATCCTGAATCGAGTTGGCGAGTTGATGTGGTGGTGGAAGATGGAAAAATTAATTTAAAGACGATGTCTTTGGGCCAATATTTAAGGATAGGTGGAAGAATTTTCGAATAAATAAGTTGATAGATCAATTAAAAGTGTGTAGATTGGTGGGAATTGAATGAAGAGACAAATGGAACTATTTTTGATTATTTTGTTACCGATACTAGGACTGGTTTTTTTCTTGGAGGAAAAAAATCATGCCACTGACCAAAAAGACCCTGAACAGAAGATAACGACCTCATCTCCAAAGAAAGTCGTACAAAAACCAGAAGGAGACATAAAAAAAGAACAACTGGACTACCTAAAAAGAACACGAACAGAAGGTTATTGATTTAGTCAAAGCACAAAATTCAAAAGTCGAATCCGTTCAGATTGATTGGGATCAGACACAATGGAGTGATGGTGGGCTTACAACTCCCGAATATTATATGAATGTTTATGGACGTATAAATAATATTGAAGAATCGGGTTGGGGAGTAGATATCCCAATTAATGAGGACAATACATTGAATCTAGATGAGATGTATATAGGATCTGACATTGACATAGGGGGTAGAATACTTGAGTAATTGGATCAAATCCAGGAAGAGCGTTCAAAGCTCAAATGGGAGTATGACAGTGAGATAGATGCTTTCTATAAAAATCAGAAAAAGCTGGAATCGAAAGATAAAAAAATCAGTAAGGTTGTCCTTACTGTTTTTTTAGTTGGATCCAGATGTGGCTGTATCTGCGCCACTGTCTGTTGCTGTGGAGCCTTGGTCTTGTGCAGCAGATGAACTGGTTTCTGTAGCAGATGAGCTATCGGTTTCTTTTTGTGAACTTGTTTCTGTATTGCTTGAATTGGTTTGTGTATTGGTGTTAGTATCTGTATTGGTAGCGCTTGAGTCAGAGCCCTTTTCATGAACCACGACGACACTGGTGCTACTAGAGGGTTTATCTTCTGTCTTTTGATTGTCTTTATTGAGCAGGCTCATAATGGTAAAGGAAGTGACGATAATCCCTAAGAGACTGGCAATCGTAGCTACAACCGTTTGAAATACGGACAAACCTTTGTTTGACTTTTCTCACCGCGAGATGGTCTTGAATCTACTTTTTTTCCTCAGGTTTTTTTGGTTTTTGTTACTTCTTGAATATTGTGACATGTTCATTCTCTTTCTATCAAAAAAATTGTTTTTTTAACACTTTTCCTATTATAAGTCATTTTCTGAAAAATGTCTAAAAAGAACTGAATTTTTATAGAGTGATTTTTGCTGGATCTCTTTATCAAATCCTTGTCCCAAGCGGTTAGAAATGATAAAAATAGAAGTTACGTAAAAAAAGAAAGTGATGGATGCGTAGGACATGATCTATTTTGACAATTCAGCAACGACTAAACCCTATCCAGAAGCCCTTGCGACTTATACAGAAGTAGCGACTCGGATCTGGGGCAACCCTTCTAGTTTGCACAATCTAGGTAGTCAAGCTACTCGTATTTTTGAAGCTTCGGAAACAAATTGCGGAGCTAATTGGCAAGAAAGCTGATGAAATTTACTTCACGTCTGGTGGGACGGAAGGGGACAATTGGATCCTCAAGGGTGTCGCTTTTGAGAAAGCTCCTTATGGCAAGCATATCATTGTCTCTGACATCGAGCATCCTGCCATCAAGGAATCGGCTGCTTGGTTAAAGACACAGGGATTCGAAGTGGATTACGCTCCAGTGGATGCGCGTGGCTTTGTCAAGGTGGATGCCTTGGCTAACCTACTCCGTCCAGATACGACCTTGGTCTCTGTCATGGCGGTCAACAATGAGATTGGCTCCATCCAGCCCATCCATGACATCGCGGTTCTTCTGGAAGATCGCCCAACGGTTAGTTTCCATGTCGATGCGGTTCAAGCTTTGGCAAAGGTAGCAACAGAAGTTTATCTACCAGAGCGCGTGGACTTTGCGACCTTCTCTAGTCACAAATTCCATGGGCTTCGCGGAGTCGGCTTTGTCTACATCAAAGAAGGCAAAAAGATCACCCCCTCTCTTAACCGGAGGTGGTCAAGAAAAAGAAATGCGCTCGACAACTGAGAATGTGGCAGGTATCGCAGCAACAGCAAAAGCCCTACGCTTAGCTATGGAAAACCAAGAAGCTTTTGCCAGCAAGACCCAGCAGATGAAAGAAGTCATCCGCGAAGAATTGGCCAACTATCCAGATGTCACTGTCTTTTCTGGTGAGGATCACTTTGCGCCTCACATCTTGACTTTCGGGATCAAGGGAGTTCGTGGAGAAGTAGTGGTCCATGCCTTTGAAGAGTTTGATATTTACATCTCAACAACCAGTGCCTGCTCGTCCAAAGCTGGTAAGCCAGCTGGAACCTTGATTGCTATGGGAGTGGACAAGAGTATCGCCCAGACAGCTGTCCGCTTGAGTCTCGACCTTGAAAATGACATGAGCCAAGTCGAGCAATTCTTGACCAAGTTCAAACTGATTTACGAGCAAACACGAAAAGTACGTTAATTTTAGAAGGAAATCAACATGACCTTAACCTATTCAGAAATTATGATTCGCTATGGAGAGCTTTCTACTAAAGGAAAGAACCGTATGCGTTTCATCAATAAACTTCGCAATAATATCCAAGATGTTTTATCTATCTATCCAGCTGTCAAAGTGACAGCCGACCGCGATCGGGCGCATGCTTATCTGCATGGGACGGATTATGAGCCAGTAGCAGAATCCCTCAAGCAGGTTTTTGGAATCCAAAATTTTTCACCTGTTTACAAGATTGAAAAATCAGTACCAGCCTTAAAAGCGGCAGTGCAAGAGATTATGAAGGAGATTTACAAGGAAGGCTTGACCTTTAAAATCTCAAGTAAACGCAGTGACCATACCTTTGAACTCGATAGTCGCGAGCTCAACCAAACCTTGGGAGGTGCGGTCTTTGAAGCGATCCCAACCATCCAAGCTCAGATGAAAAAACCAGATATCAACTTGCAAGTTGAAATTCGAGAAGAAGCAGCCTACATCTCTTATGAAACCATAAAGGGGGCAGGTGGCCTTCCTGTTGGTACGTCTGGCAAGGGCATGCTCATGCTTTCTGGTGGGATCGACTCTCCAGTAGCTGGTTACCTAGCCTTGAAGCGTGGGGTAGATATTGAAGCGGTTCACTTTGCTAGCCCACCTTATACCAGCCCAGGAGCTCTTAAAAAAGCCCATGATTTAACACGGAAGTTGACCAAGTTTGGTGGTAATATCCAATTTATAGAGGTGCCCTTCACAGAGATCCAAGAAGAAATCAAGGCAAAGCGCCAGAAGCTTACCTCATGACCTTGACCCGTCGCTTTATGATGCGTATTACAGACCGTATTCGCGAGGTTCGCGGTGGTTTGGTGATTATCAATGGTGAAAGCTTGGGACAAGTGGCTAGCCAAACCTTAGAGAGTATGCAGGCCATCAATGCAGTAACCAATACGCCGGTTATCCGTCCGGTGGTGACCATGGACAAATTGGAAATCATCGATATTGCCCAAGCCATTGATACCTTTGAAATCTCTATCCAGCCATTCGAAGACTGTTGTACCATCTTTGCGCCAGACCGTCCAAAGACGAATCCGAAACTCAAAAATGCGGAGCAGTATGAGCAACGTATGGATGTGGAAGCTTTGGTTGAGCGTGCGGTAGCAGGCATCATCGTAACAGAGATCACACCAAAAGCAGAAAAAGATGAGGTCGATGACCTGATCGAGGATTTGCTATAGGAGAGACTGGGAGTATCCAGCCTCTTTTTCTAACCAACTTAAAGGAGACAAGATGAAAAAAATTATCGTTTTAATGACAAGTTTGCTTCTGTTGACAGGCTGCGTCAAAGTATCATTTACTGGTCCGAAAAAAGAAGAGAAGACCAGCCAGTCAACCAGCAGTAAAAAAGAACCGCTCACATTTGTCAGAGCCGACCAGTATAAAGACCAGGACAACGAAGTCTTGGAAGCATCTGAGAAATTTATCAAGGAACATCCAACGCTTGGAGAACCTGGAAAATTATTTGTCTTTTTCCCAGGCTATACCTTTGGAAATGAGGAAAACCGCTTCGCCTTGTTCTTTATCGTGAATCGCACCACCACAACCATCGATCGTGATGGATCCTTTGTTCTGAATTTGGAATATGATGGGGAGCCACTTTTCAAAGATGTCACAGTTGACTATGAAATCAACGAATCTGGTGTATTGAAACCGAATACGGCTGCAGCCATTCCTATCAAAATCACCAAGGAACAAGAAGAAAAGATGAAGAGCATGAACGATTCGTCTAAAGCAAAAATGAGCTTCAATGACTTTAAATTTAAGGATAAGTAGATGAAGAAGTCGGGCTGACAAGCGATCTTAAAATAAAAGATACAAAATAATCCATTTTATAAAAGAAATTCGTTTTCAAAGCGCAAAAATACTTGTCTTTGTCTGATAGAAGTGATATACTAAGAGAGTTGACTATGCACATGCCTGTGCAACCGCTCGAACATCGTCGCTCATTTCCATGAGAGTAAGTGGTTCGTCCCACGATGCTAGGCGAGTCTTCACAAAAAATACGGGGAAACCCAAAAAAATACATAGGAGGTGCATAATGAGCACATACGCAATCATTAAAACTGGCGGAAAAACAAGTTAAAGTTGAAGTTGGTCAAGCAGTCTACGTTGAAAAAAATTGAACGTTGAAGCTGGTCAAGAAGTTACATTTAACGAAGTTGTTCTTGTTGGTGGTGAAAAACACTGTTGTCGGAACTCCACTTGTTTCAGGAGCTACTGTTGTTGGAACTGTTGAAAAACAAGGAAAACAAAAGAAAGTTGTTACTTACAAGTACAAACCTAAAAAAGGTAGCCACCGTAAACAAGGTCACCGTCAACCTTACACTAAAGTTGTCATCAACGCAATCAACGCTTAATTTTTTTAGGAGAACACATGATACAAGCAGTCTTTTGAACGAGCCGAAGATGGCGAGCTGAGGAGTGCAGAAATCACTGGGCACGCTGGAAGCGGTGAATACGGCTTTGATGTCGTGTGTGCATCGGTTTCGACTCTAGCCATTAACTTTGTCAACTCTGTTGAGAAATTTGCAGGCTACGAACCGGATCTAGAATTAAACGAAGAAGAAGGTGGCTTCCTGAGGGTGACGATCCCGACAGATATTCCACCTCATCAAAGAGAAATGACCCAACTATTCTTTGAATCATTTTTCTTAGGGATGGCAAACTTATCGGAGAACTCATCGGAGTTCGTCCAAACAAGAGTTATCACAGAAAACTAACATGGAGGAAAACAATTATGTTGAAATTGAATCTTGCTAACTTGCAACTTTTCGCCCACAAAAAAGGTGGAGGTTCTACATCAAACGGACGTGATTCACAAGCAAAACGTCTTGGAGCTAAAGCAGCTGATGGACAAACTGTAACAGGTGGATCTATCCTTTACCGTCAACGCGGTACTCACATCTACCCAGGTGTGAACGTTGGACGTGGTGGAGACGATACTTTGTTCGCAAAAGTTGAAGGCGTAGTACGCTTCGAACGTAAAGGTCGCGATAAAAAACAAGTTTCTGTTTACCCAATCGCAAAATAAAAAGGTTCAGTGAACCTTTTTATCCCGAGCCTTGAAATATTAAGGTGAGGAAGCTAGAAATAGCATAAATCAAAGCTTTCCGGATTGTCGGAAGGCTTTTTTCTTTTATCAATTATAAAAATATCATGTTTACTCTTGTTAATATAATGTTTGAATTTGTGTTTTTTGAAAAATGTAGTATAATAGAGACAAATATAGTAGGAATGGAAGTAGTACCATGAAAGATAGCAGACATGTTGAAATTCTTCAGGAACTGGATCGAAAAAGTGTGGTATCGGTCAAAGAGCTCAAGGAACTCTTTGGGGTGACAGACATGACCATTCGTCGCGATCTGATCGATCTTGAAAAACAAGGTCTTTTAGTTCGTGTACATGGTGGGGCCCACAAAAAAGTCAAAGATAGTTTATTAGAAGCTTCTCACAGTGAGAAAAATCTGATCAATATTGATGAGAAACGATCTATTGCCAAAAAATGTGCAGACTTGATCGAAAATGGGGATACCGTCTTTATTGGCTCTGGTACAACAACAGACTTTATCGGAGATTATTTGGAAGGAAAAGAAATTAGCATCGTCACCAACTCCCTCCCTATTTTTGAGAAGCTAAAGGATTTTCCAAATTATGACCTGATCTTAGTTGGTGGTCGTTACCGCGTAAAGACGCAAACCTTCGTTGGTCAATTTGCCAATAAACTTTTGAAAGAAATCAAGGTTTCTAAGGCCTTCATCGGGGTCAATGGGATCGATGGGCATAGTGTCTCCACAGCCAATGAAGAAGAAGGAAATGGCAATGCTATTATTCTAAACAATGCGATTGAGAAATATGTGGTTGCTGATAACAGCAAGTTTGATAGCTATTCTTTCTATAGTTTCTATCGTGTGGAAGATCTGAATGCCATTATTACCGATGATAGCATTCCTAAAAAGATCAAAGACAAATATGGCTTTTATACGAAAATCATCTAAGATCAAGAGGCTGGGACAAAAGTCCTAGCCTCTCGATTATTTTTGGATTGTCGAGCAAGACGCAGTGGTTGAGTGGGCTCTACTACGCTGATTTCATCAGCTTTTACAGCCCTACTCAACTGTGCGGAGGTGGGACGACGAAATCGAATTCTAACGAATTACCGATTTCTGTCCCACTCTCTTTTTACTTTTTTAATAATGTTAGAAAATGACGGTTAGGAAGCGCTTTAAAGAGGAATATAAACAAAAATAAACAAAATACGACAAAAAATGATTGACAATCAATCAATATAGTGATATACTCTAACCATAAAATAAATAGTTAGATAAGGAGGTGGCAACAATGGGATTAAATCAACTCTTTAACAAAGATCTTGTATTTTGCCTACATGCCAAGGATCAAACAGATCTCTTTGAGCAGGTAGCAAGCTTATTGGAAGAGCGACAGATTGTGACACCAACCTATCGTTCCGCTTTGATTGAGCGTGAAAAGTCTTTCCCGACTGGATTAGACATGGAATTTCTTGGTAAAGACTTACCAAATGTGGCGATCCCGCACACAGACATTGTCCATAATCTCACTGAGAATGTGGTCGTGGTTCGTTTGGATCAACCCGTAACCTTCCATAATATGATTGCTCCAGATAAGGAAGTTCAAGTTTCGCTTTGTTCTTCATTATCAACAATTCAAGCTCTAGCCAAACCAATATTTTGGCCCAGCTGATGGATTTCTTTACATCCAATGGAAATCTCGAAGCTCTATCAAAATTAGATAGTGAAGATAAGCTTTATCAATACATTACGGAAACTATTTCCTAAAACATTCGTAAATATTTATAATGGAGGACATCCAAATGATTAAAATTTTAGCTGCCTGTGGTGCAGGTGTTAACTCTAGCCACCAAATTAAGAGTGCCTTGGAAGAAGAGTTGTCAAACCGTGGTTATGATGTGCGTTATGACGCTGTCATGGTCAAAGACGTCAATGAAGATTTGATTTCAGGTTATGATATCTTTACTCCAATTGCTGCAACTGATTTGGGATTCGATCCTGGTATTCCAGTGGTAGAAGCAGGACCAATTTTATTCCGTATTCCAGCGATGAGTGCGCCAGTCTTTGATAACATCGAAGCTGCCATTAAAGAACATGGATTAAGTTAATATTTTTTTAAAACAGTTTGTAAGCGTTATCCAATGATAAAATTGGGAACACTTTATGCCGTAAATTACAAAAAAATTATAAATCGGGAGGATTTATTATGAATGGCATTATTGATTTTGCCAATAAGTTTTTCAAACCCATCCTAGACATGGGTGCTCCGATCATCATGTTGATCGTCTTGACTTTATTGGCTCTCTTGTTTGGAGTGAAATTCTCTAAAGCTCTTGAAGGTGGTATTAAACTTGCCATCGCCCTTACTGGTATCGGTGCTATCATCGGTATGTTGAATGGTGCTTTCTCAGCGTCTCTTGCAAAATTCGTTGAGAACACAGGTATTCAATTGAATATCACTGACGTTGGTTGGGCGCCTCTTGCGACCATCACTTGGGGGTCTGCCTGGACACTTTACTTCTTGTTGATTATGTTGATTGTCAACGTTATCATGCTTGCTATCAAGAAAACTGATACACTTGACGTCGATATCTTCGATATCTGGCACTTGTCTATCACTGGTCTTTTGATCAAATGGTATGCTGATAAAAATGGAGTTAGCGCAGGAGTTTCTCTCTTCGTTGCCACTGTAGCAGTAGTCCTAGTAGGGATTATGAAAATCATCAACTCAGACTTGATGAAACCAACATTTGATGATCTTTTGAATGCACCAAGTTCATCACCTATGACTTCAACTCACATGAACTACATGATGAACCCAATCATCATGGTCTTGGATAAAATCTTTGACAAATTCTTCCCAGGTCTTGATAAATACGACTTCGACGCTGCTAAGTTGAACAAGAAGATCGGTTTCTGGGGATCTAAATTCTTTATCGGTTTCCTTCTTGGTATCGTCATCGGTATCATGGGTACTCCACATCCAGTAGCTGGTGTCCCAGATGCTGCCAAATGGGAATTGGTTATTAAAGGTTGGTTGAGCCTTGGTTTGACTGCCGGTGTCTGCTTGGAATTGTTCTCATTGATCGGTTCTTGGTTCATCGCAGCGGTAGAACCATTGTCACAAGGTATTACAAACGTTGCTACTAAACGTCTTCAAGGACGTAAATTCAACATCGGTTTGGACTGGCCATTTATCGCTGGTCGTGCTGAAATCTGGGCTTGTGCGAACGTACTTGCACCAATCATGTTGATCGAAGCAGTGCTTCTTTCTAAAGTCGGAAATGGTATCTTGCCACTTGCAGGTATCATCGCTATGGGTGTGACTCCAGCCTTGTTGGTTGTAACACGCGGTAAATTAATCCGTATGATCATCTTCGGAAGCCTTCTCTTGCCACTCTTCCTTCTTTCAGGAACATTGATTGCACCATTTGCAACTCAATTGGCTAAGAGTGTTGATGCCTTCCCTAAAGGAGTAGCTTCTACTCAATTGATCACTCACTCAACTCTTGAAGGACCAGTTGAAAAAAATTGCTCGGTTGGACAATCGGTAACGCAACAACTGGTGATATCAAAGCTATCCTTGGTGTAGTTGTCTTCTTGGCATTCTATATCGGAATCTTCGCTTGGTACAGAAAAACAAATGATCAAACGTAACGAAGAATATGCTGCAAATGCAAAAATAATCGTCATATGTAGTTTGAAAAAACTTACACCATATCTTTTGTGGATATGGTGTTTTTATTT